>Ga0137427_10001081_pt1 | contig 12703 bp, 11 predicted proteins | sample EasRivERMZT700_2_FD_102309 | JGI IMG/M metagenome (GOLD analysis project Ga0137427, IMG submission 102309) | Soil microbial communities from meander-bound floodplain in the East River, Colorado, USA - East River MetaG ERMZT700_2 | ecosystem: Environmental > Terrestrial > Soil > Floodplain ...
AGCAGGAACTTCGTCGTCCCGTCTGTCGATGTCTGCTTCGCGTTGACGGCGGGCGACGCGATGGCGCACGTTGTGGCGAGCCGCGCCTGGAGTTCGCGCCCGAGGTTCGTCATCGAAGGGAACTCGGTCACGCCGCGGCGATACAGCCAGTGAAAGATTTGACGCCCGCGAAATCGCGGCACGCCGAGCGCCGCCATGGCGTCCTCGAGCTCCTGGCGATCGAGTTCGGTGAGGGGGTCGGAGGTCTTTTCCACAGCGTGAATCGGATCTGGGTCGGAGGTGTCTTGGCCGCGATCTGTGGAAAACACCTCCGACGCCATGGTATCATTGTCGACTTGACTGATACTCATAAAGCCAAGCCAGTGAACAACTTAGAGTCTCGTCGGCGTTGTGGATGTTTTGTGCAAACGACTGAGCGAGGCACGCGTGGTCGTCGCTGAGACGCTTCCGTCCGGCCTGCGACTCGTCACCGAGCAGATGCCGCACGTGCGGTCGGTGACGGTTGGTATCTGGCTGGCGCGCGGGTCGCGGCACGAATCGGACGCCGAGAGCGGCGTCGCCCACTTCGTCGAGCACATGCTCTTCAAGGGCACCACGAGTCGCTCGGCGCGCGAGATCGCACAGACCATCGATTCCATTGGCGGACAACTCGACGCCTTCACAGCGAAGGAGTACGCCAGTTACTACGTCAAGGTGCTCGACGATCACCTGCCGATCGCGCTCGATCTGTTGAGTGACCTCGTCATGCGGCCGGCCCTCTCGCCCGCCGACGTCGTGCGCGAGCAGAGCGTCATCCTCGAAGAAATCAAGATGGTCGAGGATGCTCCGGACGATCTCGTGCACGAGCTCTTCGCGCAGCAATTCTGGTCGCGTCATCCGCTGGGCCGTCCCATCCTCGGCACGCCCGAGACGGTCGGCGCGCTGACGGCCGACGAGCTGCGCAAGTACTTCACGAACACCTACGTGGCGCCGCACTTCGTCATCGCCGCCGCGGGACATTTCGAGCACGCCCGTCTTCGCGAGCTGATCGAGCGCTCGTTCGCCTCGGTCCCGTCGGGTGCCCAGCCGGGCGTCACGGCCCCGCCGGCGGTCACGCCAGGCATCGTGTCCCGCGTGAAGGACATCGAGCAGAGTCACATCTGCATCGGGACGCCCGCGTACCACCAGTCGCACGCCGATCGCCATGCGATGTACGTGCTGAACACGATCCTGGGCGGCTCGATGAGCTCGCGCCTCTTTCAACACATTCGCGAAGAGCGCGGCCTCGCCTACGCGGTGTTCAGCCACCTGACGACGTACACCGACGCGGGAATGCTGACGGTCTATGCCGGCTGCGCGACGGACAAGGTGGCCGAAGTGGTGGCGCTCACGCTGCAGGAGCTGCGGGTCCTGCGTGACTCCGAAGTGCCCGGCGACGAGATGCGGCGGGCCAAGGACCACTTGAAGGGCAGTCTGATGCTGGGCCTCGAGAGCACATCCAGCCGGATGTCTCACCTGGCCCGTCAGGAGCTGTTCTTCGGCCGTCACGTGACACTCGACGAGATGCTGGCCAACATCGAGGCCGTGTCGGCGGATGACGTGCAGCGCGTGGCCCGCGACCTCTTTCAGGACGACCGGCTGGCGGCGACCATGGTCGGGCCGCAGTCGAGTATTCGTCTCTCCGCCGACCGGCTGAGGATCTAGACTAAGGCGCGATGATTCCTCGGTATACGCATCCGGAGATGGGCGCCATCTGGAGCGACGCCACGAAATACCAGACGTGGCTGGAGGTCGAGCTGGCGGCGACCGATGTTCTGGCGGCGGCCGGCGTCGTGCCGGCGGCCGATGCCCGCACGCTTCGTGAGAAGGCGTCCTTTGACATCGCCCGCATCGATGCCATCGAGCAGACGACACAGCACGACGTGATTGCGTTCACCACCGCCGTCGCCGAACGTGTCGGCCCCGCCGCGCGCTGGCTGCACTTCGGGCTCACCTCCTCCGACGTGCTCGATACCGCGCTCGCGCTCCAGATGCGGCAGGGCTGTGACCTGCTGCTGAAGAACGTGGATGCGCTCGCCGCGGCAATTCAGACGCGCGCCGAAGAGCACCGCCTGACGCCGATGATCGGCCGCACGCACGGAGTGCATGCGGAGCCGATGACCTTCGGCGTGAAGCTGGCGCTCTGGCATTCTGAGCTCGCGCGTGACCGCGAGCGGCTCGTTCGTGCGCGTGAGGCGGTCTCGGTCGGCAAACTGTCCGGCGCCGTGGGAATGTTCGCGCATCTCGACCCGTCGGTCGAGGCGGCCGTGTGCCGGCAGCTGGGGTTGGCCGCGGCGCCGGTGTCGTCGCAAGTCGTCCAGCGCGATCGGCACGCCGAGCTCCTCGCGGCCATGGCGATCCTTGCCGCATCGCTGGAGAAGTGGGCGCTCGAGATCCGCGGACTGCAAAAAACCGAGATCGGCGAGGTCGAAGAACCATTCGGCAAGGGCCAGAAGGGCTCGTCGGCCATGCCGCACAAACGCAATCCTATCGGCTGCGAGCAGGTCGTGGGCCTTGCGCGGCTGATTCGCGCGAACGCGATGGCCGCGCTCGAGAACGTCGCGCTCTGGCACGAGCGTGACATCTCGCACTCGTCGGTCGAGCGCATCATCCTGCCCGACAGCTTCATCGCCCTCGATCACATGCTGCGCCGCTTCACGAAGATCGTCGCCGGCCTGGTGGTCAATACGGACCGGATGATGGAGAATCTGCAGCTTTCGCGCGGTGTGGTGTTCTCCGGATCGGTGCTGCTCGAGCTCGCGCGCCGTGGCGTGTCGCGCGAAGAGGCCTACGAGATGGTGCAGCGTAACGCGATGCGGTCGTTCGCCGATCAGAAGGATTTCAAAGCGCTGCTTCTCGCCGACGCGGACGTGACGAAGGTGCTGCCGCGCGATGCCATCGACAACGCCTTCGATCTGAAGGCGCAGATCAGGAACGTGGACGCCATCTTTGCGCGAGTGTTTGCCACAGCCGGGCGGCTCGCCCCGGCAGGAGCCTCATGAAAGCTCGTGTGTTCGTCACGCTGAAGCCATCCGTCTTCGACCCGCAAGGCCACACGATCGCGGAAGCGCTGCATTCCCTCGGGTATGGTGCTGTCGCCGACGTCCGTCAGGGGAAGTACTTCGAGCTCGATCTCAACGTGCCGAACGCCTCGGGCGCCGAGAAGCTCGCGGCCGAGGTGGCCGATCGCGTCCTCGCCAACCCGGTCATCGAGAGTTTTCGGATCGAGCTCGCGTGAGGTGTTGCCGATGAAGTGCGCGGTCGTCGTCTTTCCGGGCTCCAATTGCGATCACGACGCGTACTACGCCGTGAGCCACGTGCTCGGTGCCAAGGCGGAGTTCGTCTGGCACAAGGACACGTCGCTCGGCGGCGCGGACTTCGTGGTGCTGCCGGGCGGGTTCTCGCACGGCGACTACCTGCGCACCGGCGCCATCGCGCGGTTCTCGCCCATCATGGCGGCGGTGAAGGCGTTCGCAGGCGCCGGCGGGCCGGTGCTGGGCATTTGCAACGGCTTCCAGGTGCTGCTCGAGTCCGGCATGCTGCCCGGTGCCATGCTGCGCAATCGCGACGTGAAGTTCCACTGCGAGATCGTCGGCCTGCGCGTCGATCGCACCGACACGCCGTTCACGAGCGCCGCGACGTCCGGTCAGGTACTGCAGCTGCCCATCGCGCACGGCGAGGGCAACTACTATGCGCCGCCTGACGTGGTGTCGTCCCTCGAGGCGTCGGGCCGCGTGGTGTTTCGCTACGCCGATGCGCGCGGAGAAACGACGGACGCGGCGAATCCGAACGGATCGCTGAACAGCATCGCCGGCATCTGCAGCGAGCAGCGAAACGTCGTCGGGCTGATGCCGCATCCGGAGCGCGCGTGCGAGTCGATGCTCGGCAGCGCTGATGGCCTCGTGCTCTTTGAATCGGTCGCGCAGACGCTCGCCACCGGCGCGCGCCTCTGATCGGTGTTTCGTTCACGTTCCCGCGTTATGCCTTTCGATACCGAGACCCTCCAACGCCACGGCCTCACTCCCGACGAATATCAGCGCATCGTCACGCGGCTCGGACGCGAGCCCAACCTCACAGAGCTCGGCCTGTTCTCCGTCATGTGGTCGGAGCACTGCAGCTACAAGAGCTCGCGGGTGCACTTGAAGACGCTGCCGACCACCGGCCCGCGTGTGCTGCAAGGCCCGGGCGAGAACGCCGGCGCCGTCGACATCGGCGACGGATTGGCGGCGGTGTTCAAGATCGAGTCGCACAACCATCCGTCGTTCATCGAGCCGTATCAGGGTGCGGCGACCGGCGTGGGCGGGATCATCCGCGACATCTTCACGATGGGGGCGCGGCCGATCGCGCTGCTCGACGCGCTGCGCTTCGGATCGCTCGACGAGCCGCACAATCGCCGGATTCTGCAGGGCGTCGTCGCCGGCATCGGCGGCTACGGCAACAGCATCGGCATCCCAACGGTCGGCGGCGAAGTGATGTTCGACGAGTCGTACAACGGCAACCCGCTCGTCAACGTCTTCTGCCTCGGCCTCGCGCGTCACGACGCGATCATCAAAGGACAGGCGAGCGGCGTCGGGAATCCGATCTACTACGTCGGCGCCAAGACCGGCCGCGACGGCATTCACGGCGCGACGATGGCGTCGGCGGAGTTCGATGAGGCGTCCGCGGAGAAGCGGCCCGCCGTGCAGGTCGGCGATCCGTTCATGGAAAAGCTGCTGCTCGAGGCGTGCCTGGAGGTCATGGCGACGGATGCCTGCGTCGGCGTGCAGGACATGGGCGCGGCGGGTCTCACATGCGCCACGAGCGAAACCGGATCGCGCGGCGGCGTGGGCGTCGAAATCGACGTCATGCACGTGCCCCAGCGCGAGACGGGCATGACGCCGTACGAGATCATGCTGTCCGAGTCGCAGGAGCGCATGCTCCTCATCGTCAAGAAGGGCCGCGAGCAGGACGTCGAGCGCATCTTCGAGAAATGGGACCTTCACGCGGTGCGGATCGGCGAGGTGACGGCGGACGACCGGCTTCGGATTCGCCACCACGGCGTGTTGATCGCTGACGTGCCCAATCGCGCGCTGACGGACGAAGCTCCGGTGTACCAGCGCCCGATGAAACGGCCTGAGGACCTCGACGAACGGCGACAGATTCCACGGCAGTTACTTCGGCCGCTGCCGTGTCCGACCGACGCGCTACTGGCGCTGCTCTCGTCTCCGACGGTTGCGAGCAAGCAGTGGGTCTACCGGCAGTACGATTCGATGGTCCGCACGAACACGATCGCGCTCGCGGGGCTGTCCGCCGGAGTCGTGCGCGTCAAGGACACGCCGCGCGCGCTCGCGATGTCCGTGGACGGGAACGGGCGCTACTGTTTTCTGGACCCACGGCAGGGCGCGCGCCTGGCCGTCGCCGAGGCCGCGCGGAACGTCGCGTGCGCCGGCGGCATCCCAATAGGTGCGACGAACTGCCTCAACTTCGGAAACCCTGAGCGGCCCGAGATCATGTGGCAGTTCGGCGAGGCCGTCGCCGGGATCGGTGAGGCGTGTCGCGCGCTCGACGTGCCCATCACAGGCGGCAACGTCAGCCTGTACAACGAAACTGACGGCAGCGCGATTCTGCCGACCCCGATCATCGGAGTCGTCGGCGTGATCGAGGACGCGTCGACGGTGATGACCCGCGTGTTCCCCGCGGCTGGGCTCGACGTCGTCCTGCTGGGCGATGCGGCTGGCGAGCTGGGCGGCAGCGAGTACCTCAAGACGATTCATGGTCTCCTGCGCGGTCAGCCACCGGGGCTCGATCTCGCGCGCGAGCGCGCGCTCCTCGGGCTCATCGTCGATCTCATCGCGCGCCGGCAGGTGAAGTCGGCGCATGACTGCGCGGAGGGCGGACTCGCGGTGACGCTCGCGGAGTCGTGCTTCGATAGCGGTGGCATCGGCGCCGAGGTGGCGATCGTGGGCACGGCGTCCGATGGTGGTGTCGATCGGCTCGCCGCGACGCTTTTCGGCGAGTCAGCCTCGCGGATTGTCGTGAGCGTCGGGCCGTCGCAGCTCCCAGAGGTGCTCGGCGCGGCCAAGGCCGCAGGCGTCCCGGCTGCGCGGATTGGCCGCACTGGCGGCGGCGCCATTCGCATCAGCGTCGACGGGCAGCTCGCGATCGACTGCGCGGTGAGCGAGGCGGAGTCGCGGTGGCGCACGAGTCTGGCCGCGAGGCTCGCCGGGCGGGCCGCGTGAGCCTCGGGACGGTGGCACAATAGAGATTGCTCATGGACAAGTTCCGGGAAGAATGCGGCGTCTTCGGCATTTTCGGCCACTCCGAGGCGGCGAACATGACGTACCTCGGCCTCTATGCGCTGCAGCATCGAGGTCAGGAGAGCGTCGGGATCGCCAGCTCGGATGGCGCGCGGCTGAACCTCCACAAGTCGATGGGCTACGTCGCCGATGCGTTCGACCACGCGACCATCGAGCGGCTCGGTGGCATGAGCGCCGTCGGCCACGTACGCTACTCGACCGCGGGAGACAGCGGGCTGAAGAACGCGCAGCCGATCCTCATCGACTGCGCCCACGGCGAGATTGCCGTGTGCCACAACGGCAACCTGGTGAACGCGCAAGAACTGCGCGAGGCGCTCGTCCAGGCGGGATCGATCTTCCAGACGACCAGCGACACCGAAGTGCTGCTGCACCTTTACGCGCGGTCCAAGGCCGGTTCGCCCGAGCAGGCGATCATTGAATCGATTGCGCAGGTGCAGGGTGCGTTTTCGCTCGTGCTGCTCACGAAGGATCGCCTGATCGCCGTGCGCGACCCGCACGGCTTCCGGCCGCTGACGGTGGGCCGCCTCGGTGACGCCTACATCGTGTGCTCAGAGACGTGCGCCCTCGATCTGATCGACGCGACTTGGATTCGCGACGTCGAGCCCGGCGAGGTCCTGGTGATCGGCCCCGACGGGATGAAGTCGCTCCATCCGTTTCCGCCAGGACGGCACGCCCACTGCGTCTTCGAGCACGTGTATTTCGCGCGGCCGGATTCCTACGTGTTCACGAAGAGCGTCAACGAGACGCGGACGGAGTTCGGCCGGCAGTTGGCGCGTGAACAGCCGGCGACGGCGGACGTCGTCGTCCCCATCCCGGATTCGGGCGTCTGCGCCGCGACGGGATACGCCGAAGCGTCGGGCACGCCCCTCCAGATGGGACTCATTCGCAACCACTACGTCGGCCGGACGTTTATCGAGCCTCATCAGGCCATTCGCCACTTCGGCGTACGCGTGAAGCTCAATCCCGTGAAGAGCATCCTGCAGGGGCGGCGCGTCGTGCTCGTCGACGACTCGATCGTGCGCGGGACGACGAGCAAGAAGATTGTGAAGATGGTCCGGGCGGCGGGCGCCAGTGAAGTGCACATGCGCATCAGTTGTCCGCCGACGATTTCGCCGTGCTTCTACGGCGTGGACACGCCGCAGCGCGAAGAGCTGATCGGCGCGAACAAATCGATCGAGGAGATCCGGCAATTCATCGACGCCGATTCGCTGGGCTACCTCAGCCTCGAGGGCCTGCTCTCCGCGGTGGGGCCGCAGCGCGGCTCGTACTGCACGTCGTGCTACACGGGCGAGTACCCGGTGGCGGTGCCGCAAAACAAGGCGGCGTACCTGCAGTTGGCGTTGAAGCTCGTGCAGTGACGTCCGGCGCCTATGTCTTCCATTGATTACCGCCAGTCCGGGGTCGACATCGACGCCGGCAACGAAGTGGTTCGCCGGATCAAGGCGCTGGCGCGCGGCACGTACACCCCGGGCGTGCTCTCGGGGGTCGGATCCTTCGGCGGGCTGTTCGCGGTGGATTCGTCGGTGCCGGATCCCGTGCTGGTCGCGAGCGCCGACGGCGTCGGCACGAAGTTGAAGGTCGCGTTCCTGATGGACAGGCACGACACCATCGGGGCCGACCTCGTCAATCACTGCGTCAACGACATCCTGGTGCAGGGCGCGCGGCCGATGTTCTTTCTCGACTATCTGGCGACGGGACGATTGTCGCCCGATGTGGCGGAGCAGATCGTGGCCGGCGTCGCTCGCGGGTGCCGCGAGAACGGCTGCGCGTTGCTCGGCGGCGAGACGGCCGAAATGCCCGGGTTCTATGCGGACGGCGAGTACGACGTCGCCGGGTTCATCGTCGGCGTCGTGTCCAAGGCGCGGATCGTCGACGGACGCCATGTCGTGGCTGGCGACCGGCTGATCGCGCTGCCGTCGTCAGGCCTCCACACCAACGGCTATTCCCTCGCGCGCCGGATCGCGTTCGACGTTCTGAAGTTGCGCGTGGACAGCCAGGTCAGCGAGCTTGGCTCGACCGTGGGCGAGGCGTTGCTGCGTACGCATCGTTCGTACCTCAAGCCCGTGACGCCGCTTCTCGAACGCGGCGCCATCAAAGGCATGGCCCACATTACGGGTGGCGGCATCACGGAGAATCTGCCGAGAACATTGCCCGAAGGCCTGGGCTTTTCGCTCGATCGCGCCAGCTGGTCCGTCCCGCCCCTCTTCCAATGGTTACAGCACGCCGGCCGGATCGATGACGCCGAGATGTTCCGGGCGTTCAACATGGGTGTCGGGCTCGTGCTCGTGTGCGCGCCCCAGTCGGTGGACGCAACGCTCGCATCCCTCCGCGACTCGGGCGAGGCGGCATGGATCCTCGGCGAGATCACGCCCGTCTGAGAGTCTCGGCGTCGCGCCACGCTCCTCGAGCTGTTCTCGCAACATGGCCGTGTTCACATAGTCGACCCACGCGGCCGACATCAGAAAGGGCGCCGCTACGAGCGGCACCGATGACGATGGCTGCAGCCGCTCGGCCAGACTGCACCACGGCCAGTCCTGCGCGCGCGGCACGAGGTGCTCGCGCAGTGCGTTTCGTTCGACGGACCGGCACACGCGGATGAGGTCGCCAGGTCCCGCCAACGGCGTCGAGTGGTAGCGGCCCTGATACACGGGGCCGTGACCCGTGAGGTGATGGACTCGGTGCCAGCGAATTGCGTGGGTAGCCGTTACCCACTGCATGAACCGCATCAGCGTGTCCGTGCCGTTCGGCTCCACGACCAGATGCCAGTGGTTGGCGAGCAGACAGAAGGCCACGAGCCGCACCGGATATCGTCCGAGACCCTCTTCCAGAACCTTGAGAAAGGCCCGATAATCCGTGGGCCGCACGAAGATAGGGAGTCGCCGCACGCTGCGATTCACAACGTGAAAGTACGGCGCGGCGAGGCTGGAGCGAGGGACTCTCGGCATGGGGGCCTCCGCTACTAGCAACGGGCATGCCGTGCCCGATGGCCCATGGACCTCTGGCACCCAGCGAATGACTCCTGTGGAAAACACCTCTGACCCTGTTGAGTTGCCCGCGCTTGGCGTGCTCATCTCGGGGCGTGGATCGAATCTGCAGGCGATCATCGATGCGATTGCGCAAGGGCGCGTGAAGGCGCGCATCGCCGTCGTCATTTCGAACCGCGCCGGCGTCGCGGGCCTCGAGCGCGCCCGCGCAGCCGGGATCGACAGCGTCGTGATGTCGCATCGCGACCACGCGTCGCGCGATGCCTACGACCGTGCCGTGGCGGCAGAGCTCCAGCGCCGCGGCGTCCGCCTCGTGTGCCTCGCCGGGTTCATGCGCATGTTGGGGCCGAGCTTCTGCGAGGCGTTTCCCAATGCGGTACTCAATGTGCACCCGTCACTCTTGCCGTCATTTCCTGGCGCGGAGGCGCAATGGCAGGCGCTGACGCACGGCGTGAAGGTCAGCGGTGTCACGGTCCACTTCGTGACGCCCGAGCTCGATGCGGGCCCGATCATCGCGCAGGCCGCCGTGCCGGTTCACGACGAGGACACGCCCGACACGCTGGCCGATCGCATTCTCGTGGAGGAGCATCGGCTGTATCCCGAAGCGATCGCGCTGGTCCTGAGCGGGCGCTGGCACATCCAGGGACGCCGGGTCGTAAAGAGCACGGGACGTACAAGGAGTCACTGATGCCAGGTCGCCACCCGATCGTCGCACTGTTCTGCGGCCTGTCCATGCTCTCGGTCGGGTGCGGATCAGTGCCGCCTCCCGCGCCCGTGGCAGAGCGCGTGATCGACCTCGGTCACTCGCTCTCGGTAACCGATCCGACGTGGAGTGGCGGTCCCGTCTTCAGCCATAGGACGCTGGCCGAGATGCCCAAACAGGGCTATTTCGCCGCCGCGTTCTCGACTGACGAGCACTTTGGCACCCATCTCGACGCGCCGTCGCATTTCGCACCCGAGGGGCTCTCGGTGGATCGCATCCCCGCCGACCGTTTGGTGCGACCGGCGATGTGTCTCAACGTTGTCGCCCAGGTTCAGGCGAATGAGGATTACCGCGTGACGCTGGCGGATGTCGAGGCGTTCGAACGCGAGCGTGGAGTGATTCCCGACGGCACCACCGTCGCGATTGCGACCGGCTGGGATGCGCGTTGGCCGCATGTCGGCCGCTACATGAACGTGCGCGCCGGGGCGAAGCACTTTCCGGGGCTGTCGCTCGAAGCCGCGCGGCACCTCGTCCAGCGGCGGGTCGCCGGCATCGTGATCGACACACCCAGCGTCGACTACGGGCCGTCCGAGACGTTCGAGGTGCACAGGCTGACGCAGCCGGCGGGCGTCTACCACATCGAGAACGCACGCGGTCTCACCGCGCTACCGGCCACCGGCTTCACCCTCGTCGTGGCGCCGATCAAGATCCAGGGCGGCAGTGGCGGCCCGGCGCGCGTGTTTGCAATGCTGCGGTGAATCGCCGCGGAGGCATTTTTCCAGACCACGTAGAATGACGTCCGATGTCACTGCCCGCGATGACCGCTGACGACCAGCTCGCGTATCTGACGAAAGGCTGCGTGGACGTCGTCCGAGCCGCCGAATTACGCGCGAAGCTCGAGCGTTCGTCGAAGTCCGGCAAGCCACTGACCGTCAAGGTCGGTTTCGATCCGACGGCCCCAGATCTGCATCTGGGCCACACGGTCCTCCTGCGAAAGATGAAGCACTTCCAGGATCTCGGTCATCGGGTGGTCTTCTTGATTGGTGATTTCACCGGACTCATCGGCGATCCCACGGGACGTTCGAAAACCAGGCCCCCGCTTAGCCGCGATGAGATTGCGCAGAACGCGGAGACCTACAAGTCCCAAGTGTTCAAGATCCTCGATCGAGAAAAGACCATCGTCGATTTCAATGCGCGCTGGCTGGCGCCACTCGGCGCCGAAGGGCTCGTACGGCTCGCCGCGCGGTACAACGTCGCGCAGATGCTCGAGCGGCGGGATTTCAAACAGCGGTACGAGGCGGGCAAGCCGATCGCGGTACACGAATTCCTCTATCCGCTCGCGCAGGCGTACGACTCCGTCTTCCTCGAAGCTGACGTCGAGTTGGGCGGTACGGACCAACTGTTCAACCTGAATGTCGGCCGCGACATCATGCCGAGCTACAACCTCGAAGCGCAGGTGGTGATGACGACGCCCCTGCTCGAAGGGCTCCACGGCGTCGAGAAAATGTCGAAGAGCCTGGACAACTACGTCGGCGTGACCGAATCCGCCGACGAGATGTTCGGCAAGATCATGTCGGTGAGCGACGATCTAATGTGGCGGTACTACCTCCTGTTGACCGACACGTCGCAGGGCGAGATCGATCGGCTCAAGACTCAGGTCGCGGCCGGCGACCTACACCCGAAGGCCGCCAAAGTCGCGCTGGCCCGGCGCATCGTCGCGGACTTTCATTCGGCTGACGCTGCCGCGCGTGCGGCTGAGGCGTTCGAGGCGCGGTTTGCACGACGAGAGCTGGCGGAGGAGTCGCTGCCTCAGGTGACCGTCGTGCTCTCGGAAAGCTCGATCGCGCTCTCGAAGCTGATCGCCGAGGCTGGTCTCGCCACGTCCTCGAGCGAGGCGTCGCGCAAGATTCAGCAGGGCGGCGTCAAGCTCAACCGCGAGAAAGTGACTGATATCCGGGCGCGCGTCGAGCGCGCGAGCGGCTCAGCCACCCTGGAGGTCGGCCGTCGCGCCGTGCGAGTCAGCCTCCGCCCGCCGGAGGGCGATTGACGACGAGCGAGGCCGGCCCGGCGGGTTGACAGGGGTGGGTCTCGGGCGTAACGTGTTTCAAGCGAGACCTCACCGGCGGCCCGCGCCAGGTTGCACGAGAGGCCGATCCGGTCCCGCCGAATGCCCGCGCTCGTCGATGTTCCGTTCGTGGTTGAAATCACGTGGAAAACGCGGGAAACAAGCCGAAACCAGCCGAAGAGGCGTTCGGCCCAGAGGTGTCAATGATCTGTCAGCCCAAGAAAAACGGTTGACAGAGGGCGACGCCCTGACGTAAATTCGCAAGGTTCCCCAGAGGCCGGTAAACACGGTCTAAGGGGTCAGCAACGCGGCAAGGGCCGCTCGGTGAGTTCCCGGTTCTTTGAAAACTAGATAGAACGTGCAAGCACAGCCCGTCGAGTATCAGCGGGTGAGGGCGCTTTCGAGCGCTCAATCACCCATTACTTGAACGGCCTCGCCGAAGCTCGAGCGTGAGTGAGAGCGTAAGGCGAGGATGAATCCGAGAGCCATTTTCAACAGGCTAGTCGGGTTGAACAAGTTGTCCTGCGGACTTCGGTCCGTGGGCGGCAAATTTAACTTGAGAGTTTGATCCTGGCTCAGAATCAACGCTGGCGGCGTGCCTAACACATGCAAGTCGAACGCGAAAGTCCCGCAAGGG
>Ga0137427_10001086_pt1 | contig 12663 bp, 13 predicted proteins | sample EasRivERMZT700_2_FD_102309 | JGI IMG/M metagenome (GOLD analysis project Ga0137427, IMG submission 102309) | Soil microbial communities from meander-bound floodplain in the East River, Colorado, USA - East River MetaG ERMZT700_2 | ecosystem: Environmental > Terrestrial > Soil > Floodplain ...
CGCATGCCGCGCCGGTCCTCAACCCCGCCATAGCGGTTTCCGCGTTCCCAGCGCACCTGCACTCCGTCCGTCGTGACCGTCAACCCAAGATAACACGCAAGTTGCGCTATCGGTCCCGGTTCCGTGGCGAATCGCGTATCCTGACGGAGGGGTTGGCGGTTTGCGCGGCGGCGGTTACAGTCGGCCCCACGAGTGGGTATCCAGCTTGAGGGAGTAGAGCGTCTTCAGTACAGGAAGCGTTCCGTGTTAGCGGTCGAGCGTGTCCCGGACAATTGCCCGGCCCTTGTGCTCAATGCGGATTATCGCCCGCTGAGCTATTTCCCGTTGTCGCTATGGTCCTGGCAGGACGCGATCAAGGCCGTGTTCCTCGACCGCGTCAACATCGTCGCCGAATATGAGCGCACGGTCCGCTCGGTCAGCTTCGAGATGCGGCTGCCCTCGGTGGTGTCGCTCAAGACCTACGTCAAGCCGACGCGCAATCCCGCGTTCACGCGGTTCAACGTGTTCCTGCGCGATCGCTTCCAGTGCCAATATTGCGGCGACAAGGACGACCTGACCTTCGATCATGTGGTGCCGCGGTCGCGGGGCGGCCGCACGACCTGGGACAATGTCGTGGCGGCGTGCGCGGGCTGCAATCTGCTGAAAGGCGGACAGCTGGCGCATCGCATCGGCATGCATCCGCGCACGGCGCCGCACAAACCTACGGTGGCAGAGCTGCAGAACAACGGGCGCCTCTTCCCGCCCAACTATCTGCACCACACCTGGTCGGACTATCTCTACTGGGACATCGTGCTCGAACCTTGAGCGTGTGGCTCAGGCCTGCCGTGCGGGCCGCCACATCGCGAACAGCGGCGGCGCATCGCGGCGCGCGATAATCTCGCGGGTCACCGCAAATCCCGCGCGCTCATAGAGCTTGAGATTGCGCGGATTGGAATTTTCCAGATAGGCGCCGGCGCGTGCCGCATCGACCCGCGCAAGCGTGCGCTGAAGCAGCAGCGATCCGAGACCGGCGCCTTGGAGGCGCGGCGCCACGCCGATGAAGGCCAGATAGAAGCACGGCTCGACCGGATGCGTGTCCACCATCGCCGCCGCCATCGCGGCGCCGCGGCTCAGTCGTGCGAAGCCCGTCAGCCGCAGGATCGCCGGAAGCGTCATCAGATCGTCGAGCAGGCTCGGTGATGAAAGCGGCGAGTAGGGCGGTATCCACGCAGCAGCGGCGAGGCCGTTGGCGGCAAGCCAGGTCTCGCCAAGTGGCAGCGTGCGGCTCTTGAGGATCCGGAGGAAAAACTGCTCCAGCGCGGCGTGGTGCGAACGGCCGGCGCGCGACAGCCAGCAGAACACCGGATCGTTCGCAAACACGGCCGCGAACAGCCTCGCCAGACGAGGCACATCGTCCAGCGTCGCTCGCCGCACGACGTTCGCGTCGCCGGGGAACGCAAGGGGGACGGCGGTCATATGCGTTCGGAGAGCGAGATCGCGATCCGGCACGAGAGCCGGATCGCGGATGTCAGAAGGTCGTAGCCCGGTGCTTCGCTCGCGCCGTGCTCCAGCGCCTCGCTCCGATGCTCGCACTCGTCCTGATGGAATTTCACCAGCGCCGTCTTGAGCTCGGGGTCGGTTTGGCCGAGGCGCTCGATCTGGCTCGAATAGTGCTCGTCGATCACGTCTTCGACCGCGACCGTGCACGCCATCGCCGCCTTCTCGCCCAAGAGCGCCGTTGCCGCGCCCAGCGCGAAACCCGCGAGATGCCAGACGGGCTCGAGCACGGTCGGCCGCACCGCGCGGTCCTTGACGAGCTTGTCCAGCGCCTCGAAATGCGTGCGTTCCTGCTCCGCCATGCGCCGGATGGCTGCCGTCCCCGCGGCGGCGCGCGGATCACGCGACAGAATCGCGAGCTGGCCCTCGTAGATGCGGAGCGCGCCGAACTCGCCGGCGTGATCGACACGGATCATCGCCGCGACATCGTTCGCGTCGGGTCCGGGCGTGCCGGGCAGTAAGGGCCGCTTTCCGCGCATGCGTCCCCAGGTTACGTAGGTTTTGCCCGAAGGGAATAGTGCTTCGGCGTCGAATACGCGACACGCCCAAGAACTTTCGATCACAGGATCAGGCGAACTTGCGCTCCGTCCGCAGCCAGGACACCGCAATCCAAGCGACCGCGAGCGACAGGATCGCGTTGTACCCGGCGAGCGAAACCCCCAGGAGCCGCCACATCGCTTCGTCGCAGCGAACGATATTCAACGGCCCGAAATCGTCGCGCCCAGGCACATAGCCGACGCCGGTGCAATGCGACGGGCCGGGCCACAGCTTCCATTCGACGCCGGCATGGAAGACCCCGATGGCCCCGGTCACGACCAGGGCGGTCACGGCAAGCCAGGCGAGCGTGCGCGCGGTCTTGGCGGGCAAGGCTCCGGTCGCCGCGAGCGCCGCACCGCCGACACCGAGCAGGATGGCGGCGCCATGCGACCAGCGCTGCCAGATACACATCTCGCAAGGCGGCAGGCCGCCCAGATACTGAAACGCGAACGCCCCGAGCAGCAGAACGGTGCTCAACCCTCCGGCCAAAAGTCCCGCCGCGGCGTCCTTGCGCAAAGCCAAAGCCGAGCCCTCTCCTGCGTTTCTTTGGCGGGAACTTAGGGGAGTTCGCCCCCGATTTCGACAGTCCTTTCCGACGCTGCCCAAAGCTTTGAGAAGGCTATTTCCGATCATCGTTCGCCACAGCGCTCGATGTTAGGCTATTTTCCATACGGATATAAAGTATCGTTGCAAAACAATGACTTAAGAAAGAGGTTGAAAAATCGTAAATTGGGCTTGCCAGGGCAAAACAGCCGGGTTTAATGGCGGGGTCGAACGGTTCATCGCGGTCGGAGGGGGCGGGTCCCGGCGGCAGTTTCGCAAACAATCTGATGTGACGCGACGACGTTCGCGTGAGGGCGGGCTGAAATTCCCATGCGTGCATTGAGAAAAATTTGGCGCGGGTCAGGGCCGAAGACCGTGCGCGCGAAGCGCGAGCTTCTGAGGATCGACGGCAAGTCTGTCGAAGTCATCTTGCGCGCCGATCCGCGCGCGCGCCGCTTCATCGTCAAAGTGGATCCCGCGACGGGACAAGTCGTTGTGGTCTCGCCGACATCGCGGTCGCTCGAACGCGCGCTCGATTTCGCGCGCGGCGAAAAGGAGTGGATCGCCGGACGGCTCGCCAATGTGCCGCCGCCGGTGCGCCTGGCAAACGGTTCCGAGATTCTATTCCGCGGTGTGCAGCATCAGATCCGCACCGGGAGCGGGGGGCGCTCGCCGGTCTGGATCGACCGCGATGCTCAGCGTCCGACTATCCGCGTCGAGGGACAGCCGGAACATACGGCACGCCGGCTGGTGGACTGGCTGAAGCGCGAAGCGCGCCGCAGGATCGATGAGCGCGTCGCGGACTATGCCGCGCGGCTCGGCGTGAAGCCCAAGCGCATCACCATCCGCGATACATCCAGCCGCTGGGGCTCGTGCTCCTCGACGAGGACGCTCTCGTTTTCGTGGCGTCTCATCCTGGCGCCTGCATCCGTGCTCGATTATGTCGTCGCGCACGAGGTCGCGCATCTGCGCGAGCTCAACCATCGGCCGCGCTTCTGGCGTCTGGTGGAAACGCTCGTGCCCGATGTCGACAAGAGTCAGAACTGGCTGAGCCAGAACGGGACGCTGCTGCACCGCTACGCGCCGCGAAACCGGCCGCTCGGCTAGAGCACGTTTGTTTTAGTTGCGATCACGCCTCTCATGCTTCGACAGGCTCAGCATGAGGGGTGCTGCCCAATTCCCTCACCCTGAGCTTGTCGAAGGGATTACGATTCCATCTGAAGCAACTGCGCTTTAGGCGCTCAGAACAACTTTTTCAGCAGGTTTTCGAACGCATCGATCAGTTCGGTGTCGCTGCGCTTGGATGTGTCCGTCTCGCCCGGATCCTCGCCTTGAACCACCTGCCGTCCACCGGGGACGAGTTCCTGCTGGACGCCGCCCACCACTTCCTCTTTGGGCTGTGCAATCGGCGCGTCAACGGGTACGGGCGGCTCGGTGGGCGCAATCACCGGGGCATCGACCTGCAACATCACCGGGGGCGCATCGAACGGCAGTGCTACGGAAGGCGGCTCCTCGGGCGGCGCCATCCCGGTGCCGATCAGCGGCGCGATGGGACGCTTGTCCTCCGCCTTGATCATGTAGGCTTTGAAGATGCGTGCGGGCAGCCCGCCGCCTGTCGCCCGCTTCATGGGCGTACCGGAATCGTTGCCGATCCACACGCCGGTGATGTGCTCCGCGGTGAACCCGACGAACCACGCGTCGCGATAGGATTGCGACGTGCCCGTCTTGCCCGCGACCGGCCGCGCGCCGAGCGAAGCCGCCCGGCCGGTTCCTTGGGTGACGGTGCCCGTCATCATCGCAACCATGTCGGCCTCGTGGCGCGGCTCGATCACGCGGCCGAGACCCGAGCCCTTGCGCTCGTAGAGCACTTTACCCGATTCTGTGCGTATACGGACAATCACGTGCGGGATGACGCCTTCGCCGCCATTGGCGAACGCGGCGTAGCCGGTGGTGAGATCGAGCGGGGTCACCTCGGAGGTGCCGAGCGCGAGCGAGGGCACCGCCTGAAGGTCGCCGGCAATCCCCAAGCGATGCGCGACGCGCGCAACCGTCTCCGCGCCGACCTCGTTGGTCAACTGCACCGAGGCTGAATTGGAGGATCGCGCCAGGGCATGGGCAAGCGTGATCGCGCCCTCATAGGAGCCTTCGTAGTTCTCGGGCTGCCAGTCCCCGATCGTGACCGGACCGTCGAACACTTCGTCGCTGGGCCGATGACCGAACTCGAGCGCGGCGAGATAGACGAAAGGCTTGAACGCCGAGCCCGGCTGGCGCCTTGCGTCGGTGGCGCGGTTGAACTGGCTTTCGTCGTAATTGCGCCCGCCGACCAGCGCGCGCACCGCGCCGTCGAGCGTCATCGATACAAGCGCGCCTTGCGTCGCGGCGAGCGCCTTGCCGTCCTTGGCGAGACCGGCATCGAGCGCGCGCTCGGCGGCGGCCTGCAGGTCGAGATCGAGCGTCGTGTCCACGATCAGCCGCTCCGTCGCCTTGCCCGCGAACGAGGGCACGAGCGACACGGCATAGTCGACGAAATAGCCGGCTCCCGGCGTGGCCATCCGGGTTGCGATCTTCGGTTTGGCCCCCGAGGCCTTCGCGGCTTGCGCTTCACCGACATAGCCTTGAGCCGCCATCGCGTTCAGCACCAGGCCTGCGCGCGCCATCGCCGCCTCGGGCGAAGCATCGGGATTGTAGCGCGAAGGCGCCTTGACGCTGCCGGCGAGGATCGCGGCCTCGGTGAGCGTCAGCTTGCTTGCCGGCTTGCTGAAGAACCGCTCTGCCGCGGCTTCGACCCCGTAGACGCCCGCGCCGAAATAGACGCGGTTCAGATAGAGCGTCAGGATCTCGTCCTTGGTGTAGCGGGACTCGAGATAGAGCGCGAGGATCGCTTCGTCGAACTTGCGCTTGAGTGTCCGCTCCGGCTTCAGGAACAGATTCTTCGCGAGCTGCTGGGTCAGCGTGGAGCCGCCTTGCACGACGCTGCCGGCCGAGATGTTGGCCACGGTCGCGCGGCCCAAGCCCCAAACATCGATGCCGAAATGATAGCGGAAGCGGCGGTCCTCGATCGCGACGAAGGCATTGCCGACATGAGCGGGAAGCGCGTCGAGGGCGATGACCTGCCCCTGGTTGTGCCCGCGGCGGGCGATCGTGCGTCCTTCGACATCGACCAGCGTGACGTCGCTGCCGGGGTCATAGACCAGCAGATTGGCCGCATCGGGAAAGTCGGAGATCCACGAGTAGACAACCGCACCGCCGGCGAAGACGGCCCAGAACAAGCCGATGAACAGCGCAACGCGAGCCATGGATCGGCGGCGGGGGCGCTTCGGCTCGTGATCGGGGCCGACGTCGAAATGCAGCGGCCCCATCCCGCGGCGCCGTTCGTCCCAACCTGCAAGGATCGGGTCTTTGCCGGCCATCACCACCCCTTCACTGCCCGTCTATACGCCAATGGTTAACAGTTTTTTAAGACGCGAGCCGCGACCTGGGGGCAGTCACGTCATCCGACGTTTTCGATGCCCCCATGGTTCAGCCCAAGTTCATCGATCCGCCGCTAAGGTGCAGCCGGATTTTGACAATTTGAGGACCGCTTCTGCGGTCTGTCGAGGCAAATTAAAGAATAGAAGGTTGCCTTGTAACAAGCTCCCTGGCAAACTGAAGCATGTCCTCCGGCCAACCCAGCTGCGATCACGAGTTCACCGGCTCCGGCCAGCCGGTCGGCTACCTTTTCATGCGCGTCCACCGGGCGCTCCGCGTGGCGATCGACGAAGGTCTCCGCCCGCACGGATACACACTGCCGCAAGTCACGGTGATGTTCGCGCTGGCGCACAAGTCTGGACTGTCGACGGCCGATTTGGCGCGCCGGGCCTTCGTGACTCCTCAAGCCATGGGCGAAGTGCTGGCCGGCCTCGAAGCCAAAGGGTGCGTCATTCGCCGCGCGCATGACTCGCATGGGCGCATCCAGCCCGCGGAGCTGACCCAAGCAGGCATCGAGGCGCGACTGCTGTGCCACGAGGTACTCGCAAGGGCGGAGGCGCAGATGCTTTCGGCCCTGTCGGCTGATGAACGGCGCACGCTGGGTGGTCTGCTCGAGCGCTGTCTTGAGGGTCTGCACGATCCGCTCAAGGACGAGGGCGCGCCCGCGCGCTCGAAAGCACGGGCGGAGCCATGAACGAGCAAACGCGCCTGCCCGACGCCGAGATCCTGGACCGCTTGGGGCTTCCGTCGCCGAAGCGCCGTCGCACCGGCCTGATCGCGCTCGCCGCTATTGTGATCGTCGCCGCTCTCGGCGGCATCGGGTTCTATGTTCTTCGCGGCAGCGCGGCGACGTCCTACGTCACCGCCGAAGTCGTGCGCGGTCCGCTCGTTGTGAGAGTGAGCGCCACCGGAACGCTGCAGCCCGAGGACCAGGTGGATGTCGGCGCGGAAATCTCCGGCCGTGTCGATCGCGTTGCGGTCGATTTCAACGATAAGGTGGCGAAGGGGCAGGTGCTCGCGGTCATCAACACCGATCAGATCCGCGCGCAGCTTGCGCAATCCCAGGCGGCGCTGAGCGCGGCCAGGGCGAGCGTCACCACCACCGAAGCGACGGTGAACGAGACGCGCGAGCGGCGCGACCGCGCGCAAGCCTTGTCGGCGCGCGGTATCGTCTCGGCTCAGGATTTCCAGACCGCCGAGGCCGACTACGCCCGCGCCGTCGCCTCCGTCGCCAAGGCCAAAGCCGACGTCGAGAATGCGGCCGCTTTGGTGCGGCTGCACCAAACCTCGCTCGACAAGGCGGAGGTCCGCTCTCCGATCGACGGCATCGTGCTCGACCGCAAGGTGCAGCAGGGCCAGACCGTCGCGGCGTCGTTCCAGACGCCCGTGCTCTTCACGCTCGCGACCGACCTCGCCCGCATGAAGCTCGAAGTCGATATCGACGAAGCCGATATCGGTCAGGTTCGCGAAGGCCAGACGGCGACGTTTTCCGTCGATGCGTTTCCGCAGCGCCGCTTCGACGCCACCCTCGTGTCGCTGCGCAACGCGCCGAAGACCACCAACGGGGTCGTCACCTATCAAGGCGTGCTTCAGGTCGACAACAAGTCCGGCCTCCTGCGTCCCGGCCTCACCGCGACCGTCGACATCCTCGTCGCGGAGGCCGAGGACACGATGCTCGTGCCCAACGGGGCGCTGCGCTTCACGCCGCCGGCCGAAGACGGCTCGGCGCCGCCCCTTGTGCCGTCGAACAACGGGGAGCTGGTCGGCCGCGTCTGGGTCCTGGAAAATTCCAAGCCCGTGCCGCGCGACCTCAGGATCGGCCGCAGCGACGGCCGCAACACCCAAATCCTTTCCGGCGATCTCGCGCCCGGCGGCGCCGTGATCGTGGATACGGCCGTCCGGCCCTGATCATGAATCTGGCCGCACCCCGCAGCACTTCGGTGCAGGATATGTCGGCGCGCTCGCGCCTCTCGGCCTCGCGCGATCTCATCCGCCTGATCGGCGCGCGCAAGGTGTACGGCTCGGGCGAAGCCGCGGTCACCGCGCTCGACGGCATCGACCTTACGATCGACAGCGGAGAGTTCGTCGCCGTGCTGGGGCCGTCGGGTTCGGGCAAGTCGACGGCGATGAACATTCTTGGCTGTCTCGATACGCCGACCGGCGGCCACTATTTCTTCCGTGGCGTCGATGTTGCCACGCTCAGCCGCGACGCCCGCGCGCTGATAAGGCGCTATCACATCGGCTTCGTCTTCCAGGGCTTCAACCTTCTGAAGCGCACAACGGCGCTCGAGAATCTCGAGCTGCCGCTGGTCTACCGCGGCACGCCGAGAAGCGAACGGCGTCTGCTCGCACGCCGCGCGCTCGCCATGGTCGGCTTGTCGGACCGCGAGAGCCACACCGCGTCCGAGCTTTCGGGCGGCCAGCAGCAGCGCGTCGCCATCGCGCGTGCGCTGGTGACCAACCCCGCCGTCATCTTCGCCGACGAGCCCACCGGCAATCTCGACAGCGCCCGCAGCCACGAAATCATGATGCTGCTGACGGAGCTCAACAAGGAACAAGGGATCACGATCGTGCTGGTGACGCATGAAGAGGATATCGCCGCCTATGCGCGGCGCCATATCCGCTTCCGCGACGGCCGCATCGAATCCGATTCGATGAAGGCCGCGCCATGATCGGCAACGCGCTCGTGCTTGCCTTGCGCGAAATCCGCCGCAACATGATGCGCGCGATCCTGACCACGCTCGGCATCGTCATCGGCGTCGGCGCGGTGATCACGCTGGTGACGCTCGGCAATGGCGCCTCGGCGAGCGTGACCAACAGCATCGCGTCGCTCGGGCGCAACCTCGTCATTCTTCAGCCGGGCGCGCGGCGCGGCTTCGGTGGAGGCGGCGCTTCGGTGAGCGCGCCGCCGTTCTCGGTCGAGGATGCGGAAGCCATTCAGCGCGACATCGCCGGGTTGCGCGCGGTCTCGCCGGTGGCGATCCGCACCGAAATCGTCGTCGCCGGCAACCAGAACCATTCCGCGCAGATCATGGGCACCGACAACGCCTATTTCGCGGCGCGCGACTGGGCGATCGCGCAAGGGCGCCTGTTCACCGAAGCCGAGATCCGCGCCGGTCGCACCATGTGCATCGTCGGACCGACCGTGCGCACCGCGCTGTTCGGCAACCAGAACCCGATCGGCACCGATATTCGCGTCGGCGACGCGCCGTGCGAGGTCGTGGGCGTGCTCACGTCCAAGGGGCAATCGACCTTCGGGCAGGACCAGGACGATGTCGTCATCATGCCGATCCGCGCGCTGCAGCGGCGCATCACGGGCAACACCGACGTGGGATTGGTCTGGATCGCGGCGGGGCGTGCCGAGGACGTGCCCAAGATGATCGGCGACGTCACCCAGCTGATGCGCGAGCGCCGTCATCTGACGCCCGCCGCGCCCGCCGACTTCCAGGTCAACGACATCGCGCAGATCAACCAGGTGATGCAGCAGACGACGGGCATCCTCACCGTGTTCCTGGCCGCCATCGCCGGGATCAGCCTGCTCGTCGGCGGCATCGGGATCATGAACATCATGCTGGTCTCCGTGACCGAGCGCACGCGCGAGATCGGCATCCGCCTTGCGATCGGCGCACGCGAGCGCGACGTGCTCACCCAATTCCTGGTCGAGGCCGTCATGATGTCGGGCCTGGGCGGCCTGATGGGCATCGCGGTCGGGCTCGGAACATCGGCGATCCTGGTGCGCATCTTCGAGCTTCCCTTCGTGCCGTCCGCCGAGATCGTGCTGCTCGCCTTCGCGGTGTCGGCCGGCATCGGCATCGCCTTCGGCTATTTTCCCGCGCGCCGCGCCGCCCGCCTCGATCCGATCGAAGCGCTCAGGCATGAGTGACGAAGTCCACCTTCAGGGGTTGAGACGGTACCCGCCGCTTTCGGTCAGCAGCAGCTGCGCATGCGAGGGATCCTTTTCGATCTTCTGGCGCAGCCGGTAGATGTGCGTTTCCAGCGTGTGGGTCGAGACCGCGGGGTTGTAGCCCCAGACCTCGTGCAGCAGCACCTCGCGGCTCACGGTGCCCCCGGCCCGCTGAAGATATTTCAGGATGTTGGTTTCCTTCTCCGTCAGGCGCACGCGCTTGGCGCCTTCGAGCAGCACCTTCGCGCTCGGGCGGAACGTGTAGGGACCGATCCTGTAGATCGCCTCCTCGCTGGACCCGTGACTGCGCAGATGTGCGTCGACACGCGCCATCAGCACCGCGAAGCGGAACGGCTTGGTGATGTAATCGTTGGCGCCGGCCTTGAGACCGGCAATCGTGTCGGTGTCCGAATCCGACGCCGTCAGGATGATGATCGGGCAGGTGACGCCTTCATCGCGCAACGCGCGGCAGAGGTCGCGTCCGTCGCCGTCGGGCAGGCCGACGTCCAGCACCATGAACTCGTAGAGGCCGTCCGTCCCGCGCTTGAGCCCTTCGGCGTAGTTTCGCGCCTCGACGGTTTCGTAGAGTCCCCCGGCGGAGAGCTGGTCGGCCAGGGAGACGCGCAGCATCTCGTCGTCATCGACGAGAAGAACGCGCTTCGAACTCCTCATACTCAATCTCCTAACTCCGGCCGCCCTGGCGCACGCGCGAAACTCTATCCCGTTTCGCATCCCCGGTGTATGTCGGGGCCCATGACGGCTAGAAAAACCGGCCGACCGAAGTCTCGCAAGCCCCGCGTTGCGGCCCTCGTGACACCCGGCCATCTGGTGGAGCGGGCGGCCGGAGAACTCCGACGCGGCGCACCGGTTCTCGTTCGCGCCGCGAAGCGCAATGAGAGCGTGGTCGCCGTCGCGGCCGAAACGGTTACGGACACGACGCTCGCAGCACTCGTCAAGCTCTGCGGACCGCCGGTTTCTATCCTTACTCATGCCCGCGCCGCAACCTTGAAAGTCCCGCTTTACACGCCCGATGTCGTCGGCATTCCGCACAACGCAACGGTCACGGCCGCGGAGTTGCGCGCGCTCGCCGACCCCTCGACCGATCTCGATCATCCGCTAAAAGGGCCCTTTATCGCCGCCCGCGTGTCTCCGCCCGAGGCTGCCGCGGCGAGTGTCAGGCTTGCCAAGCTCGCGGGACTGTTACCGGCGACCGCGGTCTTCAAGCTCGCGGATCGCGCGCGAAAGGCTCTGCTGACGGAGTGGTCGCTCGCCGAAGTCCCGGCCGCCGCCATCAGCAGTTTCGAGGACGGACTCGCGTCACATCTGCAATTGCTCGTGCGTGCACACGTGCCGCTCAACGGCGCGCACGACTCCGAGCTCGTTGCGTTCCGGCCGGTCGATGGCGGCCAGGAGCACTATGCGGTCATCATCGGCGACAAGCGCGGCAACGCCCTCGCGCCGCCGGGCCCCGTGCTCGCACGCATTCACTCCGAATGTTTCACCGGCGATCTGCTCGGCTCGCTCAAATGCGATTGCGGCGACCAGTTGCGCGGCGCGGTCAAGGCGATCGCGGAGTCCGGCGGCGGCGTGCTGCTCTATCTCGCGCAGGAGGGCCGCGGCATCGGTCTGATGAACAAGCTCCGCGCCTACCGTCTCCAGGACGAAGGCTTCGACACGATGGAGGCCAACCGCCGGCTGGGCTTCGCCGAAGACGAGCGCCTCTATGATATCGCCGCGCGCATGCTCGCGCTGCTCGGCTACAGCAAGGTGAAGTTGATGACCAACAATCCCGACAAGCTGCGCGCGCTCGAGCGCGCCGGCATCGAGGTGACGGAACGCGTTCCGCACCGTTTCCCGGACAACATCCACAATCGCGACTATCTGCGCGTCAAGGCGGAGAAGGGCGGACACCTGCTCTAACGATCATGGACATTCGCGTCGTAAATCAGGGTGAAGCTCAGTACGCGGAGTGGGGCGCGGGCGCGCGGCGCTGCGCGGTCGGAAGCGGCGGCATCGCGGTGAAACTACGCGAAGGCGACGGGGTGACTCCGGTCGGCATCTGGCCGTTGCGCATGGTGCTCTATCGTCCCGATCGCCTGGCTCCGCCGCGTTGCGCGTTGCCGGTTGCGCCGCTTCGGCCGCAAGACGGCTGGTGCGAAACGCCGAATGATCCCGACTACAACACGCTGGTCCGCCTTCCCCATCGTGCCGCCGCCGAGTCGATGTGGCGCGACGATCATCTCTACGACATCGTTGTTGTCGTCGGCTTCAATGACGACCCGGTGATCGCGGGGAAGGGCAGCGCGATCTTCCTCCATCTCGCGCGCGCGGATTTCACGCCCACCGCCGGCTGCGTGGCACTCGCCCTGCCCGATCTGCTCGACGCGCTCGCGCAGTTGACGCCGAACGATCGTCTGATCGTCGGTTAAGCGGTCCGCTCGCCGAAAATCGCCGTGCCGATGCGGACATGGGTCGCGCCGAAGCGGATCGCGGTCTCGAAATCGCTGCTCATCCCCATGCTGAGGGATGTGAGCCTGCACTCGGCGGCAAGCTTCTTCAGCAACGCGAAATGCAACGCCGGTTCTTCCTCCACCGGCGGGATGCACATCAGCCCCACCACGGGAAGCTTGAGGCCGTCCCGGCAGTGAGCGACGAAACCGGCGACGTCCTTGGGC
>Ga0137427_10001089_pt1 | contig 12629 bp, 8 predicted proteins | sample EasRivERMZT700_2_FD_102309 | JGI IMG/M metagenome (GOLD analysis project Ga0137427, IMG submission 102309) | Soil microbial communities from meander-bound floodplain in the East River, Colorado, USA - East River MetaG ERMZT700_2 | ecosystem: Environmental > Terrestrial > Soil > Floodplain ...
AACCGCACACGCAGCGCGCTCGTCACGGCAAGCGCGACGTCTCGCTGCATGGCAAGGATGTCCTGGTGCGGCCGGTCGAACTCGTCCGACCACATGTGATAACCGGTGCGCGCGTCGATGAGCTGCGCGGTGATGCGCAGGTGGCTTCCCGACGTGCGCACGCTCCCTTCGACGACGGCCGATACGCCGAGCCGGCGCCCGATGTCCCGGACGTCGGCGCCGCGGTCGCGGAACAGAAACGACGAGGTGCGCGCGGCGACACGAAGCCCGTGCACGCTCGCCAGCGCGTTGAGAAGTTCTTCGGTAAGGCCGTCGCTCAAGTACTGATTCGCGGAGTCACCGGTCATGTTGACGAACGGCAGCACCGCCAGCGATGGCGGCAGCGGCGGCGTGCGTCCACGAGAGGCCATGAGCCGCGTTCGGCCAAAGGCGATCGCCGCAACGAGAAGGAGCAACGCGACGGCGGGGCGGAGCCAGGCGGCGACCGATCGCTTGGCGGGCGGAGGGCCGTCGCGGCTTGGCGCTGTGAAATCTCGTGACGACGGAGAGGACGGCAGCAGCGTCTCCGATGCGTCGGCCGCGATCCTCGGGGTTGCTTCGACCGTGGTCGCGGCGTTCGCGGGATGACTTCGGATCCGCGTCGCCAGCGCGGTGACCTCCGGCGCGGGTTGGGCGTTGAACTCGGTCTGCATGTGGGCGACGTGCGCGTCCGCCGCCGCGAGCGCGCCCGCGCGGTCGCCCGCCCGCTCAAGCGCCACCATGAGACGCGCCGTTACGCGTGACGTCCCGGGTTCGAGCGCGGCGAGACGACGCCACGCGTCGACGGCACCCGCCCAGTCGTTCCGCGCCTCGGCGGCGGCCGCCACCGCGCCGAGGGCCCCGGCGTACGCCGTGGCGAGGCGCGACCGTTCGGTCTCTTGCCAGCGTTCAAAGTCGTCGGCGCCGTCGAGGTAGAAACCGTCCATGAACGGGCCGCCGTAAAGCGCGACCGCCGTGGCATGATCGCCACGCGCGAGCGCGGCCGCGTACTGCGCGACGTCGCACGGGATCAGCGCGAAGTCGAGTTGGAGATCTCCGCCCACTGTGCGAATGACGTCGTCGCCGAACGCCCTTCGCAGTGTGTGTACGACCACGTTGAGCGAGTGTCGCGCCTCGCGCTGCCCGGCCTCGGGCCACAGGAGCGCCATGAGCTTCTCGCGCGACATCGCCGCCGATGGCGCCGTGGCGAGAAGCGCGAGCAGGGCCATGGGGTGGCGGTGGGCCGCCGATCCGGTCACCCGCCCCGTGTTTCCGCTCAAAACCGCGCCGCCGAGGACCCGCAGCATTCGGATCTTTCCCGAATTGACTGGCAATTGACTGCCGCCCGACTTCGCGTTGACCGGGCTCAACTAATCTGTGCCCCGGAACGATGGCAGCAAGTGATTCGGACTTAATTGCCGACCCGGCCCGAGGCCAAAGGAGCACCTGTGATTCGCCCTTCAGACTCGACAACCATCGCGCGGCTGGTCGCGGCGACGATGCTTTCAATGATGGTCCTGGCGTGTCGGGACGCGGTCCCGACAGCCCCGGTACAGAGGACGGTAACCGCCAGCGGTGGCAGCCGCCTCACCCTACCGTCTTTGCCGAATACGCTGACGCTGCCAAGCATCGACGAGTCGCTCGAGGACGTCGACATGTGCGCTGCGATCGAAGGGCTGTGCGGCGCCACCACCTGTCCTGGGGAGGAGCTCCTGGGTGCGCGATCGAACCCAAAGGGTACGGGATTCTTCCTAAGCGGCTGCGGGAACCTGTCGAAACTGGTGTTCAAGAAGATCAAAGCCCGTATGAATGCCGACGCCGGGTTGGACGTTGCCGTTAGCGCGCCGGATCTGGATGTCGACGTCGGCTGCGTCGAGCAAACCGTTCACGTTCCGAGATTGCCCGAGATTCGGCCGACAAACCCGATCACAGTCTTAGGCAAGACCATCTGGCCGGGGACGCCCGGGCGTGCGGCCGTTCCAGCCCACGACGTGGTGATCCGCATTCCCTTCGGATGCGACCCTCTGCACGCCCCATCTGTCTTCACTCGACCGGAGCTGGCGTCGCTGAGCGCGTACATCCATCCGAGCGTGGACGTCGAGATCGAAGTCGAAGCCGCCGGGAGCGGTGACATCGTGCTGCGGATCCCGATCCCCAAGCTGACCGTGCCGGCTCCGCCGATCAAGACGCCAATGGGTCCGCTGCAGCGCGAGTACATCGGCTGGGGGCTCGGCGTTTACCTGGTGCTCGAGGGACGACTGACAGAAACGTCGACCCATTTCATCGCCAAGGTGAAAGACGAGTTCATCGCGAATTTCGCGTTCAACCCGGCGAGTGGGTGGACGACCATCATGGCTCAGGGACCGTTCGACGTGACCGGGTCGGTCGCGGTTGCGTCGCCGGACACGACTGCGTTTCGGTACGGCATCCAGCCAGCCGTTGGGCTTCAGATCGAGCCCAATCGCGACAACATCGGGACCCTCCTCCCCGGCTATCAGGCACAGGTCGGCCTGTGGGCAAACCGGTACTTCGAGAACATCTTCACCGCCGATCCGACGACCGGTACGCTCAAGAACGACGCGAACGTCGGTCTAAAAGGGCGGGTCTACGGGGGTCTCGCGTTCGTCCCTCCCGGAGAAGATCCGCCTTGCTCGCTGGCCGACCTCCTCACGTGCGACGTGAAGGAAAACACCACCGCGGCCAACGAGTTGCTCAACGGGGACTGGCCGTTCAGCTGTTGCGAGAGCGACATCTACGAGCAGTACGGTGTCGGCCAGTTCCGCTTCAAGGGAAAGACAACGGGGGACGCCGCGGACCGCGATCCAGACGGGTACACGCTGAACTGGCATCGTACGAGCACCAGCCCTGCCCCCTATGTCGACAGCGCGATGACGACGTCGCTCGGCGCGAATGGTGAAGCGCGACATCCCGACGTAGGCGGCTTATTGTCCAATTTGCCGTCGAACCCATTCGGCTTGTTCACGATCACGAATTGCACGGAGTTCCATTCAGACGGTGTGATCGCAGTAGTCAGCCCCGGCGTTGGTTTGCTGATCCCCGAGTTGAGGCGGACGATCCCGGGAATTCCGGCCCATTCGAAGATCATAGGATGCGCGTCGCTCCCCGCCGACTACACGCTCACCGTTTCCGGGCTCGCGCAGAACTGCACGGTGCAGGACGCGAACCCGCGCGTCGTGACGCTGCGTCCGCTGCTGAACCTCACGAAGCTCGGCGTCGCGGTGAATCCGATCGGCTGGAGTCAGGTTCGCGACGAGACGGACGTGGACGTGAATGTCTACTGCCGGCCGTTGGCCGGTGATCTCCGTGTCACGGCAACGACGACCGGAGCCGACCCCGACGTCGACGGCTACGCGCTGTCGGTTGACGGTACAGCCCGAGGAAACGTGGGCGCTAACGCCGCGACGACCGTGAGCGCGATCCGCGCCGGGCACCATACGCTTTCGGTGAATGGCGTCGCGTTCAACTGCACACTGTCGTCACCCAACCCGCAGGGTGTGGACATTCAGTTCGAGGCCACGAGCGACGCCGCGGCACAGGTCTCGTGCGTTTCGACGTACACGAAGGCCTGCGACATGGTGAAAGCCGCGATGACCGCCGGTCAGATCAGCCCGAGCGGGATCGCGACCAGCTTGTGCCAGAAGCTCAAGAGCGCGGAATCCGCCCGCAGCCGCGGCGACGCGAGCGGCGTGAAGGAAGCGATAGATGGATTCGCGGCCGAGCTCTCGGCGCAGCGAGGAAAGCATATCCCGGTTGTTGTGGCGGACGCGTTGCTCGCAACAGCGGCGTACATCGCGGCGAACGGTTACTTCATGCCGTCGTCGCCGTAGTCGCCGTAGTCGGTCCGGGGCCGGTCTTCGGCAGTTCGCGGAAGGGAGACGCGCACCGTCGTTCCGACGCCGAGTGTGCTCTCCAGCATCATCGTCCCTCCATGACTGGCGACGATACGACGCGCGATCTTGAGGCCGAGCCCGTTGCCGTTCCGCTTGGACGAGCGATACGGCTTGTCGAGATTGGCGATCTGGGGCTCGCTCATGCCGGCCCCGTCGTCGGCAATGGTGACGTGGATCGTGTTCGCGCGCTGTTCGGCCGTCACCAGTGCCGAGCCGCCGGCAGGCAGCGCATGCGCCGCGTTGATGAGAAGATTGAGAAACAGCTGCTGGAGTGCGTCGGCGTCGCCGTCGAGCTCGATCGGGGGATCCGATCGGCGCGGAGTCGTGAGCGTCGCACCGCGCTGGTGAAACTCGGGCTCCGCGGCGCGGCGCGCGGCTTCGATGATCGACGCCAGGTCGACCGCCTGGCGGTCGATCGAGGCGCCGCGTGACACGCGGAGCGCGCCGGTGACCGCGCGATCGAGCCGATCGATCTGGAGCAGCACGCGGGGGAGAACGCTGCGCGCGATCGCGGCGTCGCCGGCCGCTTCCTGAACGAGTTGAAGATCGAGTCGCATCGCCGTCAGTGGATTGCGCACTTCGTGCGACAGCTCGCTGGCGAACTCGCCGACCGTGGCCAGCGCTTCGCGCTGGGCGAGCCGCCGTTCCACTTCACGTGACATGCGCCGCGTGACGATCACGATCACGAACAACGCGGCGACCGCACCGGCAAGAAGAACCGCGACGCTCGCGCGCGCGGCGCTCTGGAACGGACCGACATATGGATCGAGCGCGCCCGCCATCACGACGTCGAGCGGTGGGTCCGCCATCGCACGGCGCACCGTCATCCAGCGGTGACCACCCCAGGTGAGCGTCTCGTCGCTGAATACGTGCTCGTCCACGGTGGGCGGAACGATCGCGCCGTCTCCGTGCCGGTACGCCGCGGTCAGCGGGCCGTCGCGCGGCGGCGCGCTCGTCACCTCAGGGAGCAGGGCGACCAGCCGCAGCGTCGCCTCCACGGTTCCGATCGTGTCGCCGGCGATCATGTCGGTGATCGGAAGCTCCACCGCGATGCCGCGCGCGTCTTCACGCGCGATGGCGATCGAACCGGCGTCGTCGAGGGTCCAGCGTGTGCGGCCCTCGCGATCGCGGAACGTGATGCGACTGAACCCGGTCATCTGCGCAAAGGCGCGCCGCACGAACTCCGGGACGGGCGCCGAATCCACTGTCGCGTCGCGCAGCGCCAGTCGCACCGGCTCGTTCTCGGCGAGGAGCATCAGGTCCGACTTGCGCCGTTCCCACCGTCCGCGAATGCCGGCGATGGTGCGATCCAGCTGCGCGTCAAGCTGCGCCGCGAGCAGCGCGCGGCCGCTGCGCGCCGAGCTGCGCGTGGTCCACAGTCCGATCAGTCCGAGCGGGACGATCGCGACAAGGATCACCGTCGCGAGGAAGCGCCGGCCGAGCGACGCCGACTCGCTACGCGATTCCATGCTTCACCAACAACCGGTCGAGGCGCGGACGCGACACGCCAAGGATCTCGGCCGTGCGGGTCTTTTGTCGGCCGGTCGCCGCAAACACGCGAGACACATGATCGCGCTCGGCGTCGTCGAGCGAGTGGAACGACGCGCTGCGCTCACCCGGGGCGCCGGAGAGCACGAGATGTTCGGGACGGATGACCCCCCCTCGCGCGAGTACCGCCGCGCGCACTAGCGCGTTCTCCAGCTCGCGGACATTCCCCGGCCATTGATGCGCGGCTAGTACGGCCGCCGCCTGATCGGAGATCGCTACCGGCTCGCACTGCATGGCGCGGCAGGCACGAGCCATGAGTTGGTCGGCAAGCTCGGGAATATCAGCCTTCCTCTCGCGCAGCGGCGGCAGAATGATCTCGACGACGCGGAGTCGATAGTAGAGATCCTGACGGAACGTGCCTTCCGCGACCATGGCCTCGAGGTCGCGGTGCGTCGCCGCGATCACGCGCGCCTCTGTCCGTTCCGTCTTCTCGGCGCCAACGGGCTGATATTCGCGATCCTGGAGGACGCGAAGGAGCTTCGTTTGGAACTCGAGCGACGTGTCGCCGATCTCGTCGAGGAAGATCGTGCCCGTGCCGGCGAGGGCGAATCGCCCGCGCCGATCGCCCGCCGCTCCGGTAAACGCGCCGCGGACGTGCCCGAATAGCTCCGACTCGAGGAGGGTCGACGGCAGTGCGCCACAGTTCACCGGGACGAACGGCTCGCGCGCGTACGACGAGTTGGTGTGAATCGCGCGCGCGACAAGTTCCTTGCCGGTTCCGCTCTCGCCACGTACGAGCACCGTCGAGCGCACCGACGCCGCCTGACCGATCAGCTTGAACGTTCGAATCATCTGCGGATCGTGGCCCACGAGGACGTCGAGGGGGGCCGGAGCGGGCTCGGAACTCCCCTCCTTCCGCAATGCGCGATCGGCGAACAGCCTGTCCACCGTGAGTCTCAGCTCGTGCAAGTCGAGTGGCTTGACGAGGAATTCGACGGCACCGGCACGCATCGCCGTAACGATGGTCGGCATGTCGTCGAAGGCGGTCATCATGATGACGTCCGCGGACGGAAGGCGCTCGGTGAGCAGCTCGAGGAGCGCGAGCCCGTCCATGCCGGGCATGCGGACGTCGCAGAGCACGACGTCCGGATGCCAGCGATCAAGTCCGTTCAGCGCCGCCGGCGCGCTCTCGGCAATCCGAATCTCGCGATCGTGTCGTGTGAGCGACTGAGACGTGGAGACTCGGATTGCGTCGTCGTCATCGACGATGAGCACGCGTTGCTTCGCCACTTATGGCCTCGACAGCTTGATGGTCGCGATGCGGGTATAGTAGGCCGACTCGAGATAGAACACGACGGACTTGCCATCCGGCGCGATCGACGGGCGTTCGGTATCGGCAAACTGTTCACGTGGGGTGAGAACGCGCGGTGGATCGCCGTTCATCGGAACGAGCACGATGTCCCACTTCTCCGCCCCGGTGTTGCAGGTGGGGCATGCGCTCACGACGAGCGTCTTCCCATCGGGATGAAGGTATGCGTTGGAGATTTCGCCGCCGATCGTGTAGGGAATCTTGCGCGACTCGCCGGTTTTGAGCGAGACCAGGAGAGGAACATCGTTCTCTCCCGGGGCCACCAGCGCGAGCCAGTTGCCGTCGGCGGAGATGCTGAGGTCACCGCCGTTCACGCGCACCGGCCCTGAGTATAGGACTCGCGAAGCGCTCGTCTTCACGTTGATTGCGCGAAGCGTGTTAGGCTCGAGAAACACGAGGAGCGTGTCGTTCACGAACTTGGGCGGCTGCGTCGCGGTGGCTACGGTGGCGAGCAGGCGATCCTTGCCGTCCATGGAAACCTCGCGCACATCGCGGACCAGTGCCGCCGGCGTCTGTCGCCAGTGCAGGTATCGGATCGCCAGGCCGTCGCTACGCCAACTGATCACTTGCTGCACCTCAACCACGTTGCGAGCGATCTCACGGTCTTTGCCCGAGGTCACGTCCACCGCGCGCAGCGTTGTCGACTTCCCGGAGGTATACGCGATCTCCCGACCAGATGGCGACCACGAGATCCCGCCGACACCGCCCGCCTCGCCGAGGTACCGCGGGTTAGAGCCGTCCGCGTTGATGACAACGATCTGCGACGCGCCGCCGCGAAGCCTCGAGTACGCGATCGACCTCCCGTCCGGCGAATAGGACGGATTGGCGAGGACCATCGAATCGACCGGCGTCAGCGCGCGGAGCGCGCCGTCGGGAAGGGACGCGCGTTGAATGGTCGTCGGGACGACGTGCTCCAATGCGAGCATCTCGTTCGGCGCGGACCTCGACCATCCAATCGGGATGACGCCGGGAGGCACATAGTAACGCTCCAGCACCTGGCCATTCTCCGCGGATGCGATCACAACGTAGGGTATGCTTCGGTTGTGCAGCGCGAGGAGCTTTCCGTCGCCGGAGACGGCGAACAGGCCGAATCCACCCTGGTACATGTCAGCGCGCTTCGTCGCGACGTTCACACGAACGAAGTGTGGTAGCTTTGCGGGCGGATTGATCGTGAGATACACGTAGCGACCATCCGGCGACCACACGACGGTGCCGTCAACGGTACGTCCGGGCGTTTGGTGGACGACCTGTTCGTCACCCCCGTTGAACGGGATGATCACGATCGACACGCCGGACGCGTCGTTGGACGCGAACGCGATGCGTCGTCCGTCGGGAGACCACGACGGCGGTCCCCCCGCGCGCGTCGAAACGCGGCGAGGCGTCCCACGAGTCAGCCCGGTGGCGGTATCGATGGGGATCACCCACACGAACTGGCCGCGCTGACCATCGGCGCGATACGAATACGCCAGGAACCGGCCGTCGGGCGACCATTGCGGCCGGTTTCCGTCCGGAGTTCCCACGAGGCGACCCCAGGACTTGGTCGTGCGGTCGTATCGCACGAACCCGGAGTCACCCAGCGTCGAGCCGGCCGCGACGACAAACCGTCCATTCGACGACTCGGAACCCGGCTGCATCCAGCCGCCGTGAAGGCTGCTCGCCGGGGTGACCGATAGAGCGCGTGGTGTCGGCGCGGTCTGCGCGCCGAGCGGAACGGCGGTGCATAGCAAGGCGAGTGCAATTGAGCTGCGGCGCATGGTCGGTCTCCGAGGGCTAGTGCGTTTCGTAGAACAGCGCGAGTTCGCACTGCGTCGTAGTCAGACCACGGGCCAGTCGCCGTGCTGGAAGGAAAGTGCGTTGCGGGCACGACTTACGTCAACACGAGCGCGCCTGAAACGGGGGCCGGACGTCACGCCGCCGCGGGGGCGTTACATGGACCCATTACACCGCTCCCGGCCGCCGCTCGTCGCCGTGCAGCCGCGGCTCGGGCAGAATCACGCCGGCGATGAGCAGCCCCGCCACGAGCGCGACGGCCGTGATGAGCATGCTGAAGCCGGTCTCGATGCCCGCCAGCGCCTTGCGCTCGAGTAGCGATGAGAGACTTCGAAAACCGACGCTCCCCGGCACGAGGAGCAGCAGTCCTGGAACGAGCACCACGGCGGCCGGCCGGTGGCGCCAGCGCTCGAAGCCGCCGCTGGCCAGCGCGACGGCCAGCGCGCCGGTGAACGTTCCCAGCTCCACTCCGAGCAGTGCGGCGCCGATCCGTCCACCGACGACACCGATCGCACCGGCGGCGATGATCCAGAGCGTGTCCCGCGGGGCGGCGCGCAGAATGACGGTGAAGCACAGGGGCGCGACGATCAGCGCGGCGAGGGTCGCCCATGGTGGCAATGGAATCGGTTCCGCGGGCGCCGGCACCCCGAACGCCACCCCGCCGAGCCGATTACCTAACGCAACGCCGAACGCAATTCCGAGAAAGGTGATGAAGGCGCTGCTCAACCGGGCGGTCCCCGATGCGAGGTGTCGCGTCGCCAACTCGGTCATCGCCGTGGTGAGCGTGAGCCCGGGGATCAACACGATCAAACCGGACAGCGTCGCGATGAGTACCGACACCGGACCGGCGATGCGAGCGAGGCCCACCGCGCCGATGCTGACGAGAAACGCGGACGTCGGTTCGAACACGCCGCCCAACCGCGGATGGTCGCGCGCGAACAGCGCCAGAATGCCGAGTCCCAACCCGAGCGTCGTGGCGACGGCGATCTCGTTCATCCCGCCGCCGAGGAACTGACACGCCGCGCCGGACACGGCGCCGTAGGCGAGCGCGGTGACCGTGCTGCCGTACGGCGACGACGCCTGTACGATCCGTTCAATGGCCACCGAACCCTCGTCGGGGGGAACATGTCCACGCGCGACGTCGTACGACACCTGCTCCAGCGCCGCCAGCTTGGACAGGTTCACTTCGCCCGGCTCGATCCGCAGCATGTGCGTACGCTGCAGGGCCAGCGATCCGAACGACGCCATGATCGACGTGGGCGTCGAAAAGAACTGGTAGCCGCGCAGGCCGAGGCGGTCGGACGTGGCGCTGAGGATGTCCTCGAGCCGTTGCGCCGAGTATCCGTAGCTGTGCAGCGCGCGCGCGAGCCGAAGCACGAAGGCCACCGCGGCCGTGTTTCGCTCTTCGCCTTCTGTCTCTTCGGGAGCGGCCAATCGATTGAGAGCCGGGGAGTGGAGAAGCTAGGCGCGCCGTGATGTGCCGGCAACGCTGCGGGGGCAGCGTCGCTAGAATTGTCAGTTGCCGACCGGTGACATTCGCATGACACATATCGTCGTCGAGGAGCTCGCCAAGAGTTACCGGGTCGCGGAGCGCGATCCGGGCGTATTCGGCGCGCTCAAAGGTCTCGTGCGGCGGCGAACGCGCACCATCGAAGCGCTGCAAGGCGTGTCGTTCACGCTCGAGCGCGGCGAGTTGCTCGGGTTCATCGGTCCCAACGGCGCCGGCAAATCGACGACGATCAAGATTCTCTCGGGGATCCTCGAGCCGGACGCCGGACGCGTCGAGGTGGACGGCCTCGTGCCGCACGCCGACCGCATCAAACACGTCGCGCGCATCGGCGTCGTGTTCGGCCAGCGCACCCAACTCTGGTGGGACCTGCCGGTCGTCGACGGCTTCGAGCTGCTGCGCGACATCTACCGCGTCGATCGCGCGGCGTACGCGCGCACGCGCGACGAGTTGGTAGCGATGCTGCGGCTCGAACGGCTCCTCGACCAGCCCGTGCGCCAGCTCTCGCTCGGCCAACGCATGCGGGCCGAGATCGCCGCCGCGCTGCTGCACGAACCGCGCATCCTGTTCCTCGATGAACCGACGATCGGGCTCGACGCGCCATCCAAGCTCGCCGTTCGAGAGTTCGTGAAACGCCTCAATCGCGAGCGCGGCGTCACCGTGCTGCTCACCACGCACGACATGCACGACATCGAGGCGCTCGCCGAGCGCGTGATCGTGATCGGCCACGGCCGCGTCCTTGCCGACGGAACCTTCAATGCGTTGCGCGCCCGTATCGCCGCCGAGCAGGGGCCCGACGACACCGACGACCAGCTGCCGATCGAGCAGGTCATCGCGCGATTCTATCACCTGCACGGCGCGACGGAGGCCTGAGCGTGGAACTCGCGCGCCCGTACACCGCCGCGTTTGCATCGCGCTTTCTGCTGATGCTGCAGTATCGCGCCGCGGCCTTTGCCGGTTTCCTCACGCAGTGTTGGTGGGGCGGTATCAAGGTGATGGTCTATGCCGCCTTTTTTCGCGGAGCGACCGTCACGGCGCCAATCACGCTCAGCCAGGTCATCACCTACACGTGGCTCGCGCAGGCGTTTCTCGCCCTTGCCCCGTGGGGCTGCGACCCGGACGTCGCGCTCGCCGTGCGCAACGGATCGGTAGGCTACGATCGTCTGCGTCCGGTGGACAACTATGGACTCTGGTACGCGCGCGCGGCGGGGTGGATGACGTCGCGCGCCATCCCGCGCGCCGCTCTCATGTTCCTTTTCGCCGGCGTGGCGTTGCCGCTGGCCGGACTCGCCGACTGGTCCTGGGCGCCGCCGCCGAGTGTCGCGCAGGCTTTGCTCTTTGCCGTCTCCTTGCCGTTCGTGGTTACGCTGTCGTCGGCCATGGTGATGCTGCTCAACATCGCGGTCGTCGCCATTCTCAACGACCGCGGCGTGAACAGTCTTCTCAGCCCACTGGTGATCGTCTTCTCGGGCAACCTGATACCGCTGACGATCTTTCCGGACTGGATGCACGTGGCGCTCTTCGTCCAACCGTTCGCCGGGCTGGTGGACATCCCGTTCCGCATCTACACCGGCAACCTCACCGGTGGCGCGGCGTGGGCCGGTATCGCGTTGCAGGCGTTGTGGACGATCGTGATCGTCGCGTTGGGTCGCGCGTGGATGGCACGTGTGATGCGCCGGCTCGCGATGCAGGGTGGTTGATCCATGAACGCCGCCGCACTCCTTCGGCGCTACTGCGCGGCGAGTCTTCGCGCGCAGATGCAGTATCCGGTCAACGCGATGTTGCTCGCGACCGGGCAGTTCTGGGCGACGGTCGTCGACATCGCGGCGATCTGGGCGCTGTTCCACCGGTTCGGCGCCGTGGACGGCTGGCGGTTCGGCGACGTCGCGATGTTCTTCGGCCTCGTGAGCATCAGCTTTTCGATTGCGGACTTCTTCACGCGCGGCTTCGACGTGCTGGGCACCGAATTCATCAAGACCGGAGCGTTCGACCGCATCCTCCTTCGTCCACGTACGGCGACGTTGCAGCTCATCGGACATGACTTTCGTCTCAGCCGCGCCGGCCGCTTCCTCCAGGGCGTCGCGGTCACCGCGATCGCGACCTCGAGCCTTCACTTTCAATGGGATGCGGCGTCTCTCGCGCTCGCGACATGGACGATCGCCGGCGGGGTCGCTCTCTTTTTTGGGTTGATGGTTTTTCAGGGCGCGCTCGCCTTCTGGACGACGGAGAGCCTCGAAGCGATGAACCTGCTCACCTACGGCGGGGTTCAGGCCGCGCAGTTTCCGCTCAGCATCTACGAGAGATGGTTCCGGTCCTTTCTGATCTTCGTTGTGCCGATCGGTTGCGTCGCCTATTTCCCGGTGCTCGCGATACTGGGCAAACCGGATCCGCTCGGCGCGCCCGACTGGCTGCTCCCGCTCACACCGTTGGCCGGGTTCGCCTTTCTCGGTGTTTCCTTTATCGCGTGGCGCGCGGGCGTGTCGAAATACACGTCGACCGGATCATGATCGAGATTCTGAAAGCGGACATCACGACGCTCGACGTCGACGCCGTGGTCGACGCCGCG
>Ga0137427_10001090_pt1 | contig 12625 bp, 13 predicted proteins | sample EasRivERMZT700_2_FD_102309 | JGI IMG/M metagenome (GOLD analysis project Ga0137427, IMG submission 102309) | Soil microbial communities from meander-bound floodplain in the East River, Colorado, USA - East River MetaG ERMZT700_2 | ecosystem: Environmental > Terrestrial > Soil > Floodplain ...
ACAATATTCAATAATCAATTTTCAATTCTCAGCCGAGGGGATACGTCAAGTATGTTGATGCCTTATCCCAGGAGGGGAGCCGTTATTCCGCGGATCGCTTACTTTTTGGCGAGTGTGCGGAGAAACGCGACAACGTTGTCGGCGGATTTGGCGTCAACGTCTTTTACCGGTTTCATCTTTCCAACTCCGTCAGTGATCACTTTCTGCAGGTCCGCATCCGATTTCGACTGAACCTCCCTGGAGCCGAGAGGCTTCAATTCAACTTTCATCATTTTGGCGATCGAGTCTTTTCCCTCGCCGGCTGCGCCATGGCAACTGACGCATTTCTTCGCGAAGACCTCTTTACCGGCTGCAACATCGGCCGCCATGAGAACACTGCCGGACACCAACGTGACGCTAACGACAAATAGCAGAACTCGAATTGAACTCATTGCTTCTCCTTTCGAACGGGTTTCCCTTCAGACCACTGCATCACAGACTGTTGACGCCTCTCCCAAAACGAAAAATCGAGTCCGGGCTTGTCGACGCCAAGCGGCATGTATCGATATGTCAGACTCGACGCGAGATCGATATTCTCGTTCGCGTCAATCTTGAATTTGAACGTCTCTGTCCGTTTTTCTCCGGGCTTCAGCCGCGTATCTCTGGCGAACCGGACGCCGGCAAGCACCACCTGGCTGTCGCGATCGAGCGGCCGACCGGCCGAGTCGTGCACCGTGGATCCGAAAGTGCGCGACTGTTCCTGCCGGCCGGTTTTGGATCCCGAGACGGTTGCCGTCAGCACGATCTGCCGCGTCGGCATCCCGGTCGGTACGTTGTGGCCCGCGCCTTTGTTGTGCACGAGGACCTTCACCTCGATATCCGCTCCGCGACGAGTTGCCTCCAGAATCCTCAGGTCGAGCGCTTTGAAAAGCTGATCTTTCGAGTGTCCTCCCGGCATCTGGTGCAGATTCACAAATGACGAGGGCTGGCGCTTGATGCGCGGATCCACGATATTCAACGTCGACAGGGGCATGTGGCACCGCTGGCAGGTGACGCCGGCCGCCGCGCTTTCGCTGGACCGCCATTCCGAGAATGTCCCGAGCACTTTCAAGCCGTTGGTGTTGTTGTACTCGTGACAGCCGCTACAAACCTCCGATTTAGTGTGCAACGTCGAATACTGGACGGCATGCCCCGTGGAATGGGCGTTGGCGACGGGGCCGTACTTTGCGCCTCCGATGTCGAGCGTTACATTGTTCGAGGTGTCTGAGCCGCTGATCGAATGGCAGTAATCGCACGTCACACCCTCACGCGCGGCCGGAGCGTCAATGGACTGCCCGACGTGCTGAGACACGGGGGCGTGGCAACCCATGCAGGACTGGACGGATTTTTGATCATTGGAGATTTCCTGCACGGAAGCCTGGAACGTTGGATTGGTCAGCGCATTGGCGTGTAGCGACGTGGCCCACACCTGGTAGATGTCCCGGTGGCAATCCCCGCATCGTTTGGCCGAAATGAATTCGCCGGAACGGATGTCCAGCGGGGGCGGTGGTTCCTCGCGGCTTGAACATCCCTGCACCATGGCGATGACAATGATGGAGCAAAGTATCGGCTTCATGTGCCCCTCTCAATCTGTCGAATCTTGAGATAGATGCTGAATGCGGCCAACGCGATGACGACCAGGGAGACAGCGAGACCCTTCCTGCGAAACAAAAGTTCATCGAGCGCGTTCAATCCCGCCTGGTAGGCTTTGTCCGAAACCTCCATTCCCGGACTGACTGCTTTCTCTACTTCGCCCGGTGCAAAACTGTGAACGACGACTCTGGCATTGACCAGGCTATCGCGGGCATCCTGTAGTTCGAACCGGGCTTTGCTGACTTCCATGCCTGCGTGTGCCGCACGGCCTAATACTTCGTCGGCTTCCGCAATCCTTGCGTTCAGTGCCGTCAAACCCTGGTGCATCGCTTCCGCTGCCTGAAAACCGGTTTCGCCCGGGCTATGGCAAGTCAAACAGACCGCCTGGGATCCCGTTCCGACCATCTCATCGGTTGGACGCTTGATCTCATGGTTTCCATGACACACCACGCAATCCGACAGGCTCATCGCCTCAAATGTGCTCTTGTGAGTACTCTTACTGAACAACTCAGCCTGACGGATGTGACACGTACCGCAAATGTTTGCCACTGATGTGGTACTGGGCGGGGCGGCCCCATGATTTCCATGACAGTCATTGCAGGTTGGAGCCGACAGATCGTTCTTCTTCAGGAGCGTCTCGGCATGGATGCTGTTCTGGTACTTTTGAACCTGATCCGCCGGAATCCCGTAGGCCTTCATGGTATCCGAATTGGAATGGCATCGAGCGCAAGTGTCGGCTACACGCGTCGGGTAGACAGGGGCGTTGGGATCCTTGACCGCTCGAACCCCATGCGCACTGTGGCAACTGATACACGTGGCGGCCTTCGTATCACCGCTAGCGACTCTCTTACCGTGGATGCTGGTGGCAAACTCAGCTTCCTGATCGACTCGGAGCCCGGGATTGAAGCGCTTCATGGTTATCGGGTTGCTGTGACACTTTCCGCAGAACGAGGAAACCTGTTTCGAGCCTGGCTTTCCGACGAACCCTTTGCGCGGATCCATCGATCGATCCACATCGTCGTCGTTCGGATCACCGCCGTGGCAGTTCGCGCACGATAAGCCCCGGCGTGCATGTATGTCATCCGCCATCATCTTTACAGGCACGGCCAGTTCATCGCCTGCTTCGGTGTGGCACGACACACAGGTGTTCCGTGCGGGAACGGCCTGAGCAGTAGCATCACGCGGCGCCACAAGACCCAGCCAAAAGGCGACTGCAATTGTGGAGATAAGTTTCCCTCGCATGCGTGCCTCCTATTTGACGTACCCGGCGACGGTGAAAATGACGATGTAGAGAATGGCAATGATTCCAGCGGCTTTGAATACAAGCGCTGTGGTTCGCGAGCCATTCGTTCCGATGAAAGGGACAAGCAGTAGCAGCAGCCCGCCAATTCCAAAACCCAGGATTCCCAGAACCTCACCGTCAAACGGTCCAATCTTCGCCGGCAGGATCTTCAATGTCTCGAACATGAACATAAAGAACCATTCAGGACGGATGCCTTCCGGCGCCGGCATGAAGGGATCCGCTTTCTCGCCGAGTTCCCACGGAAATAGGGCCGCCAGCGCTGCCAGCGCACCCAGTGCAACCAGCCAGCCTATGGCATCGCGCAGCATGAAATTCGGAAAGAACTTCATGGTTTTGACCGGCGGTTTCACCGAATCCGGGATGTGCATTCCATGGCGTTGCACGAGAAGGAGGTGAATCAATAGCAGTGCGGTCGTCAACGCTGGCAGGATTGCCACGTGAAATCCGTAGAATCGCGTGAGCGTCGCACCGGTTACTTCTTCGCCGCCACGCAGGAAGCGTACGAGAAAGCTGCCAACGATCGGCACGACACCGGCCACCTCCGTCCCGACTTTTGTGGCAAAGAACGCCAGCGTGTTCCACGGCAGAAGATATCCACTGAAACCAAACGCCAGCGACAGAAAGAAGAGAAATACCCCACTGGTCCACGTCAGTTCGCGCCGTGCTTTGTAGGCTCGCAGGAAAAAGACGCTGAACATGTGTACAAAGAGCGCGGCGATCAGCACATTTGCCGACCAACTGTGAAGAGATCGGATCAGCCAGCCAAAGCGGACCTCGGTCATGATGAATTGCACGCTTTCGAACGCCGACTCGGCGCTTGGCCGGTAGTAGAGCAGGAGCAGAATTCCGGTAACAACCTGGATCGTGAACAGGAACAATGCCATTCCACCGAAGTAATACCAGATGGTGTGACGGTGAACCGGGACGGTTTTCCTGGCTGCGAACTCTCGGACTGCCTCAAGTCCACACCGCTCATCGAGCCATGTTGCGACCGTCGAACGTCGTGTGCTCATCGCGTCACCGTTTTGAGACAACGACATCGTCGCCGGACAGGTTTACCGCGTACTGTTCCAGCGGACGCGGCGGTGGTCCGGCCACATTGATTCCGTTCAAGTCGAAATGGCCGGCATGGCACGCGCACCAGATGTGCTCCTGATCCTCTCTATATTGCACCGTGCAATTCAGGTGTGTGCAGACCGCGGAAAACGCGCGCCATTCTCCATCTTTCGTTCGAATGAGAATTCCAGGTCGGGTGCCGAACTTGAAGATCTTTGCCTTGTTGGGCTGCAATTCGGCCGCAGTAGCCGCGGTCACCGAGTTCTGGGGAGCCTCGCTGAGAGCAGGCGGAATGAGAAATTCGATGATCGGATACACGATCGAAACAACTGTGGCGCCGAGGGTCGTCCCCAGAAAGTAATCGATAAACGAACGCCGAGAAGCGTCGGGCAATTCCTGCCTCCAAATTGTTCACGCTGCGAACTTGCTCGGTTATGGCAAATCGAGGTCCCTTTCCCACGCCTGTGGCTTTTTCGCTCGAACCTCCTCGTCGAGGCTTTAAGTACTTCACATAGACTGAGATTTATGACGGACACTTCGGTTGCCAGAAACCAACAATGCCCCAAAGATGTGAAAAATCGTCCGTGCTGAAGGACAGCTTGTCACCGCGAGAGGACTCAATCGGAGCGGTTTTTGACTTTATGTCTTGATCCGGCGAAGCCGACTTCAGTTTCGTGCTCTCGAGGCGCGGACAAATGGGGACTTTATGCTCACGCGGCTACCAGGCACGTTGATCTTCCTGAGATGTTCGGCTTAACGTAAACTTCGCCCGTGTTGTAGCGGCGGTCCTATGACCGCCGCTACAGCGACAGTTCACTTAATCAGTTGCTCAATGAACTTGATGGCGACCGGGTCGTCGCTCTCGCCGATCAACTCGACCGCCCGTTTGCGCAACTTCATGATCGGATCGCGTTGCGCGACCGCTATGAGCTTTTGCAGGGCGCGAGGACTGTCTGCCTCGCCGAGGGCGTCCAGGACTTCGTTTTTCGTCTGTTCGTCGCGAGCGGCGTCATAGAACTGCACGAGGGCGTCTACGGCGCGTTCATCGTTCATCTCGCCAAGCGCCGATAAGGCGCTCTCGCGAACTTCGCCATCACTTTCACTGCGTGCAAGGCCGAGGAGAAAACTGATGGCTTCGGCTCGGTCTGGACTGTCGGCGATGCTTTCGATGATCATTTCCTTCAATTCCCGGTGGTTGACGGAGCTGAAGAGTTGCTTGAGCGTGGCAATCGCGTCGCCGTTTTCCGATTCCGCGATTGCCTCGATGGCGGAGCGTCGCAACTCGAGACTCTCGCTGCGGTCGTTCGCCAGTTCCCGCAGGAATGGCAGTTGCTCCGGCCGTTCGCCAAGCCGTTCCAGCGCTTCCTGACGGACGTCGCGGCGCGGGTGCGACCTGGCGATTTTCTTAAGCAGAGGGATCGCCTCGGTATCGGACCGCTCGCTAATGGCTTCGACTGCGGAACGCTGCAATTCAACACCACCGTTAGCGTCATGTGCTGCCTTTTCCAGGGCCTCGAAGCTGCGGGTGTCCGTCTTCGCTGCCAGACCTTCAAGCGCCGTGGCTCGCAATTCACGATCCGGATCTCGCTCGACCGTCTGGATCAGGAAGCCGACCGAAGCAGCGTCGAATCTCTCATCGGCAATGGCTTCCAGCAACTCGCGTTTCACTTCGCGATGCGTAACCGCGCGATAAAGATCCTCCAGTACTGTCAACGCCGATGTTTCACCGCTCTCGCCGATCGCCTCGGCCGCTTCGCGCCGAACGTTCGCGTGTGCCCGTTCGTCACGCACCAAAGTGGCCAGAAACTCCACTTGTCCCGGCAATTGTCCGAGCCAGGAAACCGCGGTGGTTCGTGCGCGCTCGCTCTTCGCAGTACGAATCAAGTCCCTGAGCATCTGGGCCACGCTCGGCGCGTCGTGTGCGCCGATCGCGTCCACCAAACGCTCCGCCGTTTCGTGCGACTGCACGGTGTCGATCATGCCGCGCAGCAGCGGCAGGCTTTCTTCGCCTGTTGCCTTTCCAAGCCAATAAACCGGATAGCCGGCATAATCGCGAGGCCGGTCGAGGTTGTAGATTTCCGCGCGCACAAGTCCGGCATTCTCATGTAACAGAAAGACGCCGAGATTGCGTGTTTCGAACGCTGAACTGACCGTCGAGCCGTTGACCACGAAGGACGCGCCGCGCGAGCCAATGAATGAGACGTCGAACGCAATGCCCGGCTTGACGTCAAACGAGTAAGCCAGCCAAAAGCGCCTTCGCTGAGCGCTCCCCAGCTTGATGGCGTCCGACATTCGCGACTTCAGATCCGCTCCATCGACGTTAATGAAATTACTTTGTGGCCTGGCGGAGGGCGTTGTCACGTTCTGAGCCGCCGTTGCGACCACCGTGGCGATCAAGAGCAGGAATATGGATGCGGCCTTCATTGTTGTGGTCCTTTCTTGAGCAGTTCTTCCAGAAACTTGGTGGCTTCGGGGTCGTCGCTGTCGCCAATCTTCGAAATAGCCCGCTTTCGCAGCTTCAACGAGGAATCGCGGCGTGCGATATCCATCAATTTCCGAAGCGCCGCCTTCTCTTCCGAATCGCCGAAGGCTTCGAGAATCGACTCTTTCACGCGCTCGTCTTTCTCCGAGTCGTAAAGCTGAATCAAACTCTGGATCGCGCTTTCGCCTTCACGATCGCTCAACGCCTCGATTGCCATCAGGCGGGCCTCGACGCTGGCAGAGGTGCGCGCAATTGTTGTCAAAGCGGTCTGTGCCCGCGGCAGTTCGAGATCGCCAAGGGCCTCGATCACCGCTTCCTGAAGCCGCGGGTGTGTTGCGGATGCCAGAAGCTTGAGCAGATCGTCGACGATTGCCGGATCTTCCTCGGATCCAAGGCGTTCGATCGCCTCGACGCGCAAGTCCAACGGGGCGTTCGAGCGTGCAACTTCGAGCAACAAGCTGCGCGCCGCGCCTTCGTGATCGGCCGCAGCATTCAGGGCGGCGCGGGCAATGCTCAGATCGGTAGTCTGTAGGGCGAGAGCCTTCAACGGTTCGAGTGCGCTTGCATCGTCGATATCGCCCAGCGCTTCGATCGCCTTCTTTCGTATCCGGACATCGGTTTCATTGCGCGCCACTGCCGCCAGAATCGGCACTGCCTCTTTGGACTCGGAGTCGGCCAGGAGTGTGATTGCGCTCTCTTTCATTAAGCGACTCGTTCCGTTGCCGGGTTTCAGAAGGTCCGCCGCGAGCGCCAGGGCGCGCTCCGGCCGGGATTCAAAAAGGCTCTGCAACGCAGCGAGCCTGATCTCTTCGTTCGTTTCACCAACACCCTGATCAATGACCTGCTGATTGTTCAAGCGTGGTGCAATCTCGACCCGCATCGCGCGGGCGTCGTCAATCCATGGCGACGCCGGATATTGTTCGATCAATTTCGTAAGAGCGGCGTCGCTGGCCGGAAACTTGTTTTGCTGCTTCAATGCGAATGCCAGCCAATAGAGCGCGGCAGAAACCTCACGGTCTTGCGGAAACTCGGCAATGAATCGATTGAAACGGCCTTCGGCCCTATCCCACTCACCTTCCTTGATCAGGTCTCTGGCATCCCGGAACGCGGTCGCGGCGGCCGATGCAGGCTGCGTCTGAATGAAGCGATTGAGCTTGTCCAGACTCTGGGCATGGATGGTTCCGGTTACTAAGAAAAACTGGAGAACAATGAGTAATACAATCTTCATGGCGTCTCTTCCTCGCGTGTCGCGGTCAAAATCCACTCTTGCCGACATAAAGCTGCAATTCGGCGATGATCTGCTGATCCCGAATAAGTTCCTTGAGCGAATACATTTCATCCGGCTCCGGCTCGCCGGGAAGGTTGGCGATGTCGAGCAGGAGCGGTTCGATGGCGCTGAGTAATTTCTCCGTCCGCGTATCGTTTTTGAGTTCCGCGCGCCGCCTGAGCAAGCGATTGCGGCTCAGCAGTTCGCGCGCCAGGTCCCGCTCGAAATCCAGGCCGGAGTGTGTTTCAAGGTCTGCGTTACGGACAGAACGCAAAAGCATTTGGGTCTGGCCTAAATGTTTACTGGTTTCTGGCTCCAACCAGCCGGCGTGTCGCACGGAGCGCGTCGCACTGCGTACTGTCGGCCGAGGCGGGTTCGTCGCAACTACCGCTTTGGTTTCCGGCAGCGATGGACTGGAAGCCGGCTGAATCGTCGCATCCGGTTCTGGCGTGCGCGCTTCATTCTGGGGTGAGGCAGGTGCAGCTTGCCGTAAGCGCGTCGCAAAGGCACCGATCACCACAATTACGAGAACCGCGATTGCGGCAGCAAATTGCCAGCGCGCGAAAGCCGGACGCATTCCGAAAATAGTGACTGGAGCGAGCTGCGCATTCCGGCCCTCCTCGATGCGTGCGCGGAGCCGGTCTGTCGGGACAAATTCCGGCAACTCCGCTTGCCAGGCGGCATCCACCAAAACCAGCGTTTGCCTGGCTTCTCGAGCGCGTTCGGCACAGGCCGAACAACCCGCCAGGTGCGCCGCCACTTCCGCATGTCGCTCATGCGATAGTTCGCCGTCAAGCCAGGCTTGTAACATCGCTTCGTGCAGACAAGTCTTCATCGCTCTACCTGACTTTCATATAAAGTTTCGTAAACTTGCGCCGGGCGCGTGCGATCAGGCTGCCGACGTTGGATTCCCGCAGTCCGAGGGCGGTCGCGATTTCCCGGTACGTCAGACCTTCATGCCGGAGCAGCAGGCAACTCCGCAGCGGTTCTTTGATTCGATCGAGTGTCCGTTGCGTCTTCTCGATTTCGACCCGTCGCGCGAACGCTTCATCCGGGGTCTGCATGTCCGCCGTTTCGAACATTTCCATAGCGAAGGCTTCATCGCGCGCCGCCGCGCGCCTGCCCGTTCGCATGAGGTTGCGCGCGACGTTGGCGGTCACCCGGAGCAGCCAGGCCCGTAACATCCCTGCGCGTTGCGCCGTATCAAGCTGGCTGTGCAAACGAATGAAGACTTCCTGCGTGACGTCTTCAGCCAGCGCCCGTTCTCGGGTCAGCCCATAGGCGTACCGATAGACCAGGCGTTGATGGGCGGAGAACGCCTCCTCAAACGTGAGACGCGCATCGCTTTGGGCTTCGGCGGTCAGACCAGCCTCGGTCTCGCTCAACGTGATTTCCCACTCATTCATCTGCTTCTCAGTATGAAAACACCACCGTCTGCATTTTCGTGGCAAGTTTTTTGCGTCACTTAACCATGCCGCGTAACGTCACATTGACATCGATCACAGGTCACATCAACGAGTTATGTCGTGATCTCCTTCGCCAGACCATTAACTTAGAATGGGAATTCGAAGGGGAGAACGGCCTCTTTCACTCCGTCGTCACCTTTGACAAGAAGTCTGGACGGAGCTGCTGGATTTGTGACACTGCGTCCCGCCTCGCGATCGATTCCATCAACTAACTGTCATTCAGTCGATGCACAGACGCGAGGAGTCACGTAAGCTTGCTAAGAAATAGTGATTGCGGCGGTGTCGTTATGGAACTGCCGGTGCAATAACTCGATAGTGAGGTGAACCATGACAGCCATAACGTCGATCGAAAGGTCATTTCAAAAGACGAGCGTTTGGTTACGCGAAACCGTCGTGCAATTGGATTGGACAGATCCTCAACGAGCATTTACGGCGCTTCGTGCTGTGTTACATGCGTTGCGCGACCGGTTACCCATGGCTGAAATCGTCCAGTTGGGCGCGCAATTGCCTACTTTTCTGAGGGGTGTTTACTACGAGGGTTGGCTTCCAACTCATACGCCGCTTAAAGATCGCCGAAAAGAAACATTCCTCAACCAGATCCAGGAAGCATTTCATCCCAGTCTCCGGATAGATGCGGATCATGCTGCTCGCGCCATCATCCGAGTGCTGTTGAAACATGTTTCGAGCGGGGAAATGGAGCAGGTCCGGACCGCGTTGCCGCACGAGATCCGTGAGTTGTGGCCGAGCGTCGAGCCCTTCCTGAAGAAGACCGGATAGGGATCGCAAGCCACGCGAACGAACGATTAGGAGGTCTTATGACTCTTCTTCATCTAATGCTTCGAGCCGCACGACTGGACGGAAAAACCTATGAATACGTGGAGGCCGACCCACGGCGCAGCCGCGACGCTATGATTATTGTTCTGCTGGCCAGCATTGCGGCGGCTATTGGAAGTGGCGTTACCAGTGTTCTCGGAATCGCCGCGGTGACTGTGGCTGCGTTGCTGACGTGGGGTGTATGGGTATCGCTCACATTTTTGATCGGTACAACGATCATGGCCGGACAAGAGACGCATGCCACGATTGGCGAAGTGTTACGCACGACAGGTTTCTCGGCCGTCCCCGGAATCCTTCGAGTGTTTGGTTTTCTGCCGGCGGTAGGTGGGCTGATCTTCGCAGCATCGACTGTCTGGATGCTGTTGGCCTTTGTTGTTGCCGTGCGCCACGCGCTGGATTTTACGAGCTCCGGACGAGCCGTCGTCGTCTGCTTTCTCGGATGGTTGATTCACGCAGTGCTGTTCTTCGGCTTTGTGTTGTCGGCAATCTGAAGCGTTCGCAATAGCGGCCGTGAGATTCATATGCTTATCGTTGATGCTCATCACCTTAAGACGTCTCACCGGCAAAAGGGAACTCCATGGGTTTCCTGGTTTGTCGGCGCAGCGCTGCTGGCTGGTGTTGTTGCCGTTGCGCTGCACATTAGCGAAGAGCGTCAATTCATAAGACTCGCGCGGCAAATCCAACCCTTGTGGCTGGCGCTGGCTCTCTCTCTGCAGGCTGCGACGTATCTGGCGCAGGCGATGATCTGGCGCTCTCTCGCAGGTTTGACTAACGTAACACTTGGTTTCTTCAGATTGTACGAACTGAGCATCGCCAAGCTCTTCGTCGACCAGGCATTGCCGTCCGGCGGAATCAGCGGCACCCTCTTTGAAGCCAGAGCGCTCGAACGCCGGGGAATGCCACGCGCCGCGGTGAAAGCCGGCATCATCGTGAACACCTTCTCGTTTTATGCGGCATTTGTTGTTGCCCTTACGGCTGCGTTGGCGATTCTGTGGCTGCGCGGTCAGTCGAATGCGGTCGTGTGGACTCTGGCGATCCCCTTCATTGCTTTTGGCGCGTGCATCGCCATCCTTTTGCCGTTATTTGCGGGACGTAGGCCCGCACTACCCTCACGGGGGTTTGGGCGATTCAAAATTGTCAGGACAGCATTTGCAACGCTTTCGGAAGCGGACCCGTCACTAGTCCGCAATCCAAAGCTTGAAATCAAGGCAGTTGCCCTTCAATTGGGAACGATGTTGCTCGATGCGGCAACCATCTGGATACTGCTTCTCTCCATCGGAACTCATCTCTCGTTCGATCGTACTTTCGCTTCTTTCATGGTCGCCAGCCTGATACGCACTGCCGGGTTCATTCCGGGAGGCCTCGGCACCTTTGAAGCGACGTTGGTTTTGCTTCTGGCTGCAAACGGCGCTTCGGTGCCTTCGGCTTTGTCTGTAACTCTCGCGTTCCGAGGGTTCAGTTTCTGGCTACCAATGGCGCCGGGCTTTTTGCTGTCGCGGCGGGCAATTCCGGCAAACGCGAATGTCGACGAATTGGCTAAAAGGAGAGCCACGACATGAAAGACAAGACGATCCAATAGCGGACGCACCACGCAGCTTTACTTCCACCCGAACCCGGCGCTGGACATCGTAGCTGCTCCTGCTACTTCACGATACGTTGCAGTTCGTCCGTCCAATTGAGGACGATCCGAAGAGTGGATGGAAAGATCTTCCTCAACCGCACTTCGGTCTGTTCGGTCTCGGCTTTCGGCATCAGAAAACGTCCATCGGGGGCAACGTCATAAGCTCGCGCATTGGTCCTCGCAATCACGCCTGCAAAAAGAGCGACTGGTTTCTCCGGAATGAGTTTGCCGCCATCGATTTTGAAATGGACCGACATCATTCTCGATCGGCTCAAGTAAAAGAGTTCCTTGCCATCCCTGGACCACGCGGGCTCGGAGCCGCCGTCAGTCGAGATCTGAACTCGTTCGCCCGGAAGGGGATAGCCTTGAACGTAGACTTCCTGCGACCCGGAGACCGTGGAGTCGTAGGCAATCCACTTTCCGTCAGGTGAAAACTCGGGATGGCTTTCATCAAATTGAGAAGTTTGAAGAGGGCGCGCCTCGTTCGGCTTATTCATAGACAGGATGAAGATGTTGCTAACGTTGTTTGCAGTGTTCGATCCGGCGGGTCTCGATCGAACGAATGCCAGTTCCTGCCCGTCCGGCGACCAGGAATTCGGTGTGTCGTTTGGACCGGACGTCAGTTGAGTGACGTCCGGGGAGTTGAGTTTTTTGTGATAGATCGCCGATGGTCCGGACCGATCGGATCGAAATGTAATGGCAGCCCCATCGGGAGTCCAGATCGGGAAAGCATTCTGTCCTTCGAAGGTCTCTCTGGATTGGACGCCGCGTTCGGTGTTGTAGATCCACAGATCGGCATTCAAATAATACTCGTTGAAGAGCACATCCTCTCCATTCGGCGACAGTCGTACCGAAAGGTGCGACATGGGTTTCGTTCCCAACGGCGTAACGGTTCCCTTTCGATCGACCCAGACGAGCGAGTAAGGGATCGGAGGTTCGATCCCTCCGGAGGAATACAGGAGTGTGCCGTTGTTTGAGACGCTGA
>Ga0137427_10001091_pt1 | contig 12624 bp, 10 predicted proteins | sample EasRivERMZT700_2_FD_102309 | JGI IMG/M metagenome (GOLD analysis project Ga0137427, IMG submission 102309) | Soil microbial communities from meander-bound floodplain in the East River, Colorado, USA - East River MetaG ERMZT700_2 | ecosystem: Environmental > Terrestrial > Soil > Floodplain ...
CCGCGTTAGCGGCGACATTTCTCTAGCCCACGGCTTCAGCCGTGGGACCGGCACGCGAAGGAATTCAGCGCCGTAGGCGCGACAGATATTCATCATCTGCCGCCCCTTCCGGGGCTGTGATCCGTGAGCAAACCGGTCTCACGGCTGAAGCCGTGGGCTAGAGAAATGTCGCCGATAACGCGGCTGGGATTGGCCTAATTCAAACTGACCCACTACCTGGATTAGTCATGAGTTTTTTGCTCGCCGCCCACCTCAGGCCAGGACGATGAAGATCAGCCATGTCAGCAACGGAGCGGTGATGATCATGGCCGCTCCCCACAGCAGCAAACCCCGGTAGACCAGCGGCCGTTCCATGTCATCGGCATTCGCAACCACGAGCGCGCCGACCGTGGAAAACGGGGTCGAGTCTACGACCGTGGTGGAGATTGCCAGCGCGACAACCAACTCCGTCGTTCCGATCTCTCCGCGTGCCATAAATGGAACGGCGAGCGGAATCACTGCGGCCAGTATGCCGGCGCTCGACGCAAACGCCGATGTGACTGCCCCGACGGCGCAGATCAACAGCGCCGCCAGCAGCGGCGTGTTCAACCCGGCGATGCCGTCGCCGACAGCCTGCACCGTCCCGTAGCGCTGCAGTGCGGCAACATAGGTGATGATCCCGCAAACCAGCAACACCACGCCCCAGGCGATTTTCTTATCGGCTCCGATACCCGACGCCGGAAAAATCAGTTGCAGCAGGACGGCCGCCGCGAAAGCAAGCAGGCCGATATTGAGACCGAAACCGAGCGCGCCCACGGCCACAGCCAGAAGAGCAAGCAGGGTGCATACGTGATCGGCGCGGAGACCCGCAGGGAGTTGTTCCATCAGCTCGGCGGCTGCGGCAGTTTCCGAGTGCCGGGACTTCTTTGCGAGCCGCAGTCCACCAAAGAACACATATATGACTGCCGCGAGCGCGACGTTGTACGCGAGGTTGCTTAAAAAGAGCGCCATCGAGGACATCTCCAGGCTGCTGCGCGTCACCGCCTGGGTGACAATGATGCTGAGAACGTTCAATGGCGAGAAGTTTCCCGCACCGGCGCCATATATGACCATCAGGCCGATCATCCGGCGGTCAATGTCGTAACGCTCCGCAAGACGCAATGAGAGTGGCGCCAGTATCGCCACCCCCGCTGATCCGATTGCGCCAGCCATCGCCGGCAAAGACGCAGCCACAAAGACGATCCACGGAATCAGCGCGCGTCGATCCCGGACCAGACGCGCCGCCTTTTCAATGATGCGCTCGACTGTTCCATTGTTCGACGCAATCGCAAACAGGTATGTCACACCCGCCAACAATACGAACAGATCCACCGGGAAGCCCCGGTACATCTCCATAACGCTTTCGCCGGCGAACATTGTGCCGACGATAAACGTCATCACCAACGCGAGCGCCCCGAGGTTGATCGGGCGCGCCGTGCCGATGATGAACACGACGACTAAGCCGATGATCCCGATGACGTGGATAGACAAAGTAGACTCCGAGTGGCTGCCGGGTTACGGACTTTCCACTTTCGCGGGGCCCTTGCCCGTGAGCGAAATTCGCATCAGGTCCTCGCCCCAGATCAACTGGCCGTCGAACTCCTGCCGCACCTCGCGCAGGATCCGTTCGCGGATGGCAGGCTGATCGAGGTCGGCCAGAAAGTGAGAGAGCACCAGGGTCTTGACCCCGGCGCGCCGCGCGATCACGGCATTGTCCTGATGGTTTCCGACAGCCTTGCGGTAGCTCGCGTTCGGCTCGGTGCCGCTCAAGTAGTGGTTCATCACGATGAGGATGTCGCTGGCCCGCGCCAGTTCGATCAGTTCATCGCACACGCCGCCGCTGTCGCCCGAGTAACATACCGAGCCATCGTCACTGTCCAGGCGAAAAGCGAGACATTCGAGCTGCGGCTGCACATGCGAAGCGTGGCCCACGGTGACCCTCCATCCGTTACCCTCGACCAGGCTGCCTGCATGCACTTCTTTCACGAGAGGCGCAGGACGTTTGCGCGGCGGATTCCCGCCGCGCTCCTGAAAAACGAAAATGCTGCTCTCATGCTCGATACGCGCGCCAATGTCAGCAGCGAAGACGCCGGCTTCGCCGAAGAGCAACTCGGTCATGCGCGCAACGGGCGGCGGACCGTAGACCTTGAGGTCGGGTATGCGATCGGCGCCCTGATCCCAGCGCTGGAGCACCAGACGCGGATAGTCCAGGCAGTGGTCGTAGTGCAGGTGGCTTATGAACGCATGAGTCACATCGACGGCGCGATGCCCACTCTCGATAAACCGATGGTGCGCGCCGGGACCATGATCCATGACGATTAGATCGTTGCCGACCTCAATGAGATAGCCCGAACTCTGCCGCTTCAGCGATGGCGCGGGTGTTCCGGTTCCGAGCAGGGTGACTCTCATGGACCTCCCTCAAAACGAGAAGACTGTAGCACTTCCCACGCAAGACGGACCAGAGGGGATGATTGGTTCCTTTGAGGGCCAATGGACCGTCGGTCAGTGGGCGCCGTTGGACGGTCGCGTCATCAATCCGGGAATCCGGCTCGGGTTTTAACCCGGGTCAGACAAACTCAAAAACTGAACGCAAGCGGGATGATCTCGACACCATTGTCGAGCATGGGCAATCAGGGTTTCCGGTATACGATCAGAACGGATTCCAAGCTTCGTTTCCTGCTCCATCACGTCATGCTCTACATTTTTCAGGAAGAGATGACCGATAGGCGTCATCGCGTCGACGGGCACCTGCGCCATGCAAACACGTAACTTCTGACAGAGTTCACGTCGCCAGGCATTCGTTGCTTCGTTGAGTTCGATCGTGTGCACTGCGGCTCCATAGAATTTCAAAAGACCGGAAAATGCGTGCAGGGCATGGAGCAGACCCGAAATCGGCCGAGGACCAGTTTGCCACGGGGAGTAGTAGACCGGCCGGTCACCATCGTGCGTGAGGTTCTGTGTCCTTTGCAGGGCGTAAAGCTCATTGTGGTGGAATTCATGAACTATTGCTTCCGCCAGTTTTACGCCGGAATATCCTTCGGACAGGTGCACAACACCGACAAGATCTCTTGCACTGCGGGAATAGTGTACTGACGGCGATGGCATCATCAGCGGAACGAACCACTGAACCGTTCTCCGGATCGATTCATACAATTGCCGATCGACCGATTTGATCAACGCCAACGCCTGTGGAATTTGCCGCGAGAAAGGCTCCAGAGCGTTCTCGGCAACAATGTTCGTAACGTCTGAAGTTGTCACTGCGCGATCACCGACCGCAAGTACGAACTGAGGCGGCTCATCGGATATACGGCAAGTGGCAGCCCGTCCTGGATGCGTTGGCAGATCAAAGGTGTATCTGGCGCTGTCCACTTCAATTTCGAGAATCGTCGAAGACAACCGGCGAAGCATCGACGGTGAAGCTTCGGAAACGCGAATACCTAACCTCGGCAATACAAGCGCCCCGCCATCGCTGGGTGGTAGTTCGAACGTCGTGCCATCCGGCAGGAAGTGAAAGTAGGAATCAAAGCCCGTCATCAGCACGTCACGGAGGAATGGATGACAGTTCGCTGTGCCCTGTGCCCGGCGAACACGATGGAGGTTCAACCAGAAGAACGGCGCTGCTTCTGCGAGCCTGGCCGGATGCAGGGTTTCGAGCATTTCGAATGCGCGACATATGGCCAGGTCATGCCGGTCACAACTTGTATTGTGAACAGAATCACTGACGTCAAGGAACAATTCGATCAGCGAGCTCTCGTAAGCTTTCCAACCTCCGCTGTCGAGCAAAGATCCGATGAGACTTTTCATCTAACCAGGCGAGTGAGGCCAATTCTGGCGAGGGCAGCCAGGGCAGAGGCGACAGGTTTGCAACCGGCGTCGGCAAATTCCCTCGCCAGAACGGCCAGTTGCACGAAAACGCGGGTGTATTCCGTTGCCGGAAGCTTTCTGAGTTTCATCACCCAATCGGGGAAATTATCAACATATGCGATGCCATCATCCTGAATAATGACATCGTCGAGAATGGCGCGAACCGTTGTCTCCATCGGTTCGAATTCGGCTTCGTTTTCGTGAACGAACGTCACTGTGCCTCCAATGCATAGTCTGCTGTCCGATGGCCGCGTGTAATCAGACGCGCCATCTCGGGCTGCTCCTGCAGCCAGGCATGCAGGCGGATTGTAAGTTCTGACCTCCAGATGCACAGCGGTCCCAGCCGGTCTTCCTCGTGGTTTGGGCCGTAGTAGGGAATGCAAAAGTCCGGACTTTTACAGACTCGACAAGCCGAGAACAAACGGTCACGCAATAAGCGCAGACCGTCCACCACACCCCCGTTCGCAACGGAGGACGCATCCAGACCCAAAGCGCTTCGTAAGACTTCACGGTTTGGTAGTTCTCCCTGCGTCAACTGGCGAGACGTAATGCCATAGCTTCCCGGATGCGCCCAAAGCTGACCCTTTCCATCTATAAGGAATGTCCAATGAAAGCCGGCAGGCTCGCTGCCCGGAGCAATCAGCGAATCCATGATGCCGGCGAGATTGTGTTCGATGAACGGACGATTGGGAGAACTCGCGTTGTACGCGGCAATAAGACTGGCCGCTGATGCGAATTCTCGGGCCATGTCGCGCATAAACTCGGGTTCTTCAAACTTGCGATAGCCGGCTCCGCGGCCTTCCGGCCGAACCGGATTCATGACGGCTTCATGAAATCCTTCCTCGAGGAAGAACTGAACGGTAGGAACAACCTGAACCGGATCAGTGACGACGCTGATGACGCCACTGTTGTCGCCGTGGGAACGAAGCCGGTGATGAGCCTGAAGCGCCTCGCAGTGGCTGCCCCGCCCCTGGGCCGCCGGACGTTGGCTGTCGTGGATCCCGGCCGGTCCGTCTATCGACAGATGCACACGGATGCCGGCACGAGCCAGGCTTCGAATTCGTTTGTCATCGAGAACGACGCCGTTGGACTGGACGTTCATCGTGGTGAGAGTGGCGCCGGGAAAGCGTGCGAGCGTGTTTCTGGCGATGACCCCGAATATTTCCACTGGCGGATCGACAATCAGCGGCTCGCCGCAGTGAAACTGAATGCCGATCTGGGAGGCGCCAAGGCCCGCAAAGGCTTCCAGCCAGCGCTCGACCAATCGCGGGTCGAGCACAGGCCGGAAGCCGTGAGGGCCTGCGTCCACATTGCAGTAGACGCATTCGAGATTACATTTGGTGCTTAACAGAAAAACAAGGAAGGCGCCGAACGACTCAGATGAAGCCACACTCGCCTCCGGCCATTCGTTCCTTTATGTCATGCAAGCGGGTTCATTCGCCGATTTTTTTTCTCGTTCCCGGCCACGTGTCGGGATAAGGCGACACACCACCGGTTACCTCGTCCAGTTGCTCGTCGTTAAGTTGATCCAGATCCTTTCTAGCTTTCTCAGGAGTGACCTTCTTCGATTTTAATTTGTTCTGCATTTTCGTCTTTTTCGGATCAGGCATCGTAGCTCCTTCTCTGGCAGCCCGTATATGTCACGGAAATGCGTCTGTCAAAAGAAAAACTGGAAAACCATTCACGTGTAGTGGATCGTCCCTTTGATAGGATCACACCAGCCCCTGGAAGCACTATAAGGACGAATTATCCAATGAACCGGAAGCGTACTAGTGATGAACTGACGATCTATCGTGATTAGCGGGTAATCCGTCGCCATGACATCCTGGATTTCTTCCGGTGTCGCATCCTGCCGATATAAACAGCGTCCTGTGGCATCGTGAAACTCGATGTGCCAGGTTTCGTAGTCCGATTCGGTAAACCTCTTCCTGTGTATTTCGATCGGATGATTGACCAGGCATACCCATTCGTTCGCGGGCGGATTGGGCGGTGGTCCATTCACTAGTGTGTATTGCTGAACCAACCGATCCTTGAAACGCAATCCGGCGTAGCGTTCGTAATCTTCCAAAGTGCGGACGGTGCCGAACCCGTATTTACCAAAGTCAACCTTGCCTGCATTGGGCTGCATTCCGAACAACACTCGATTCCGTCGATGGGCGCTTTTGTCTAACTCCGTTGCCACGTCCGTGTGGTCATACCAGTGCTTCGTCCTCTTTCGGGTGTAGAAGTGCCACAGGATGACTTCGTTGGGATGAAACAGATCGTAGCCGTGGGTGTAGGCACGAACGCCGGTGCTTATCTCTTCCCCGTGAAAGTAGTAGTTCGGATCATGTGGGACATCGACACACATTTCACCGAGCGTAAACGCAAAATGGCCGGAGAAGAATCGTGCCGGAATCGGTGAGTCCAACTGACTGGGATGATCCACAACCGGAAAGGGTCTGAAAAGCACAGCTCCTTCGGGCATGAAGCGGTCGAAGTTCATAATCCATACTTCATGGGTTCGCTGATCCGTGTTCGGATCGAAGTGGGGTGCATAGGTTGTGATCAGCGGCTTTTCATGTCCCTTGAGCTGCAAAGAACGCAACATTGTGGCGAGCTTCTCGTCCCATCCTTCCACAAACCGGTGGTGGGCATCGAGGTGCAAGGTGCAGGTCTCGCCATCGTAAAGCTCCGATTGAATTCGGTTTCGCGCCCAGCACACGCCGTTGCTTTCTTCGTGGGGTACGGTAATGATCCTGAACCGGCGATCACTCCTGTATTTGTCGAGTTGGGTAAGGTTGTCGGTCTGGTTGCAGATTCCAAAACGCAGCCGTGAAGGATTGCTTGCGTTGGCGAGACAGTCGTCGATCGTCGCGGTCAGTTGGGGATCCCGATAGGACGCGATCTGTACGAATATGGTTTCCATTTGTCGCTGTCGCAAACGCGACCTTATAGTACGCCAATGACCGAACTCGATCACATAAGCGACCAATTGAATCGAACGTTTAATGGAAACGCGTGGTATGGACCCTCGGTGAAGGAAGTCCTCGAAGGCGTGCCGGCGAAGACCGCGGCACGAAAGCCGTTAAGCGGTGCGCATAGTATCTGGGAACTCGTTCACCATCTGACGTCCTGGACAGACATCGGCCGCCGTCGCGCGCAGGGCGAGATTGTGGAGCTGACGCCTGAATTGGACTGGCCGCCGGTAAACGATGCGAGCGAGGGTGCATGGAATTGGGCGCTGCGTCGCTTAGAGACCGCTCAACGCGAACTTGTCGATTTGTTGCCCGCACTGGCGAAGGCGCAACTGGACGCCCCTCCCGTGAAGGGAGCTGCGCCGTTGTATCTTTTGCTCAACGGCATCGTGCAGCACTTCATTTATCACGCCGGACAAATCGCAATACTCAAACAAACGAAGCAGCCGTAGTCGGAGGCCAACAGGGGTGGCTAGACCTTGGATTCTTGGTATCAGTGCCTCGCATAACGGAGCCGCTTGTCTGTTGCGGGGCTCCGAGATCATCGTCGCGGTGCAGGAGGAGCGGCTGTCTCGGATCAAGCGCCATCGCATCTATGGAGCACAGCGGTCACTCGCGGTTGCATATTGCCTGTCGGCCGCCGGAATTTCCGCGAAGGATCTAAGCCTTGTGGTTCTCTCCGGACAGCGGTCCAACACGTCGCCGGAGGAAGATGTTCATTTGAACCCACAACTGCAGGTCGATCTTCATCGCGTGCCCGTGCTCCTTGCATCGCATCATTTGGCGCATGCGGCAAGCACGTTTTATACCTCGGGGTGGGATGCCGCCGCGATCCTCGTGGTCGACGGTATAGGCTCGCCCCAATCGGATCTATCCGCCCAGGAATCTCGAGCGATCCGGCACGCTGTTCGCGATGGATATGAGGCCATTTCGATTTACCTTGGCAGCAGAGCCGAAGGACTGGTGCCGATTGAAAAACATCTTGTTGAGGATGGCGCATGGCTCACACTACGCCAGGGCCAAATGCCAACGTTCGGCACCCTCGGTGGAATGTATTCCGCCGCCGCCTATCAGATCTTCGGCAATGCGATGGATGCCGGTAAAGTCATGGGACTTGCGCCGCTTGGTCAGGCACTGCATATGGCTGACGAGTTTCTGTGCTGGACCGATTCGCACTTTAAGTTCAGCGACCAGATCACCAGGAAGTTTGATGGACGCAAACCGTGGCCGGAGCACCAGCCTGAATACCAGGTGCTGGCAAGTTCAGTTCAAGCTGCGCTGGAAAAGGGACTCTTGAAGTTGGTCCGTCACGTCCGGCAGTCCAGCAGCGAGGTCCACCTCTGTTACTCGGGCGGCGTTGCGCTGAACAGTGTTGCCAACACGCGCATTCTGCGGTCGAGATTGTTCGATGATTTGTACGTGTTTCCTGCTGCGGAGGACAGCGGTGTTGCGGTCGGCGCCGCCTATATCGGACTCCAGGCGTTGTGTGGACAGGTGGATACCCGGCGCTCGGATCGCGACTCCGTTGGCGTTCGGTACAGTGAAGACGAAGTCACGACGGCAATCCACAAAACCCCCGCCATCAAGGCACGCAGTGGCAATTCGATTTCCCAGGCGGTTGAAATCCTGTCTCAAGGCGGCATCCTCGGCTGGTTTCAACGTGGATCCGAGCTGGGACCGCGAGCATTGGGTGCCCGCAGTATCCTGTGCGATCCGCGAAGGGCCGCTAATAAGGAACTCTTAAATGGAAGGATCAAGCGCCGAGAAGGATTCAGACCATTTGCGCCGGCCATTTTGCGGGAACGAGTACACGAATGGTTTGAAGTATCGGCGAATGAATGGGAATACCCATTCATGTTGCATGTCTACCCTTTTCGTCAGGAAAAGCGAGCATTGGTACCGGCAGTGGTGCACGTGGATGGCACTGGCCGGCTGCAGACTGTCGCCCGAGAAACCGATCCCGTCTTTCATGAACTGATAAGAACATTTGAAGAAGCAACGGGAGTACCCATCGTCCTGAACACATCCATGAATGTTCGGGGCGAACCAATCGCGGAGACACCGTTGGACGCGCTTCAAATGCTACTGATCAGTGGCCTGGATGCTTGTGTCATTGAAAACCGGCTGGTCACGAGAGACGAATCCATTGGCTCCCTGCTGGAATTAACGCCTTATATCGCCGCCGAGACGATAAAGCGCATCAGTCACCCGGTGGATTCGAATAATGTCATCTGCCACATTGCGACAGCCTGGGGGGAATTCGTGCGAACGATACCATCAGAGACGCTTCCTCTCGTTACGGCCATCGATGGCCAAAAGAGCGGATTGGAACTACTTGACAACATCCGACGCTCGTCACCTCAATTGACTCCGGAAGCATTGGAAACAATGCTTGCCGATCTCGCTCGCGCAAAAATCGTGTTTTTCAAATCGTCTGAATCGTAAACGACAAGTGGAACCCGGATCGCCGTTACGCTAAGCGCGGGCGGCGGCGTACCCCGGCTTCAGAACATCATAAAATAAGACTTACCCTAAATCCTGACGTTTGGAGATGCCCCGGCTAACCGGCCCATAAATGTATGAGATTGGAAGAATTGGGACTAGGTTAACCCAAGACCCTTAAACGCCGCTTGTCTCAAATCTCCATAAAAAATCGGATCGACTTTCTCCAGAACGTCGGCTGACACATCGAAGAAATTACGTTTGTTCTCAATGGGTATCAGGGCCCGTTTGGCTCCATTGTCCATTGCTACGCGGAGGGGTTCTACGAGCGACCGTGCGGGTTTGATGTTTCCCTGGATGCTCATGTCACCGAGAACGAGAAGGGCTGGAAGTGGGGCGGCCTTCCGAAGTATCGAGTAAGCCGCAACGAAGAAGGCGACGCCGACCTCAGCTTCGACTCGATTGCCGAGCAGATCGATTGCCTGGACATGGAAATCGGAAGAGTCCACTTCGGATCCAACGCCGAACGCCTGCTTGTTCGCGAGAAGATAACCGAACGCTCGACCGATAGATTCTTTCATATCGCCTGTCACACCACCGGCGTGCTTCAGTTTTCCCGTACCGGAGGAAAGCGTCACCTCGAGACGATACAAACCGACGGTGCCATCGCCACTTACAGCAGCGGTGTAGACCGTGCCTGGGGCGAGCGGGTCAGCAGAAATGAGGTCTCGCCTCCCCTGCTCCGGAACACAGGCAAAGTGCTCTTGCCCGGTTTCGTTCACGAGATAACTGAACGATGTGTGGTAGTACTCGAAGGAGCCCATCTTCTTGAGTTGCTCTTTCACCCGGCGGCGACCCTCAAGAGCGCATTCCAGAACCTCGGCCAACTCGTCACGAGACGGTTCGCCATGGGGGAAAAGAATCTTCGTCAAGCCGGAAACCGTTTTACGTACCGCCTTACGATCGCGGGCATTCAGGTGAGTGCCGAGTGCGAAATGCCGGTCAATGATCTCCGTGAAATTGTGCTTCCGCAGATCCCGGAGGGCCTCAGCCAGATAGTCCACAACGAATCCATAATGGTTCGTGAAGAGATCGTTCCGCATCTTCGGGATTTCCCATCCAGGGACGTAGAAGTGGAGGCGATCGATAAAAGCCATGTCGTCGCGAATAACATCCGGCATCGGTGCGAAGAGGTGGCCCATCTGAACCATGACGTCAATGGGCTGATTCGTATTTCCAAACATCGCGATGCTGGCATCACCCGAGGCGCCTTCGGGCCCACGCTGGAAGATGCCGGATTCGCAGTATGTCTTCATCGTCGTGATGACTTCTTTCGGCATCTTCTGCAAATCGGCAACCTCGTCGAACCCGACAACATCCCAGATCTGCACCATTCCCTTTTGGCCGCCACGCATGTAGCCGAACAGGTTCGCGACAGTGGTGGGGCCGGTGAGCAGCGCCGCGTACGGCGAAACTTCCTGGATGACGTAAGTCTTACCGGTACCGCGCGGTCCGAGTTCGACGAGGTTGTAGTTCCGCTCAGCAAGAGGTATCAGCCGAACGAGGAAAAGTAGCTTGAGGCGCCGCGACATCTCGGCAGGTTCATACCCCAGACTCCTTACCATCAGATCGAGCCACTCATCTGTTGTGAATTCGGCGCGGACGCGCCGGTATTCCTCAAGGTCGAATGTTGCAATCTGAATGGGGGTCAGTTTGTCGATCCAGAAGGGATTCTTTCCCTTGACGTCCTCGTCGCTTTCGAACCGCATGTCGAGTTGAGCCCAGACGCCTCCGGTAAGCAGGCGTTCGTACTCGCGCACATAGTGCGTGGGGATGTGGAGGAAGTTGTTTCCGAAGTTCACCGCTTCGGCCCAGTAGTCGGAGTCGACAAGGCGGACCTTCACCTTATCGATGAACGTGTACTTTCCGTTTTCCTTTACCTTGCTCTGGGCCTTCATCGATTCGTCAGGCCGGATGTAATTATTTGCCAGGGTGTCGTTGACGACTTGAAGTCCCATCTGGATCGCGACCTCATCGGAGGAAGCGCAGTACTTGCCCAGAAGAAACTCAAGAACGAATACCGGGACGTTCGTTCCAACCTTGACCTTCCGAACGAGATCTTTCCGTACGACTTTGCCAGCGAACAGCCGGTTCACCTTGTCGTCGAGCGCATCTCTTGCGGGGATTGGTGTGTGGCTCATGTCTTATACTCCGAGTCGAACAGGTATCTCCGGTGACCGATACAATTCAGCATCATTGTTCGGGTCCTGAACGACCACATGCAATGAGGCGACGCTGTCGTCGGTCAGCAGGAATGCCACAGTCGCCGCTTTGCCCGCCTCAAGCTTGACGCACCCGGTCAGCCGGTCAAATTCAGCATCGCTCGCCATGCCTGCCGAGCCCACCTGTTTTCCTGCCGAGACCAGGAACGGCCGCACAAGGATCTCACGCTTGAACAGTGCCAGGTTCCCGCCGAGTTGCAACGTGACACTGAAAATTCGGTTTGTCACCGCTGCAGGTAATCCGCTTGCGCGCATGTTTTCTGGTGATGCTTTTCCAGGGTCTTTACCCTTAAGGCGAACCGTCACGACGGGAATGATCAGTTCCTGCAGTGATGGACCGCCATGATGGAAGGCGAGGTCGGAATGCGCTTTGAAGACTCCACTGCCAGCAGGAAACACGAATTCCAGATCGGAAGCATATCCCAGGGCGGTGGCGGCAACCCGAATGCACCCCGGTGGCGTCGTTCCGCCTCGACCTATCCAGCATCGCCGATGAAGTTCGATCTGTTTCCCGCCCGGTGAATCCGTGCGCATCGATTCATCACGATCCTCATGAAAGAACAGGTGGCCGTGATCCGCCGTGAGAACGAAGTGCTCAACGCCTGCGGCCGCAAGCTTGCGGACTGCCCGGCCAAGGTTATCGATTACCGTGTCCATCACTTGCTGCGCCTGGTACGGGAATCCGGCTTCGCCCGCGTGATCGATCTCCTGCGATCGAACAACGATCATCTGAGCGCCATCAATCTTCTTTCTGAGCTTTGTGGGCGGCAAACCAAGAAGTTCATCCAGCGCCACATCCACCAGATTCGGAATGCGCGCGGCGACGAACTTCCTCCTGGCTGGAAGATCCGGCAGAAACGAGTCGTCGATGCGGGCGCCCAACTTGTCATTTTGTTCAATCACGCTGAAGCTGCTCGATGCACCGGGCAAAAGCGCAGCCATGCCGAGCGGCGTGATACTCGGAAGGACCGCAATCGCAGGACGAACGCTCACCTCTGCGGTTTTTGGAAGCCGCCCCGCCAACTCGACTCCCATTTCATAGCGCATCGCATCGACGAGGA
>Ga0137427_10001092_pt1 | contig 12611 bp, 16 predicted proteins | sample EasRivERMZT700_2_FD_102309 | JGI IMG/M metagenome (GOLD analysis project Ga0137427, IMG submission 102309) | Soil microbial communities from meander-bound floodplain in the East River, Colorado, USA - East River MetaG ERMZT700_2 | ecosystem: Environmental > Terrestrial > Soil > Floodplain ...
ATGCGCGCGAAGACTTTTCGGAGCTATGGGCCCAGCACAAGCTGGAAGAAGTCATCAATCTGTTAACGCCACTAACGCATCGATAGGAGCGATCCAGCATCATGGAAATGACCCGCTTTCCCGATATGCCGGCGCGCATCAAGGCGCTACCCGTTGACCACCGCGGCTTCCCGGTACCCTACTTTGTCGCATGGTTCGACGGCAAGCCCGACCATCGGGTAATGGATGGCGCCAAGCTTTGGCCCGCCATCAACAAACGCCTTTGCTGGATATGCGGCCAGCCCCTGGGCGCTTATCTAGCCTTTCCCCTTGGCCCTATGTGCACGATTAACCGCACCACCAGCGAGCCGCCATCGCATCGGGATTGCGCGACGTTCGCCATTAAGACTTGTCCATTTTTGGCCATCCCGCCGAAGGAGCGCCGCGACCGCAACTTGCCCGGCGGATTACGCGACGCGGCCGGCGTTGCACTGAGGCGCAATCCAGGCGTCACCGCGTTATGGGTTTGCAAGAAATATCAGCCTTTCATGGTAGACGATGGCGTCTTGTTCACGGTAGGCCAACCGACCGAGGTCGAATGGTACAGCGAAGGCCGCGCGGCGACTCATATTGAAGTAGCCGAATCGGTCGCCACCGGCTTGCCTGAATTAATGGACATGGCCAGAAGACAGGGCGACCTTGCGACAGCAGAACTTCAGCAAAAGTTACAGATTGCGACAAAGCTATTCCCGCAAGCTCCAGGGGAAGGGAGAACCCCCGCATGATCGAGCTCGCTGTATTTCTTATCTGCCTTCTTCAAGTAATGGCCATGAATACGGCCCTTAACGAGGCGAAGGAACGAGATGAAGCGGAGAAAGCGTGGCGAACCTTTGCGCGCGAGCATTAATGCGTGGAAGGGCTCGCCGCACCTGGTTTCTTTAAATGCATGGAGCCTACGCTTACTTATTGGATTGAAACGAAACATGACTAAAACCGCGCCAAAAGCCCAGGATTTTCCTGATGGAAAATTGCAACAGACTTCAGCGGAGACGCTCGATGTTCAAGAAGCCGCCGCCATGCTGAAATGCTCGCCCCAAACCGTTCTTGAGCTCGCCGAATGTGGCGAGCTTCCCGGCTGTAAAATCGGCATAGGATGGGTCTTTCTTCGCGACGCGATCAAACAGTATCTATGGCTACAAACGCAGTCGCAGCAAGCTGAACGCCGCTCAAAAAGCGGCCTGGATGAAAAAATCGCCCGAGGGATTGTCCATGAAACACGCCGCCAGCGGCGGCGCAAAGGCGAAGCGATAGCGATCGTTAACAAATACGCGGCGTCACCAGAGTCGTCCAGCTAGTTCGCTGCCGCGCAAATTGGCGTAACGCATGAGCATCGCCGGCGATCGATGGCCGGTGATTTTCGCTATTTCGATATCGCTTAACTTACTGCGTTCAAAAAATCGGCTGGTAGCTTCATGGCGCAAATCGTGAAAGCGAATGTCGGGGCAACCGGCCGCGTCAAAAATCCGCGCGAATTGTGCTGAAAGTTTAGCCGTGGCGCGATTCGTGGATTCTTCCGATCGCACGCCGTCCCAGAAAGGAAACACCAGATGATCCATCCCTTCAACCGCGCCCATTCCCCGGGTTCCGTCTTTGACATGCCTTAAGTAAACCTTATAAGCGGCGATGGCGGGCGAGGTCATTGGCACTTGTCGCTTATCGCCGTTCTTTGTTTTATCCAGAAAGAATGTCTTCTGCTTCAAATCAACCTGGGATTTTTCCAGCGTATACATTTCAGAAAGCCGCATGGCCGATTCTAAGGCCCAATCAAACAGAAGCTCCAAGGCCGCCTGAGCGGGCAAAGCCAGGCGCGGCGTTCCCGACTTGATTACCTCCCCGGCCAGGATTTTACGAATATTCTCCTCTTCGGTTTCCTCAAGGCGGCGATCGCGTTTTTGCTCCACGCGCGCTTGTTTACCCTCAGGAAGCGCCTGAATATCGGCTTTGCTATACGTGGAATAGCCCCTGGACAATAGGCGCAGCGGATTCTTGGCCATATCGCCCCGCTTCGCGACATTATCCAGACAACGCGCCAATGCGCCGACATGATGGCGAATCGTGGTCGGCGATAAATGCTCGACGCGCTTCATATGCTGTAACCATTTTTCCGCCCAGCGGTAATCAATGGAACTAATCAATGTAGTCGCATGACGTCGGGCGATGATTTCCAAAATACTTTCGTCGCTGCGGGAGACGTGGCCGTTTTCTATGGCATGGGCGATAACATCCTTTAACAACGATCTTTTTTTTATGACGCCTTTTTCCGAATTATGGAATTCCGGCGGAACGATTCCCCGATCAAGCATTGCCTCGCAATTTTCCGCCCATAAATCGCCCTCTGCTTCGCTGTCGAAGGTGGCGTAAATCGGCCTGTCAATCACACTTTTACGCGTGACCCGAAAGCGCCATTTCCCTAGTTTAAAGCGTTTGGTAGCCATGATTTTTCCCCTTGTTATGGCTCGCCGGCCGCCGGCGTAGCGCGTTAACGGCCAGAAACGTTAACGGCCCCTATACTACTGCATAACAAGTGTTCGAGCACTTTGAACCGTGTTTTTTCGGCTATTTTCGGCTAGGTTCGGCGTCTTTGGGAAATGCTAAGTCATTGATTTTTTGGAGGCGGGGCACGGAATCGAACCGAGGTACGCGGCTTTGCAGGCCGCTGCATTTTTCAATATTTACTTAACAATCAATATATTATAGTTATTTTATGAAGTGTTTATTTTTATTACACTCCATCACACTAACTTCAGGTTAAACATGTTTCTTTCTTGGTCGCCCGAGCTTTTCCCGATGGCCTTCTGTCCATGCGATAACCTCCGTTGCCCGATAAAGCGGATGGGCCCTACCCTTTGCGCTTGGCAGGCGGATTGGTTCGGGGAAGTCGGGCAAGCAAGCAATGCGCTCTCTGATAACTTTCGGGTTTCGTTTCAAATATGCCCCTATCGTTTCCAAGTCCCAAAGATCAATCGATAGCGGAATTGCAGGTTGTATACATTTAGCTAGAGCAGCCGCCAGCTGAGTAATAAACTGATCGTTGCTCCACTAAGCATTGCCTATCTCATCCATAAAATTGCTTGCCTATCTCAGAAAACGCGAAATAGTATCCAAACAATCTGTTAGAGCAAAGTTCTGGTGCCGGAGCCGGAAAACGAACCATATTTATATCAATTAATTGCGTGTTTTCTTCGTATTATTTTCGTAGCAGTTTGGCCAATATTGTTGACGCGGCCCCTAATGCCCGCCGCTGTTTCGTGGGGTCTGACTTGTCCCCTTTGCGCTGACGAAGGAATCTCCGGACGCGCAACGCGCATTGTAAGACTCAAATTTTTCGTTGGTTTCCTGCCCATATTGTCCCCTTTGCCTTCTCAAGATCGGATTGCCATTCTTCTTCTGGTGGTGCAGGTGTCGAGTCTTTAATGCCTTCTATCCTAGCTCTTGCGATGGCAGGCCTGCCGATTATGCTTACATAGAACGGAATGCCCATCTTGCGCAGTTGCTCGACTTGAAGCTCATAGCGGTGCTTTCCATCCTTCCCGCGCTTAATTCCTGTTAGTTCAGCGACTTCTTCGTCATTTAAGAATAGAGACATGCCGTAACCTCGCGCCGTGCATAAAAAAAGCGCGAATACTAATCAATTTTAAACAACAAAGAAAGTTTTGGTGCCTGGAGATGGCATTTCCCCTGCTGCCGCCTTGGGACTTGTAAAAATTAAAAGTTTCACTATTATGTAGATAATAGTTTTTACGTGAACTTAATCGACATGGAGGCAGAATGGCGGCGAGCAAACAGCAAGCGGATAAATTTCTGGCGAACGTGATCACGCCAACGCTCGAATCAATCAAGCTATGGTCGCCCGCCGCCGAGGAGCTATTACTTGGCACCGCGATTATGGAAAGCCACTTAACGTATCGCCGGCAGTTTGGGAATGGACCGGCGCGCGGCTTGTTCCAAATGGAGCCGGCAACCCATGACGACATTTGGAACAATTTTTTAAAGTTCAAGCCTACCTACGCCAAAGCGGTGAGCGCTCTTCTTTCCAAGGCCAGCGCAAATAAGCTTACCGAGCTTGAAATTAATGACCGCTACGCTTGCGCAATGGCGCGCATGCACTACCGCCGGGAATCTGAACCCTTGCCGGCCGCCGGCGACGTGCAGGCGATGGCAAAGTATTGGAAGCGGCATTACAACACCTTCCTCGGCGCCGGCGATCCGAAAGATTACGTCGCTAAATGGAACAAGACTATGTGCGCCAATAAGCGCGCGATAGACGTTTTACCTTTCATCAATCCGATTATCGATAACTCAAGGAGATTACATGGCCCTCGGCCCAGGTAAATATGACGACCTTTGCACCTACGTTCGCGAAAAGGCGAACGCCGAGGCAGCAATTGTCATTGTAATGAGCGAAGCAAATGGCCCGGGCTTTTCATGCCAAGGCTCCCCCAGTGCGCTCGCGTCAATGTGCGATGTGTTGGAAGTGGCAATTCAGAACATTCGCGCATCTATGAAACAAGACCTCCAAAACATCCAAAACTTCCATACGGCTGACCATGCAAAAGAAACGCACTAACCTTTCTTCTGAAAAGCATTTGTCGTCGCCTACCCCATCGCGGATAGGCGATGCTCCGATTCAAAAAGAGTACGTCGATTCAATGCAAGAAGTCGCTAGATTTGTCGATCGATTATTCAATGGCGAAGCACAACAAGGCGATCGCAAAATCGCCTGGGTTTTGATGGCGTTTCCGTTCAATGATGGCGACGGCCGATGCAATTACATCTCAAACGCGGACCGCAATAGCATTGTCACATTGTTAAAAGAGCAGCTGGCCTACTTCGAGGGCATGCCGGCCGCCAAGGGCGCCGCATAGCTGAATCCTGGACGCGGCCGAATTCGGCCACCGTTAAATCTCGTCGTCCTTGCCTTCGGTTCGCGTATCAGGTCCGCCAAAATTCGGGAACCGATTGCGCAAGATCATCTCCACCTGATATATCGCCCGCGAGCCCATGTGGCCAGACATTCCCACAAGAGCCGCTGTCCAAAGCGGCTCAATACGGGTTGCTTCGCAAAGATAGAACGTGATCAACCCGCTAAACGCGCTCGTCGCTAGTTCGCCGACGAACTCTGCAACGCTCCACGGATGCGTGCGGCCGCTATGAACCTTTCGCGCAAACGACACAACGCCGCCTAAGCTCGCAAGCAACAAAACCCACGCATAGGTAATCCACGAATAAGTGGTCGGGTCTTTCACAGGATCAATGATCGGATCGGACAGGGAACGCCTCCGTTATGCGCAAATGACAATGACGGGCTGTGCGGTGCCGAGCGGCGTCCCGGCGTTATTCTGCCGTAGTAGTTCGACCACCGTTTGGCTCGCCCGCGCTTTCACCGCTGTATTGGTACGCAACACCTCGGCGACGGCTTGGCTAGGCCGCGCTGTCACCGCCGTATTGGTGCGGAGTACTTCGACAACGGTTTGCGAATCGCGGGCAACCGTCATGCGGCTACTTTCACGCCGAATTCAGCGCTGTTCACCGCGGATTCCGTCCACGCCGCCGCCGTGTTCGGATCGGTTGCCCAAACGTCCATGTAGTACACCTGCGACGTGCTCAGCGCTTGGGTAGCGCCGTCCGCATTGGTGGCGCTCGATTTAACGGTGTTGGCAATTGAGCGCGCACCAGCGTCATCTTTCAGCGCAGCGCTGCATACCTGCACCCCGTAAATCGTGCCGGTTATGGCGCTCAGATTCTGGAAAGCCCAAGTGTCTTTGTGGCTTACCGTGCTGGACTCGACATAATCACTCGTATTCGGCGTGGCTTCATCCACTAACGTGTAATGCGTGCTTCCGGTGCTTGGCGTGAAATCCGAATTCGAGCCGTCGGCGTTGGGGAAAAGCGTATCGATGCGGCAATCACCAAGAAAATCATTGTTGCTGCCGCCGGATTGGTCGCAGATGTAGAAATCGTCGATTAACGTCCCGGCGGCGCCGCCGCCGCTGCCGCCGCCAATGGATACTTGATTGGCCGAAGCATTCGATGAGTTTTTTGTGTCCTGGCTAGTAGCGACGGTGATGACGTCCACGCCGTTGATGCGCACCTTGCAACTGCCCGCGCCGATCGAATCCGCGATGGTCACTTTAAATTCGATGTACGCCCACGTTCCTACCGACAGGGACGTGACCGATGTGCCGCTGGTCAATACTGTGTTGTTTCGATGGACCGACAAGGTTAAATCAGGATTGATTTTTACGCCGCATTGAAGCGTCCCCGCATCGAACAGACGGAAAAGATCAATTGCAAGCGTGACCGCCGCCCCCAATTTTATCGCCGCGCCAACAACAAACGACGCGCTAGCGCTCGACAATGTTTTAATTACGTTGGAGCTAGCGCCTATGTTGCCGGCCAATGCCCCGCCAGAACGCCGGCCGTTGCTCGCATCAATAGTCGTATTCGACTGGGATGTCCATTTTTTCGTTACATCCGCCGTCGCGTAGTGATCGAAACCATCCAAGAATAGCAAAGCCATTTATCGAGTCCCCGCCAATGAAAAGCCGATGTCGGCAAGCGTCGCATCCGGTGTACCCGGCGCGACCACGGTCAGAATGTCGCCTGCCGCAAACGTTGTTTGCGATGCCATGATAAACGTCGCAGTCGTCGCGGCCGCCGCGAAGCGCATGGTGCCGACGCTGCTGCCATTTTTTTTGATGTCGAAATCTGTTTGCGCGGTCGCCGCTACGTTGGAAACCCCGTGGGCATTGGTAAGCCCGGCAGGGAAAATTACTTGACGCGGAAACGGAAAGCGCATGAGCACCAGGCTTGCGGTCGGCGCGCCGTTGTATGTGCCGCCGACATCGTATGGATTGGTCGCCTGAGCGCTGCTTGGCGCGGCAACGTCAGTGCCGTTCTGAAATACCGCCAACGCGGAGCCTTGCGTAACGGCGGCGCCCGTACCAGTGGAACCCTTGACCGTTAAGGTAAAGCTCCCGGTCGTGTTGTTCTCCACAATCCAGAAACGCGGATTCGTTCCCAGCGGCACGATCAAGTTAATGTTCGCGGTCAATAAGCCGGTGCAATTCAACACCAGATTATTCGCTTCGGTCGCGGTCAACGTCACGTCCGCGCCGCCGGCGACACTCTTGCTCAATCGGCCTAGCTGCCATGTGCGCGCCAGGTCGCCGGCAAACGCCTTTACCTCGCCCGCTTCCAGGCGGGCATCGAGCGAGTTATACGAAGCGCCAAGCGCCGCCGAGACTTGCGCATCAAGCCATTCCTCCTCGGCCCAGGCGATGTTTGCGAGGCGTGTAATGGTTCCGAATGCTCCGCCATCCCAGATGATGGAATAGACCGCCTCGGTGCTATCTAGCGTTCGCAAGGGCGTCCCGGTCGAGTCCACCTGAATGTAATAAGTCGCCGCCGATAAACCGGAGAAACTTATAGGCGTGCTGCTCGCCTTGTTTAACACCTGCTGCAACGTCGGCCGCCAGCAGAATCCGGCTTCCACGGTGAGCGTCGTACTCAGCCCGCTGCATGCGTAACTGGTCGCGCCGATAACGGCGACAGTGGATCCAAACAACGCCTCAAAAGCCGTCGAGATAGAGAGCGCGCCAATGCCGGTAATGCCCGCTAGAATCGCGTCTAACGTAGCGATCGCGGCCTCTAAGGCATCGGCGTTGCTGTTATGTTTACCGATGTAGTTCGTATCGCTAGTCGCGAAGCGTTGCAAAGTTATGGTCATGGAATGCGTAACTCCAAAAGCGTATCACCGCGAAAAATCGCCACCGCCCCATAGGGCGCCATCCCGTACCCGCCAAAGTCGGCTAGCTCCCCGTACTGAAGCGGCCGCGCGCTGATCGTAATGTCTTCCACCGGGCCCAGCGTCAAATCGTCAAGATCGATTGGGATTCGGGTATAGGTTCCCGGCTGCTCTTTCGAGAATCCCACCACCTCATATTGACCGCTGGCCGAGCGGCGCAATCGGCAAGCGTTGCCGGCGTCCGCATACAAGAGATCAAAATTGCCGCGCGCGATCGGCACATTCTTAAGCGGCACTTTTTGGCCGATGTCTACATCGACCGCATAGAGCAAATTATCGCCATCGGTTACCAACAAAGCCGGGCGGGTCAAAATCTTTCCATCAAGTTCGTCGGCCGCGTCGCGAATTTCCGCCTGCGCAATGTAGGTAAGCATGCTCATACTTGGAACCCATCAACGGACAATAAGGCGGCCGCGCCTCGTGATAAGTCGCGCGAATAGTCGGTGACATAAAAGCGCGTCCCATCGGGAAGCTCCAACAAATCGCCGCGCTCAATGCGTGGATCGTCCACCAGGACCAGCCCGGTACGCGACTCGCTACGCGCCTGGTAGATCAATTCCCGCACCGCGTAGGCTTGCGCCGCTTGTTCATTGGGGACGAAATCGTTCTCGATTTCCACATCGTTTGATTGCCAGGCGGGCGCGGCCGAGTTGTAAGCCTCGGTCGTATTTCGCCCATGCACGAAGTCATAGGGCGTTCCATTGACTTCGTAAATCCCGGTGCCTATCGACGCCATGACCAGCAGTACGGCGAGCTCCAAACCGCCATAAACGATTTTCCCGGTAGGCGCAGTCGGCCCGCCAAACGGCGGCGCGATGTCAGGGAGCGCGGCGGCCGCCTTCAGCGACAGGAACACGCCTATTAATCCCGGCACCCACCTTGCGGTACTTAATACGATGCGGCCGCCCGTCTGCGTCGTTTGGCTATATTCCTCTTCGCAGACCGGCAACAAGCCGGAATTGGCGCTTTGCTTGATCACCAAATACGTGTTATCCGCGCGCTGGCTGAAATCGTCGGAAAAACTTATCTCCTGCTTCTGCTCGCGCTGAAAAAAACCGGCCGTTATCGTCGCCTGCGCCAATGACTGGTCCTGCTGCTCTACGCGCGTCAATTTCGAATCGAGCCATTTCACCCGCACCGCCGTAATGGGCGATCGCGATCGCGAAGTCGTTACCGATTCGATTCGATCCTCGGTCAAAGCAATATCCGTGGCCCTGGAGCAATCGCGAGAAATCGTTTTCAGGCGGCCGCGCGCGTCCACCATTGGCGCGCGCCCTTCCGGCCCGTAGAGCTGCTCCAGCATCGTCCATGCGGGCAAATCCGCCATTTGCGTGTTTGAATGCACCGTATAACTGGAAGACACCGGCAGCCGGATCTCTTCGTCGGTCAAGCCCAGCGCGGCCGCTATATCGCGGGCAATGAGTGAAAGGGGCGTGGCGGTCGGATAGATGTCGGTAACCCGCCGCACCTCGCGCCAGAATGGCGAAGCGTCCCGGGAGCGGGCGGTTAGCGTCAAGGTTCGCGCCCCGGCCTGCAATCGATAGGAATTCAACGAATCGATAACGCCCCACCATAACAAGCGGCCATCAAGACGGATCTCGATAATCTCGCCGGGCTTTGGTTGAGCCGCGCCGTAAAGCTCTTGATGCCAGGTCAAATTCAGCGATACCTCGCTCGCCCCTTGCCGCGCCTGCGCGACGAATGGCGACAGATCTACCGCATCGTCCGCGCTTTCGGTGACCATCTCGTAAGGCGTTGCTGTCGGATGATGGATAACCGCGACGCTCCGGAGCGCATCCTTGGCATAAGGTGTCCACGCGTCATCCATCGATACGCTCCGCGATCTTCATGCGCAATGTAATTGCCCCGGTCACCCATCCTTGGCGAGAGATGTAATTTAGCGTGATCGCTTGCCCGCCCACCTCGAGCGCCAATAGAAGCACCTTGTATCCCAGGGCGGTCGTATAGGACGGCCACCATTCCACGTAATCCGCCGCCGGGTCGGGTGGGTTTTGCCACATCGCCAACAAGGCGCGAAAGTGTTCAATGCTTGCGGAGAGTTGCCCCGTCCAGCGCTCCTCGACTACCGTATCGCGAATGTCGCCCGCCCACAGCGTATTGGAACCCCCTAATAACGTTTTAGTATTTGCCCAAATGGGCGAAATGATCACGTCGCCATCCAAATTAGTCCACTCGTCCGGAGCGTGCGCGTAGTCATAAGCGCCCAGCGTTGGATGCACCAGCCGGCCCCGGCCTTCGCCTACGCCCGCCACCGGCAATATGATTGCTTGCGCCTGTTCAATTACTGTCGCCGCGTCGCCGATCGCCAACGTCGCGGAACTGGTTAAGGTCGTCATACATTGGCCTCGAGATCTATCGTCGCGGCGCCCGTCGCCGAACAAGCAAGATTGATAATCGCATCTCCATCGTTATCGCTCGCCGGCGGCGCGCCGCTGAATGCGCCGTCGCCCGTTACTTCGGGCGTTACCTTCACGCCCGGGATACCCTCGCCGGCGTCGCCATAGGCGCGCGCCAAACAAGGCGCAGTGCGTCCCGCGCGCGGCGGTAATAGGGGAATAGCTTTCGTAATTCCCGTCGCAATGGGGACCGGGTAATAGCCCGCGAAACTGGATAAGCACGCGCCATCGATGGCGTTATCGCGCCAAGTCCACTGAAGTACTCGGCGAAGGAAACGGTCCCAGGTCAAATTTGAACCGAGCGCCCCGGCTTCCACTTCCGGCGCTTTCAGCGTTGAGAGTATTTCGCCGGTCGTGTAATCGACCAGATTCAAAAGCCTCTCAGTAGTTAACACGTAGCACCGGCGGTTATCTTCGGCGAAGATGTCCAAAGGCGCTCCGGAGACGGGAATGCGGCGAACAAGGGCGCCGGTCGTAAAGTTATAAACGCCAATCTGCGCCGACTCGTTGTTGGTCTTCATCACCACCAGATTTTGCGCGCGGTCCACCAACGGAAGATCCAGCGTGATCGCGTCGTATTTCTCCGGCTCTTGGCGACTATCGTCGATCTCCTCGAATGTCACCGGATCAATTTCGAAGAAGCTGCCGAGAATCGACTGCCGCCATAACGAACCATCGCGCGCCGGGTAAATTTGATAGTCATAAAGCGATCCAATCAGCCCGACATGGCGATCCAGATAAGCCCCGGTCATGCCGTCAAAGCGCCAGTGCACGAAGTTATAGCTGGGGTAATAAATTTGAATCGTCTGCGCGATTACATTCACCACAAAATCGGACCATTGCGTCCGCTCGCGGCTTACGAAAAACCCGATTATCTGCGAGATGTCCTCGGCATAAATCCGAGGCGGCGTAACAAGCTCCGGATGATAGCCATCGAAGCTTATTGCAATGTCCGCCTGCCCGGGCAGCGCATAGGGCGGGGATTCAGACGTGAAGTTCTGCGCAAACATTAGAAACGCGCCTCCGCATTAATCGTCGCGCTACCGGGGCCGGATACCGGCGCGCGAAAGTCGTTGTAAGCCCAGCCGTCGCTATCGGTCGTGCTTTGGCTGTAAGCCAATTCACCGTCGCCGGACATGGACCATCCAATAATTTCATTGCCGCAAACTTCGTCATCCGCGCCGGTTAACTGTACTTTGACGCGGCTAACCTTGCCGCGCGTCAATGCCGTTTCGGCCACGGGATTTGACAAAGCCGCCGGGCGCGCCACGGTAGCGAACACCTTCAGCTCATCCGCATCCAGCGCCACCACGATATTGTGCTTCGGGCTATACCACGCCCCATTGTTAGCGCCGATCGCAGCCGCGCCGGCCTTCTGTTCCTTCGCGATCGCGTCGTAATAGACGATGTGGCCATCGGCATATACAAGGCAAAGCACGCCATCGCTGCGCGTGCGGGAAATCGTCGGCGCGCCGCTTCCCGCATTAACGAGCGTCGCCTCGGTCGTCCAGCTGCCGGAATTGTCGAGCGGTTTAAATCGCACGGCGCTACCCGCCACGTTTAGGTAGCGATCGCTGGCGCGCACCTGTAAATCCACCACGAAATTCGTGGCGCCGGATAACACCAGGTCGCCAAACACGCCCGCCCGCTTATCGAAGAGGTAGAGATCCGCTTCCGACGTCGAATCGTGCGCCAGGTATTCGCCGGGCCGCTGCAAATCGACGGTGTATCTGTTCGAGCGGATGGTGTCGCTCCGCAGATAAGTCGTCCCATCCAGTTGAATAATGCAATAACCGCCCAGCGATGCGTCATAGGTGCATAAGCCAAGCCCATCCGCATAAAACGCAAACTGGCCACTTGATGGCTCAAGCACGTTTGCTTCGCCGTCAACAATCGTAAACGGCCCGGCTAATAGCTCAAGCGCCACTTTCTACCTCGATCGTAATGGTCGCCCCAGGCGTACCCGGCTCATAGATCGCGGCCGCTTGTCCGTTAACATCGGTCGCCTCGGTCAATGGCGTTAACGTCCCGTCGCCGGTTAATGTCCACTCGACCGTTCGATTAGGAAGGCCCGTATAAACGACCAACGCCGTCGCATCGGCGCGCACCCGGCGCGGATAAATCGTGATCATCGGTTGGCCAATTCCCGCGCAAGATGCGATTCCAGCCAATCCCGCAGCGTTAAATGCGCCATTTCGGGCGAGATAACCACTTGCAAGGGTCCGGGTCCATTCGCGGCCGTGGGGCCCTGTAAAGCGCCCACAACGCCCCCACCGGCGAATCGCGGAATACGGCCCGCCGGCGATAAGGGTGGCGTTCGCATGCCATCGTTCAAGCGATGCAGAAAC
>Ga0137427_10001093_pt1 | contig 12590 bp, 9 predicted proteins | sample EasRivERMZT700_2_FD_102309 | JGI IMG/M metagenome (GOLD analysis project Ga0137427, IMG submission 102309) | Soil microbial communities from meander-bound floodplain in the East River, Colorado, USA - East River MetaG ERMZT700_2 | ecosystem: Environmental > Terrestrial > Soil > Floodplain ...
CGTCGCCAAGTTTCGCCACCGTGCCCGTGCCGGAAATGACACCCGCATAGGTCAGGTCGTTGGACCGGTTGAACACCAGTGCGGCGTTGTTGGTGATGTTGCCTGCGACCGAACCCGTCGTGCCGCCATTGCCGATACTGAGCATACCGGCGCTGATCGTGGTCACGCCCGTGTAGGTGTTGGCCGCCGTAAGTGCGAGCGTGCCGGCGCCGATTTTCTCGAGCGGACGAGAGCCGCCGGTTTCCGAAATGACGCCGGCCTGCGTGGCCGAGCCGGTCGTCACCTGCAGCTGCGTGTCGTTGCTGTTGAGCACGATCGGGTTGGCGATGGTCACGCCGTTGGCGTAGTCGATCACCGAGCCGGTGGTTGTGATCGCACCGGTTCCGGCCGCACTGTTGTTCGCGAGGCTGAGTGTGCCCGCGGCCACCGTGATGCCGCCACTGAACGTGTTGGCGCCGTTGAGCGTCAGGATGCCCGCGCCTTGTTTGGTCACGGTGCCGGTGCCGGAAATCACGCCGGAATAGGTCAAATCGTTGGAGCGATTGAAGACGAGTGCGGCGTTGTCGACGATGTTTCCCGCGATCGAGCCCGTCGTACCGCCATTGCCGATTTGCAATGTCCCGGCCGAGATCGTGGTGCCGCCCGTATAGGTGTTGGTGCCGGTAAGCGTCGTGACGCTGTCGTTGTCGTGCTTCAATAGTCCGCCAGCGCCGGTGATGTCTGGAGCGAAGGTGACATTGTCGGTGTGATTGAACTGGACACTCGATCCCGCGGTCCCCAGGCTCACACTCGCGGCGTTTAGGGTGCCGCTAGTGCCACTGTTGCCGATTATCAGGGAGCCATCCGCACTAATTAACAGTGTACCCGCGCCCCCTCCCACGTTGGCGCCCCCCCCATTCTGCAGAACCAAATTTCCGGACCTGTTAACCCCTATTGTTGCGTTGGTAACATTGAGTACTGCGTCGGCACCCGTGACGAGCACGTCACTGCCTCCAGTATCATTGCGGACACCGACCCTCAGCGTATGGATTGTAGCTGTACCACCCGCGAGCACTTGGACGAGGCTGGGCACGCCGACGTCCATCGTGCCCGATACTGTGAGAACACCGCCTGAATTGACCTTCAGCCCATTATTCAGATCGATGTTGACATCGGTCGCGACGGCCCCTGGGGCACTAATCGCGGCAACGCGCTCGTTCAAACTGTTCAAATTGAGTATTGCAGTGTCACCAGCCGTGGGTACGCCTGCGCTCCAATTCGCGGCGTTGAACCAGTCGTTGTCGCCAGGTCCCGCCGTCCAGGTCGTGTCCGCCGCATAGGCAGACGAAGCGAGCAGCAAACCGCCGGCTGTTGCGTGTGCCATCGACGCTAGCAAGCGCGCACGACACGACGATTTTCCAGACGTATTCCTGCGCGCGGATAGAGCCGCGCTCCCCAGAAGCAATGTCATTGTCTATCGCTCCCCATGGTATTCCCACAGTATTCGGCTGGTCATCCTGCAAAGTCAAACAAGACTTGCGCAAGAATTCTGCAAAGAATCCCAGTATTTCCCAGAAGGCCTGGGTGGAACGCGTCGATTGCGAAGGTGGGATGAAATGTGAGGGCCGAGTGTGACGGGCCCGTGACGACGTCAGTGAACCCGTTCGACCTGGGGCTCCGCGCGAGACGCCGCCTTCGCCGTTCGAATCGCGGCCTCGACGCCCTTGAAGCGAAGCACGGCGCGCAGACCGGGCCGGTTGTCTTCCAGCACGAGCTCGGCATCGTGAAGGCGCGCGACCGCGGCCACGAGGCTCAGCCCGAGACCGGTTCCGGGAGAGTGGCGGCTCGATTCGAGCCTGACGAAGCGCTCGGTCACGCGCAGGCGTTCCTCGGCGGGAATGCCCGGCCCGGAATCGCTCACCACAAGCTGCGGACCGTCGGCGGATTGCTCCAGGCCGACCGCGACAGCGCCGCCGGGCGGCGTGTACTTGATGGCGTTGTCGACCAGATTGGCGACGGCCTGGGAGATCAGATTGCGGTTGCCCCGGATCGCCGGCGACGACAGGGGCTTGCTGACCTTGAAGTCGAGGCTCTTCTCGTCTGCGAGCGGTCCATAAAGCTCGCCGATGCCCTCGATGACGTCTCCCAGGCTGAAGGGTTCCAGGGACTCGCGCACGCTGCCGGCTTCGGCCTCGGCAATCAGCAGCAGGGAATTGAACGTCGCGATCAAACGATCCGTCTCCTGAACCGCGGCGTCGATATCGCGAGCGGTTTCCGAGTCCGCGGGTTGATTCATCGCCGCCATCTCGAGCCGGTTGCGCAGGCGGTTCAACGGCGAGCGCAGATCGTGAGCGACGTTGTCCGACACTTCGCGCATGCCGTGCAGCAGCCGCTCGATCCGGTCGAGCATGCGATTGAGGTGCCCCGACAGCACGTCGAATTCATCGCCGGCCCGGCTCACCGGCACACGCTGCGAGAGATCGCCGCGCATGATCTGGCGGCTGGTGCGGTTGATGACGTCGAGACGGGCCAGGAAATTGCGGCTGATGACGACGCCGCCGGCAAGCCCCAGCACGATCATCAGTCCGGAGCCCCACAGCAGCATGGTGGTGAACAGCGCCTCCAGCTCGCGGCGCTCATGAACGTCGCGCGCCACCAGCAAGTAGAAGCCCTGGGTAAGCGTGAAGATCCGGCCGCGCGCGCGCCGCAGCTCGGGAGCGCTGCCGATCCGCCGCTCATAGGCAAACTCGACGAGGCCGTTGTCCGCGGGCTGCACTTGGGGCCACGCGTCGAGATTGCCGGCGATCACCCGACGGTCGTTGTTGGCGAGGAGGTAGAGCCCCTGTTCGCCGCGGACCGAGCGGCCGATGATCACGTCGGTCAGACCGGGCAGTCCCTGCCGTTGATACTGCTCAACAAGGCCGGTGATTTCGGCCTCGATGGTTTCGTCGTTCTGGCGATCAAGAACGAGCGCGGTGTTCCAGTACACGAAGCCCACCAGCGTGAGCGTGGAGATGGCAAAGATACCCAGGTAGATCGCGATGATCCGGAACGCCTGGGTGCGGAAGACTTCAGGCGTGCGCACGGATCATGTAACCCGCGCCGCGGACGGTGTGCAGAAGCGGGGCCTCGAACCCACGGTCGATCTTGGCACGCAACCGGGAGATATGAACGTCGATGACGTTGGTCTGGGGATCGAAGTGGTACTCCCAGACATTCTCGAGCAGCATCGTGCGGGTCACGATCTGGCCTGCATGGCGCATCAGATATTCCAGGAGGCGGAATTCGCGAGGCTGAAGCTCGATCGCCGAGCCCGACCGCTTGGCGGTGCGGGAGAGCAAGTCGAGCTCGAGGTCGCCGACGGACACCTTGGTTTTCACCGTGCCCGGATCGCGCCGCCGGACGAGCGCGTCCACGCGAGCGAGCAACTCGGCGAAGGCGTAGGGCTTGGTCAGATAGTCGTCGCCGCCCGCCCGCAATCCCTTGATCCGGTCGTCGACGTCGGAGAGCGCGCTCAAGAACAGCACCGGCGTGGTGTTGCGCTCCTCGCGCATCGTGCCCACGAGCTTGATGCCATCGAGCTTCGGCAGCATCCGGTCGACGACGGCGACGTCATAGGGCCGCGATAACGCCAGCGTCAGCCCGGTCTCGCCGTCTGCGGCCTCGTCGACAACGTGGCCGGCTTCCCTCAAGCCCTTGACCAGATAGCGTTGCGCCTCGAGGTCATCTTCGATGACGAGAACGCGCATGACGGAAACCTCCTGCGAAGCAACAAGGCGGAGAGTCGATCCAGGGAGTGTGGCCGCCGCCGGCACGATCCCGGCGGCGGCCAATGGCCTACCCTTGAGGGGTCTTGAGAGCGACGTAGCGCTGCCCTCCACGTCCGGCGACCAGGAACAGGACGCTGTCACGGTTCGCGCGCCGCGCTTCGGTGACACCCTGTTCGATCTCCGCCGCCTGACGGACATTCTTGTTGCCGACGCTGACGATCACGTCGCCCGGACGGAAGCCTTTCTCGGCCGCCTCGCTGTTCGGATCGACAGAACTGACGACCACGCCGTTCACGCTCATGTCGATATCGAACTGGTCGCGCGTCTCCTGGCTCAACGCCGACAGCTCCATCCCGAGTGTCGTCGTCGGCGCGGGCGCCCGCGGACCGGCGCCTTTGCCCTGATTGGCGGGCGGAGCAGCGCTCGCAAGCTGCGCTTCGTCGCGTTTGGCGATGAGCGCCGTTATGTTTTGACGCGAGCCGTCCCGCAGCACCGTGAAGGCGGCGCGGTCGCCGGCAAGGAGCGCCGCAACCTTGCGGGTGAGGTCGCGGTTGTCGTCGATCTGCGCGCCATTCAGCGTCAGAATCACATCGCCCTGCCTGAACCCGGCCTTTGCCGCGGGGCTGTCTTCGATCACGTTGGCGACGATCGCGCCCTTTTCGCTGCCGGCACCGAGGCTCGCCGCCAAGTCAGGCGTGAGGTTCTGGATCTGGACGCCCAGCCAGCCGCGGGAGACGTTGCCGTTCGTCCTCAGCTGATCGACGATCGCCTTCACCGTCGAAGCCGGAATGGCAAAGCCGATGCCGACCGATCCGCCCGACGGAGAGAAGATCGCGCTGTTCACGCCGATGACGCGGCCCGACAGATCGAAGGTCGGACCGCCCGAATTGCCCTGGTTGATCGGGGCGTCGATCTGGATGAAGTCCGTATAAGGACCGTTTCCGATATCGCGTCCGATGGAGGAGACGATGCCGGCGGTCACGGTGCCGCCGAGGCCGAACGGGTTTCCGACCGCCACGACCCAGTCGCCGACGCGCACCCTGCGGTCGTCGCCGAAGGCAACCACCGGAAGGTCGGTCACGCCGTCAACCTTCAGAAGCGCGACGTCCGTCGCCTCGTCCGCGCCCACGAGCTTCGCGGTGAACTCGCGGCCGTTGGGCAATTTCGCGGAGATCTTGTTGGCGCCGTCGATCACGTGGTTGTTGGTGACGATGTAGCCGGTCGCATCGATGATGAAGCCCGATCCCATCGCCTGGGAACGGAACATCTGGGGCCCGCGGTTGCGGCCCGGTCCTTGACCCTGCGGGCCTTGACCCGGGCCTTGGCCTTGTTGGCCCTGATCCTGATCGTCGGGACCGAACTGTTTGAAGAAGTCCCGGAACGGCGCCGGGATCTGGTCCATTCCCGGACCCTGACGGCCCTGCTGTTCGCGTTCCACCATGATGGTCACGACCGCGGGACTGACCTGCTCCACCAGATCCGCGAAGCTGAAGGGCATGCCCTGCTCGAGCATCCGCGGTGGAGCGGCGCGGGGGGTAACCGCTGCTGCCTGGCGCAAATACTCGGCCGGGTAATCCTGCATCCCGAACGTCTGCCGCGGAACCGGAGCGTCGGCATCAAGACGCGGGCTGAGCGCAATGCCGCCGGCACCGAACGAGAGCGCCGCCAAGGCTATGGCGGCGACCGAAAGGCTGAGCACCTGTTTTCTTCTACGCGACGGACTGGATTGATTCGGTGATTGGTTGGTCATCGCAGCTTTCCCAAGTAAGCGGTGAATGTCCGGAGCCCCAGAGCTCCCTTAACTTACGCGGCTATCCTTACCGGTTCATGTTGCCGACATGAATTATCGGTTAGATTTGGGGGCGTCAGGCCGGCAAATCAAGGTCCTCCGGCGCGGGTTCCGTGACAAGACGCCGGCGTGCCCGCAGGACCGTTACGCCGATGGCGCCCGCTCCAAGCAGGACCAGAACGAACGGGCCGAACCACAAGACATAGGTGTCGCCACTCACCGGCGGGTTCATCAGAACAAAGGTGCCGTAGCGCGCGACCAGAAAGCTTTTAATCTCATCGTCCGACTTGCCGTCCTGGATCTGCTCGCGAATGAGGCGTCTCATATCGGACGCGAGTAGCGCGTTCGACTCGTCGATCGATTGTCCCTGGCAGACGACGCAGCGCAACTCACGCTGCATCGCCTTGGCGCGGGCCTCGAGCACCGGATCGGCCAATGGCGCCACATATGTGTCTTGCGAGGGGGGCTGCTCGACAGCAGCGGCTTGCGCCGTCTCCAACGAAACGGTGAGGAGAAACACTGCGAGCAGGCTTGCGGCCAGTCTCATTCGGCAGCTTCGGCGACTGCTTCTGCCGCGGCTGCTCGCCTCGCGCGACGACGCGCCGCGATTCGACCACCGACCGCAACGAACCCAGCCATGCCGATGACGATTGCGCCGAGCCAGATGAACGGGGCAAGCGGATTGAAATAGGCCCGGACCACCCAGCCTCCGCCCTCACGCGGATCGCCAAGGACGACGTAGAGGTCGGCGACGATCGTCGTGCGGATGGCGGACTGCGTGGTCACCACCTGCTCGGCCGGATAGTTGCGCTTCTCCGGATGAATCTGGGTGATCTCGCGGCCGCCCGAGAACACGGTAAGGTTGGCGCGGTCTGCCGTGTAGTTGGGGCCCTGCACTTGTTCCGTGGAGTCGAGCCGCAACTCGTAACCGGAAATGATCATGCTCTTGCCCGGCGTCAGGACCTCGATCACTTCGCTGTGCCAGACTCCCGAGCCGACGCAGCCGAGCGCCACGACGCCAAGTCCCGCATGCGCGAGTGCAACACTCCAGCCCGCGGCACCGACGCGGCCCAACCGACGGAACGAACCCGCGCGGCGCGCCAGATCAGTCACCGAGCCGCCGATGAGCCAGACTCCCAATCCCGCAGCAATGACGCCGAGAACCGTTACGGGACGCGCGATCGCCAGGGCCCCGAGCAACGCGATGAGACCGGCTGCGCCTGCGAATCTCAGGGAATAGATCGCCGACCAGAGATTGCCGCGCCGCCACAGGATGAGCGGACCGAACGGCATCACCACGGCCAGGACCGCCAGCAGCGGAACGACCGTCGCGGTGTAATAGGGCGGGCCTACTGAAATCTTTGTCCCGTTCAGCGCATCCAGGACAAGCGGATACAAGGTACCGGTGAGGATGATCGCCGCCGACCCGGTCAGCAGCAGATTGTTGATCATGATTCCGGTCTCGCGGCTGGCGACGTCGAACGGCGCCCCTGGCGACAGTTTGGGCGCGCGCCAGGCGAACAGTATCAGCGGCAGCGTGATCGCGACGACAAGGATGAGCAGGATGAACAGTCCGCGTTCCGGATCATTGGCGAAGGCATGCACCGAGTTGAGCACGCCGGAACGTACGAGGAAGGTTCCGATCAGGCTGAACGAGAACGCCGTGATCGCGAGAAGAAGGGTCCAGCTTTTGAAGGCGCCCGTGCGCTCCGTCGCCATCATCGAATGGATCAGCGCGGTCGCGATCATCCACGGCATCAGCGACGCGTTCTCCACCGGATCCCAGAACCAGAAGCCACCCCAGCCGAGCGTGTAGTAGGCCCACCACGAGCCGGCGGCGATGCCGAGCGTCAGCGCCGTCCAGGCGACAAGCGCAAACGGACGAGCCGCACGCACCCACATCGCATCGTTGCGCGAATCCAGGAGCGCCGCGGCGGCGAAGGAGAACGCGGCCGAGAGACCGACATAGCCGACATAGAGCAGCGGCGGATGGAACGCGAGGCCGGGGTCCTGCAACAGCGGATTGAGCCCCGAGCCCTCGAACGGCGGCGGAAAGTAGCGTTCGAACGGGTCGGAGGTCAGAAGGACAAAAAGCAGGAACGCAACCGCGATCAGTCCTTGAATGCCCAGAGCGCGCGAAGCGAGCCGCGTGCCGTATTCGGCGCCGGTGGGCTGGATCATCGCGATCGCCGCCGAATAGGCGCCGAGGATCAGGATCCACATCACCATGGAGCCTTCGTGGTTTCCCCACACGCCGCTGATCTTGTAGATCAGGGGCTTTGCCGTGTGGGAGTTCTGGGCCACGGCAAGCACCGAGAAATCCGAGGTGATGTAGGCGAACATCAGGGTGAAGAACGCAAGGCCGACAAAAACGAAGGAGCCGAGCGAGGCGCCGCGTCCCATCGCCATCACGCGAAGATTGCCGCGCGACGCGCCGACGAAGCCCGCGACCGACTGCATCAGCGCAAGCGCGAGCGCAAGACAAAGGGCGAGCTGCCCGAGTTCTCCTGTCATGTTTGGGTCACAGGGGCCCTTCCCCTTCCTTCCACTTGCCAGCGCGCTTCAGCGCATCGACGACTTCCGGCGGCATGTAGGTTTCATCGTGCTTGGCGAGAACTTCGCTCGCCTTGAATACGCCGGCGCTGTCCCGCGTCCCGAGCGCGACGACACCCTGCCCTTCGCGAAACAGATCGGGCAGCACGCCGGAGTAGTTCACCGGCACGGCGTTCTTTCCATCGGTGACCACGAATTGCACATCCAGTCCGGTGTCGCGCTTGACGCTGCCGTTCTGCACCAACCCGCCGATGCGGAAGACCCGGCCTGACGGGACACGTTCGGGGTTATCGACGATATCCGTGGGGCTGTAGAAGAACAGCACATTGTCCTGGAGCGCGAAGATGGCGAGACCGGCAGCGCCGCCGCCGGCAAGAAGAAGCGTGATCGCGAAGGCAAGGCGCCTCTGCTTTCTGGGGTTCATTTTTCGAATCCGGAGCTATTCATGGGCTAGGTTACATCTTATCGCCGAATGGGGTCCAGCCGCGAGAAAAAGTCAACTTTCCGCGAGGGTTGGCGGGTTCGCGGCAAAGCTTGGAAAGGTTTGCGGTGTAGGCTTCGCCGGCCGGTGCTCCCTTGTGTCATCGAATTGAGGCCATGCCGTCAGAGGCGACGATCCCGCTCACGAAGCCGCGCCTTGCCCCGCCGGGCCGCGAGTCCTATCAGTTTCGATCCACCAGGCGGGCGTCCAGTTCATGATCCTGCGCAGCCTCCTTGCGGCCGTCGCGTTTGTCGCGTTTCTCGCCGTGGCCTTTCTCAGCTTCTTCGCGGCGCACCAGACGCGGCTGACCTGGTTTGACGCCGAAGCTGCGATCACGGCCGCCGCGAAATACGATTCCACGATCGTGCGCGACCGCTATGGCGTGCCGCACATTTCCGGGCAGCGCGACGCCGACGTGGCCTTCGGTCTCGCCTTCGCCCATGCGGAGGACGATTTCCCCACGCTCCAGCGCGCCGTGCTCGCGGCGCGCGGACGTCTCGCCAATGTCGATGGTATCGAAGCGGCCCAAAGCGACTACCTGGTGCACCTGTTGGGCATCTGGAACGCGATCGACGCGCGCTACGACATCGATCTTTCCGAAGGGACGCGCGCCCTGCTCGACGGCTATGCCGCCGGTCTGAACCTCTATGCCGCCCAGCACAGGGGCGCGGTGCTGCCCGAAGCGGCCCCGGTTCGAGGCCAGGACATCGTCGCGCTCTTCATGCTGCGGTTGCCGTTCTTCTACGGGCTGGACGAGCAGTTGCGGGGGCTGCTGGCGGGAGGCGAAGTCGAGATCCCGCCCCGGAAGACCGCCGCGGCACGCGCGCTCGCCATCGCGATCGCGCCGTCGCGGTCGGCCGACGGCGCCACGCGGCTGCTGCTCAATCCGCAGGGACCGTTCGCCGGCCCGCTGTCCTGGTACGAGGTGCGCACGAATTCGGGCGAAGGCTGGAACCTGGCGGGCGGACTGATTCCAGGCTCGCCGCTTCTCCTCGCCGGCGCCGGCCCGGACATCGGCTGGGGCTTTTCCGCCAATCACCCGGACCTGCTCGACGTCTATACGCTCGAGGGAAATCCCAACGATCGCTTCTTCTACCGCTTCGACGGCGATTGGCGCCGGCTGACCGTCCGCGAAGTGCCGATCACGATGCGTCTCTGGGGACCGTTGCGCGTCACATTGCGGCGCGAGGTGCTCACCTCGCTTCAAGGCCCGGTGATCCGCAACCAGCACGGGCTGTTCGCCATCCGCTATGCCGGGCAGGACGACCTCAAGGGCGTCGAAGCCTTCTACCGGCTGAACAAGGCGCGCAATTACGAGAGCTTCACCGACGCGCTCGCCATGGGATCGATCCCGAGCCTCGATTTCGTCTACGCCGACAAGTCGGGGCGCATCGCCAACATCTACAACGGCGCGTTTCCGCTGCGCGATCCCGCCCACGATTGGACGCAAGCGGTCGCCGGCAATGTCTCCGCCACCTTGTGGAAGACATATTTTCCCTTCTCGGACGTGCCGAAGGTGGTGGCGCCCGCCAGCGGCTTCGTGATTTCGGCCAATGCGACGCCGTTCCAATCGACCTCGGATCCGTTCAATCCCAAGCAGGATGCGTTTTCTCCGACGATGGGAATCGAGACCGGACTCTCCAACCGGGCGCGCCGGGCGCTTTCGTTGCTCGGGGCCGATGTTTCGGTCACCGAAGCCGAGTTCAAGTCCTACAAGTTCGACGTCTGTTACGCCCCCGACTCCGACTTGGCAGTGCTGGTGAAAGACCTCGCCGAGCGGAACTATGCCGGCGATCCACTGCTCGAGGAGGCGGGCCAGATCCTCCGCCGCTACGATCTGTGTACGGATAAAGCGAACCGGCGCGCGGCGCTCGCGCTGCTGACGGCGGTTGCGGTGCTGCAAGCCGACGAGCTGGGACGCCCGCGCCAGGACGCCGTCGCGGTGCTGCGCGGCTTCGCCACGCGCCTCTTGGAGAATTTCGGCCGGCTGGACCCGCAATGGGCGCAAGTCGCCCGCCTGAAGCGCGGCTCCGTCGACCTCCCGCTCAGCGGCGGCCCCGACTCCTTGCGCGACATCGAGTTCGAGCCCGGCATCGACGGCCAGGGAAACGCGCGCGCCGTCGGCGGCGATGCGCTGACGGTGCTGTCGACCTGGAACAGCAACGGCGTCTGGCAGGTGGAAAGCGTCGTGCCCTATGGCAGTTCGTCGTCGGAGGCCTCGCCCCACTATGCGGACCAGGCGCCGCTCTTCGCCGACGGACGGCTGAAGGAATTGCCGCTGACCGAAAGCGCACTGATGGAGCAGGCGACGGACATCGAACGCCCGGGCAAACCGCCGCAGCCCGAAGAGACGACCGCGCCTTAGTTCAGCGGCAGAAATTCACCGGCCCGAAATTCAGTGACCCGACTGGTGCAGGATCTCGCGCGCGTCGCCGGTGTCATAGGCGAGACCGGCGGCGGTGAGCGTTATGGCCTTGGGCCAATCGGCGCGCGCCAAGCCCTTGCGATCGAGCGCATGCCAGACCGCTTCGTTGAACAATCCCGTCGCATCGCTGCCCATGACGACGGCGTCGCCGAGATGGAAATGGTCCGCGTGCGCCCGCGGAAAACGGCTGATCGTGATGTCGCCCTCCTGCGGCCCGTCGGTTGCCGCTTCCGGTACGCGGGCGAGCACCTGGAGCAAGGTGAGGGTGCGCAATTGCAGAGGATTGAGCTTGAGCGGGTTCTTCTTGGTCGACATGGCGATGCGCTTGGAGTGGAGCCTCGATATGGCATGAAGCCGCCGGCCCGTCGAGGCCGCGCTTCTTAGGCCGCGCGGGTACGCCTCGAAGCTGCTAAGGTTCGGACCGTTTTCCGAGCTCAATCGGGAACATCGATCCGGGGAGGTTCTCAAGCAATGGAACGGTTCATTGACCGGCTCATCGACGAGTTCGACAGCGGCAAGCTCAGCCGCCGCGAGTTCTGCGAGACCATGGCGGTAGCGACCGCCGTCCTGGCGGCGGGCGGCGCCGCCGCCAACGCCGCGCCGCAGAGCGGGTTCACGATGCTCGGCGTCAATCATCTCTCGTACTCGTGCCCCGACTATCGCGTGGCGCGCGATTTCTACGCCTCGGTGTTCGGCATGCAGACGCTGAACGATAACGGCAGGACGCGCGCCAACCTCGCCTTCGGCCCGGCGCCCGACAACGGCGGCAATTTCCTCGTCGTGCACAATCCCGGCAACAATCCGCCGCCGCCGACCGATGGTTATGTCGACCACATCTGCTTCACGATCGCCAATTGGAACGAGCCCCAGATCAAGGCCGAGCTGGCCGCGCAAGGCCTCGCCGGACGATCGAGAGGCGGCAACGGCACCATGCGCGTGCTCGACCCGTTCGACTTCGACCTCCAGTTCGGCAATCACATCGCCGAAAACATCAACGAGCCCTGAGCGAGGAGGACACGCCATGAAAGCTTTTGTCGCAACCAAGCTCGACGAATACTCCAAGGGCAGGATCAGCCGGCGCCAGCTGCTCGAAACGCTCATGGTCGCCGCTGCCGTCGCTGGAGCACCGGGCGCGCAAGCCGCGCCTGCGCCGAACCGCGCGCTGAAAGCGGCGCTTGTGAATCACATCTCGTACCAGTGTCCCGACTTCAAACGCGTTGCCGACTGGTATTCGCGCGTCTTCAACATGGAACAGGTCACCTACCCGTCCGAGCCGACACAGATCGGCATGCCGTTCGGCAGAAGGAACCAGAAGCCGCTCGGCGTGACGGCGGACGACGTACCGACGAGCTACATCGTGGTGCGCACGCGCAATCCTGCCGGCACCGCGGCGGACAAATCAGCAGTCGCGCGGCCGAGAAGCCGGGCCACGATCGAGCATGTCGGGTACACCGTCGCCGATTTCGACCGCAATCGCGCGCGCGCCCAATTGCAGGCGCTCGGCGTGCAGAACATCCGCGATGGAGGACTTTACAGCCTGCACATGACCGATCCGTTCGGCTACGACATCCAGTTGAGCGGCGTCGCCAACAA
>Ga0137427_10001094_pt1 | contig 12587 bp, 9 predicted proteins | sample EasRivERMZT700_2_FD_102309 | JGI IMG/M metagenome (GOLD analysis project Ga0137427, IMG submission 102309) | Soil microbial communities from meander-bound floodplain in the East River, Colorado, USA - East River MetaG ERMZT700_2 | ecosystem: Environmental > Terrestrial > Soil > Floodplain ...
CACTGCAACCGGCGGCGGTACGGTCATTGCGCCAGTCCTGGCTGCGGGAGGCACCCAACTTCACGTGCGGATTCCGACGACAGCAATCGCAGGCAACGTCACGGTCACGGTGAACGGCGTCACGTCCAACCCGCTCACCTACGTGCCGTAGACGAAGGAGGGGATTCGTCCGGTTTCCGATTCCCCTTGCGTCACTCTTGCATCCGCAAGCTCTCAGGGTTTCAGCTCAATAACGATGTTCCGCATGGGGTTCTTGCCGATGTTTTTCGTGACATGGACCGTGGGTTGATTGAATCCAATATTGTCTGGAATGGAATCCCTGAAGATCGGGTCCGCCTGGCCGTCGACCCATTGCTGGAGTTTGGTTTCATTGATCGTGACGACCAGCCGTTGATTGTGGCTGTGACGAGCTCGCGTATCGCCCATCGGTAGTTTTTCTTCGAAGATAAAGAAGCGTTCGCCGTCGAATAGATTGGTGTTTTTGTCGGGGGCTATAGTAACGGGAGTCGTTCTGAGTGGCGGCCGGACGGGTCTCATCACAACTTCGAGATAGTTTCCGCCCTTGGGTTCCGCATACTTTTCGTTTTTGCCGAAGACCTTGATATCGCCGCGCGCCATCTGACGGCCGGCAAGTTCGATCGGTCCCAGTGCCACGATGATTCGTTCGGCGCAGTTCGCACCGCCGGCCGCGCACGGAGCACTGTTTTTGAATACCTGAACGTATTCATTCTCGAAAGCCGGTGTGTTTTGGAAGAGAAGAAGGAGGGCAAAAATTAAATGCATGTCTATAGGTCCACCCGGTCGCTACCGCTCCCGGTTCTGACATGCCGTCACGTCAGAACCGGGAGCGGTAGCGACCGGGTAATCAGCTAGAACTTGTAACGCACGCCGAGACGGAAAATGATCGGATTGACGATCGAGTTGTACCGTCCAAAGCGCGGCACGGTTTGGCCCTGGTACTGAACGGTAGTGCTCAGAACTTCGGTGCCGAGAACGGTGTTGGCGTTGAAGACGTTGAACAGATCGAACATCGCCGAGATGTCCTGGTTTTCCGTGATCTTCATCGTCTTGTCGACGCGAATGTTGAGCAGATTGACTCTCGGGTTGAAGTACGTTCCCTGCGGATCGATCGTCACCGTCAACGAACCCTGTCCCAGGTTGTTGGTCCGTTGCGTTCCGTTGGCCAGCAGGATGTTTCGCGCCGCTCCGGTGAACTGAGCGGTTCGGGTATACTGCGCGCCCTTTTGCGACTCATACGTCGTCGAGAATCCCAAACCGAACGGCAAATCGTAACTGCCGAGGATCTTGAACACGTTCGTCGTATAGTGAGCACGATTGCCCCACACGAGTGAGTTCGGGTCGTTCGTGTTCGGCGGAGCCGTATTGACTTTGTCCCACTCGTAGCTTGCAATCATCTGCCACTTGTCACTCATGCGCTTCGTCGCCCGCACGTCATAAGCGATGTAGTGATCCCCGCCTTGGAAATTCGTCAGGAACAAATCCTGCGGCCGAGCAGCGCCGATGCGTTCATAGATGGTGATCCTCGGGTCGTTCGCCAGATCGACGATGCCATCTTTTCCAGGATCGATACCGGTGACTGGCACGTAAGCCGACGTCAGGAACGCACGATCGATGGTGCCGTACTTGTTGTATCCGAATGTTCGAACGACGTTGGCCGCAACACCGAAGTCACGAAAGATTTCGTGTTCGATGCCGGCGTTATATTGCTGCGAAAGCGCATTCTTCAGATTTGGATCGATCGTCGGCAGCGTCACCGTACCCGACACGTTCTGCAGCGTCGATCTCGCAACGACAGCCGGCGTGATCGGCAAGCTGCCGTCCCATACGTACCGTCGGGTGATGCCTGACATCGGATTCACGCTGGAGATGAATCCCGTTCCGACGTTCTCTGAGAAACGGCCCCAACCCACTTTGAGGGCGGTCTTCGTATTGCCAAACACATCCCACGCGAGCGAGAAGCGCGGCACGATGTTGTGGAATCCAGTCACGTCTCGCGCCGGAAACTCCGACTTCGTGGCGTACGGTCCGGTTCCTGGATTTCCTTGTTTGGGATAAAACCCGGCGTACCTGTCGAAACGCAGGCCCATGTTGAACGTAAGTCTTCTGGAAAGCTGCCACTTATCCTGCAGGAAGAAGTAATTCTGGCTGTAGTTGTAGTTGGAGCTGTACGGAGTGTCGTAGGTGTTGAACGTCTCTGGAACTCCTCGGTTGTACGTCAATTGGACATGTCCGATCAGTCCCGCCTCATGCGGAGCGCCAACGTGGTTCTCATATTCGCCGCCGCGGATGTAGCCGACGCCGAATTTGAATCCGTGAGTCCCGGTAATCAGGTTTTCCTTGAAGTACGAGAGATTCGCATAGCTCTGCCAGATCATGCGCACGGTGTTGTTCGGATCGTTGAAGCCGCCGCGAATTGCAGAAGTGAAGGAATCCGTCTCCGGTGTCTTATCCACATGGCTGTATCGGAAGCTGGGACTATCCAGCATATTGCTGGACGTTTCCAGAGTGGCGCGGTTGTTCAGAACCGACGTCAACTGGAACTTCCAGGTTTTGTACGGTCCGCCCTTCTGTCCCTGTGTCGATTCCAGAATGTAGTTCTGTGCGGTGTTACCCTGGCCGCCGCGGTACGGTTGGAACTTGGTGCTGGCCTGAGTGGAGAACACCAACTGGTTGTTGGAGGTGAGCTGGTAATTCGCTTTTGCGGAGTAGTTTCTTAAGCGCGTCGTGAAGACGGCGCCCGGTGTTCCGTTATTGAACTTCAACTGTGTTTGCAGGCCCGAAAACTGGTCGTGATAGGCGAAGAACCACCAGAATTTATCCTTTATATAAGGACCGCCGATGCTGACGTTGAAGTCGTTGTATCGCGTGAACTTGTCGCCGACGGCGATACCTCTGTCCTGAAGTTGCGTAGTGAGATTGTTTCCCTGGAAGGAATCGTCTTCCCAGTCGAAGTAAACTTCCCCTTTGATCGCGTTACCGCCGCTCTTCATGACGGTGTTGATACTGCTTCCGGGAATCGCAACCTCGGCCGAGTTACCGGCCGACGAAATCGAGATCTCGGAGAACGAACCGTAGTCGTAGTAAACACCGGTGGTGCCGGTGCCTTCTGTCGTCGCAACGCCGTCCAACGTGGTCCAGTTTTGTCCGCTGCGTCCATAGCTGCGAAAGCCGGTTTGCGTTCCCATCGTCGATCCGCCGACGTCGAATCCTGTCATCTGCAAACCAGGTGTTTGTCGCAGAACCGCCCAAAGATCGCGGGCCGTCGGCAGGCTCTCGAGCAGGGCCTGGTTGAACGAAGTCGCCACATTGACGTTCTGAACATCGACCACCGGAGATTCGCCCGTTACTGTCAGCGTCTCCGCACGCGCTGCAACTCCAAGCGCAACGTTCAACGTGGTCGTGCGCTCAACCTGGACGATGATTCCTTCGCGGATAAGTTTCTGAAAGCCCGTGAGTTCATATGTAACCGTATAAACGCCGGGCGGCATCAATAGGAATCGATAACTGCCTGTTTCGTCCGTGATCGTTTGCCTTTCCCCCTGAATCACAGGACTGGTCAGCGTAACCTGCACACCGGGAATCAACGCTGCCGATTCATCGGAGACGCGACCGTTGATCGTTCCCGTCGTCTGCTGAGCCGTCGCTGTGGCCGCAAACAGTCCCATCAGCACGATTGTTATAATTAGATATCGGCTGTTGTACTTCATTCTCTTTCCTCCACTTAGGACCACCATTAACTCCAACACAACTGATGACACGGAGCGTAGGTCGGGCAAATCACGGAGTCAAGGGATACTTCACGTGAACCAGGGAAGGGGAATCGGACCTCGGGACATTTGACATTTGACATGTGACACGTGACGTTTGACATCCGGGGGAACCACGCCCCTCGGATGTCAAACGTCACGTGTCACATGTCAAATGTCAAATGTCCCGTCCCATGCGGATGCGTGCGAAGCAGCAGGGAGTTTGACCTGTCTCAATTACTCGACAGCACCAGCCTCGGCTGAATCAACTTTGCAGGGTCCGCTCCCTTCTTCGGCCGGAATTTCTGAACGCGTCCCCCAAACGTTTCGGCGATATATAGATTCCCCTCCGAATCCACGCTGAACTGGTGAGGCCCCCACATACCACCCGGAAACGCGCCAAACGTTCCCCAGGAATAGAGAAGTTTTCCATTGAGGTCGTATTTGAGGAACCGATTGGTCATCCCATCGGAAACCCAAAGATAATTGTCATGGGAAGCGTAGATATAAAACGGCGACCGAATATTGGTCCATTGATCCAGGAATTTACCGTTCAAGTCAAAGATCTGGATTCTCGAGTTCGTTCGATCGGCAATATAGATCCGGTTCTGCCGATCGATGGCGATTCCGTGAACCAGATCGAACTCGCCGGGACCCTTGCCGGGCTTTCCCCACTCGAGAAGGTACTTCCCGTCCTTCGAGTACTTCACCACGCGGGTATTGATGTACCCGTCGGTGACATAGAAATCGCCGTTGGGCAAAAACGCGATGTCGGTCGGACGGTTGAAATGATTCTGATCGTTACCGGGCTTGTCTTTCTCGCCGAGGTGCAGCACGATCTTTTTGCCGTCGTGCGTGAACTTGAAGACTTGATGGCCACCGTCGTCGACCAGCCATACATGTTTCTCGGGATCGTACGGGCTGATGATGATCCGATGCGGCCGGGTGAAGAGTTGATTGTGCTGTTCCCACGATTCGATCAGCTTCCCATTGGCGTCGTAAACACAGAACAAATGTTCCCATTTCGGATTGGTCGCGGCCGTGGCCGCGCCCCGCGCAGGAATGTAGCCGGCGGCCAGGGGCTCCTTCGAAACGGGCAGTTCGCCGCGTTGAAAAACCAGGATGCGTCCCGGCGACTCCGCCCACACGCCGATCGTCGAACCCGATGTGAAATCCGGATGCAAAGGCTGTGGCCAATTCGGAACCACTTCGTAAGGTCCGGTTTCCTCCTCGCCGCCTTTCTCCTGCGCGTAAATTCCCAGAGTCAGGCATGCCAAAGCAACAGCCGCAATCAGCCATCGGATTCTCATCGCAACCTTCCTTTCCTAATTGACCTTGCCATCTAACCATTGACCCGCTAACTGGGCAATGGTATTTATCCGGCGGGAATGTTGTTAGCTCCTGGAGGAATAATAATGAACAACTCGATGCTTTTTCGACTCATTGCCTGCGCAGTGATTCTTACGTTGACGGCCTCGTCGATTAACGCTTACGCGGGCGAACTCGCTCGAAAGCCCGGTGAGTTGAGACACGAAGCATTCCTTCGTGGCGGCAACGCCATATCTGAAGCGCTCACGGCCAAACCCTTGATCGATCAGCCCGCTTCCGCGAGTCTCGTTCCTCCGGCGATGCCGAAACCAGCAATGCCGTCAGCGCCGCGCCAGGAAGGCAAGAGCCGGCGCGCGCTGTTGTGGATTGGAATTGGCGTCACCGGTGTGATTGCGGGATATCTCGTCCAAAAGGGCGTCCGAGACCACAACAAGATATTTACGTCGCAGGTGGAATAACCACAAAAAGCACAAGACGCACAAAGGAAGAGTTTGACCTTCTTTTGTGCGTCTTGTGCTTTTTGCGGTTACTTTCAGTCCATCACTGGCGACGAGCCGGTGCTTTAAGCGTCTTGTAGTGGTTGATCCCGGCATTCACCTTGAATTCGATGATCATCCTGCCGATTTCTGCAGTCGCCAATTTGGGATCACCGTCTGAGCCTTCGTTGTCCTGGATCTTGAGGATCTTTTCTTTGCGGACTCCGGCAGGGAAAACGTGCAGGACTTGCGATGTACCCGTCACGCCGGCATGACTGCCGATCATTTCTTCGGTGTAGCCATACTGTGCCAGGAGCCAGGCGCGATGGTTTTCGCGACCTTTGCTGTAATACTCCGTGAGTGGGAAGACTCGGGCGCCCGACCCATCCCAGGCCTTGTTCAGCTTGGTGGCGACTTCTTCCAGACCTGCCTGATTGCCACCGCTGTCGCCGATCAACAGGATTTCCTTGAAGCCGCCGGCCTTCAAACTCTTCGCGGCATATTCGAGAACCGTGGTGAAACACGCACCGGGGCAGCTAATGACACCTGGCCTTGGACTGTAGTTCGGGTTGTTGGGATCTCCCTCGGGGACGTACTCCAGAACAGGCGCGACCAGGGCATTACCGAGCTTTCGAGCCATGCGTTCGGCCGCGGCTCTGACAACGAAGTTGTGTTTTCCAAGCATCACGTGAATGCCGTTTTGCTCGGTGCCGCCGGTTGGAATGATTACCGTGGTCTTGCCGGCCTTGAGCGCATCGCGAACTTCATCCCAGGTCAGTTCCTCGAGAAACACAGTGTTGGGAGTTTGGGCGTATATCGCCGGACAGAGCAGGACGACGGCTAAAACGAGAGTTAATGTACGCATAGTCCGGCATCGTATGGCGGCCGGTTTAGACAAGTCAATCCTAACCACAAAGCGGTGGTTCAAGGCGCCGACGAGTGCTAACCGCCCATTAGAGTTTCGACGGTTTTCTTCGTCTCCCGCGCCTTCTCTAACGTCGCCTCGATGAGCACTTTCCTTCGGCGTTGAGAATCTGCCCTGCGCTTAAAACCGTTCAACTCGTCCTGCTTTGCCTTTGCTTCGAGCGCGACAGCCTGTTCGCGGTAAATCTCAATCGCGAGGTTCAGGTCTTGCAGCGACTCGGGAAACTGGCGGCGATCGGCGCGAATTCCGCCGCGTACCAGATACGCATTTGGATATTGCCGGGGGCCGATCTGAATCACACGGTCGAGGTGTTTCAACGCCTCCTCCAGCTTTCCTTCCTTGTAGGAAACAATACCGAGGCCATAGATCGCGAGCGCGTAATTCACGATGTTCTCGTTCGCGGCATTGAATGAAGCTCTGGCCTGTCGCAGTTCTTCACGCTCGAGGAAGATGTTGCCGAGATAGTAGTGTGCCTGCGCGGCCGCACCGAAGTCGGCGAGATTGAACGGCGGGTGCGGCTTGTTTACTTCGAGCTTGATGACTGCACTAAACGCCTTCTCGGCTTCGTCGGACCGGTTCGCCGTAACGAACGCTATGCCGGCGGCGAGTAGCGCTGGGTAGTATCTGGGATTGCGATCCGATGCCGCCTTGTACTGTTCGATCGCCTTCTCGGTTTCCTCGAGACCGGCATAGTGATCGCCAAGCGCTAAACGCACCTTAAGTGACGCGGGCGCAATGTCCACTGCCCTCAACAACAGAGGTTCGGTTCGCCTCGCGGCTTCCAGTTCATTCAGGGACAAGGAATACACAGTCCCGAGGATCGCCTGAAAATGTAACGGACTTCGTGCGAGTGTCCGTTCAAAAGCCTGCTTCGCCTGCGCAAATGCAGACGCATTCGGCCTCGATAAAAGGTAGTTTCCAACTTCGTACTGGCCGAGGGCGAGATCCGGATCCAGTTGGGTGGCAAGCTGGCTCGGCGCCAGTGACTGTCCGACTTGCAGGGCGGGACGAAGTTGAGACAGTACGATCCAATTCATCGGGTCATCCCGATCGAGTTCGATCGCCCGATTGATCGCGGTTATGCTGTCCGCGGTCCGCGTGCCCGCGAATATTCCTCGCAGTGTTCTCAAACGAGCAGTGTACGACTCGAAGTTGTCGCAATCCGAAGCACGACCGGCGAGATCGAGGCTAGTGTTCGCTTCCGAAACAGTAGGAGCGAAGTCCTCCCAATTCTCCTTCTGTTCCTGCGCAAGAAAATACAGAGACTCGCTCCAATGCAACGCGTACTCACACCGCGTCTGTTCCAACTCCGCCGCTTTGCGGAAGGAGCCTGCGGCACTCTTGTACCCTTCAGGCGTGCCCAGTCGAAACGCTCTCAGCCCTTCGTCGAATGCAACTTCGTGCTCAGGCAGTCCAACGGGAACAATCGGCGCCTCGACCTGGATGGCCTTGTTTCCGCAACCTGTGGCAAGGAAAAGCAGGAGAATCAGAACAGGCATTCGATGTGAGATTTGTCGCAACATGCGAGAAATCTCACACAGTAGGTGGACGGTGTCAAGCAGAATGACGGCCGTCGCGCATCCCGATTCGAGCGACCAACTCGGCCGCTCGCGATATCACTTCTGCCTGATGTGGCTGAAGTTCCTGGTATGGCCAGGCCGCGAATCGGTCCAGGGAAGGATCTTTATAACCGGTGTCGATGCCGGATAGTTCCTCAATAATGGCGAGTCCACACCACGGCACGTACACCGACGAGTAGCCGCCTTCGTGGCACAGAACCAGTTTCCCACCGCACAGGTCTCGGGCGGCGACCTTCAACAGCCGCGTCATTTCCCGATACGTTCCGCTGTAGCACATCATGCGAGCCAGCGGATCCATCGTATTGGCGTCCAGTCCGCTGGCTACGATGATGAGTTCGGGCCGGAAGGCATGGAGCGCCGGCAACACCACGCGATTCATAGTTTCCAGATAAGCGCCATGACCGCTGCCGGGAGGCAACGGTACATTGATGTTGAAACCGTCGCCGGGTCCGTCGCCGTTCTCTTCCATTGGGCCGGAGCCCGGCGGGTAGTTGCCGGCCTGGTGGATCGAAATCGTCAACACGGCGGGGTCGCGGTAGAACGCGTCCTGGGTTCCGTTTCCATGATGGACGTCCCAATCCAATACGGCCACACGCCGTACTTTCGTTGCAGCCTGCGCTCGACGAATAGCGATCGGGATGTTGGAGAGGATGCAGAACCCTCGGCCGAAATCCCGCGTGGCGTGGTGTCCCGCGGGTCGGGAGAGGACATAAACGTTATCGACAACTCCGTCGAGCACCGATTCAACACCGGTTGCGCACGCACCGGCGGACAGTCTGACGATGTCGTAGGAATTCGGACCGATCCATGCTCCTTCACCGACCTCGCCGCCGCCACGTTCACTGATGGCCCGGACCTTCGCGAGGTACTCTGGCGTGTGATGACGCAGCAGGTCTTTTTCGTCGGCTATTCGTGGCGGGATAGAGACAAGTTTCTCCGCCAATCCGCTAACCACCAGAAGCTCACTAATGCGCTCCTTGGATTCACGCGTATCCAGCGCCGGGATCGGAAGATAAAACGGGCCTGGCCGCTTATCCGGACCGGCGTGAAACCACGCAAACCGCTCGTCCCAAATGAAACCTGTTTTCATCGTTCGGCGAGTATGTCATTTAGTGATATCGTCGTGAAATTCCTTTTTCGACAGCATGGGAGGTATCTATGTCGGCTGCCGCACAAAAGTCTCCAAGCTACTCGTACGCGGATTGTTTGGAAAAGTCTTACCGAATCAACTGGACCATTAAAGACATTCTTGGTGATCGTGAATTCGACGCTTCGCGCCGCTGGTTGCCGTCGGCGCTTTCGGGGGCGGACCGAATCTCGTGTCTGAACGAGGAGGAACGGATCAAGTTGACGCACGTGGAGATGGGTGCCTACTCACACCTCTTCGGCTTTGTCGAAGAGTTCATTGCCCCCCTGGTGTCCGCCTTGGGTTTGGAGTTCAAAGTGGACAACCGCGAAGCCTTCGACGCTTTGACGAATTTTGCCGCCGAAGAAGTCAAGCACATGAACCTGTTCCGCCAGATCCGAAGCAAGGTGGATCACAGGATCGGGTTTCCTCTCGCTCTCCTTGACGGCGAGAAGGACGTTGCGAAGTTCGTTCTCAGCCGGAATATCGGAGCGGGGCTTTTGCTCACCGCGTGTATCGAGTGGTTCACTCAACTTCACTACACCAGCGCTTTTCAGGATCACGACAATCTGGATCCGCTGACAAAACAAATTTTCAAATCTCATTGGCTGGAAGAGTCGCAACACGCTCGGATGGATCATCTGGAAACTTTGCGAGCCTTCGCTGGAATGAACGAGACCCAGCGGGACCAGGCTGTCGACGACCTGATTGGACTCGTGGTCGCCGTTGATGGACTACTTCAGAAGCAGTCTCAATTCGACGTTGAGAATCTCGCGAAGTATCTGGGACGCAGCTTCAGCGCGGCCGAATCCAAAGAAATTTATGACAATGTGTTTCGCGCGAAGCGTTACTGCTTTATCGAGAGCGGAGTCACGCATCCCAACTTCCTCGACTTGTTCGTCGCGGTGACGACACCGGCCCAGCAAGCAAAAGTGCAGGGAAGTCTGCAGTCGCTGTTGTCGTCCTGATCGGCCCGACTACTCTCCGGGAAGGCCGGCGACCTCCGTTACCGGCCTGATTTCGACGGTGCCGATTCGCACCCCTGGAATCCGGGTGGCGATGCTGATCGCCTCTTCCAGATCTTTGGCGTCAATGAGGAAATATCCTCCCATCTGTTCGCGCGTTTCCGCGAACGGACCGTCGGTCACCACCGCCCTGCCTTCGCGTACGCGAACACAGGTTGTCTCCAAGCTCGGATGTAGCGGCGCAGCGCCCAGATAGTGCCCGCTCGCGTGCAGCTGTTGAGCGAGTTGCACAGACTCCTGCAGCATGCCCTGGCGCTCAGCGTCGGGTCGTTTGCGGAACGATTCTTCGTCGTGGTGAATCAGCAACATATACTTCATCAATTTCGTTCTCCATGTCTCAATCGAACTGCGAGATCGCGAATCGACAATTGGACCACATTTTTGGGGAATTAAGGGTCTGACCCCTCAATTCCGATCAATGCTCGGCAGTCTTCATGCCAACGTGTTCACGGATTTAGGTTCTAAATACCTCTATGACACCACTCCAGACCTTGCGAAGCCTGTTGCGTGCTCCAATCCTGACGCTCACCATCATCGGTACCGTTGGCCTTGGAATCGGGGCGACGACTGCGATTTTCGCCGGCATCGACGCGGCACTGCTCCGGCCGCTTCCGTACGTCGATTCCGGCCAGTTGGTCCGCATCTATACGGACGCGCCGCCGAACCGTTTCCGCTTTTCGGTAGCAGACTACCTGGCCCTGCAGGCCGAGCAGACGCATTTCGAACAGATCGCCGGATACACCGATCGTGCGATGGCGTTCAGCAACGGTGATGTTGCCGAACGCCTGCGCGGAAAGCAGGTATCCTGGACTTACTTCAGCGTCCTTGGTTTGCGTCCCGTGCTCGGCCGCGACTTCACGGAAAGCGACGGCAAACCAGGCAATCCGCCCGCGATCATTGTCAGCCACGGATTCTGGCTACAGCGTCTTGGCGCGCGACAGGACGTCGTCGGCAAGCCAATACGCTTCGATGGGGCGGACTTTACTCTGGCCGGTGTTCTTCCACCGAAAGTTGGGCCGCTCGAGCAAGGCCTGCAATTCTTTGTCGCCGCACAATGGGAAGTGCCGAGCCGCAAAGGCCCATTTTTCATCACGACGATTGCGCGACTGCGGCCTGGAGTCGAACGCGACAGTGCAGCGGCCGAACTGCGCGGGATCGTCAAGCGGATGTTCCCGATCTGGAAAAGCTCCTACCAGGACGACCGCGCCACGTGGAGCATGATTGATCTCAAGAATCATGTCGCCGGCAGTATCGGGACAACCGCTGGGCTTTCGATTGCCGCGGTGGCATTGATGTGGATCATCGGCTGCACGAACGCTTCGAATCTGCTGATCGCGCGCGTCACCAGCCGCCGGCGCGAGCTGGCCGTGCGCACCGCTCTCGGCGCATCCCGAGGACGTTTAATCCGTCTTCTGATTGAAGAGAGCGGCATCCTGGCCGCCAGTGCCGCCACACTCGGTGTTGCGATCGCGTGGGGAGGCATTCAACTTCTACGAAGCTTTGGCCCCTTGTACTTTGCGCGCATGCAGGAAGTCGCGCTCGACGGTCCGGTGCTGGCTGTGCTCATTGGACTGACTCTTCTTAGCGCTCTCATCTTCGGAATTGTTCCAGCTCTGCACGGAACGGGCGGTTCCGTCGACGAGTCGCTGCGCTCGATGGGACGTGGCTTCACCGGAAGCTTGGCTGTCCGCCGGCTGCGGCGTGTGCTGGTGGGAAGCCAGTTCGCGATTGCAACGCCTCTTCTGATTGTTGCGGCGCTGTTGTTGACAAGCCTAAGCGAGTTGCGTCGCGTGGACCTCGGGTTCGACACGCACAGTATGCTGACGGGTAGCGTCCAGCTTCCGCCCGCGCAATATCAGACGCCGGGAAGCGTCACGGCGTTCTGGACGGAACTCAAGACTCGAATAGAAGCTCTACCGGGCGTGACGGGAGTGACGTTCGCCGACGGATTGCCTCCCGAGGGAGTCGGTAACTTCAATAATTTCGATCTCGAGGATTTTCCAACCCCTTCGCAGCAGTCCCAACCGGTCACACCGTGGGTTGCCGTGACGCCCGAGTATTTCCGCGTATTCGGTCTGTTGCTGCTCGAGGGGCGTCTGCTCAACGAACGCGACGTTCCGACCGGTCAGCTCGAAAGTGTCGTTGTGGATCGTGCATGGGCCAGACGTTTCTTTCCGAATGGCAGCGCGGTCGGCAAACGTTTCAAGGAAGGCGGATGCTCGACTTGTCCGTGGACGTCGGTCGTCGGTGTCGTCAGTGATGTCAAATATGCCGGATTGGATGCGCCCGATGAGGGGAGCGTTTATACCCCGCTTTCTCCCGAAGCGCACTTCCGGAACCTTGTGCTGCGCACGGACGC
>Ga0137427_10001096_pt1 | contig 12573 bp, 10 predicted proteins | sample EasRivERMZT700_2_FD_102309 | JGI IMG/M metagenome (GOLD analysis project Ga0137427, IMG submission 102309) | Soil microbial communities from meander-bound floodplain in the East River, Colorado, USA - East River MetaG ERMZT700_2 | ecosystem: Environmental > Terrestrial > Soil > Floodplain ...
ATTCTCCAGGCACTGCTTCAGGCCGAGGCTGATGCGGCGCTTGTTGGAATCGACTTCCAGCACCATCACCTCGACCTCCTGGCCGGGGGTGACGATCTTGTTGGGATGAACGTTCTTCTTCACCCAGCTCATTTCGGAAACATGCACGAGGCCTTCGACGCCCGGCTCCAGCTCGACGAACGCGCCGTAGTCGGTGACGTTGGTGACCTTGCCCTTGAAGCGCGCACCCACGGGATACTTGGCGCCGACGCCTTCCCACGGATCGGTCTGGAGCTGCTTCATGCCCAGGCTGATGCGCTGGGTCTCCTGGTTCACCTTGATGATCTGCACGGTGACCTGCTGGCCGACATTGAGCACTTCGGTCGGATGCGACACGCGCCGCCAGGCGATGTCGGTCACGTGCAACAGACCATCGACGCCGCCGAGATCGACGAACGCGCCGTAGTCGGTGATGTTCTTGACGGTTCCTTCGAGAACCTGTCCTTCGGCGAGCGAGGCGACCAGCTCGGACCGCTCCTCGGCGCGCTTCTCTTCGAGCACGGCGCGGCGGGACACGACGATGTTGCCGCGGCGGCGATCCATTTTCAGGATCTGGAAGGGCTGAGGCATGTTCATCAGCGGGCCGACATCGCGCACGGGGCGGACATCGACCTGGCTGCCGGGAAGGAACGCAACGGCGCCATCGAGGTCGACGGTGAAGCCGCCCTTGACGCGGCCGAAGATCACCCCTGACACGCGGCCGCCGTCTTGGAACGCCTTCTCGAGCCGGGTCCAGGACTCTTCGCGCCGCGCCTTGTCGCGGCTGAGCACGGCTTCACCCAGAGCATTCTCAACCCGCTCGATATAGACCTCGACCTCGTCGCCGATCTTGACGTTCAGCGGCATGCCCGGCGCGGAGAATTCCTTGAGCGGCACGCGGCCTTCGGTCTTGAGACCGACATCGACCACAACGAAGTCGCTTTCGACCGCGACAATCATGCCCCTGACGACCGAACCTTCGGCGGGGGCGCGTTCGATGAAACTTGCTTCGAGCATAGCCGCGAAATCGTCGCGGCTCGGGGTGGCAATGCTTTCGACTCTGGCCATGCGTTCTCCTGTAAGTGGCTGATGCCGCATCGGGAGCGTTTCGCGCTCACGACCGCAGGTTCCGGCGCAAGGCCGGACGAGAAGGGTGATTTCGCTTTCGCGGAAAACTCTGCGATGCCGCCGGGCCTCCCTAGCCCCTGTGGCGGACCGCGAGCGCTGCCTTGACCTTCTGGTCCAGAAGGGCGAGGGCCGCCGCGAATGCGGCGTCTATACCCAAATCGGAGGTGTCCAGCAAGGCGGCATCAACCGCTTGTTTCAGCGGCGAAATCGGACGGTTTCTGTCGGCTGCGTCGCGGATGGCGAGTTCCGCGAGCACATCGGCCTCGTTGCGGGCGATACCGAGCGCCTGAAGCTCGAGCCAGCGGCGGTTGGCGCGAACCTCGGGCCGCGCGTCGACGAAGAGCTTCGCGGTCGCGTAGGGCGCGATCACGGTGCCGATGTCGCGGCCGTCGATCACGGCGCCGGCGGCGCCACCCGGCGGATGCCGCGCAAACTCCTGCTGGTAGTCGAACAGTTCCTGGCGCACGGCGAAGATGGCCGCGACCTGCGACGCTGCGCGCCCCACGACATCGCTGCGGATGATGGGATCGCCGGCGCGCGCCGGCTCGATGGCGCGCGCGGCCTTGACCGCGTCCGCTTCGTCGGCGGGGTCGCCATTGGCTTCGATCACGCCGAGCGCGACAAGACGATACAGCGCGCCGGAATCGAGATGCGCGAAACCGTAGTGGCGCGCGAGCAGGCGGGCGAGCGTTCCCTTTCCGCACGCGGCGGTGCCGTCGACGGCGATCACGACCGGTACGCTCACCTGTTTTCCCGCGCGATGACGGCACCAAGCGCGGCCATCAAGGGCTGGAAGTTGGGGAAGCTGGTGGCGATCATCGAGCCGTCATCGACGCGCACGCGATTGCGCGAGGCGAGACCCATGACGAGGAAGCTCATGGCGATGCGGTGATCCATGTGCGTGAGCACATCGCCGCCGCCGTTGACGCCGTTGGCGCCGCGGCCTTCGACGATCATCCCGTCGCTCAGCTCCTCGACGGCGACACCGTTCGCCATCAGCCCCGCGGCGACAGCGGCGAGCCGATCGGATTCCTTCACGCGCAATTCTTCCAGACCACGCATGGTCGTGCGTCCTTCGGCAAAGGAAGCGGCGACAGCGAGCACCGGATATTCATCGATCATGGTCGGGGCGCGCTCGGGCGGGACGTCGGTGCCGCGGAGAGCCGAATGGCGCACGACGAGATCGCCGATGCCCTCGCCGCCATTGTCGCGCACGTTCGTGATCGTGATGTCGGCGCCCATCTGCTTGAGCGTCTCGATGAGCCCGATGCGACGGGGATTGAGCATCACGCCCGTGATGGTGATGTCCGATCCCGGAACGATGAGCGCGGCGACCAGGGGGAAGGCGGCCGAAGACGGGTCGCTGGGAACGGCAATGGACGTCGGCTTGAGCTCGGTCTCGCCGGTGACATGGATCGCGCTTGCGCCGTCGGGCAAAGACTCGACGGCAATCTTGCCGCCGAACGCGCCGATCATGCGCTCGGTGTGATCGCGCGTGGCGGCGCGCTCGATGATGGTCGAACGTCCCGGCACGTTGAGGGCCGCGAGCAGGAGCGCCGACTTCACCTGCGCCGATGCGACCTGGAGACGGTGCTCGATCGGAAAGGGCGTACGCGCGCCCTTGAGCGTCACCGGCAGGAGCCCGCCTTCGCGCGACTCGGCCACGGTGCCGAAGAGCGCCAGCGGATCGAGCACGCGGCGCATCGGGCGGCGCCTGAGCGACGCGTCGCCGGTGAAGATCGTGGTGATCGGGACCGTCGCGACCGCGCCCATGGTGAGACGGACGCCGGTGCCGGAATTGCCGAAATCGAGCACGTCGGGCGGTTCGCCAAAGCCGCCGACACCGACGCCATGCACGCGCCATTCGCCCTCGCCGCGGCGCGCGACATCGGCGCCGAGCTTGCGCATCGCTTCGGCGGTGTTGAGCACGTCATCGGCTTCCAGCAGGCCGGTGATCTTCGTCTCGCCCACGGTCAGGGCGCCCAGGATGAGCGCGCGATGCGACACGGACTTGTCGCCGGGCGCGGTCACTCTGCCTTTGAGCGGGCCGCTCTTGCGCGCGGCGAGCGGGGAAAACTTGGCGGCTTCATCCATCGCGGACACTGTCCAAAAATCCGACCGGCGGCGGCAAAATCGGGGGCAATCCGGGGATTGCCTAAAGCAATGAAGGGCACGGGGGAAGCCCGCTTTGACAGACCCGCCCGATCATGGCAAACCCACGCCCCCTTAGTCCTTTCTTGCCGGAAACATCACCTTGGCCAAGCCTGACCTCGGAACCAAGCGCGTTTGTCCCAGTTGCACCGCCCGCTTCTACGATCTGCAGAAGCGGCCGATCGAATGTCCCAAATGCGCCTTCACCTTTGAGCCCGAGGCGCTGCTGAAGCAGCGCCGCACGCGGGTGCCGGAGCCGGCGCCCAAGGCCCCGCCCGTCATCGTCGCCGAGGACGAGGAAGCCGAAGAGGCCGAGGACGAGGAGGCCGAGGACGGCGCGGCCGAGGCCGAGGATGAAGAGGCGGAGGCCGAGGAAGCGGTCGAGGTCGTCGAGGAAGCGCCCGCCGAAGCCGAGGAAGCCGAGAACGAGGACGGCGAGCCGGTTGTCGCCGACACGGCCGAGGCCGAGGACTTCGAAGAGGACATCGAGGAAGACGACGAGGAAGACGACGACACTCTCCTGGAAGAGGTCGAGGAAGACGAGGAAGACGTCGCGGGCATCATCGATGCGGATATCGAGAAGGACGAGCGATAGGCTCGTCCGAGCAAGTGGGGCCATAGCTCAGCTGGGAGAGCGCTTGAATGGCATTCAAGAGGTCAGCGGTTCGATCCCGCTTGGCTCCACCAAATACAATAAATAATCTCGCTATTTCAATTAGTTAGTTCTAGCACAAGCCACCACCCATCGGTTTACCCATCACCATAGCGCGGTCAGCTGGCGAACGGTCGCGATTAGTTTCAGCGATGGACCTGGCCAGCAAACCAAAGGCGCTCGTACGTCTGCAGCACGGCGTCGAAAGCATCAGTTATTTGGGTCAGCGTTGTCGGTGCCCGTTTGGCGCCATCTTTGAAGGAAGACCCCGACTGATAACAGGACGTCGTGTCGATGATCACATGTCGGTCGTGAATAGCAGGTGTCGTGCGGATGCTAACCGCGCCGCCTTGTTGCTCAACAAACGTTTCCACAGCTGGCAGCAGAGTGGCTATTTGCTTCAGACTGGTGAGCAACCTTATTGGCAGCCCGGCGCGGATGTGCGGCAGATACCGAGTGACGAACTCTGCATCCAAATATGGATCGACAAAGAAAACGTCCCGAGTCGCCAAGTCTATGACCTTCCGGACTTCGTCAAAGTAATGGAAGACATGGCCCTTCCCCACCGCGATGTCGGTCGGTCCGACCGTTCTGAGCCGCAGATCGCTTCGGGCCTGATTTAGCATGAAGGTTATCGCGTGTTCGCCGGCAACGGATTGATTGCCTAGGTAGCTATGTAGGGATGCTACGTGGTGAGCAAAAACTGCACCTCTGGTTGGGTCCCAGCGCTCTATTACCGCGGCAGCCCGCCCGAGCCATGCGAAATTCTCAGGCGTGGGGTGGTGGAAGGTTGGGCTTGGCGGGATAGTTCTAAGGAGGTCTTCGCACTCGCCGAGAAGCTGCTCCGGGGTTGGTATCTGGCTCACCTGGAAGGACACCTTTTGACGAGAGAGTCACGGTAGGCGCACTGTGAGCGCCGCGACAGGACGTTACTAGCGCCCCGCCGCGACTTGTCCACCAGCAGCCCACGCAGGCCGCCGATGAACCGATTTCCAGATAGCACAGAGCATGGCCGCTCGCGCGGGCTCCTAACCATGGGAGCACCGAATGAAGAAGCAATCCACAGCCCACCAAGCGCCCCGCCTCGTCCAGCACGCGGCCGTGCCATGATGGGGCCCGAGTTGATGATCGTCTTTGCCGGTCTGCATGCTCAGCGTGACCGTAAAGGCCCGAAGTGGTGCCGAGCGAAAGGCGTTGGCGAAATCCGCCGTCTGATCGGACCGGAGAACGTCACGGCTATTGCCCAAACCGAGGCTGATGGGGAGGGTGAACAGAATCGTCGCAAGGCTGCGCGAATCCTCGTGGCTGTCTGTGATGAGAAAGAACAGGGGCGGGGGCTTCGGCCCCCGCCTTCCTGCTACGGTCCCGGAAAATCAAGGACAGGCGGGTCATAGAAATGAGCGAGGATCAGTTTGACGAAATTGTCAGCACGACTGCCGCGGCGATCGAGGCTGAAGTTGCAAAGATGATCAGCGCGCTCCCAGATGGGTTCGATACTTCCGATGCCGTCACGCGGCTGGCCGAGTTTCTCAATCACGATAAGCCGTTTGGGGCCCTGATCGGCAAATGGCGCGTCGCGCATCTGACTATCGAACTCCTAGAGGCGGAAAGCCGCTAGAGGTGTCCAAGACTGCTAAAATGGAGTTGCGATCCAGGACTAGAACCACACCACGGCCGGTCCTGTGATCCGGCACCACCAAAAGGGGCCAACCCGGCAACACTCGTAATTGCACCGACCATTCCCGCAAGGAGTCGTACCGCCGAAGCATTTGAGCTCTCGGCCGTCGTTAGCAAGCGGGATCGCGCCGTGTAGCGTGCCGCCGGGGAACGGGGTACTTGGCTCCGTATACGGGACACCGGCACTGTACGGGAAACCGGCACTTAGCGCTGCGTTTGGGGACTCACCCCCTGAACCTTGATTGAGCAACGCAAGGAGGATCTGACCCTCGGCGCTGGACGGGGCCTTCAGTTTGATTTTCATCACCGGATGGCTATGACCGGAGCACGGGCGAGTTCCAGCACGTTCGGCGCTCTCGATCATCGAAGTCGGAATGTCCACCCACGAATCGCAGCCCCAGAGTGAGAAGGAAACATGCGCTTTCGTGTCCGATGCCTTGACCATGCCAGTCAAGGTCGTGGATTGGTCGTGGAGTTCGCCTGATGCCAACGCCTTTTCTAGCGCCGCCCCTGTATAGTTCGCTTCGCCCATGGTTTTTCTCCCCTGTGATGAAGTTGGATCGCCTTGAAGGTCCTAGAGCGCGCACGACATGCGCGTCCCAGGTCCCGCGCGGTCACAGTTCCCCTCGAAAGGGACAGCGGAGACAACTCAAGGTTATACGAAGGCGCGAGCGCCGACCACAAGAAGCAGCGCTCGCCCTTCTTATTCTTCGATCCACTCGCCCGAGACATGCCGGCGCCGGTTTGACGGATATGGCGGTGACGCCGTGTTGCAGACCGAGCAGGGAATCCCCGCGCCGACGCACGCTTCGTCGTGATCCATCGGCAGGTCGGTGTGCTCTTCGCAACACCATCCAGAGTCGCCTCCCGCGCATTTTCAGGACAGTCGGCGAATAAGCGCGAGCAGAAGCGGCGGCGTGATCGGCAGGTCGGTGATGCGCACGTTGAAATCCTTCAGCGCATCTTCGATGGCCGAGACGATCGCGGCGGGCGCGCCGATGGTGCCGCTTTCGGCCGCGCCCTTGACCCCCAGCGGATTTGTCGGCGACGGCGATTCCATGTGGTGGATCTCGATGCGCGGCGTCACGTCCGAGGTCGGCAGCAGATAGTCGGCATAATTTGTCGTCAGCGGCTGGCCGTTCGCGTCGTACAGCATCCACTCGTAGAGCGTGGCGCCGATACCGTGCGCGATCGCGCCCTGCACCTGGCCCTCGACCATCAGCGGGTTGATCATGCGGCCGCAATCATGGACGACGACGTAGCGCGTGATCGCGACGCGGCCGGTCGCGATGTCGACCTCGACTTCGCAGACATGGGTGCCGTTGTTGTAGGCCATGGCCTGGGGCTGAAAGTCGACCGCCGCTGAAAGACCCGGCGGCAGATTGCCGGGCAGCGCCATGCCGGGAATCCCCATCAGCGCGCCGGCGATGGCGCCGAGAGACATCTCGACGCCCTGCATGCCGGGTGCGCGCACCTTGCCGTCGCGCAATTCGAGCTCATCGGGGGGGACGCGCAGCAGCGCGGAGGCGGCGGCGATTGCCTTCCCGGCCAGGGCTTGCGCTGCGGCATGGACGGCGTTGCCCGCGGTGACGGCCTGCCGGCTGGCGAAGGCGCCGAGCCCGAGTGGCGAGGCCAGCGTGTCGCCGTCGATCACCTGTATCGCTTCGGGCGGGACGGACAGGATGCCGGAGGCGATCTGCGCCAGCATGGTCTTGACGCCCTGCCCTTGCGCGGTCGCCCCCGTCGCGATCGCGATGCGGCCCGAAGGATGGATGCGCAGAGACGCGCTCTCGAACGGTCCCCTGCCCGTCCCTTCGACGTAGTTGCACAGGCCGATGCCGATGTAGCGGCCGCACGCGCGCGCGTCGTCGCGGCGGGCGGCGAAATCGCTCCAGCCGGCGGCCTCGAGCGCACGGCGCTGGCATTCGGGATAATCGCCGCTGTCATAGATCATGGCGCTGCCGTCGCGCTGCGCCACGCCCGTGTTGTACGGCATCTGCGCGGGCGGGATGAGATTGCGCCGGCGCACCTCGTCGCGGGTCAGCGCGAGCCTATCTGCGATCGCGTCAAGCAGCCGCTCCATCACGAATGTGCCTTGCGGGCGGCCTGCGCCGCGCGTCGGCGCCGCGGGCGTGAAATTGGTCAGGCAGAGCGAGACCGCGAGATCGCACGATGGCAGAACGTAAGGCCCGATCAGGTTGGTTGCGGCGTTGTAGGGCAGCGCCACGCCATAGGGCGTGTTGGCGCCGTGGTCGTGGCGCATGTGGCCGCGGATGCCGAGCAGGCGGCCGTCCGCATCGCAGGCGGCCTCCATCTCCCAATCTTCCCGGCGCTCGAGCACGGTCGCGGTGAAGTTCTCGACGCGGTCCTCGATCCACTTGATCGGTACGTTGAGCGCGCGCGCGATAGCGGGGATAACGAGCTCTTCGGGATGGAACACCGCCTTGGGGCCGAAGGCGCCGCCGACGTCGGGCGCGATGACGCGCGTTTTCGTTTCGTCGAGGCCGAGCGATTTCACCAGGATGGATTTGGCGCGGTGGGGCATCTGGGTGTTGGCCCAGACGGTGAGCGCGCCCTCGGCGGGATCGAAGCGGGCGAGGACCGCGCGAGCCTCCAGCGAATGACCGCCGCCTTTGTCGAGCTTGAAGCGCATGGCGATGCGATGCGCGGCGCGCGCGAACGCCTCATCGACGTCGCCGTATTTGACGAGATGGCGGGCGACGAGATTGTCGGGACAGTCGAGCCGCGCACGCGGCGCACCGGACGCCAAGCCCTCGACCGGATCGGTGACGGCGGGGAGCGGGTCGGCATCAAGGCCGATGAGGCGCACCGCGTCTTCGGCGATGGCGCGGTTCCCGGCGACGACGACGGCGATGGGTTCGCCGACATAGGTGAGCTCGTCGCGCGCGAGCGGATAGGGATCGACGGCAAAGCGGATCGCGGCGGACGGCAGCGCCAAGGGGATGCGGTCGCAGGTCAGATGCGGGCGCAGGTCGGCGTATGCGAAAACCGCGCGCACGCCGGGGAGCGCTCGCGCCTCCGTGACATCGACACTCTTCAGGCGCGCATGCGCGTGCGGGCTGCGCAGGAAGGCCGCGTGCAGGACACCGGGGACGCTGATGTCATCGACAAATCGTCCCTGCCCGCGCAGCAGCGGCCCATCCTCGACGCGCTTGATGCGGCGACCCAGAAATTTGGGCGAGCTCAACTCGGCCTCCCCGACGGCAAGTCTTGGGTTAGCCCAAGGCGGCGCGTGCTGACAAGGTTGACAAATGAGGGGTGTCTCGTAGAGCAGGACCGATCAAGAGGAGACAGCGGCCCGTGAGCGATCCGAGACTGCACCATGCCCTGAATTGGGAGTCGCGCTTTACCGTGAACGGCGTGGCGGCGAGCGATTTCCACGATGTGCTCTCGTCTCTGGCGAGCTGGGACGATTGGTGCCGCGTCTGGTCGGCGCGCGCCAAGGTGCACGAGGATCTCGGCCGCGAGGCGCTGGCGGAGAAGGCGCATGTGAGCGCGGCCGAGCATCTGTCGCGCGCGGCGGTGACCTATCACTTCGCCAAATATCTCTTCGTGCAGGACATGACGCAGATGCGCGCGGCGCACATGAAGGCGGTCGAATGCCTCGACCTCGCGCTGCCCCATCTCGATCCCCCGGGCGAGCGGGTGCTGATCCCTTATGAGGGGAAGCACCTCGCCGGCACGCTGCGCCGGCCGCGTGGTTTGCCGACGGGCGCGAGGCCGCCGATCGTGCTGATGACCATGGGGCTCGATTCGACCAAAGAAGAGCTGCTCACTTTCGAGAAGAATTTCCTCGATCGCGGCATGGCGATCTTGGCCTTCGACGGACCGGGCCAGGGCGAGGCGGAGTACGATTTCCCGATCCGGTACGATTACGAGAATGTCGTCGCACCCGTGATCGACTGGATGAAGGCGAACGTGAAGGATGTCGATGCCGAGCGCATCGGCATCTGGGGCATCAGCCTCGGCGGCTATTACGCGCCGCGCACGGCCGCGTTCGAGAAGCGCATCCGTGCGGCGGTGGCCAATTGCGGCCCGTACAATTGGGGCGCGCTGTGGGACAAGCTGCCGGAGCTAACGCGCGCGGCCTATGTGCGGCGCAGCCACAGCGCGAGCGATGCGGAAGCGAAGGAGAAGGCGTTCACGCTGTCGATGGAAGGCGTCGCCGGGAAGATCGAATGCCCGCTGCTGGTGATCGCCGCCGGTCTCGACCGGCTGTGCCCGCCGGAGGATGCGCAGCGGCTGGCGCGCGAGACCAAGGGGAAGACGGAGCTGCTGCTCGTCGAGGACGGCAATCATGTCGCGCACAACCGGTTCTACAAATATCGCGGCAGGTCGGCCGATTGGATGGCTCGGCGATTGGGGGTGTGAATGCCGTATCAAAGATTCATTGGCGCGCGGACGCGCGCCTGATGGATGGCCCGGTCAAGCCGGGCCATGACAAGTTTATGTTTTCCCGTCCAGCAGCCAGGCGAATTTTTCGCGCGCCTTCTTCAGCGTCTCTTCGCTCGGCGTGTTCGAGGGCGGGAATTTGTCGCGCCAGTGGTAGGGTTTGCAGGCGTTGATCAGGGCGACCGAATGCGTGAGGTCGCCCGACGCGCGCTTCTCGGGCGAGAGCGCGGGATCGGCGGGCGAATCCCATGAGCCGTCGATGAACTGGATCGAATGCTTGGGATCGGTGCGCATGGCGACCGCCCAGATCAGCTGCTCGAGGTTGGTGACGTCGACATCGTCGTCGGTGACGATCACGTATTTCGAGGCATAGGCCGAGCCGCCGCATTGCGCGCCGACGACGCCGGCCTGGACGGCGTGACCCGGATAACGCTGCTTGATGGCGATACCGTGCAGCGTGCGCGCGGCGCCGGTCTCATGGCACCAGACCTGGACGATTCCCGGCACGCCCGCGCGGGTCATGTTCTCCTTGATCACGGCCGAGCGCATCACCGCGCGGTACCGCGCCATCTCGTCGGGCCCGCCGCCCATCGGCGGCACGCCCAGGAGAATCGGATCGTTGCGGTGATAGATCGCGTGGACCTCGAGCACCGGCCATTGCGCGGCGCCGCCGGCATAATGGCCGCTCCATTCGCCGAACGGACCTTCGATCTGCGTGCGGACGGGATCGACATAGCCTTCGAGCACGATCTCGGCATTGGCGGGGAACGGCAGGCCCGTCACCTTTCCCTGGACGCATTTCACCGGCCGGCCGCGGATGCCGCCGACGACATCAAGCTCGAACGTGCCGTAGGCGACTTCGATGCCGCCATAAAAGAAGGAGAGCGGATCGCCGCCCAGCACCATGGCCACCGGCATCTTCTCGCCGCGCTGCTTGTATTTCTCGAAATGCTGCGCGCCGTGATGGCCCGTCGCCATGACAAGCCCGACGGAAGTCTTGCCGTGGACCTGCGCGCGATACGCTCCGGCGTTCAGCCAGTTCTCTTCCGGATCGCGGGTGATGCTGAAGGTGCCGGTGCCGATATAGCGGCCGCCGTCCTTCTCATGCCAGACGGGCGCGGGAAATCTCAGCACGTCGACATCGGCGCCGGTCATGATGTTCTCGAACACGGGCCCGTCGGCGACGATCTCGTGCGGAATGATCTTCGGCCGCGCGAGATAGGCCTCGCGATAGGCGTCGGAGAGTTCCCACTTGGTGAGATGATCGGGGAAGCCGAGCGTCATGTTGCGGCGCGCACCCGCGAACAGGTTCATCAGGACGCGGAAGCCCTTCGGGCAGCCGGGAACTTCGTCGAACACGACGCACGGACCGTTCTCGGCGCGCAGGATCGCCTCCGCGGCAAGGCCGATGTCCTCCTCCCAGGTTGCACCGGTCACATGACGCACTTCGCCCAGGCGTTCGGCGTGGGCGAGCCACTGGCGCAGGTCGTCATATGCAATCTGGCCGGGAAAATTGCCGCGCTCGTTCATCAGGGTTCCGTCTAGCTGCCCGGCTATAGTCGCATGAGGCCGGGCGGGCTAGAAAGCCCACCGGGCGTGCCCGTGTTTTCATGGAGCCCGCGGACCGGTTATGATGGCGCTTCGATCGAAGGGACGTTCCATGGTTAAGAAGACAGATCTGCGTCTGATCGCGGGTGCGCTGCTGATCTGCGCCGCCGCGGCGGCGCCGATCTATGCCTCCGCGCAGAGCCAGGCGAACGTGCCGGACCTGTCGGGGCTGTGGGCGCGCGTCGCGGTCAAGGGCGAGGTCACGTTCGATCCCATCCCAGGCGCGCCCGGCGGGCAGCCGATCGAACGGGTGTGGACGCCCGGACCCGACATCGAAGAGATCGTCTCGGGCAACTACGACAATCCGATCCTCCAGCCCTGGGCGCGCGAGATCGTCAAGGCGAACACCGACTCCGAGATCGCGCTGGTGCATGTTCACGAGGCGGACGATCTGTGCTGGCCCGTCGGTCTGCCGCAGATCATCAATTTGCGTGAGCCGGTGCGCTTCATCCAGACCAAGGACCGCGTGCACATCATCTATCAGCGGGATCATCTGGTGCGGCGCGTCTACATGAACCAGAAACATTCCGACGGCCCGACTCCTTCCTCGTTCGGCGAATCGATCGGCCGCTATGAGGGCGATGCACTCGTCATCGATACGATCGGCTTGAAGGCGCACAAGACGTCGGTGCTCGACAATTACGGCACACCCCATACCGACAAGCTCCATGTCGAGGAGCGCTATCGCGTGATCAACGACGACAAGGGCAAGGGGCTCGAGGTGAAGTTCCGCGTGGAAGACCCCGGCACGTTCACCATGCCGTGGAGCGGCATGGCGATCTACCGTCCCAACCGCGACAACCAGATGTTCGAGGTGGTCTGCGCCGAGAACCAGCGCGAGTTCGATGAGACCTCGACGCTTCACGGGATACCAGAGGCGCGCACGCCGCCGTTCTGACGACGACTGGAGCTTCTCAAGCAATCCC
>Ga0137427_10001099_pt1 | contig 12563 bp, 13 predicted proteins | sample EasRivERMZT700_2_FD_102309 | JGI IMG/M metagenome (GOLD analysis project Ga0137427, IMG submission 102309) | Soil microbial communities from meander-bound floodplain in the East River, Colorado, USA - East River MetaG ERMZT700_2 | ecosystem: Environmental > Terrestrial > Soil > Floodplain ...
ATGGTTCGGCGGTAAAGATCTTCATACTGCAACACGATCTTGCTTGCGCAAAATTCGCCGGTCGCGCGGTCCCGCGCGGCGTGCCCGAGAGACTCTCTAAGTTGTGGAGACTGCAGAATGGAGAGGCAATCGGCTGCCATTCCGTTGACGTCACCTACTTCGTGGAGAAAGCCATCGATGCCGTGCCTCACAACTTCAGGAACGCCGCCCACACGGGTGGCAATGACCGGGACCTCGCAGGCCATTGCTTCGAGAGCAACAAGCCCGAAAGATTCCAGTTCGCTCGGGAGAAGGAGGATATCCGACACCGCCAGAAACTGATTCATGTCGTTCTGTTTGCCGACAAAGACGACGTCTTCGGCCACGCCGTGGGTACGCGCAAGCCACTCTGCTTTGGGCCGATCCGGACCGTCACCCACCATCAACAAACGCGCCTTTTGCTGTTGTCGAACAACTGAAAAAATCCCGATCACGTCTTCGACTCTTTTGATGGGCCGGAAATTGGAAATGTGAATAAGTATGCCTTCGCCGTCCGGCGCGAATTTCTTTCGCAGCGTGAGATCCGTGGCGCGCCCATAAACATTGCAATCAACGAAGTTCGGCACAACCTCGATGGTTCGTTCGATCTGGAATTCCTGGATCGTGCGCTCTTTGAGGTAATTCGATACCGCGGTAACTGCGTCACTGTTTTCGATTCCGAAACGCGTAATCGGCAGATAAGAGCGATCATTACCTACCAGCATGACGTCGGTTCCATGCAGCGTCGTGACGAACGGCACCTTTCGATCTCTCAACATCATCTTTGCAAGATACGCGCTGATCGAATGTGGAATGGCGTAATGCACATGGAGAATATCCAGGTCGAATCGAGTCATTACTTCTGCCATCTTCGTCGCCAGGACGAGATCGTAAGGAGGATATTCGAACAGCGGATAGGAGAGAACCTCGACCTCATGAAAATAAATGTGGTCGGTCATGGTCAGTCGAATAGGAAGCGCGTAGCTTATGAAGTGCACGTCGTGACCCCGCGCCGCGAGTTCCTTTCCGAGTTCCGTGGCTACCACTCCGCTGCCGCCATACGTCGGGTAACAGGTGATCCCGATCTTCATATTTCGATCACCTGATGTTCCCTAGAATCCAAATTGAGTTCCCCTTCGAGGCGGCGTACAAAGCTCAATCCGTATCGAACAAGGAAGGACGTGATATTGATGACTCGCTCCTGCAGCTTTTTCTCAGGAAAAACCGAGTTCGTTATCCCATCGAGATGCCGCTCGAGCGTGTCATTTCGGCGCGCCTCCGCGTTCACGAACTTGGTGCGCAGGGCCTCGACCTGGTGCAGAACTTTCTGCCGCGAATTGTCGAGGGCGCCGGCAAGCGTCGGATCAACAGCGTTCAAAGCCGGTCGCAACGATTCCAACTCCGCACTCAACCTGTCCCGAACACCATCGAATAGTTCCACACCTTGAACACTGGCAACTGCCTTCCGCCGGATGAAATCACGACCGCGAAATACATCGACAAACTCGAGCTCGTATTTCTTCAACGCGCGTTCAATCCGAGGCTCCAGGATCGTGGCGCTGATTCGCGGAAAGACCGGCGGGACCGGCCGGCCCAACACTTCGTAGACCGCCGCAGCTTGAGCAAAGTACGCGACCTCGGCCGGCCCGCCCACATAGGCGGCAGTTGGAAAAATGGCATCCTGCATTGCCGGACGAATCAGAACATTCGCGCTGAGTGGCAGGTCGACGGGAAGTTCGTGAGGACGCAGCGGCTGTCGTGATTTTCCTCGATACGCAAACAGCCCGGTGAAGTTGTCGTCGACCTTCACCTGCTCGTGATAACCGCTCTCGGAAAGCGCACGGCTACGTGCAAGTACAGCCGATCGTATTTCGGCATTCTGGCTGACAACCCTGGCCAGCATCGGCTCTGCAAGTTTACGCAATTCGGGCTCGAGAGGATTCGCGATGACCAGGCCCGTACCTTCAGATATTTTCGCCAGCATCGCCCCGAATGCTTCAACAGGCGAGATACCCGGCCTGTAACATTCCATGACCGCCCGCACTTCCGGTTGGAACTCCGAATCCGGCAGTGACGACAAGGTCTGGGAGATCGCGCTCGAGACATCGCCACCCAGGGTGAGCCAGCCTACGGGAGCAGCATCAGGATTCGAAAGATCGACTCGAAGATGCAAAAGACTGGAGTCCCGGTCCAGCACCGAGGCGGATTCGATCTCCTGATAGTCATGATCTTCAGCCGCAATCCAAAACACCGGCACCGCCGGTACACCGGCCGAATCCAGCGCTTTGGCCAGTTTGATAACAGTCAGCGCCTTGAGAATGGTGTAATTGGGCCCTGTGAGCAATCCAGGCTGTTGGCCTGTAATGACGGCCACGGCGCCTTGAGCGAGCTTTTTGATCGAGATAGGATCCCCGCCGAGCGAAGCGGCCAACCGCTCGCGGTGCGCGGCATCGAGAGGCGACCGTTGTTTCGCGAAGGTCGCAATGGAGTCGATCGAATATGATTGCGGATAAAACTTTTTTAGACGCGTCCAGTCGGTAACGTAATCCAGGAACAGCGCCGACATCGACGGCAGACTTCCGAACGGAATGCGCATCATGAAAGTTCGGCTAACTCGCTATTCATCCTTCGAAAAATCTGCACCAGATCTTCGCGTTGTTCCGGTTTCAGCGGGAGAAGAGGCCGCCTCGGAAGCCCGGACTGAAATCCTTCGAGTTCCATTGCTCCTTTGAGTCCGGCGATTCCGTGCTTTTCCGTGACCGCTACCGCTGCCGGAGAAATGATTTTCTGGAGAAGGCCGGCTCTTTTGTAGTCACCTGCCGCGAAGGCGCGGTACAGAGCCAGCATGGCTTTGGGCGCAGCGCATGCAATCGCGACAATTCCTCCCAGCGCTCCTGCCACCATCGCCGGCAGAAGGGTTGCAGCGGCGCCCGCAAGTACACCGAAGTTCGCTCCGTCTGTGTTCCACACAACTTCGGAGATCAGTCTTACATCGCCCGAGCTGTCTTTCAGTCCGCGAATATTGGGGTGTTTGGCGAGTTCGATCACGAGCTTCGACTGCAACGGGACGCCCGTGAAAACCGGAACGTTATAAATAATGACCGGAACCGGGGAAGCATCGGCAACGGCCGTATAATGCGCCATGTAAACATCGAATGACATCTGGCTCTTGAAATAGAAGGGGTTCTTGACGAGCACGGCATCGGCACCCCGGTCAGCAGCTTCCTTCGTGAGATTGATGGTTGCCTGCGTAGACTCCACACCGGTGCCGGCCAGCAGCATCAACGACGGTGGAACCCGCTTTCGGGCGGTTTCGATCAGTCGTAGCTTTTCCGAGTGCTCCAAATAAACGGACTCACCGTTGGAACCCAGGACCAAATAGCCTTCGATACCCGCTTCGATATACTTTTCAATGTTGCGTTCGAAGAAATCATAGCGAATGGCGCCGCGCTCATCGAATGGCGTCACCATCGGCGGGATAATACTTTTGAAGCTGAACACTGCGACTAATCCATCCTCTCCATAAATCTCGTCAAACCTCGAAGATTGTCTTCGAGACCGCTTGCTCCAGGCAAGTCTTTATACGGAATGTCACTGGATTCAGGTCGTTGATCAGGGGGTTTTCAATACTTCAAGCCAGCTTTTGACTCGGGCACTGATGTCGGTGGATTCCAGAATATCCCGAATGACCGCGACCGCAGCAGCACCTGCCCTTAGGATGTCGCCCGCGTTTTCCAGCCTGATACCTCCGATGGCGACCACAGGCTTTGCAACCCCTTTGCAAACGCCAGCAAGGCCTTCGATACCTACGACTGCGTCCGGGTTTTCTTTCGTCCTCGTTGGGAAAACAGGTCCGAACGCAACGTAGTCCACTGGAAGCCGATCGGCCAGAGACGCCTGCTCGAGGCTGTGCGTGGATACTCCAACAATCCGGTCCAAACCCACAATCCGCCGAGCCTCGATCGGAGGCAAATCCGTCTGACCAATGTGGACGCCGGCTGCGTCCGTCACCAAGGCAATATCGATTCGGTCATTAACAATGACCACAGCGTCCTTTGGAGCGAAGGACAGAATACGCTCAACCTGATGAAAAATATCGCGGGTACTGCCGTTCTTGTTGCGGACTTGAACTAATCGCGCACCGCCATCAAACAGACGGTCCGCGAGTTGAACAGGATCACCAAACGAGGCGTCTGCTATGGCGTACAGCCGCCCGAGCGGTTTCATGTAGTCTCGACGGCGTGCGCTCGCTGATCCTGATATTGTTCGATGAATCTCGTGTGGATATCACCCTTTCGGAAGTCCGGGTGACGAAGAATTTGGCGATGCAACGGAATCGTGGACCTTACACCCTCCAGAACAAACATATCGAGCGCGCGGTCCATTCGGCGAATTGCCTCATCACGAGTCGATCCATGAACGATGAGCTTGGCAATCAAGGAATCGTAATAAGGAGGAATTTCATACTCCGCATATGCCGCGGTGTCGATGCGAACGCCGGGTCCGCCAGGCGCATGCCAACTGGTGATCTTTCCAGGCGACGGCCTGTGCGTAACCGGATCTTCAGCGTTAATCCGACACTCCATGGCGTGACCTCGGAACTGAATATCGCTCTGCTTGTACGGTAAACGCTCGCCGGCGGCGATCAGAATCTGGTCGCGGATGATGTCGATACCTGTAACCATTTCGGTCACGGGATGCTCGACCTGGACGCGTGTATTCATTTCCATGAAATAAAAGTTCTTCCGCTCGTCGACCAGAAACTCGAGCGTTCCGACATTCCAATATCCGACGTCTTTGACCGCATCGACAACGCGGCTTCCAATCTGTTCGCGCAACGATGGCGTCATGATCACTGAAGGAGCTTCCTCAATCAGCTTCTGATGCCGCCTCTGGATGGAGCACTCGCGTTCGCCGAGGTGGATCGCGTTTCCATATTCGTCCGCCATGACCTGAAACTCGACGTGACGCGCCCTCTCGATGAATTTTTCGATATAACAATGCGGCACGCCAAAGGCGTTTGCGGCCTCTGCCTGTGCAGTTTTGAGAGCAGCCAGCAGTTCTGCTCGATTGTGGACGACGCGCATGCCGCGGCCACCTCCGCCGGCAACTGCCTTGATGATCACCGGATATCCGATGGCTTCCGCCGTGGCGATGGCTTCCTTATCAGAATGAACTGCATCTTCGCTTCCCGGAAGGACGGGAAGTCCGAACCGATTCATTTCGCTGCGGGCCCGAGCCTTGTCGCCCATCAGACGAATCGCTTCGGACGAAGGTCCGATGAACTTAATACGGCTTGCTTCGCAGACCTCCGCGAAGTAAGCACTCTCGGAGAGAAACCCGTAACCCGGATGGATGGCATCGGCATTCGACAGTTCCGCAGCGCTGATAACGCTCGGAATGTTCAGGTAGCTATCGCTGCTTCTTGGCGGGCCGATGCAGATGAACTCGTCGGCAAACCGAACATGCAGCGCATGGCGGTCCGCTTCGGAGAACACGGCAACTGTCTTGATACCGAGTTCCTTGCACGAAAGGATGATTCTGAGGGCGATCTCACCGCGGTTCGCGACAAGTATTTTCTTGAACATCGTATTTATTTGCGCCGAAAACTACCGCGAACGAATCGCGAAGAGGCGCTCGCCGTACTCGACCGGCTGCCCGTTTTCCACGAGGATGCTTACGATCTCTCCGCCCATATCCGCTTCGATCTCGTTCATGAGCTTCATCGCTTCGATAATGCAAACGACACTTCCCTTTTCCACGAAATCGCCAACCGATACGAACGGCTCGGAATCCGGTGAAGGGGACTGGTAAAACGTACCAACGATCGGCGATTTGATGTAATACAGTTCCTCCTGCGTCTCCTGCGCAGTTTGAGACTGAACCGGGAGAGGTAGTGTCGCCGGAGCCACAGCCGCGGCCGCTGCATTAGCCGGCGCAACAGAGATTGAAGAATTCTGGTTGGACGATGCTCGCCGAATGCGTAACCGCACTCCCGCCTTCTCGATTTCCAACTCTTCGATCGACTCCTTCGAAGTCACAAGGTCGATGATTTCTTTCAGTTCCTTCAGATTCATAAGGACAATCCGAGCAGTATAACAGACCCTACTTGCCGATTTCGCTCGCCGCCTTTTTCAATTCGTACCGCGCGCGGCCGATCTGTTCCTGTGAGCGGAACAGGAGAATCAGGTAGTGATCTGGAGGGACAGTGCGGGCAATCATGACGGATCGTTCGGATACGAGGACATTTTCAACCAGGTTCCCGGCGCCGGAATCTTCTGATGCGCTTCGCGCGACACGCAGCAGAGTCGCATACTCTCCCGCGATTGTTTCAAGATTCAGCGCAGGGTCATCCAGCACATGGTCGACGACTCCATGGGGTCCGACGAGCATCACAGCCTGTATCTTCGTCACACCCCGCCGGAGTTTGACCACCGCCTGGCGGAATTTTGCCTGTATTGAATTCTGCGTTCGCTGATCTCCCGCATTAGCGCTGCTGTGGCTGCGCTGGAGTGTTCTCTCCCGGAACAAGCACGCTGATGGCATCCAGCGGTTTGATCCGCGGAGTAATAAAGAAGATCAGCTCTGCGGTACTCTTCGCAGTTGCAGTGTTCTTGAAGAGATTCCCAATGATCGGCAAGCTGCCGAGCCCAGGAACCTGTCGTACGTTGATTGTGTCCTGATCCACCAGGATGCCGCCGACCACCGCCGTCCCGCCATCCGGCACAAGGACCTGGGTCGTCGCCGACTGCGAAGCAACCGATGGAACGCCGTTGACGGCGCGTGCAAAGTCCGGTACCTGGTTGGTCATGGTCACCTGGAGCAGGATAGTATCCGCTTCCGTGATCTGAGGAGTCACATTCAGGTTCAAGCCAAAGCTTTGGAAAGTGACTGTGATCGTGTTGTTGACGTTCGTCTGAACGGGAATCTGCGTCGTCTGCTGAATCGTGGCTGCGACGTTATTCTGAGTCATTACCTTCGGCCGCGAAATCAGCTTGGCCGTTCCGCGGGCTTCTGCGGCGCCGATAATCTCATCCAGCAGGATGTCGCCTCCGGGCTGAATCAGGAACGAGAGACCGGACGTTGCGGCAGCCGGAAAGTTCGCGACCAGCGGCAGGCTCGATCCGGACGCGGCGCGGGGCGCCGGGTCACGAGTAAATGGGCTGGTGTTGCCCGGGAGTCCCGTAAGAACGTTTCCGGTGCGGGCACCGACCAGTATTCCGAGCTGGTTACCGATTTCTCGTGAGAACGATTTGTTGGCTTGCAGCAGTCGGGCTTCGATTTCCACCTGTTTCGCCGGCGTGTCCAGGAACTTCACCATGTTCTCGAGGTTCGTAAACTGCGACGGTATATCGGAAATGATCAGCGCGTTGCGCCGCGGATCCGGAATGATCGTGCCTCGCGCGGACAACAAGCGTCCCAGAATTAAGCTGACGGCATCAACCTTCGTGTAATTCAGCGAAAACGTCCGCGTGCTCAGAGGCGTCGCAAGCTCCTGCGCGTCGCGCAGCGCCTTTGCAGCCGTTTGTTCCGACTGCAAGGTTGAGTTCGTCGCAATGCGGAGAATGTTTCCCTGGAGCTGTCCGGCGAGCTGGTTGTTCTTCAGCACGACGTCGACCGCCTGGTCCCATGGTACATCGATCAACCGCAACGAGACCGTTCCGGTGACGTTCGGATCGAGCACAACGTTCAAGCCGCTCACATCGGACATCAGGCGGAAGAAATCCTTCATCGGATAGTCGACGACATCGATGGAAATGAGCTCACCCTGGTACTGCGGGATGGCCGTCGGATTCGTGGGCACCTGCGGCGCCGTCTGCGGAACGATCGTTATCTGTGTTTGCTGTTGCTGAGGGTTGGCCTGTGCAACGACAGCAGCAGCCAGGGGGGCTGAAGCCGCAGCGTTGGCCTGGGTCGACGTGACCGGCGCTGCAGGCGGAACCGGTTCCGGTACAGCCAGAGGCTCGGTAGGCAGCAACGCCGCCAGCTTGAACGCAGGGGACGTCGGCAGCGCAATCGAATAACTCGTTGACTCCGGCACGATAACCGGGCCCGCCGTCTGGTTCTCAGGCGCACGAACGGTATCACCAAAAAGAATACGCACCACGCCGTCGCCGTCTTCGATCACGCGGAACGGAACATCGCGGGAAAGGTCGAACACGATCCGCGTTGCCTTGCGATTCTTGTCGCTGAACAATGATGTACGGACGCGTTCAACACCGGCCGCGCCAATCAGCCGTTCCTTGAACGTGATGGCGTTCTGGATTCCATGAAAATCGACGACGAGGCGATGCGGATTCTTCAGTTCGAAATACGTATATCTTGAATCCTCGCCTGCCATGATCCTGGCCTCGAGAGAATCTCCGCTGTTACTGAAGGAGATGTCCTTGACGATCGGCGCCTCTTTCGAAGTCGCTCCGTGTATCGCAAGAGTCGAGATCAGTAAAAGCACCCCGACAGGAAGGAACTTCCTGGAATCAACTCTCATTTTTTGTCTCCTGGCGTGGGTCGAACCTGCCGCACAACCTCGCGTGGCGCCTTGGGATCCTCCTGTGCGGTCATCGTGAATATTACAGTCGTAAAACTGATGCTTCTCACTACCCCATCGAAGAGCTGATCGCCGACCCTGGCGAAATAGGGCGATGGAGCACCGGGCGCCGCGATGATGACAACATTCATCGACGGCTCCTTGGACGCAACCACTCCTGAAATCTGAGCTTCCCCGACTCGAACGCCTCTTAGTCCCGGCGGCCGAGGGGGTTCCTGTCTCGGAGCGTTGGCAGCAACCTTGGGTTTGGGGACCGGGTTAACGAAAGGATCTCGCCGTCCCGGGCCGGTGTTATACCGACAGTCCTTCGGAACGGTGAGCACCGGTGTCGGTTCTTCAACTGGCGCCGGTGGTTTTTTGGCCTGAGGCAACGCCGGCAGGCTCAATCCAAACACCCAAACGATAATTAGCAAGACTCGACGCATCATCTTTGTGTCACTTCGCAGCCGGCGCAGGCTGCTCCTCTTTATAGACAAACGTCGTCGCGGTGTACCGCGCGCCGACGCTGGACGTGAATGCCAGGTCGCCTTCCGATGCTCGGCTCTGGAACTGCATTCCACCGATATTCACGATCCTGTCCATCTGTCGGATCCTGTCCAGGAACGTGCCGACATTGTGATAGGTCCCGACCACTTCCAATTCATACGGAACCTCGTCGTACACTTCGGTTGGATTGACAGGACGGGGCGTAACGCGGGAAACCCTCAAACCGGACAGTTCCGCCTGCGCCTGGACTGAGCGGAAAATCTGGTCTGTTTCCCTCTCCAGCGGGAGTCGTTTTTTCTGCGCGTCGAGCTGCGCCTGGAGCTCAACGAGCTGTTGTTTCATCAAGGCGAGTTCCTTCTGACGGGCTTCGCTCTTCGCGACAAGCGCCCTGAGTTCATTCACCTTTTGAGTGTCCTGTTCGATCGTCACCTGAATCGGCGTCAGGTAGTAGTACCAGACAGCGGCGAGCGCACCTCCGCAAATGGCAGCCACGAGCAGCGCCTGGTAGTACCACTTCAACTTCCCCAGATCCTTAAACTCGAGTGCCATTAGTTACCTCCCACCTGCGCACCGGCAATCGGTCTCGGCGGTGCGAATTCACACTTCAGCGAGAAGGTAAAGTTGCTCCCGCTTTCCTGAGACGGTCCCAGGTCGATGTTCTTGAAATAGCCTGTGGCCGAGAGGTTCGAATAGAAATCAGCGATCGCGTTCAGTGAGGTGGCAGTACCGCTCATGTTGAGCACTGCATCCCGCTGATCCAGGTTCGACAGCCAGACAAACTGGGTCCTCTCGACGGCCAAAGCGAGCTGATCCAGGACCAGGACAGGACTGGTCTGATTACTAAGCAGCCGGTCGACCACTTTCTTTCGGGCTTCGACCTTTTTCTTGCGCGCCTCGACCTCCTCATCCTTCTTGATCACGGCTTCGAGTGCGGCCTTACGCTGCTCCAGCGACAGCTTCTCGGTGGCAAGGTTGTTTGCCTGACCGCTGAGGTCGGAATACCACCAATAACCGCCACCTGCGAATCCAAGGACAATCAGAAGGAGAAGAACCGGTGTGAAACTCGCCGGCAAAGCCAGTTTTGGGCCGCCGGTCTTCACCGCTTTCTTTCGACCAGTTCCGATAAGATTGACCTTAATCATTGATCAAACCCCCTTAAGGCCAACCCAACGGCCACGGCTAGCGCCGGTCCGAGGGATGTTGCTCTTGCTGCATCGACTCTGGGACCAAGAGTGACGGATCGGAAAGGATCCAAAACCTCGGTCGGATATGAAAACGCTTCCTGAATTTTTTCCGCAAGTCCGACCATATGCGACGTCCCGCCGCTGATCAAAACCTGGCTGATCGTCTCGGATGGATAGGTTTCGCGGAAAAACTCGAAGGTCTTGTGGACCTCCATGATCAACATGTTCGTGATCGATTCCAGCAGCGGCTGTACCATCTCGATTTCGGACCCGCCTGTCCTTCCGAGTTTCAAATCCTCGGCTTCCTGAAAATTGAGCTGGAGTTCCTTTTGAAGAATGTCCGTGTACTGATTGCCTCCGACAGAAACATCGCGGATGAACAGCGGCATTCCGCCCTTCGTGATGTTGATGTTCATCAGCGAAGCGCCAATGTTCAGGAGGGCGACGGTCGCGTTCGGGCCCACCGTGTAGTTCGCCTCGAACACGTTTTGTAACGCAAAGGCATCGATGTCGACGATTTCGGGATTCTGCCCTGCGAGACTGATGACGTTCGTGTGGTTCTGAATCTTGTCTTTCTTGGCGGCAACCAGCACCACTTCCATCCCCGGCTCTTCGGCCTGAGTCAGGCCCGACCCGACGACCTGGTAGTCCAGATTGACCTCGGTCAGTTCGAATGGAATGTACTGCTCGGCGTCCAGTTGAATCGACGCCTCCACTTCACTCGGAGTCGCTGCAGGCACCACAACGCGCTTCACAATTACCGAGTGTCCTGAAACTCCAGTGGCGACGGTCTTGGGCTTGAACTTGCCTGCCGAAAATGACCGCCTGATGCTGTCAGCTACGGCTGGTCCATCAATAATGGCGCCATCCACAACAGCATCCGGTACCAGGGACTCATAGGCAAAACTGCTGACCTGGTACCCTTTTTTCGATTTCGTCAATTCGACCGCTTTGACGGCGCTCGAACCGATATCGAGTCCTACCAACGGTTTGTTTTTGCTTAGAAAACCCATACGTTTACGATGTCCTTACCTTAGCCTTTCACCGTGGTCTTAACGAAACGCTTCGGCCTGGGCTCAGCCAACTCCGTCCGTTCACTCTTTCTTTCCATCCATCGGTCCAGCAAGTCCTTCTTGAAACGCCAGCGATTCCCCAGCTTGAAGGCCGGAATGCTCTTCTCACCCAGGTACTTGTATAGAGTGTCGGGAGAGATTCCCAGATACTGAGACGCCTTGCTTAGAGTCATCACTTCCTTTAGTCTGTCCATTGTCTGCCCTGTCTCTTCCATAAGAACTGGGGGTTATTCTGGGACTCTTCCATGTGTTACCCCTGTTTTCCGGACCAACCCTAACAGCCATGACATGTGAAAACAAGAAATAATTTTGGTATATGGACCTCAAATGTCCATAGGGCAAGCTAGTGAAATAAGGCCTATTTCCTGACGAAAATCGGTAAATAACCAGGAAAAGACATTGATTGAGATACGACACCGGGATGAGCGCGGGCATTTGGACCACGGATGGCTGGATACCTACCATACCTTCTCTTTCGACCGTTATTACGACCAGCATTACATGGGATTTCGCGCCCTGCGCGTCATCAATGAAGATCGCGTCGCGCCCGGACGCGGATTCGGAACACATCCGCATCGCGACATGGAAATCATCACGTACATCCTCGAAGGTGCTCTCGAACACAAAGACAGCATGGGAACGGGTTCGATCATTCGGCCCGGCGAAGTCCAGCGAATGAGCGCCGGGACGGGCGTGACGCACAGCGAGTTCAACCCTTCGAAAACCGAACCCGTTCATCTGTTGCAGATCTGGATCCTTCCGGAATCAAGGGGAATTCAACCGAGCTATGAGCAGAAACATTTCGACACGGAAGAAATGCGAGGGAAGCTCCGGCTCGTCGCGGCACGCGATCCGCAGGAGGCAGGTGCCGTGAAGATTCACCAGGATGTCCGATTGTTTGCCACGGTTCTCGAGGGTCAAACAGTCAGACACGATCTCCAGAAGGGACGTTTCGCCTGGGTTCAGGTGACCCGCGGATCTCTGGAGTTGAACGGAATGCTGGTCGAAGCGGGTGATGGAGCGGCTGTTTCGGAGAGCCAGACGCTCCAGCTCTCCGGACACGGCGAGGCGCTGCTGTTTGATTTGAACTAGACGGTCTTTGCGAGAACCCGGATGACTGCCTGATTGAACTTTACCGGCTCGGCCAGTTCCGATCCTTCCGCGAGCAGCGCATACCCGTACAACACCTCTGCAAAATCATCGAGAAGGGCGTCATCTGCGCGATCACGCATTTTGGCAATGATTTCGTGACCG
>Ga0137427_10001100_pt1 | contig 12555 bp, 10 predicted proteins | sample EasRivERMZT700_2_FD_102309 | JGI IMG/M metagenome (GOLD analysis project Ga0137427, IMG submission 102309) | Soil microbial communities from meander-bound floodplain in the East River, Colorado, USA - East River MetaG ERMZT700_2 | ecosystem: Environmental > Terrestrial > Soil > Floodplain ...
CACCAGCGCCTGCGCGAAAGCGATGTTGCCGTTGCGCGGGATCACGATCTTCTGCCCGAAAATCTCCTGGATCTGCACTGCGGCGCCGTCGTTGATGAAATCGCTGTCCGCGACCAGCACGACCGCGTTGTCTGCAGCCACTTCCTTGAGGGCTTCGGACTTCGCTTCCGCGGCTTTGGAGCTCGCGGTTTTCTTGGCTCCCTTATCCTCGGCCCTGGGCTGGCCTTCGGGAAACGCGGTCTTGAATTTTCCGGTCAGCCTTATGGCAAGAGGATATTCGGTCCCGGAGGGCTGGAATCCCCTGACGGCGGCTTCGCCTTGAGTCATGGCCGAGAAAGAATCAACGAGCTGCGAGTAGGCCGAAGTCTTCATCAGCACGGTCTGGCTCAGGCCTTCAGCGGGCTGGCCGGTGAAAGCTCCCGCGAAAGGCATGAGCAGCGATCCCAGCCGTTGCGTGACGATGTCGTTCGGATCGAAGGCGTTGTCGTTGAGCGAGAGCAGCGTCGGCAGCGCGCGCGCCCCCGCGCCCGTGACGTAGCGCATGTCGAGCACGACCTTGCCGGAATCGAAGCCTATGCCCCAGGCCTTGAGCAGCTTGTCGAGCGACGACGGCGTGCCGCCTCCGCCCCCCATGCCTCCCATTTGGCCCATCTGGTCGAAGTAGGCATTCGGATCGAGGAAAGCGATGAGCTTGCCGCCGCGCAGCACGAACTGGTCGAGCGCGTACTGCGCCCGGTCGCCGATGCCGCGCGGGTGGATCACGAGGAGCACCTTGATGTCCTCGTCGATGCGTTCCGCGTCGAGGCCCACCCGTTTCACGGTGTAATCGCGCCGGAGCTCGCCGACGAACACCTGCGGCTCCATCGGCTGGCCGCCGGTGAATTGGCTCGGCGGCATGCCGAACACCGGCAGCGCGCTCATCACTCCGAGCACGGGCTTTGCGGTCGAAGTAGCGCGCGCGATCGCGCGCGTGAGATCGTACTCGAGCAGCGACTCTCGGTCGGGCACTAGCGCCGGCAGCGCCACCTTCTGGTCGAGGGTGCTGACCGAGAGGCCGAGATAGAACCTCTCTCCCGCTGGCATGACTTGGGCTTCGATGCCTTCGAGCGTCGCCGAATCCTCGGCATCGGAATCGGGCTGAGGATCGAGCTTCTCGATGAGGACGTTGCCGCGGCCGGCCCGCCTGAATTCCGTAAGCAAGTCCTCGACTCTTCGTCCGTAGGCCTTGATCGGCAAGGGCACGCCGCTGTCGCCCTGGGTGAAATACAAGCGGATCTTGACCGGAGACTGGAGCTTTTCGAGGACCGCATGCGTTCCCTCGGAGAGCGTGTGGAGCTTGCCCTGGGTGAAATCGATGCGTGCCCTCACCGCGCCGAGAACGAAATTGAGGAGGAGCAGGATGATGAAAGCGGCGACGAGGCCGCCTGCCGAGTAAATCAGACTTTCGGTCCTTTTCTGCATCTTCTGTCTCTATCAGGCCCGATGGTTGCGGATGACCACGCCGGTCGCGAACAGCGTAAACGCCATCACCGAAAGGAAGTAGAGCACGCCTCGCGAATCCAGGACGCCCTTCTGAAATCCGTCGTAGTGGGTCAGCACCGAAAACCTTGCCACGGCCTCCACCAGCCAGGGACTCGCCCAGCGCGAAAGCAGGTCGGTGACGGGCGAGAAACCGACCAGGATCAGGAGCAGGCACAGAACGACCGCGAGGATGAAAGCGATCACCTGGTTGCGGGTAAGCGCCGAGGTCATGCTGCTGATGGCAAGGTAGGCGCCGGCGAGCAAAGCCGCCCCGATGTAGCCGCTTGCGATTACGCCGTTGTCCGGGTCGCCGAGCCAGTTGACCGTGATGATTATCGGGAAGGTCAACGCAAGCGCGATGATGAGGAAGGCCCACGAAGCGAGAAACTTGCCGAGGATCGCCTGCCACGCGGCCACGGGCAAGGTCAACAGCAGCTCGATCGTTCCCATGCGCCGCTCCTCGGACCACAGCCGCATGCCGACGGCCGGCACGAGAAAAAGGAACAGCCACGGCAACCAGGTGAACAGCGCCGTGAGCGAAGCCTCGCCCCGTTCGAAGAAGCCCCCGAAAGTAAAGGTAAAGAACCCGGCGAGAAGAAGAAATATGACCAGGAACACGTAGGCCACCGGAGACTCGAAGTACGCCGACAGCTCGCGCTTGGCGACCGTGCCGATCGCGGCCCAATGGTTGTTCATCACGCGGCTTTGTCCTCGACAACGTCGGATCGTGTAATCGAGCGGAAGAAATCGTCCAGCTTGCCACTCGGGGCGCGTGCCTTCAGCTCCTGGGGCGTGCCGTTGGCGACGATGCGGCCGCGATCGATGATGATCGCCCGGGTACAGGCCTCCTCGACCTCCTCGAGGATGTGCGTCGAAAAGATGATCGCCTTGCTCTCGCCCATGCGCCGGATGAGCGTGCGCACCTCGTGTTTCTGGTTCGGGTCGAGCCCGTCAGTGGGCTCGTCGAGGATCAGCACCTCGGGATCGTGGACCAGCGCCTGCGCGAGACAGGTGCGGTGGCGGAAGCCTTTCGAGAGCGTATCGATCGTCTGACCCAGCACGTTCTCCAGGTGGCACAGCTCGACGACGCGGCGTATGGCGTTGCGGCGTCCCTCGCCGCGCAAGCCGCGCATCCCGGCCGAGAACTTCAGGAAGGACAGGACCGACATGTCGGTGTAGGAAGGCGCGGCCTCCGGAAGATAGCCGATGCGGCGCTTCACCTCGATAGGGTGTTCGAGCACGTCGAGCCCGCACACCGACACGCTGCCGGCGCTCGGAGGAATGAAGCCGGTGATCATGCGCATAGTGGTCGACTTGCCGGCGCCGTTGGGCCCGAGAAACCCGAGGACTTCGCCCTTTGCGACCTCGAATGAGATGCCGTCCACAGCCCGCTTCTGCCCGAACGACTTGCTCAAATTTTCCACCTTGATCACCGCGTCCCTCCTTGCCCCATCTAGCGGAACCGGATTCTAACGCAACGGGCGTTTGGGCATAAGCAAATTACTCGGGCGCATGAATTAGAGTGCATGATTGCCCGATGAATTGCGCTTTCAAGTCAAGGGACGATGGCCTTATAATTTTTCCTTTTCGAGAGCGCCGACGCAGGCGTCGACAGGACCGCGCGATGACTCACGTCGTCACCGAGAGCTGCATCAAATGCAAGTACACCGACTGCGTCGATGTGTGCCCCGTCGATTGTTTTCACGAGGGGCCGAACATGCTCGTGATCGACCCGGACGAATGCATCGATTGCGCCGTGTGCATCCCCGAGTGTCCGGTGAATGCGATTCTCCCCGAGGAAGACGTGCCCGAGGATCAGAAGAAGTTCACCGCCCTGAACGCGGAGCTCGCCAAGATCTGGCCCGTCATCACCGACGCCAAGCCCGGGCCCGAGGACGCCGACCAGTGGAAGGACGTGAAGGACAAGCTCAAGCATCTGGAGCGCTAAGGGCGGGATGCTGAATCTTGCCCACGGCCTGTCCTTTGCCGACCTCTACGGGCGCGACGGCCTCGCCAGGCTCGATGTCACCTTTCTCGAGTTCCTCGAGGCCTCCGGCGCCGCGTTGAACGCACGGCTTCTCGCCGCGCGCGAGAATCCCGAAAGCCTGGACGCAAAGGCCGAATCGGCGCTGATCCTGGAGATCGCGCCGTATCTGGACGATTTTCTGGCCGAGCTGTTCGGCATCCAGGCGGAGTTCCGCGCGCTCGCGACCCGTCATCATGAACTTGCGCCGCTCTATGCGGTGAAGCGCCAGTTCGTGCAGCGCCGTGCGGCGAACAAGGTCAAGCCCGAACAAGCAGCACCGCTCGACGGCCTTGCGCTCGAAGCCGAGCTGAAGTCGCTGTTCGGCGGGCGTTTCGACGAGTTGACCTTTGCGGCCCGCGTAACCGAGTGGCTCGCCGACGAGGCAAAGCATGCGGCGCAACTCGAGCTGGCAATGAAGTATGCAGCCTGGGCGCTGCATACGCCTGTGGGTCGCGAGCACGTGCGTTCGGGAGTCCTGTTCAAAGTCCCCGCGAAGATCGATCCCCAAAATCTTCTCGTTCACGCGCAAAAGGGTGAGCGTGAAGGCGTTTCAACCTACACCATCAAACCCGAGCACATTCGCCGGCGGCGGGGCTTTGCGCTCACCGATAAGGGCATGGACCTCGTCGGCGCGCTCGACCATGCCCACTACTGCATCTGGTGCCATACCCAGGGCAAGGATTCCTGCTCCAAGGGTTTGAGAGAAAAACCGCCTGCCGACGCCCCAGACAAAGTGGTGTACAAGAAAAGCCCGTTCGGCGTGACACTCGCCGGCTGCCCGCTCGAGGAGAAAATATCGGAGTTCCATACTCTCAAAACGCAGGGCAATGCTCTTTCGGCGCTCGCCGTCATCGCCATCGACAACCCCATGGTGGCGGCCACCGGACACCGTATCTGCAACGACTGCATGAAGGCCTGCATTTACCAGAAGCAGGAACCGGTCAATATCCCGCAAGTTGAGACGCGCACCTTGAAAGACGTGCTCGAGCTTCCCTGGGGTTTCGAAATCTATTCGCTGCTCACGCGCTGGAACCCGCTCAATTTTCGCCGACCGCTGCCCCTGCCTCTCACCGGCCGCAAGGTGCTCGTCGCCGGCATGGGGCCGGCCGGGTTCACGCTCGCCCATTACCTCATGAACGAGGGACACGCCGTGGCCGGAATCGACGGGCTGAAGATCGAGCCGCTGCCCGCGCAGTTCTCCGGCGTGAAGGCCGACGGGATGCGACTCGGCCCGCAAATCGAGCCATCGTCACCTGGATTCGAGCCGATCCGCGACATAACGACCCTGTACGAGTCGCTCGATGAGCGCGTCATGGCGGGATTCGGCGGTGTCGCCGAATACGGCATCACGGTGCGCTGGGACAAGAACTTCCTGAAGATCGTGCGTCTGCTTCTCGAACGCAGGGATCAATTCGCCCTGTTCGGCGGCGTGCGCTTCGGCGGCACGCTCACCGTCGAGGATGCGATGGAGCTCGGCTTCGATCACGTGGCGCTCGCCATGGGCGCGGGCAAGCCCACGGTGCTCGACATCCCGAATGGCCTTGCGCGCGGCGTGCGCGCCGCCTCCGATTTCCTCATGGCGCTGCAGCTCACGGGCGCGGCCAAATCCGATTCGATCGCCAACATGCAGTTGCGCCTGCCGGTGGTGGTGGTGGGCGGCGGGCTGACGGCGATCGACACGGGAACCGAGTCGCTCGCTTATTACCTGGTGCAGGTGGAGAAGTTCCTGACGCGCTTCGAAGCGCTCGCCGCCGAAATCGGCGAGGACGCGGTGCGCGAAAAATGGGACGACCAGGAGCGCGAGATCGCCGAGGAGTTTCTCGCTCACGCGCGCGCGGTGAGGGAGGAGCGCGCCGCCGCCGCGCGGGAGGACCGCGCCCCGCGCGTCACCGAACTTCTTCAGCACTGGGGGGGCGTGACCATCGCCTACCGGCGGCGCCTGATCGACAGTCCCTCCTACACGCTCAACCACGAGGAAGTCGAAAAGGCGCTGGAGGAAGGCATCGCGTTCTGCGAAGGCCTTTCGCCTCTCGCCGTCGATGTCGACAACTACGGCGCCGTACGCGGAATGCGCTTCGCTCGCCAGAGCGGCGTCGGCGGCGAGTCGGCCGAGCACTGGCTGCCGGCGCACACCGTGTTCGTCGCCGCCGGCACCCAGCCGAACACGGTGCTCGCGCGGGAGCATCCGGCGACCTTTCAGCTCGACGGGAAATACTTCCAGGCCTGCGACGAGGACGGGCAGCCGCGGAAACCCCAGCGCGCCCTCTCCAAGCCGGACAGCGCCGATGTGCTGCTGACGCGCCTTCCCGACGGCAGGTTCGTCAGTTTTTTCGGCGACCAGCACCCTTCCTACTTTGGCAACGTGGTCAAGGCGCTCGGCTCGGCGCGACAGGGGTTTCCGGTGGTGTCGCGCGTGCTCGCCAAGAAGCCTCCACAGGACCCCCTTGCGCCCGCCGCGTTCTTCGGCAAACTCTCGGCGGAGCTGCTCGCCACCGTGCACAAGGTCGAACGGCTCACGCCCACCATCGTCGAGGTGGTGGTGAAAGCGCCGCTCGCGGCACGCAAGTTTCAGCCAGGCCAGTTCTACCGCCTGCAGAATTTCGAGACGCTTTCGCCTCTCATCAAGAACTCCACCGCCGGAACTCGCTTGCAGATGGAAGGGCTGGCGATGACCGGCGCGTGGGTGGACAAGCAGCGCGGCCTCGTTTCCACCATCGTCCTCGAGATGGGCGGATCCTCCGACTTGTGCGCGATGCTGAAGGCCGGGGAGCCCGTTATCCTCATGGGCCCCACCGGCAGCCCCACGCATATCGCCGCCAACGAGACCGTGATTCTCGTCGGCGGGGGCCTTGGCAATGCCGTGTTGTTCTCCATCGGCCAGGCGTTCCGTGCGAAGGGCTCGAAAGTGTTGTATTTCGCCGGCTACAAGAAAGTCATCGACCGCTACAAGGTCGCCGAGATCGAGAAAGCGGCCGATCTCGTGGTGTGGTGCTGCGACGAGGAGCCGGGATTCAAGCTGGAGAACGGGAAGGCGCGCCCGCGGGACCGCAGTTTCATCGGCAACATCGTGCAGGCGATGGACGCCTACGCGCAAGGCAGGCTCGGACCTGCCTCAATCCACATGGAAGACGCCGACCGGCTGATCGCAATCGGCTCCGACCGCATGATGGCCGCGGTGGCGCGCGCCCGCCACGACGTGCTCAAGGCCCACCTGAAGCCGCACCACATCGCGATCGGCTCGATCAACTCGCCGATGCAGTGCATGCTGAAGGAGATCTGCGCCCAGTGCCTTCAGCCGCACCACGATCCTCATACCGGCAGGACGAGCTACGTGTTTTCCTGCTTCAACCAGGATCAGGAACTCGACTGGGTGGATTTTGCCGCGCTCTCGGAACGGCTCAAACAGAACTCCCTGCAGGAAAAAATTACCGCGCAGTGGATCCGGCATTGCATGCCGGAGCTGCGCAAGCTAAGAACGCTGGTTTGAGGTCGGTCATTCCCGCGAACGCGGGAATCCAGGGACTTTTGACAACACTGGGCCCCCGCTTGCGCGGGGGTGACAGATCAGTGCCAGTCGCGCCGCGGAGGGATAGGCAGCGGCAGCACCGCGATGCCCTCCTCCAGAAGCTCTTGCGTCTGTTCGCCTGTCGCGAGCCCGCGGATACTGCGCTGAGGGATTTCCTTGTAGTGGATGCGCCGCGCCTCCGAGGGGAATTCCTTCCCCACGTTTTCGGTGTTCAGCAGGACGTATTCGATCAGCTCGTTCAAATTGCGCGGCTGAACCGCCTGCGGGGCGGCGGGCAGCGTATTTTTTTTATGCGGCTCGGCTTCCGGCTTGCCGATCTTCGCCGTGAGCAGCTTTTCGATGCTCGAATCGCTGCATACCGGGCATGAAAGCAAGCCGTGAGCCTTCTGGCTCTCGAAATCGCCCGCCGAAGCAAACCAACCCTCGAAGCGATGGCGGTCCGGACAAACAAGCTCAAAGACGATCATGGTCCCTTCCTGATGCGGGCATTCTACCGCGCCTCATTGATGTCGGTGCGAAGTTCCATTCTTTCAAGAGGGGTTGAAGTAGGAATAAGCCCACGCGGCGCACAGCGCTGCGAGCGCAATCCAGATGGCAACAATGACGATCCCGGCGATGCGGCTGACGGACTTGCCGCTCACGAGGGTCTCGCGCGAGCGCGCTCTGCACTCCTCGAGAATCGAACTCGGAATCATCCTGATCGCCAGCGCAATGCCCAGCGGAATCAGTATCAGGTCGTCCAGATAACCCACGATCGGCACGAAGTCCGGAATGAGATCGATGGGGCTCAGCGCATAAGCCACAATTGCAGCGACCAGAAGTTTCGCGTACCACGGCGTGCCGGGATGACGCGCCGCAAGATAAAGCGCATAAGTCTCGGCTTCAAGCCGGGACACGCGCTCTTTGAGTTGGGCCAGCAACGGCATCGCCCGCCGGGCGTTAGGGCGAAGACTGCGCTTCGTTTAGGTCGCTCTCGGCCTCCGGGTCCTTCGGCGGCCCTTTATCGAGCGACATCAGCAAGCCGAGCAGAATCGCGACCGGGCCCAATATCAGCCAGAGCAGGGCTTCCGCCAGACTGTTGCGCACCGCGTATTCCACTCGCGCGTAATGTGCAACGACGCGCTCGCGTCGTTGCACGTCCTCCAGGTTCGGAGCAAACGGCCGGATCTCGCCGTTGCGGTCGAAATAGGTCCCGATTGCGCCTGACTCCACAAACGCGTGGCGCGCGCGCGAGCGACTCGCCGACTCCCTTTTCTCCGGGGGCAAGCTCCTGCCCCAACTCGGAGGCAGTTGCGACGGAGCGGCCTTGCGTTGGCTTACGTTCAAGGTCAGCTTGTGGTCCAGGTACTTCCAGTAGGCGAAGGTACCGTAGAGCGCACACGCTATCGCAGCCAATAGCATCATGAGCGCCGCCCTGCGATGCGCGCCAAAGGCAGCCAGCCGTCGCGTCCCGTCGAACAGAAACAGGAGGGCCATCCCGCCCCCGATGACGCTCAAGGTGAAGTCGATCCAGCTCTCAGTCATGATTCGACGTGAAGTTCTGCGAACGCCCGTCAGGATACAGCGAGGGCGAAAGGCGGTCCAGACGATGGTGCCCGGGGCAGGGGTCGAACCTGCATGCCGGAATTACCCGGCGAGGGATTTTAAGTCCCTTGTGTCTACCAGTTTCACCACCCGGGCATTGTGCGAGAGTTTCGGAAATAAACTGGAGGCGGGGGTCGGAATCGAACCGGCGTCCACGGCTTTGCAGGCCGCTGCATGACCACTCTGCCACCCCGCCGCATGCTTTGAGACCGGAACAGCGGCGGACTTCGCGCAGGCTGTTCCTAGAAATTCTGGAGCGGGAGAAGAGTCTCGAACTCTCGACCTCAACCTTGGCAAGGTTGCGCTCTACCAACTGAGCTACTCCCGCGCGGACCGAGGCAAATTCTACGGACAGGGCATTTCCCGGTCAAGCCAAGAACCGGCTATCGAGGCTCCGATGGTTGGGAACCGGGCGACGCGAGTTTCAAGTAGTAGAACATCGATATCAATGTCAATACCGCGGCAAGGTAGATCAGCCAGGTGCCCACCCGTTGTGGACTGAACATGCCGATCCGATCGTGATAAAGCAGCAGCGGCACGGCGATCATCTGCGAGATGGTCTTGATCTTGCCGAGGTAGTTCACGGCGACGCTCTTCGACTGGCCGATCTTCGCCATCCATTCGCGCAGCGCCGATACGGCGATCTCCCGTCCGATGATGACCACGGCGATAATCGCCTCGACGCGCCCCAACTCCACCAGCACGATCAGCGCCGCCGCGACCATCAGCTTGTCGGCGACCGGGTCGAGAAATTCGCCGAATGCCGACGTCTGGTTCAGGCGCCGTGCAAAATACCCATCGAGCCAGTCGGTGATCGCGGCCGCAATGAACAATACCGTCGCAATCAGGTTCTGGTGCCAGCTCGAGAGCCACACTCCGGGAACGTAGAACACGCCGATCACCAGCGGAATCGTCAGGATGCGCAGCCAGGTGAGCATGTTGGGAAGGTTAAGCGGCATGGAGTTCCCGGTAGATTTTTTCCGCGAGCTTGCGGCTGATACCCTCGACTTGAGTCAGGTCCTCGACGCTCGCGCCGATCACGCCCTTCAGTCCGCCGAAGCGCACCAGTAGCTGCTTGCGGCGCTTGGCGCCGATCCCCGCGATGCCCTCCAGCGTCGAAGTCGTGCGCCGCTTCGAGCGGCGCGCCCGGTGCCCGGCAATCGCGAAGCGGTGAGCTTCGTCGCGAATTCTCTGTATCAGGTGCAGCCCGGCGTGGTCGGACGAAAGCGTCACCCGGCGTGCGCCCACCCACAGCTCCTCCAGACCCGGCTTCCTTTCCGGCCCCTTGGCGATGCCGACCAGAGCAATGTCCGAGAGGCCCACCTCCGCCAGCGCTTCCTTCGCGGCACCCACCTGTCCTTTGCCCCCATCGATGAAGATCAGGTCGGGCGCAACACCCTCCCCTCCTGCGATCCTGGCGTAGCGGCGCGCAAGCGCCTGCGCAAGCGCGGCATAGTCGTCGCCCGGCGTCACGCCCTCGATGTTGTAGCGGCGATACTCACCCGGGCGCATATCCATGCGATCGTACACCACACAAGCCGCGACCATGGCCTCGCCCATGGTATGACTGACATCGAAACACTCGATTCGTTGCACGGTGTCGGGAAGCCCCAGCCCCTCTCGCAGCGCCGCGAGCCGGGCTTCCTGCGTGCTCTGTTCGGTGAGCTTCGTCTTGAGCGCCTGCAGCGCGTTCTGCAGCGCCATCTCCAGCCAGGCGCGGCGCTCGGCGGTGGACCGCGTCACGATGCGCACGCTGCGCTTCGCGTGCTCGGTGAGCGTCGCTTCGAGCTCCCCGACGTCGAGTTCTTCCCCCACCACCAGCGTCGCGGGCACCGGTCGATCCAGGTAGTGCTGCGCAATGAATGCAGCGAGCACGTCTTTCGGGTCACGCTCCTCCGCATTCTGCGGGAAAAAACTGCGGTCGCCGAGCTGCCTGCCGCCGCGCACCATCATCAGGTTCACGCAAGTCAGGCCCTGCTCCAGGACAACCGCAACGATATCGACGTCGATGTCTTCACCGGTATCGGCGTACTGGCGCTGGCTGACCTTGGCGAGCGACTCGATCTGGTCGCGGTAGATCGCCGCCTCCTCGTAGCGCCGCGCGTTCGAGGCCTGCTGCATACGTGCCTCAAGCCGCCTGAGGGCCGTGTCGCTGCGCCCCTCGAGATAGAGCTGCGCGCTCTTTATGTCCTCCGCGTAGGCCGCAGCGCCGATGTGGCCCACACAGGGCGCGGTGCAGCGCCGGATCTGGTAGAGCAGGCAGGGTCGCGATCGGTTCTGGAATACCGAGTCCTCGCAGGTTCGAAGCCGGAAAACTCTTTGCAGGAGCTGGATGCTCTCGCGCACCGCGCCCGCGTGCGGGAACGGGCCGAAATAGTGATGGGCCTTGTCCATCGCGCCGCGGTGAAAGCCGAGCCGCGGAAACTCTCCTCCGCTCACCATCAGGTAGGGGTAGGACTTGTCGTCGCGGAACAGGATGTTGTAGCGCGGCGCGAGCGACTTGATGAGATTGTTCTCGAGGATCAGCGCCTCGGCCCCGGAGCGGGTGACGGTGATCTCTACGCCCGCCACCTGGGTGAGCATCATGGCGATGCGCGGCGCATGCTGCGTCTTTTGGAAATAGGACGAGACGCGCTTTTTCAGGTCGCCCGCCTTGCCGACATAAAGGATCTCTCCTTCCCTGCCGATCATGCGATACACGCCCGGCAGGCCGGGAAGTCCCGCGAGAAGCGCCTGGGCGTCGAACGCCGCTGCATGCGGCCCGCTCCGGGGTTCTTCGGACCGGAGCGTTTTGCTGCGGGAGGTCATCGGGCTCCGCGGAGGAAATTTGCGATGTCGCGGATCACCGCTTCGAATTGCGACGTGGTGAGCCGCTTGGTATTCGTATTATAGCGGCTGCAGTGGTAGCTATCGAAGAGCCGTGTCCCTGGAAGCTCGTGGACGGAATGATGCGCGAAGCGATGCCGACCCGGGGCAAGTTCGAAAGCCATCAACACCGCGCGGTGGGCGATCGCACCGCGCGCGAGGATCGCCCGCGGCCGCGCCGCCGCGATCTCCTCGGCGAGATAACGATTGCAGCGCCGCACCTCGTCGGGCTGGGGTTTGTTCTGCGGCGGCAGGCATTTCACCGCGTTGGTGATGCGGCAGCCGATAAGCTTCAAGCCGTCGTCGGTCCGGTCGGAGCCGCTGTGACTGGCAAGACCGAACTTGTGCAAAGTACGGTACAGAAGCACGCCGGCGTAGTCGCCGGTGAAGGGCCGCCCGGTGCGGTTCGCGCCGTGCATGCCCGGCGCAAGGCCTACGACGAGGAGCTTCGAACGCAACAGCCCGAAGGGTGGAACCGGCCGCGCGTGGTACTCCGGGTGCTCTCTTCTGACGCTTTCGAGGAACTTGGCCAACCGCGGGCAGTCCCGGCACTCTGGGTTGTATCCTGGCTGCGCAATCAACTTCATGGCCGTGTCGCTTTTGTTATAGAATCTCGCCCTTTTTCACCGTATACCAATGGCGAAAGTTCTGGCCACCGAGATCCGCGTCGGTCATCTGCTCGAATGGGAAAAGCGGATCTGGCGCGTGCTCAAATGCTATCACGTGCACGTCGGCGGGCGCGGCGGCGCCTTCATGCAGGTCGAGATGAAGGACATCGAAAGCGGCACCAAGACCAACCAGCGCATCCGCACCGAGGACAAGGTCGAGCGCGCCGTGGTCTACTCGCGGGAGATGCAGTACCTCTACAGCGAGGCCGACAACTTCGTTTTCATGGACAAGGAGAATTACGAGCAGATGAACCTGTCCCGGGACTTCCTCGACGAGCAAACCGGTTTCCTGCTGCCCAACACCGACGTCAAGGTGAATTTCTACGACGGTCGCGCCATCGGCGTCGAACTGCCGCCTTCGGTGG
>Ga0137427_10001101_pt1 | contig 12550 bp, 8 predicted proteins | sample EasRivERMZT700_2_FD_102309 | JGI IMG/M metagenome (GOLD analysis project Ga0137427, IMG submission 102309) | Soil microbial communities from meander-bound floodplain in the East River, Colorado, USA - East River MetaG ERMZT700_2 | ecosystem: Environmental > Terrestrial > Soil > Floodplain ...
TGCCAGCTCAACGCCGAGGCGATCGCGCTGTCGCAGCGGTTTGGGCTGTCGCTCGAGAAGACGCTCGACGTGATTCACGGCACGACCGCGACCAACGGCCAGCTCAAGATCGCGTGGCCGGCGAAGGTGCTCAAAGGCGACACCGCGCCCGGATTCACCATCGACCTCGCCCACAAGGATCTCTCGCTCATCGTGGACGCCGGCAACGCCGAGAAGGTGCCGATGCCCGTCGCGGCGGTCGCGCGCGAGGCCTTCAGCGCCGCCCGCAGCCAGGGACACGGCGGCAAGGACTTCTCGGCGATCGTTGACGTGCTCTGCGACAATGCGGGGATCCTGAAGCCTAGGTTGAAGTAGCGTCGTTCTGGGTTCCGGGTTCCACGTTCCGGGTTCTCTCCGTGGTTCCAGGTTCCGGTTCTGGTTCCCGGTTGAGGTTCCGGGTTCGAAATGGAGAACCAGAACCAGAACCAGGAACCAGAACCCTGAACTCGGAACCGAAAGCGAACCCGGAACCCGGAACCTGGAACCCGGAACCACACTGATAGATCCTTATGCCTACAACATTCCCCAATCTGATTGCCGGCGAGAGACTCGAATCGTCCGACCGCAACATCGACGTGAATCCCTCCAACACCGCTGACATCGTGGGCGAGTTCGCGCGCGCGACGCCCGCTGACCTCGAGCGGGCGATTGCGTCGGCGCGACAGGCGTTCGTGAAGTGGTCACGCTCGACGCCGCAGGAGCGGTTCGACATTCTCGACCGCGCCGGCACCGAGATTCTGGCGCGCAAGGACGAGCTTGGGCGCCAGCTCGCGCGCGAGCAAGGCAAGCCGCTCGCCGACGGTATCGGCGAGGCGGCACGCGCGGGCGCCATCTTCAAGTTCTTCGCCGGCGAGGCCGTGCGCCTGATGGGGGAGAAGGTCGAGTCGGTCCGGCCAGGGATCGAGGTCGAAGTCACGCGCGAGCCGTTGGGCGTCATCGCGGCGATTACGCCGTGGAATTTCCCGTTGGCCATCGTGGCGTGGAAAGTGGCGCCGGCGATCGCGTTCGGCAACTGCATGATCCTCAAGCCAGCCGAGCTGGCGCCCGCCTCGCCGTGGGCCATCGTCGACATCGTCCAGCGCGCAGGCCTGCCGGTGGGGGTCCTGAATCTCGTGATGGGCCCGGGTGCCAGGCTCGGCGCCGCGCTCGCGGCCGCGCCCGGCATCGACGCCGTGACCTTCACCGGCTCGCGTGACGTTGGTCCGTCGGTGGCCGAGGCCGCGGTGAGGAACGGCGCTCGCATTCAGCTCGAGATGGGCGGCAAGAACCCGCTCGTCGTGCTCGACGATGCGGACCTCGCGACCGCGGTGTCGGTGGCCATCAACGGCGCGTTCTTTCAGGCCGGACAGCGCTGCACCTCGTCGAGCCGGCTGATCGTGACCGAGGGGATCTACAACCGCTTTCTCGATGCCGCGGTCGATCGCATGAAGAAGCTGGTGATCGACGATGCGCTCAAGGCCGGCACCGAGATTGGCCCGGTCGTCGACGAGCGGCAGCTCCAGAAGAACCTCGACTACGTGGCAATCGGGCGCAAGGAAGGCGCGCGCCTCGTGGCCGGCGGCGAGCGGTTGAAGCGCGACACGGACGGCTACTACATGGCGCCCGCGATCTTTGCCGAGACGTCACCGGAGATGCGGATCAATCAGGAAGAGATCTTCGGTCCCGTCGCGGCGGTGATCAAGGTGAAGAACTACGACGAGGCGCTCGCCGTCGCGAACAACACGCCGTTCGGCCTCTCAGCCGGCATCGTGACGAATTCACTCAAGCACGCGAGCCACTTCAAGCGAAACGCACAGAGCGGGCTCGTGATGGTGAACTTGCCGACCGCGGGTCTCGACTACCACGTCCCGTTCGGCGGCCGGAAGCAGTCGAGCTACGGCCCGCGCGAGCAGGGGACGTATGCGAGGGAGTTCTACACGATCGTCAAGACAGCGTACGTGTCCGCGTAGTACGTAGGGCGACCGGTTCGTAGCGCGGACCGAACTACGGTCCGCGATCGAGGCGCACCACAGTTCGGTGCGCCCTACGTCCTGCCGGATCTACTCGCTCCTCAGCGACGCCACTAACGGCATTCGCCGCACGCTCCTTGTCGCGAGGAACGACGTCAGCGCGCCGACGATGGCCACGACGGCCAGCCACAACAGCGGCAGCCACGGCGGGCTGGCGCCGCGTTGGAACAGCACGGGTGCGATCGCCACAATGGCCGCGACGGTGCCGATGACGAGGCCAGCGGCGACCAGCAGCATGTGTTCGGAAGCCACGACGATCTGTAGATCGCGTCCGCTGTAACCTGCTGCGCCCAGCAGCGCCAACTCACGCCGGCGTTCGAGGACATTTCGCGCGACGACGGCTATCAGCCCAAGCGTGCCGAGTACGAGGCCGAGTCCGCCGAGCGTCTGGAAGGTGGAGAGGTACGTGTTTTCGACGCGATGAAACGCGGCGAGGCGCGCTGCCGTCGCCTGGGCATCGAGACCGTAGGCCGCGAGGCGCTCTTCGAGGATCTTCGTCGCCAGCGCGGTGCGCGTACTCGGAGTGTCCGGCACATCGGACACAAAGCCACCGAGTCCGTTGTTGACATCCACCATCAGCACTCGATAGCCGGCCTGGCGCGGGTACAGCGTGAGGAATGCGCCCTCGCTGATGAGTACTTCGCTTTGGAACACAGAGTCCTCAAGCGCCGCGACGACGCGAAGTCGCACGGGCCGCGGCGTGGCCGCATCGATCGTGATCACGTCACCGACGGCTGCGTGAAATATGTACTGCAGCGACGTCGCGTCGAGAATGGCGGGGACGATCCCTTCGGCGTCGGCGGGGCCGAGCAGCCGCCAGGGGCTCCCTCGCTCTGCACCAGGCGTCGCGAGCGATCGTGCGAACCGGAATCGGCCGGACTCGACGAGCTGCGGCGTCACGCCGATCACGCGCGGTTGAGCAGGCTGATACAAGTTGAGGCAGCTGGCATCGTCGCCGGGACGGAGCCTGAGGGGCAGGATCTGGAGGTACGCAAGTATGAAATCGCTCGCGCCGCTGGCTTGGCCCACGAGGCTGACCGGATCATCCACGATCGGCAGCGCCGACTCCGCAAAGATCTCAAAGCCACCGGTACCGGATCGCCAGCCCGTTTCAGCACTCGCGCCCTTACGAAACGCATCGACCGAGACAATCAGAAACACGGCGGCCGCGACGAGACCTGTGGAGGTGACGCTGCGTCCAGGCCGCCACGACGCGTTGCGCATGCCGAGCCGCCACAAGCCGCCGCCCCGGCCACTGAATCCGTCGTCGACGACGCGTCGCAGCCAGCGCGCGAAGAACAGCAATCCGCTCACGAGTACGAGGACGCCGGCGCCAAAGAATCCACCGGCAGCAGGGACCACCCGAAACCCTGAAAGCGCCGAAAGGCCGATGGCGGCCGAGAGCGCCAGAAGCGCCAGTGCGGGACGTCGTGACGTGCTGGATGTCAGCGGCGTCTCGGGCACACCGCTCAGAAGTTGGCGCGGCGTGTGACGGCTGAGCCGGCGGACCGTGAGAGCGGCCGCGCCGATGCCGGCGACTGCGCCGCCGAGCGCGCCCACCACGAGTGCCAGCCAGTTGACGTGCAGGGTGAGCCGTGTGGTGCCGACCGCGCCGACCCACCACGTGCCGAGGCCGCGCATCATGAAGGCGGCCCAGGCGATCGCGAGCAACGTGCCCAGCACCGCGCCGATGACGGCGACCACGCTGCCCTCGATGAGCCACAGCCGGCGGATGGTCTCGAGCGGATAGCCGGCCGCGCGCAGCACACCGATCTGCTGCAGGCGCTGCTCGACGCTCAGCCGGAAGAACAGCGCGGCCAGGAGCAGCGCCGAGACCACGAGAAAGAAACTGAAGTAGGAAAAGTACGCGCCGAAGTCCGTGGCGCCCACCGAGGCGGCCTCGTTCTGCGTGCGCACGTCAACCAGCGTGAATCCCGCCGACGCAGCCGAAAGACTCGCGGGCACCGCGGCGGCGAGCCGCGTCAGTACAAAAGGTAAACCTTCAGGTTTGCCGAGCTTGGGGGGCTGCCCGGCCGGCGGCGGCGCCGGCCGCAGCCGCACCGACGTGAGGCGCCCGTACCGCGTACCCCACAGCCGCTGGCCGATTGCGAGCGGGACGAACGCCTTGGGCGCCGTGCGGTATTCCTTCCAGTAGGTCTCGTCCGTCGGCCGAACGAGCTTGAGATCGATGGGAAACGGCGGGTCCCACTCGCTGACGCCGCGCGCTTCAGTGATGCCCGGATACACCGGCGCGAGCCGTCGATCGATCGCCAAGCCGCGCATCGGCAGCACGCCGGCGACCTTGAACGTCGCCTGGTCGGTGACGAGGCGTCCTTCGTCGGCCCAGCGGTAGTACTCGAGCGTCAGCGGCTGGCCCGGCGTGGCGCCGAGATCGCGCGCCAACCACTCATTGATCACGATCGGATTCGCCGCGACGTCCTTCAACCAGCCGGCGAGCTGCGCGTCCCCGGCGGCGTCCGGACCAATGGCCGTCACTAACGAGTACGGGGTCGTCCGGTTCGCGACCGTGATGCGATTGGCGAGCCACGTGAACGCAGGCGTCGCCGTCAGCGACTCGCGGCTGCCTGCCGACGTGATGGCCGTGGCGGTGGCGTCTGAGATCAACCCCGACGCGGCTTCCGCGAGCATGGCGGAATCTCCGAGCACCTCGAATCGAAGTCCCAAATCGTCAGCGGTCAGGGCCGGCGCGAGCGCATCGCGAACCGCCTTCACGCCCGCGTCGGCCGCCGGCACGCCGTCCACCAGCAGCGCGTTCACCCGACCCGCCTGCGCGAGGTCACGCTCGATGCGCGCGAGCGACACGAACACCGATCGCACTGGGCCCTGCGCGGCCGCGAGCGAGAATTCGCCCATGGCCTCCGGCGCGAGCACGCCACGCACCGTGAGACGCATCGATTTGCCGGTATCGTCGCGCTGGCCGTGCAGCGAATCGATCGGGATATCGGTGGGCCGCGCGACACGCACAACGAGCGCATCGTCCGGCGCCGCGCCGATCTCTATCATCAGGTCCGGGCTGAGGAGGACGTCGGTGCCGGACGGCGCCGACGCGGTGGTGCCATGAAACTCGAAGAAGCGCTGGTCCACGCCGTAAACATTCACGCCGTGTGCGCGGCGGCCCGACGACTCGTGGTGCGCGATGCCCGACAGGACGAACAGCGGCGCGATCCGCGGCGCTGCGCCGGGTGCAGCAGAAGTCAGCCGGTCCCGAACGCGATCGGCCAGGGCGGCCGTGAACGGCTGGTCGGCGGAGACGACGATCTGCGTGTGTCCCAGCCGGCTCGTGACCAGTGACAGCAGACTCGCGCGAACCGAATGGCCGACGAGCAGCGCGCCGGCGAGCACGGCGACCGCCGTCGCGACGCCCATCGCGACGGTCGCGTGCGTGCGCCAGTAGTAACGCAGCCCGTCGAGCGCGAAGCGGGTGAGCGTCATGCCTCGCGGAGCCGCCGATCGGCGAGCTCGTACCGCCGCGGCAGGCGGGACGCGAGCGCGGCGTTGTGTGTGACGACGACGAGCATGGTCTTGCGTTCGGCGTGCAGCGTGAGGAGCACCTCGGCGACGCCGTCGGCGGCGGCGCGATCGAGGTTGCCGGTGGGCTCGTCGCAGAGCAGCAGCGTGGGCTGACGGACCATCGCGCGTGCCATGGCCACGCGCTGCCGCTCGCCGCCAGACAGCTCGCCCGGCCGGTGCGTGAGCCGGTGGGCGAGGCCCACGGCCTCGAGCAGGTTCTTGGCGCGCTCGCGGTACTGCGCTTGCGAGCGTCCCTTGCCGGCGACGAGCGTCGGCGCGATCACGTTGTCGAGCGCCGAGAGCTGCGGCAGCAGCAGATGGTCCTGGAACACGAAGCCGACCGTCGCGCCGCGAAACGACGCCTGCTGCTTTTCGGCCAGCGCGTACGGATTCGTGCCGTCGATCAGCACCTCGCCGTCCGACGGGGGTTCGAGAGCGCCGAGCAGGTAGAGCAGCGTGCTCTTGCCGCAGCCTGACGGTCCGGTGATGGCCATGGCCTCACCACGCTCGAGACGAAACGAGACGTCCTCGAGCACGGTCACCAAGCCGCCCGGCGTGTCGTAGAACTTGTGAAGTGCGTCAGCGACCAGCATGGGGGGAGGCCGTCGTCAACTCTTTATACACGTGCTCCGCGGCGTCGGCCATCGTCGCCGCACTGTAGTACTTGCGGACACCCGCCGCGCCTGCGCGCCCCAGGGCCGCCGCTCGCGGGCGGTCGAGCGCGAGTGACAGCAGCGCGTCGGCGAGCGCGTCGGGGTCGTCGGGCGGGACGAGGATGCCGCCGCCGGTGCGCTCGACAATCTCGGTGAACGCGCCGCGCCGCGGTTGAACGACCGGCACGCCGTTAGCCATGGCCTCGAGCAGCGACAAACCCTTCGGCTCGTCGTAGGTTGCGGGCATCGTCATCACATCCATTCCTTGAAGAAGGCGGATCTTGCCTTCCCGATCCGGCGCGCCCACGTACCGCAGGTGGCTGCTGAGGCCAGCGTCATTGAAGATTCTGGAGACCTTGCGGAAGTAGTCGGCGTGCTCGTTCAGCAGGTAGCCGCCGGCGAGCACGCGCGTCGCCGGCACATTCGGCCTCTGCCGCAGCCGCACGTACGCCTCGGCCAGGACGTCCAGCCCTTTCTCGGGCGCGATGCGGCCAAAGAACCCGATCGTGAATTGGTCAGTGGGCGAGTCCGGCCGGATCTCGTGGCCGTCGAGCGTGATGCCGATCGGCACCATCCGCATCTGCTCGCGGCGGATGCCGAAGTACTTCGACACGAAGCCGACGTAGTGGTCGCTCACGGCGACGAACCGGTCGACGTCGTCGATCGTCCGGCGGATCAGATCGAGCGACTGCGACTTCCACGGCTCGGGCAGCTGCTCGAGGAAGAGATCCTCGCCCTGCAGCGTGCACACGATGGGCGCTTTCAGAGCGTCGCGCAGCGGCTTCGCGAGGCCGACGAGCAGCGCGAACGGTAGCGTGACGATGTGGAACGGCGGCTCGTCGGCGAGCCACCGCAGCATCTTGTCGATTTCCTTCTTCTGAAAGCCGTCCGGTCCTTTGAGCATGGACACGGTCATCTCGCCGAGCAAGGCGGGATCGACTTTGATCTGGTGTTTAGATGCCAGGCGCAGCACCGGCGTCGAGTCCCACAGCCAATCGAGCGCCGCGGGCGTGTGACGAAAGAAGGGCACGTGCTGCTCCAGAAACACGCTGACGCCGCCGAACAGCACCCGCGACTCGCTGACGTTCGTCTCGTCCGTCGTCGTCGGCGTGTAGACCGGCGTGAGGACGACGTCGTGCCCGCGCGCCTTGAGCGTCGCGGCCAGCGCGTTGTCGCGCAGGCAGGAGCCGCAGTACATCTCTGCGGCGCCGGCGGTGAGGTAAAGAAGTCTCATGGGGTCAGGTCTTGCTTTTTAGCATCATGACAACTGTGGGGATCGCTACTGCAACTGGAGGTGTCAGGATGCTAAAAAGCAAGACCTGACCCCACATCCCCCACATCAGACCGCGCGCTGAAAGGCCCTGCGCGCATACAAGTGATCGAACAGATTCCCCTCGTGCGGCTGGTCCCAGACGATTGCGTTCGTCTTGATCGCGCCCAGGTTGAGGCGCCCGATCAGGTTCGACGACAGCAGCCGCGACGTCAAGTCGCGGTCTTCGGTCAGCGCGGTGACGACGAGCGTCGGGCCGACGCAGGCGGGCATCTCGGCCATCTGGTCGGCGGTGACGTCGACGACGGACACGAACGGGAACAGGAACTCGCGATTCGCGAGCGGATGCGACGATGCCGTGCAGTGGATGACCGTCGGCAGCAGGTACGTGCTGCCAAGGTGCTGCACGAGCCGCGGTCCGGAACGATGCCGGGCCGTGACGTCTTCAGCGCCCGGCTCGGCGAGACCCGCATCGATCTGATCCGAGATTCTGGCCGCGACTCTGGGATCCACGAACGGCGCGATCTCCGCGCCCGGATCGTCGGCGGCGCGCGGCACGATGGTGGCCAGCCGGGCCGCGAGCGCGTCGGCAATCTCGCGTCCATGTCGCGGCGTCCAGATGCCCGACGCGTTGACGCACGATCGTCCGCCATTCTCGGCCACCGACGCCGCCATCAGATCGAGCGACGCACGCCAGTCGTCAACTCGGTCCGGTCCCAACACGACCTTGCTGTAGCCGGGCCCGTGCAGCTCGATGCGCGAATCGCCGGCGAAGGCGCCCACGGTCGCGACGTCGCCGAAGAACATGCTGCGCCCGCATTGCCGCACGATCTCGCCCGCGCCCGCGTGATCGCTCGGGAAGTAACAGAACGCATCGCCCGGAATGCCCGCCTTCATCAGCGCCTGAATGATCCGGTACGGCGTCCACGGTTCCGCGCCGCCCGGCCGCAGCACGAGCGGCATCTTCAAGGCCACCGCGATGATCCATAGCCCATGCACGCCGGGCGAGTTGCTCGGGAGCACCACACCGAGCGCGTTCGCGCGCGGATAGAAGCTCACCGCCTGGCCGTGCATCTCGCCGAAGCCACGATCGAGGATGAGCGGATCGATTCCGCGCGTGAGTCCCCGCAGAATCGCCTCCAGGTTCTCCATCACCGCGGCGAGCCGCTGCATGTTGCGGCGCACCATCACGAACGGCATGCCCGTCGTCGCCGAGAGCTGTTCGACGTAGTCGTCCGGCCGTTGCCGATCGTCGCCGAGCGGCAAGGTGTCGTTCAGAAATATTCCCGCCGCTTCGCGGCCCATCTCGATCAAGCGCGACGTCGGCATCGCGGCGAGCGCCGCGCGCATCGCGCCGGCCTCCATCAAGTCGCGCCGGATCAAGCCGACGTTGGCCTGACTGATCTCGACGAACGGCTTACCGGTCGCGTGATGCGGGGCGCGCGCGACATCGAGGCTCTTGTAGGGACGGCCACGACGGAGTAACGGCAGATGGAGCATGGACGGAATTATGTCAGGCACTTGGCGCCAGTGCCCGACCTCATGCATTACTCTGTGTCCGCATGCAGTCCGTGTCCAAGAACGCTCTCGACGCCCACGTGCGCGAAATCGTGCGGTGGCATTTCGACCCCAAGACCGGAACGCCCTTCTGGCTCGACGTCGCGAAGAAGCTCGACTGGGATCCGCGCAAGGCCGTTCGTGGGTACGCCGATCTCGATCGGTTCGGCTTTTTCCAGGACGAGTGGCTGCGCGGCGGGCCGGTGCGGCGATGGGTGCCGAAGGCCTACGCCAACAAGCCGATCTACACGTTCGAGACCGGTGGCTCCACCGGCGTCCCCAAGTCGCGCATCAACATCAACGACTTCCGCATCGACTACGAGATGTTCAGTGACACGCTGCCCGACAAGTCCTTTCCCAAGGGCAGCGACTGGCTGATGGTGGGACCGTCGGGCCCGCGCCGGCTGCGGCTCGCCGTCGAGCACCTCGCGCAGCATCGCGGCGGGATCTCATTCTGCGTGGACCTCGATCCGCGCTGGGTGATCAAGCTGATCAAAGCACGACAGATGGATCAGATGGAAGCGTACAAGCGCCACGTGATCGAGCAGGCGCTGACCCTCCTCAAAGCGCACGACAACATCAAGTGCATGTTCATCACGCCGAAGCTGCTCGAAGCGTTGACGGAGAAGATCTCCCTGAAAAAGGCGGGCATCACCGGCATCTTCTGCGGCGGCACCGAGATGACGCCGCAGTTTCACCGCTGGGTGCGCGAGGAGATTCTGGACGGCATCCACTTTGCGCCCACCTACGGCAACACGTTGATGGGACTGGCGGTGGGGAAGCCGTTCGATCCCAAGGACAACTACGCGATCATTTACTACCCGCCGATGCCGCGCGCGTTGCTCGAGGTCGTCGATCCCGACAATCCGACGCGCCTCGTCGACTACGGCCAGACCGGCCGCGTGCGCCTGACGACGCTCACGAAAGAGTTCTTCATGCCGCGCTTCCTCGAGCGCGACGAAGCCGAGCGCGAGCCGCCGTGCAAGCCGTATCCGTGGGACGGCGTCCGGAATGTCAGGCCGTTTTCGCGGTTTCAGAGTGCGGTGACAGAGGGTGTGTACTGACGCTAGTCGTTCCGGGTTCCGAGTTCCGGGTTCCAGGTTCTCTTTTGGGTTCCAGTTCCGATTCTGGTTCGCGGTTCTGGTTCCGAGTTCTGGAACCCGGAACCCGAACGTGGAACTGGAACCAAATCCAGAACCCGGAACCCGGAACTTGGAACCTGGAACTACTGCTATAGTCTCGTCGCCGCCTGTCCCCTAAAGGTCGTCTTCGCGTGCGTGTAACGTTCCTCGCCGTTGCATTCTCCGCTGCTGTGGTGTCGCTCGCGGCGTCGCCGCAAAAGCCGGCCCCGCCCGCAGGTCCCTCTCGCGCGTTCTTGCAGCTCTTCGATCAGTACCGCCGCGGGAGTCCCGCGCCCGCGATCGGTAGCTTCGCGCGATGGACCGAGGATCGCGTGAAGGCGGAGGCGATGTTGCCGCCCGGCGTGGACGACTCCGCGTCGCTTCAGGCGCTCGCGCTGTTCCATACCGACGCCGGCATCGCGAACGACCGCTTCGGCATGTTTGCGGCCAAGTCGCCGAACTACCTCATGCTGGGCGGCTGGGGACTCGAGAGCGTGTTCGAGGTCCACTCGCTCACGGCGTACCGCACCGTCGAGACACTCATCGCGCGCGGCAAGGCCACCAACGATCTGGATCTGTTGAGATTTGCCCAGCAGTGGTACATCGTCGCGCTGTCGTTCTGCACGCGAGGCGGCGAGCCCGTGAAGGTCGAGAATCTCTTCCCGCAGAAGCCGACCCTCGCCAATCTACCGGCCGAGGAGACGACCGCCGCGACCGGCCGGCCGCATTGCGTGCTTGGACTCAAGGACAAGGCCCAGCACTACTTCGACGACGACCCTGAGGTGCAGTTGCTGCTGGGATCGCTGGTCGAGCCGAGGGTGATGCGGCGCAGCGTCCTCGAAAACACCAAAGTCGAGGTCACCTACGGGCAGGAGGCGCGCTGGTATTTCAAGAAGGCTCTTGAAGGCGATCCATCCCTCATCGAGGCAGCAGTGCGGCGAGCGCGCGTGCTGCACATCGGACTCAACTACCCCGAGGCGCAGCCGATGCTCGAACACGCGCTCGCGGCGGCGCGGGCGTCCGACAACACGTTCATCGCGCATCTTGCCGCGTTCTCGCTCGGTCAGCTGCACGAGGACCACGACGAGATGGAGACGGCCATTCGTTACTACCGCGAAGCCGTCTCGCTGATTCGAGCGCACACCGCGTCGATCGCGCTCGGGCAGGCGCTGATTCGCACCGGCCAGACCACCGAGGGCTGGCTCGTTGGCGCGCGAATGTTCGGGCGCGAAGGCAGCGGCGCCGCGCCGATTCCGGATCCATTCGTCTTGTATCGGTATGCGCAGTACTGGCAGCTCGACGAACGGCTGAGCGTCCTGCGGGACATGGTGCGCGGGCGATGACGCGACTGCCGATCGTCGTTACCATCGTGCTAGTACTGGTCGCCACCGCGACCGCCCAACAGACGCCGCCGGTGTTTCGCGGGCGCACCGATCGCGTGCGCGTCGACGTGACCGTGACCGATCGTAACCGGCCGGTGACGGGATTGAAGGCCGAGGACTTCCGGATCAAGGACAACGGCGTCGAGATTCCGGAGTTGGAACTCGCCACGATCACCGGCGGCATCTCCGTCGCCATCGCGCTCGATCTCGGCCCGGGCGTGCAGGAGTGGGGCTGGGAGGAAATGCAGCTCGCGTGCGACGCCGTCATCGAGGTGCTGGAACCGCGCAACACCGCCTGGCTCGTAACGTTTTCCGACGAGATCGGTCTCAAGGCCGGCCCGGTTCGAAGCAAGCTCCAGTTGCGTCGCGCGCTGGCCAATGTCTCATTCGGCCAAGGCTCGGCGCTCTGGGACGCGTTGTTCGGCAGCATCTCGATCGTCACGGGTCAACCCGGCCGGGCGATGGTCGTGGTGTTGTCGGATGGCCGCGAGCGCGGTAGCTTTCTCGACCGGAAGCGCGCGCTCGAAGTCTTACAGCGCTCGGAAGTCGTCGTCGCGGCAATCCGGCCGCCGCATCAGCCCATTGGATTCCTCGTTCTTCAAGACGTCGTGAAGCTCACCGGCGGCGAGATCCTGCAAGGCAAGAAAGGCGACCCAGGCCGAAAGATCGTGGCCGACCTCGTCGAGCAATTCCGCCTGGGCTACGTCCTCACTTACGCGCCCACCGGTGTGCCGGAGCCGAAGGACGGCTGGCACGAGCTCGAGGTGTCACTGAAGAAAAAGCGCGGGGAGGTGCATGCGAGGAAGGGGTATTACACGCCAGGACGATAACGCTTGTCGTTCCCGGTTCCGGGTTCCGAGTTCCAGGTTCGACGGACGAAGTTCCAAGTTCCTGTTCTGGTTCCGGGTTCTGAACGCGGAATCCGAACCTGGAACCCGAACCTGGAACCCGCTCTCAGAACCCGGAACTTGGAACCCGGAACCAGGAA
>Ga0137427_10001102_pt1 | contig 12539 bp, 8 predicted proteins | sample EasRivERMZT700_2_FD_102309 | JGI IMG/M metagenome (GOLD analysis project Ga0137427, IMG submission 102309) | Soil microbial communities from meander-bound floodplain in the East River, Colorado, USA - East River MetaG ERMZT700_2 | ecosystem: Environmental > Terrestrial > Soil > Floodplain ...
GCCCGTGCTGCTGCTCTTGTGCGTACTCTTTTCCGCGCTCACGCTGCAGGATCAGGCCGTCACGGGTGCAGAAGGGGCGGAGCGGCTCCTTTCGAGCATGCCAGACCAACCCGCTGGCGAGCGCGGGTATCTGCTGCTCACCTCAGGCTCTCAGGACGACGTGGACTTCGCCACGGCGTTTTCCAGAATCGCTGCGGAGCGTGGTTGGAAATACCTGGCACATTACGGCGATCCGTCTTCCATTCGCTCCTCCCTGGTGAGCATGGACTCGGCGGGAGTGGAGTACTCTCACATCGTGACCACGTCTGCTTACAGACCTGTGGTGCAGCAGATCGCATCAGAGTTGCCGAGCTTTCGCAGCGCAACCATCCTCAGTCCCGCAACCCGGCGCTGGCCAACCTTTCTGCTGGCCGAAAACCTGCGCAACGTAGCCAATCAGATCTCCGTGATCGCGATCATCGCCATCGGCATGACCATGGTGATCGTGGCAGGTGGCATCGATCTTTCTGTGGGCAGTTTGATCGCACTTTCCGCCGTGGTCATCGCGCGAGTGATTGGCGCCCTCGGCGGAGCAGGCGCATCCTCAGGCGGCGTGATCCTGGGCGTGCTCGCGGCGCTCGCCGTGTGCGCAGCCATCGGCTCGTTTTCCGGTCTCATGATCACGTCATTCCGCATTCCGCCATTCATCGCCACGCTCGCCATGATGCAGGTGGCGGCCGGAGTGGCGTACATCATCTCGCAAGGCAAACCGATCTACCAGCTCCCGGAAGGCTTTGTCTGGCTGGGGCGCGGTCACGACCCGGTGGCGCACCTTCCAGTTGCCGTGCTGCTCATGGTTGTGCTATACATACTGGCCTGGGTGGTCATGGAACGTACCACCTTCGGACGATACCTCTACGCCGTCGGCGGCAATTCGGAAGCCGCGCGATTGGCCGGCATCCGTGTTAGAGTCGTCCAATGGGTCGCCTACGCACTCTGTGCACTTCTGGCCGGCCTGGGCGGGATCGTCATGGCTTCCCAGCTTAAGAGCGGCGCACCTACGTACGGACTCACCTACGAGCTGTACGTGATCGCGGCTGTCGTGGTAGGCGGCACAAGCCTGTCCGGCGGAGAGGGCAAAATCTTCGGCACGCTGATTGGCGCCTTCATCATCGCAGTGATTCAGAATGGCATGAATTTAATGCACATCGAAAGCTACACGCAGAAAGTGGTACTGGGCCTGGTCATACTTGCGGCCGTGCTGATCGACCGGCTCAAATCGAAGGGACTCTCTCGCGGCTTCACCTGGTTGCGGTCCAACCCGTAAGCGGGCTGGGTCGATCGCCTATTATAAGGAGCAGGTCATGCGTATCGGAACCTCACTGGCCATCCTGGCCACTCTCACGTGCGCCTTGTCCGTTACGGCACAGGTTGAAGAGCCGAAGCCCGTGCAGCGCCGGCTGGGCGCCGTGGCTACGGCGCACCTCGACACACAGTGGCGGTGGACCATCAAGAACACCATCGAGGAGTACATCCTCAACACAATGAAGGACAACTTCCGCCACTTTGAACAATACCCCGAGTATGTGTTCAGCTTCGAGGGCGCGTTTCGCTACATGCTCGCCAAGGAGTACTACCCCGAAGAGTATGCGCGCCTGAAGAAGTACGTGGCCGAGGGCCGCTGGCGCGTGGCGGGAAGCTGGGTGGATGCGGTGGACGTAAACACTCCGTCGTTCGAATCCCTGGTGCGCCACACCCTGTACGGCAACGGATTCTACAAGGAGGAGTTCGGCAAGCAAAGCTACGACATCTTCCTGCCGGATTGTTTCGGGTTCGGCTATGCTCTGCCTTCCATTGCGCACCACTGCGGATTGAAGAGCTTTTCCACGCAGAAACTCACGTGGGGATGCTCGGTCCCCGTGCCGTTCTCCATTGGCAAGTGGCGCGGTGTAGACGGGTCGTCAATTCTGGCCGGCCTCAACCCCGGCGACTACACAACCGCCTTCAGTGGCGACCTGTCCCGCGACACTGTGTGGGGACCCGTGATCGATTCGCTTGGGGCTGCCAGCGGTTGCTACGCGGCCTATGTCTACCACGGCACCGGCGACGTAGGTGGTGCACCCGACTCGCTCTCTGTGGATTGGCTGACTAAGTCCATGAAGAGCGACGGGCCCATCCAGGTGAGCGCGATCGGCTCCGACGAGCTTGTATCTCTCGTTGCGAACTATCCCGACGCGAATCTGTTGCAGTACGACGGCGAATTGGTGATGACGCGGCACGGCGTGGGCTGCTACACCTCCCAGTCGGCCATGAAACGGTGGAATCGTCAAAACGAACTTCTGGCCGCTGCGGCCGAACGAGCGGCGGTGACGGCAAGCCTTCTGGGTGGATACACCTATCCCGGGAACATGTTGAAGCAGGCGTGGGTGCGGTTTCTGTGGCACCAGTTTCACGACGATCTCACGGGAACGTCGATTCCGGAAGCATACGAATTTTCCTGGAGCGACGAGCTGTTGAGTCTCAACCAGTTTTCCAGCGTGCTTACGTCTGCTGTGGGCGCCGTCACGTCGGCCCTCGATACGCGCGGCGAGGGCGTAAGCGTAGTGGTGTACAATCCGCTCTCGTTTGCCCGCACGGATGTGGCCGAGCTGACACTTCCGAATGAGAAGAGCAATGCCGGAGCGATCCAGGTGTTCGGGCCCGACGGCAAGGAAGTGCCAAGTCAGGCAACGCCTTCCGGCACCTCTTCGATTGCGGTAAAGTTTCTCGCCACGGTGCCGTCGGTGAGCTTTGCGGTGTACGACGTGCGGCCCGGCAAGAAGGCCAACGATAAGGCGGCCATCGTCACGGCTACGGCCACGGGGCTTGAAAGCGAGCGCTACAGGGTGTCAATCGATCAGCTCGGAGACGTCATCAGCATTTTCGACAAGCGCGCCAGCCGCGAACTCCTGGCAGGACCGATTCACTGGGAGCTGATCACCGACAAACCGCAGCGCTGGCCGGCGTGGGAGATACAGTACGAAGACCTGCAGGCGGGTCCCTATAACGTGCTGTGGGGCGCGCCGGTCGTTGAAGTGCTGGAATCCGGCCCTGTGTGCGGCGCGATCAGGGTTTCCCGGACTTTCGACAAGTCCAGCTGCCGCACCACCATTCGCCTGGCGCAGGGCGCCGCAGGCGACCGGATCGACTTTGTGAACGATGTGGACTGGGCCGAACGGGCGTCGTTGCTCAAGGTGGCGTTCAAGCCCACGTTCACCAACGACAGCGTCACGTACGATCTCGGGCTGGGCACCATCAAGCGCGGCACCAGCACAGAAAAGAAGTACGAAGTGCCCGGTCAGCAATGGGCGGATCTCACCTCCATCGATAGCTCGTACGGACTGGCCGTACTCAACGATTGCAAATACGGCTGGGATCATCCAGACCCCTCCACCTTGCGGCTTACGCTGATTCATACCCCTGCGGTGGACGAAGCGTGGAATTGGGTGGGAGACCAGCGCACGCAAGATCTGGGCCATCATCAATTCACTTACTCCGTGGCTGGCCATCAGGGCAGCTGGCAGGACAATGGCATCCCTCAGCAAGCCGCGCGGCTCAATCAGCCGTTGCGAGCGTTCTTTGTACCCGCTCATGAAGGCGCACTCGGAAAGAAGTACTCCCTGCTCAAGCTCGAGGGCGATGGCCAGGTGATGATCGAGGCCATCAAGAAAGCCGAGGGCTCGAATGAGATCATTGTGCGGGTGAAGGAAGTCGCCGGAAGGCCGGCTGCGAAGATGGCCCTCGTATTCAACCGTCCTCTGGCAGCGGCGACTGAGGTGAACGGACAGGAGGAGTCGGTCGCCAGAGCAATTTTCGCAAAAGAAAAGGTGAGCTTCGCCCTCACGCCGTACCAGCCCAAGGCCTTTGCCGTGAGATTTGCAGCCTCCGAGAAACCGCAGGTGGCGGCACTGAGTTCACAACCGATCACACTGACGCACGATCTCGACGGAATTTCCGGCGACGCCGAACGTACCGATGGCAACCTCGACGGCCTCGGAAACACGCTGGTGGCCGAACTGCTCCCGGCCGAATTGAACTACACAGGTGTGCGCTTCACCTTTGGACCCACCACGACCGGCGCCAGGAATGTTGTTTCCTGCTCGGGGCAGACACTCACCCTGCCGGCGCCTCCAGCCAAGTCGGCGTGGTCCGATGCCTATCTGCTCATGCTGGCCACGGGCGGGCCGCAGGAGGGAGTGATCAAGGTGGAAGGGGGCGACAGTGATTTTGAGAAGCCCGTGTCACTGTACGAGTACACCCAACCTGTGGGGCAGTGGAACAATCGCATCGTGAATGGTGAGGTCGTCACCGACGAAAACGCGATTCTCCCGGCGTACATCAACCAGGCTCCTGTGGCATGGGCGGGCACACATCGCCATTCGGCCAAGGGCACCAATGACACGTACCTGTTCACCTACCTCTATGCACAGCGCGTGGAACTGCCTGAGGGATCGCGGACGATCAGGCTGCCTGACAATCCGAAAATCAAACTACTGGCGGCCACTGTGGCGGGCACGCAGCACGACCGGGTAGTGTTCACAACGCCTGTGTACGACACGGCATCGGCTCGATTCACGCGGGCCATGGCCTCCGAACCGGTCTTCATCGACTCCACTGTAGTTCAGCTGTCCAGCCCGATGCCCGGAACTGTTGTGAGGTACACGGTGGACGGCACCGAACCCGATCTCCACGCCGCCGTGTATACGGAGCCCCTTCGACTCGCATCTACGACGACCGTCAAATCGAAGGCGTACAGCCGGGCGGATGAGGGCGGCGTCACCAACAGCTTCAACGTACACAAACTCATCCCGCGTGCCCCGGTGGAGGTCAAGAACCCCGCTTCGGGTCTGCAGGCCAGCTATTACGAGGGAGAGTGGGAGAAGCTTCCCAATTTTGATTCACTGCCCATCGTGATGTCATACGTAGCTCCCCAGGTGAACATCCCCGACACGGCACGGCCGGAAGACTACGGCCTGGTGTTCAAGGGATTCGTTCGCGTGCCGGCCGCCGGCATGTACGAATTCGGCATCAGTTCAGACGATGGCAGCGCACTCTGGGTGGCCGACACCCTGGTGGCCGACAACGACGGCCTTCACGGCGACGGTGAAGTCGCTGGCAAAGTGGCGCTGGAGCCTGGCCTGCACGCTATCGAAGCCCGGATGTTTCAATGCAAGGGCGGACAGGCTCTGAAGATGTTTGTCACGGGTCCCGGTGTGGAGCGGCAGGAAGTGGGCGCAGCCATGTTGTTTCACAAGCCCGCATCCCGCAGCGCTAAGAAGTAGTTCTCTGGGGAAGGGTAAGCAGAAGGGCAGGTGTTCGGCGTCTGCGAGCAGCAGGCTCAGGGTGCAGTCCCTAGTTCTGCCACACCGCGTATCCCCTGTTCCTCAGCGCCTCCGCGAGCTGCACTTCCACACGGCAGGCGTCTTCGTAGTACAGAGGATTGTGGTGCTCGTACAGCTCCGGAATCAGGCGCAGGCCATAGCGCTTCACGTACTTGCCCGATTTGTATCCAGCCTTGTGCTGATCGAAGCGCACGTCGGGTGTGTGCGCTGACATACCAACGTACACGCATGACCTGGGCTTGGTGCAATCGGGGTTGGCCTCGCGGAACTTGTGAAACTGGAATACCGTGGGGTCGAGTTCCACCACGTATACGCTGAAGCGGCGCGCTGAGTCCACGCCGGCACTTCTGGTGGCGCTACGCACGTTTTCCGGATTTCGCGGAGCGCGCGGTATTGCGGGTGCGCCTCGGCTTGACCGGGCCGGGCTCGGTCCTGTGCGCGGGCCGGCCCAGCCGGTCGATGGCCTCGCACAGTTCGTGAAGTGCCATCGGCGCCTCCATCGTTTCCACCTGGTACTGGGCGCACGTGCGCTTGTCTGATTCCGACAGCAGTCCCGAAATCAAAAGCACCCCGTATGTGCGTACTTCGGGCAGCAGGCACACGTGGTGCATGGCCAATGACATGGACAGTCCCATGTTGGTGAGCACCAGCACGTCGTACGAGTCGTGCTGGAACACGCAGTTCATGTAGTCCAGGTCCTTCAGCTTGGAGGCCTCAGAGATGAAGTCCAGCTCGTACTGCGGCAGCGACTCCTCGAGCAGCTTCCGAAAGACCCTGTTGGTGCAGAGGACGAGTAGTTTCATATCCTCGTTATCGGCAGGGGCGGGGCCCACCAGAAGTGTCTGGAGAGTGTGCAAATGCGCGACAGCAACGAATCCGAACCCTACCCCTAGGGCGGGAATAGACCCCGGTCGCGCGTAAGGAGCTGCAGCAGTTTGCCGTGGACGAACAGCTTGTCGCGACCCACGGCCTCCTCATGCAGCACGCCTGCGTCCACAAGGTCTTTCAGGTAGCGCGAAGCCGCCTGCCGGCCCACCAACCCGCTCTCCACGAGATTTGAGATTCGGCAATACGGCTGCTCGAAGATGGCGTCAACCAATTCGCGGCTGTAGATCTTTGGAAGTCGTTGTCGTACGTACGTGCCGGTATGGGCGACCAGCTCTCTGATCGCGGCGATCTTGACCGTGGTCCAGACGGCCGTCTCCTCCACGGCCCGCAACATGTACAACATCCAGGGCTCCCACGCGCCGCTGCGAGTCACGTCCAGCAGCAGTTTGTAGTACTCGGACTTGTGGCTGATGATGAACCGGCTCAGGTACAGAATGGGCAACGGGAGGAGCTTCTGCTCCACCAGGAACAGGCTGTTGAGCACGCGTCCGGTGCGACCATTGCCGTCGGTGAATGGATGAATCGCCTCAAACTGATAATGTGCGGCCGCCATGCGCACCAGCGGATCCAGGGTGTGGTGGTCGTGAAGGAAGCGCTCCCAGTTGGCCAGCAGATCGCGAATGCGCTTTTCGGTATCGGGCGGTGTGTAAATCACCTGTCTGGTCGCGGAGTTGACAATGACTGTGCCGGTGTGCTTCCGCACCTGCATGGAGACTCCCTTGATACGACTGCACACGGCTTCGGCAGTGCGCGTGGAGAGCGGCTGGTTCGTCAGGGAGCCGTACACCTCCAAGAGTGCGTGACGATAGCGCAGCGCTTCCTTCGTATGCGGATCGGCGGTGCCCTCGATCTGCAGGTGCCTGAACAGTTTGTCCGCCGTGGTGACGATGTTCTCGATTTCGGAGCTGGCTTGCGCTTCCAGAAGCGGCAACGTGTTGATCAGCATTGCCGGATTGGGAATCAGCTCCGTCGCCTGTTTCAGTTCGGCCACGGCCGCTCGCGCCGTGATGCAGCGCTTCAGGACAGCCTTGGTCTCCAGCTCGACGGCCGGCGGCAAAGGAGGCAGGTCGTTGAACGGCTGGTTTGGTTGCCAGATGGCGTTTGGGCTCATGTCGTCGAAAGTCGCTTTGTGCGACATGTGTTCAGGATATGTCGCCGGGCGCGACACGTCAATGGAACATGTCGCTAAAAGTCAGATTCGGCAACATATTGCCAGGCTTGAGGAAGCGTCTTCCATGTGGTGATCGCTCATTAAACCATTGTCGTACAACGGCTTATTGCTATGACTAGGATGCGAAACCAGAAAGGGGGGCACCGGCGGTGACTCCCCCTACTAATGAGGGAAAGCCAACCAGGATCGCGGCCAGGCGATACCCAGACAGGGAACATTGCCGAGGCCGCTTTCTCTGTGATCAACACCCTGGATTCGAGAGGCTTAACCGCTAGCAGTGACTCGGCCGCGTCAGCGAGAATCCTGGCATTACACAGTCGAGGCCACCCGACCCGCCCGTGTTTAGGCTTGCTTTCACCACGCATAAGTCTATGTTGCAATTTGAATTGTCACGTTTGAAGGGCACGTTTGAGGAATAGAACCGCAATTCACATCTGGCGCTGGGTAGCCGGGCGACCGCTCCTGGTGGTTCTGGACGCCGCCATCCTGTTCGGTGCCTTCTGGCTGGCCTACATGGCGCGCTTTACCGCCGCCGAGCGACATGCCTTCGAGTCGGGCGCCTACCTGATACCCTCCCTTCTTATCTCACTTTTCTGGCTGGCCCTGCTTCTGGGCGTAGGCGTGTACCGCCGGCGTTCGCGCACCAACCCGTTCCAGGAAATCCTGCTGTCCACCAACGCGGTGTCCGTGGGCGTGCTCATCCTGGTGCTGGCCCTGGTGGACTGGAATAGCCCGCTCTCCGTAAATCGCACATCGGTTTTGGTGTACTGGTCAGCGTCCGTGGTGCTCATGGCCCTGTCGCGCTGGTGGTATTTCCGCAATTGGCCCGCCACGCTCGACGTGGAGGATTCGCGCGCCATCCTGTCGGTGACCTTACGCAAACGCGCGCTCATCATCCTGGCCGACCTGGGGATGATCTCGCTGTCGTACTATCTGTCGTTTCTGCTCATCTCCGACTGGGCGATGTCACCCGACCAGGCATCCCGCTTCATCACTACACTGCCCCTGGTGCTGATCATCCGCTTCGGCGTGTTCTGCTACTTCGGCATTTATTCCGGCATCTCGCGGTACGCTTCGATGAGCGATCTTGTGCGCATCGTCAAGGCCGTCACTGTGGGTACCGTGATCATGGTGCTGCCGCTCTTTTTCTTTCCGAGGCAGGGGTTCCCACGGTCGGTGTTCGTCATCGACTGGATGCTCATGCTGCTCATGCTGGGCGCCTCACGCCTCATGATCCGCGCCCTGCGCGAATTCTGGCCCGACAGCCATCCCACCGGCCGCCGCTCGCTGATTGTGGGCGCCAATGACGCCGGTGAAATGGTTCTGCGCGAACTGCGCAAGGAGCGCGCACGCGGCTACTACCCTGTGGGTGTGGTGGATGCAGATCCGGTGAAGTGGGGTTTGTCCATTCACGGTGTGCCTGTGCTGGGTACGCCCAAGGATCTCCCTCGCCTGGTGCGCGAGTACAACGTGGACGAAATCATCCTGGCACTGCCGGAAGCCACGGGCCCGGAAGTTCGCCAGATCGTGGAAGACTGCCGCCGTTTGGGCGTGGGCTTCAAGACGGTGCGCACGATCGGCGCCATGCTCTCGGCCAACCCCATGGCGCCACGCCTGCGCGATGTGCGCGTGGAAGACCTCATGCGCCGCCCGCCCGCGCAGCTCGACACGCCGGCCATCACCGAATGCCTCGCCGACAAGACCGTGCTGGTCACGGGTGCCGGCGGCACCATCGGCGCCGAACTGGTGCGGCAGCTCTTGCGCTACCCGGTGAAAAAGATCTACATGCTCGATCGCGCCGAGAACAGCCTGTTCGAACTGACCATGGACCTGTTCCTGGGCGACGAAGCCGGGCATTGCGAACCCGTCATTGCAGACATCACCGATACGGCGCAGATGGCCCGCTGGTGGGAGAAGTCGCGGCCACAGATTGTGTTCCATGCGGCGGCTTACAAGCACGTGCCGCTCATGGAGGAGTTCCCGGCGGCTGCCATCCGCAACAACGTCACGGGCACGCGCATCCTCTGCGAACTGGCCGATCGCTTCGGCACAGAGACCTTCGTGTTCGTCTCCACCGACAAGGTGGTGCACCCCACGTCCGTGATGGGCGCCTCCAAGCGCGTGGCCGAACTGTTCGTACAGCACATGACACGCCAGAGTTCCACCGCGTTCATCACCGTTCGCTTCGGCAACGTGCTGGGCTCGGCAGGATCGGTGGTGCCGTTGTTCCTGCATCAGATTTCACGCGGCGGTCCGGTGACGGTTACGCACCGCGACGCCACGCGCTACTTCATGACGGTGGAAGAGGCGGCGGGATTGGTGCTACAGGCCGCGGTGATCGGCCGCCCGGGCGACACGCTGCTTCTAAAGATGGGCGAACCGCTCAACATTCAGGCCCTGGCTGAAGATCTGATCATTCTGTCGGGATTCGTGCCCGGCGAAGACGTGCCCATTCGCTACATCGGGCTGCGTAAGGGGGAGAAGCTACACGAGGAACTGCGGCTGGCCGAAGAGCCGGTGGAAGAGACCGATCATCGGTCTATCGAGCGCGCGCTGGCCAAGCCGGTGTTGTCGCAGGCGCTGCTGGGCCCGCTTTCGCAGTTGTGTCAGGCCGCGGTCGAGGACGACAACGCCACCATCTACAGCCGGCTGGTGGAGCTTGTGCCGTCGTATCAGCAGCCGTCGCCCTCGACTATCGATGCTGCGCCTGTAGCAGTGCGCGTGGCGTCGCTGGACTAGCCGCGAATTCGCCCCGCGTTCTAATCTACCCTGAATCCCGCCAGCGCCACTTTTGTTTTGACGGCCACCAGGTCGTCGATCTTCGCCTCCAGAATGTAGTCTCCCTTCTTCAGCGACTTCGCCGGGATGCTGCCGGAGTGAAAGGTCCGGGTCTCGCTGGTCTCGAACGTCTGGTCTGTAAGAACCCGTTCTCGCTTACGCCTCCGCTCGTAAAGCGTGTACCGGATCCTGTAGCGGCACGTACCCTGGGGCGTGGGCTGAAGGCTGTACACTTCATGATAGAAATAGACGGGCTGGTTCCTGCCAAAGACGGCCTCCGGAACCGGGATGATCTGCTTGCCGTTGCGCACGAATGCCGTGCCGCCCTCGGGCGCATCACTGATGTAGGCCGCAATGACAAGCGCTGACAGGTCGAGCTCGACCCGCTCCGCGTAGGGCACCAGCCAGCCCTCGAGGGCCGCCGCCGCGTGGTGTGCCGAGTCTAAGGAGGTGACTTCTCCGCCGACGAAATAGTATCCGGCCGGCAACACGTGGCTGAAGCCGTTTTGAGCACTCAATCCACGGGGTGAGCCTTTGAATTGCTTCAGGGTCGACACGTGATCCGACCAGATCGGCGCGAGCAGCCTGTCGCGAACGGTGATGGAGCCGGAGTACGCGAGCGAGTATTCGTCGCGGCCACTTGACTGCATCATGGCGGAGACCGGGAAGGCGCTGGCAAAGTAGACGTCGTACTGTCCGTCCTCCCGGCGGAACGGGTACCACGCCAGGGCTAGGGACACCTCGCCGTGGCCGATCGGAGGAAGATAGGCGAGGCGTGCTGTATCCACCTCGTGAGTACGCTCTTCAAAATCAAAGAGCGGTTGGTAGTCGCCGTGGGCATTCACCAGGGGAACCAGCTGGTAGTCGAGACCATACCCCTGGAATTGCAGCACCAAGTTCCGAGCGAAGTAGAACCACACCTCGCCATCGTGCCGTTTGAACCAGTTCGGATCGGCTCGCTCTGCGGGTGTGAATACCCGGTCGAGCGTGGGCTGACCATGGCTTACCTTCGCCGTATCCATGGGGGCGTACCAGAAGTCCACGGAATCCTGGCGGTCGTCGGGTTCGCCGAACTTGATGTACACGGTGCCGCGCGCATCCCAGGGGTCGCGGGTATTCACTGCCTTGAACCACGTGAGGGTGTAGTCCACGCGCTCGCCGAATTGCTCCTTGAATTCGTTTTTAGGGGTAGAGGGAGTCGGGTCCCGCCGGACCCAGAAGCGCTTCAGAAATTCGGTGCGCGCCGGACCGGTGAGGGTGTCCAGTGCACCCATCTCGGCCTCAGTGGCAATCAGCTCATACGAGCTTGAGAAGACCTCCGGTGGCCATAGCTCGTGATCCGGCGCCAGATCCTGGGCTCTGGTCAAACCGAAAGTCAGACAACACAGTACGACGGTGTAGAGTGCCTTCACGGGTTGAATCTCCCCGGACGGGCGGGATCGCCCGCATCCATCGTCCTCGACGAATTACTCGAGCCTGTATTCCCGGGGAAACAACGTGTCGAGGTGCCTGGCAGAATGCAGTACCCGGACGATCTCAATGCCGGGCTCTTGCGAACGATAGTAGATCAGGATGTTCGGAAATCCGTGAACCGGCCAGACTCTGATGTCGCCAAATCTGACCCGCAGCCACTCGAGTTTCGCGCCCAGCGCGGGCATGGCTGCAAGCCGTCTGCAGGAGACCTCGGCGCACTTGAGGAACCGCAGCTCAAGATCACTTGACGCCTCGCCGTAGTACGCCGCGATTTCGGCCAGGTCTTGTTGCGCCTGGCGCGTTCTTGATACGCTTGGCCTTTTTCTCACCGGGTGCGGGGATCTGAGTCTGCGCGCGTTCCAGAGCCACGCGCCTGAGTTCATCCCAGTCGGAACGGGTCAGAGGGCCAACGCTGCCGCTTTCGATGCCATCCAACAAGAGGCGCTCAAGCCTCGCCTGGATGGCATGTTCCTGGTGCCTGCGTATCAGGCTTCTGAAGAACTCGCTCACGTTCCCGTAGGCTCCACCTTTCACCTGAGCCGAGACATATCGTTTCAGTTCTTCCGAGAGTGAAATGTTTATGGTGGCCATCCGCTATCACCTTTGAGTCACAAGATAAGGATATATCAATAGATGTCAACTATTGACACATCTCGGGCGGGTCCGCAACGCTCGCCGACAGCTATCGCGGAAACGCTTCTGGCAACCCGCGGTCGACAGTCAGCACACAGCCCGTGGTGTGCTTCGAGCGGTCTGAAGCGAAAAACAGGAAGGCGTCGGCCACGGCCTCGGGCGGAATGAAGCCGTCGCCCGCGAGAACCTTGCGGGAGAGATACTTTGCCAGCTGATCGGCCTCCGACACTTTGCCA
>Ga0137427_10001105_pt1 | contig 12498 bp, 11 predicted proteins | sample EasRivERMZT700_2_FD_102309 | JGI IMG/M metagenome (GOLD analysis project Ga0137427, IMG submission 102309) | Soil microbial communities from meander-bound floodplain in the East River, Colorado, USA - East River MetaG ERMZT700_2 | ecosystem: Environmental > Terrestrial > Soil > Floodplain ...
GAGGGAGAAGCTCGCGAAGATGCAGTGCTATCGGCGGCCGCAGCGCTACTGGCGCGCGGCGGGGGTCGACGGGCTCGCGGTGCACGCTGCGGGCGGCGCGCCGAACAGCTCGCTGATCTCGCCCATCACGTCGGCGGTCGGCCAGCTCGATCGCTCGGTCGCGCAATGCGTCCGTCCTAGTTACTTCGCTGACCAGACCGATCTCCAGCGCCTTCTGGGCGTCGATGCTCTCGTGCCGGCCGAGGATCATCATACGCATCACCCACTCAAACCCGATCTTGCGCGCGAAGACGACCGGCCCGACCGGCGCGACGAGCCCGACGCTGACACCGGTGTTCGAGAACTTCGCGTTCTCCGATGCGATCACGATGTCGCTGTCGCCAACGAACATCAGCCCGCCGCCGACAGCCTGGCCGTTGACCGCCGTGATGATCGGCTTCCAGACGTCACACTGGCGGCCCGTGATGTGCAAGGCGGCCGGCGGGGCGGCCCCCCCTTCTCCACTGCCGCCTTCGGACGTGCGACGCTGCATCTCCGGGTCGCGCAGGTCCACACCCGAACAGAAGAAACGATCGCCAGCGGCAGTGAAGACGATCGCGCGGACGTTCTTGTCGTTCTTGATCTCCTCCCATGCAGCGGGAAGCTCCTCGTACATGAGCCGGGCGCTGAGCGAGTTGCCGGCGTCCGGCCGGTCTATTGTGAGGACGGCAACGTGATCGAGCTTTTCGTAATGTAGGTCAGACATGGCGACTCCTCGCTATGCGGGCCGAACGCGCGGCAGCGATATCTCATCGTTAATGGTCTCGAAGGTGATGCGCACGGGCGCACCGACCGCGAGGTCGTCGAGCGCAAGCGTGCGGTCCCAGTTCGCCATGACCCGCACGCCTTCCTCCAGATCGACGAGGACAACAGCGTACGGGCACCAGTCGCGAAACGGCGGCGCGGGGTTCTGGCGTACGATCGAGTACGTGTACACCGTGCCGAGACTGCTCGCATCGCGCCACTCAGTCTCGTTCGACCAGCAGCGCGGGCAGTAGCGACGCGGATAGAAGTACGGCGCATCGCATGCGCGACAGTGCATGATCAGGAAGCGGCCCTCGCGCGCGGCCGCCCAGAACGGCTCCGATTCGCTATCGATCTGCGGCAGGTACCAGTCTTCGTTCATCGACTAGTCCCTCGCCAACACGATCGTCGAGCAGTGCGACATGAAGCCGCCGGTCGCGTTGCAAACCGCGACCTTCGCGTCAGGCACCTGCGCGGTCGACTCCCTGCGGAGCTGTCGCACAGCCTCGATCATCAAGAAGAGTCCGCGCATACCGGGGTGGTTGCTGGAAAGCCCGCCCCCGTCCGTATTCATGGGCAGCGCGCCGTCCCAGGTGAGCTTGCCGTCCTCCACGAATGGCCCGCCCTCTCCCGGCTTGCAGAATCCCAGACCTTCCAGGGAAAGGAGCACCATGATCGTGAACGCGTCGTAGATCTGGAGTACATCGACGTCCTTGTGCGAGATGCCCGCCTCAGCGAACGCCTTCGGCCCGCTGCGCGCGCAGGGCGATATGGTCATGTCCTCCATCTGCGCCATCGAGTAATGCGACTCTGCGCTCGCTGCGCCGATCACCCAGACCGGCGGCTTGCGAAGCGATCGCGCGCGCTCCGCGGTCGTCAGGATGATCGCGCCCCCGCCGTCCGTCCGCAGGCAGCAGTCGAGCAGGTGCAGCGGGTCCGCTACCATGCGCGAAGCCATCACGTCATCGACGCTGATCGGATCGCGCATAACAGCGTTGGGGTTGCGCGATGCGTTCTTCCGCGTCGCCACGGCGATTGCTGCGAGCTGCTCCGACGTCGTGCCGTACTGGTACATGTGGCGCTGCGCGACCATCGCATACTTGCTGATCAGCGTCGGGCCGAACGGCACTTCGTACTGGTTGATGCCGCTTGGCATGAACGTCGCGTCCGAAGACCGGTAACGCCGCTTCACGTCGGATTTCGCCGTGCTCGCGTACACCAGCAGCGCCGTCGAACAGCGACCGGCCTCCAGCGCCAGCACCGCGTGCTCGACGAACGTCTCCCAGGAGGAGCCGCCGACGAGCGTTGAATCGAGGAAGCGCGGCTGGAGGCCCAGGTACTCGGCAAGCTGTAAGACGTGGAGGCCGTCAGCGTGGCCGCAGGAGAACAGGCCGTCGATATCGTCCTTCACAACTCCTGCATCCGTTATGGCGCGCGTCGCCGCCTGCGCCTGCAACTCGAAGGCGGTCTTGTCCGGCACCGTTCCGAAGTCCGACTCGGCGACACCCACCATAGCGATGTTCTTCTGCAAAGCGGCGCTAGTATAGCGGAGGCGCGTTTGACAGTGCGACTTCAGCGCTGTACAACCAGCGCGATGAGACTCGAAGGCAAGGCCGCGTTCATCACCGGCGCTGCCCGCGGCATCGGACGCGAATACGCGCTCCGATTCGCGCAGGAAGGCGCGTCAGTCGCGGTCGTCGACCTCGAGGCGAAGGGCGCCGAGGAGACAGCAAGACTGATTCGTGAAGCCGGTGGCACCGCAGTCGCGATCGAGTCGGATGTGACAAGCGAGGAGCGCATGGCGGCCGCCGCGCAGCGCGCCGTCAAAGAACTCGGCAAGATCGACGTGCTAATCAACAACGCGGCGCTCTACGGCGACATGGACATCGCCGACCAGTCTGTCGAATACTTCACCAAGCTTATGAACATCAACATCCTGAGCGTCATCGTGACGTCGCGGGCAGTCTTTCCGCATATAAAGGCGGCAGGTGGCGGTTGTATCATCAACATCTCATCGACGGCAGCCTACCCGCTTCCTATCCCTATGGGCGGCGACCCGCAGACGGTGCCAATCAGCGGCTACGCCGTGTCCAAGGCAGCGGTGATTCACCTGACGAAGTGGATGGCGAACACGCTCGGCGCGGCGAACGTGCGCGTGAACGCCATCGCGCCCGGCCTTACGATGACCGAGGCGACGAAGAAGATCGTGCCGGGTTTCATCATGGAAAGCGTCACCCAGAACACGGCTCTCAAGCGTCAACTCGACCCGACCGATTTGACTGGTACCGCCGTATTCCTCGCGTCGGACGACAGCGCTCTCGTAACGGGTCAGGTCATCGTCGTCGATGGCGGCCTGGTCATGCTCGGCTAAGGAAATTCACGTGACGACAGACACAAAGCAGCCAACCGTCTATCAGATGTACATCGACGGTCGCTGGCTCGGTAGCGACAGCGGCGCGACGTTCGAAGTGATCAATCCTGCTACCGAAGAGGTCATCGCGACCGCGCCCGAGGCATCTGTCGAGGAACTCCAGCGCGCGCTCCAGGCTGCACGAACGGCGTTCGACGAGGGGCCGTGGCCACGCATGTCGCAGCGAGAACGCGGACGCATCATCGATCAGATAGCGGATGGCCTGGAAGCAAAAAAGGAGCACCTTCGTGCCCTGCTGACCGCGGAGGTCGGCTGCGCGCAGTATCTGATGCCGCTCCAGCTCGAAGACCCAATCCGCTACATGCGCGGCTACGCCGAGCTCGCGTACAAACACAGTCCGATAGAGATGCTGGAGCCGATGGTCATCCAGTCGCCGATGGGCGTGAGTGCAACGAACATGATGGTCTACAACCAGCCGGCCGGCGTCGTCGGCGCTATTAACACGTGGAACTTCCCGCTGTTCGTACTCGTGCAGAAGCTCGGACCCGCGCTGGCGACCGGCTGCACGATGGTCGTCAAGACCTCGCCGTGGGCACCTCTGCTCAACTTAGAAGTCGCCAAGATCATCGAGGAATGCGACCTGCCGTCAGGTGTCTTCAATGTCATCACCGGCGCAAATGTCGAAGTAAGCCAGGCGATGGTCGAGAGCAAGCTCGTCGACAAGATATCGTTCACGGGTAGCGTCCCAACCGGCAAACGCATCGCAGAGGCCGCAGCCCGGAACCTCACACGCGTACATCTGGAACTCGGCGGTAAGTCCGCGCTGATTGCGCTGGACGATGCCGACTTCGATGCGATCGGCCCTAGCCTGGCCAGTCCTACGTTCGTCCATGCAGGCCAGGGCTGCGCGCTTGCGACACGCTGTCTCGTTCCAGCCGCGCAGTATGACAAGGCGGTCGAGAAGATGGTTGGCTTCGTGTCCGCAGTGAAGGTCGGCGACCCAACCGATCCCTCCGTGCTGCTTGGCCCGCTCATCCGCGAAGAGCGCCGCAGCGCCGTCGAAGCGTTCATCAGCATCGGAAGAGACGAAGGGGCGACAATTGCCGCGGGTGGCGCACGGCCCAAGGACCTAGAGCGAGGCTACTTCCTCCAGCCGACGGTTTTCTCGGACGTGAACAACAACATGCGCATCGCCCGCGAAGAGATTTTCGGGCCGGTGCAAGTTGTGCTGCCCTACAACGACATCGAGGACGCTGTCCGCATCGCGAACGACTCGCCGTTCGGCCTTGGTGGTCAGATCATCACGAAAAACCAAGCGCGCGGCATCGAGCTTGCCAAGCGTCTGCGCACGGGCTCTGTGATGGTGACAAACGGCACGGGCTGGGCGGGTGCAACGCCCTTCGGCATCGCCCCATTCGGGGGTTTTAAAGAGAGCGGTATCGGCCGTGAAGGCGGCAAATACGGACTCCAGGAGTTCAGCGAAACCCAATCGATCATCTGGTAGCTGCCATTGACACGACATCAAGCCGAAGCACATAATCGGCCAGCGTAAACCTCGGCAGTCAGTCGCAGCGCGGGGAGGCGTACGATGTTTCGTCGATCACGATTCGCTTGGATATTCCTAGGACTAGCGTTGTTCGCTGGTTTAGTGGCCTTCGCGTGTAGCGACGACGAAGGCGACACGCCTTCGGACGGCACACCCTCTGACACAACCGCTGAAGCGACCATAGATGACGCTACGCCTACTCCCTACACAGGCGTGATCATCAACCCGGAAGACGTGCTCGAAAAGGACGGAAACGCCTCCAAGACCGCTGAGCTGAAAATTGGCTGGATGTTCGAGGCCTCGGGACCACCCGAAGTTACAGGCTTCGGCGTACCAACAGGCGATGGAGTGAAGCTAGCTGTCGAGGAAATCAATGAGGCCGGCGGCTTTCAAGTCGGCAACACGGTGTACACGATCAAACTCATCGAATACGACACAAAGTCGACCGAGCAGGACACCATCGCGAACACTCAAGCGCTTGTCAGTGATGATGGCGTCAAGGTCATCTTCGGCCCGGCCACACTCGGCGAAACGTCCGCCACTACAATCACGCAGGAGGCTGAGGTGATCCACCTCTGTCCGTGCCAAGAGCGCGAGAAGCACGCGCTGAGCAGTGTGGAGAAGGCGCACGGTGAGTCACAATGGGCGTTCCAAACGCTCCTGCCCTTTAGCCTGCTCGTCGAGCAGGGGGCCTCAACCTTTAGTACGGAGTGGCCCGACCTCCACAGCATGGCCTTTCTGTGTCAGAACAGCGCCACCGGAAAGGACATCTGCGAACGCACACGCGATGCGTACGAAGCGCACGGCGTTGAAATCATCGGTGACATTCAGTATTTCACAGTCGGAACAACAGACTACAGACCGTTCCTAACCGCCCTCAAGAATCAAGGCGAGATTGATTACTTGTACAACTATGATAACCCCCTGAACACCGTTCAGATTGTACGCCAGGCGTTCGAGCTCGGTGTGGGCAAGCTCCATCTCGTGACCGTGCCCGCCGCACTCGTTCAGCCGTTGATCGGCCGCGAAATTCCTCAAGACACAGCGGTATCCGCCGGTGCCGCACCGCGCCAGGGCGTGCAGCCTACTTCCCAGAAGGCAGCAGACTACTTCGAGCGATACGCCGAGTTCAAAGGTATGACCTTTGACGAGCTGGCTGGCTCCGTTCCAGCTAACTTCGTCTCCTTGATGACTTACGACTACCTGTATATGGTGGCTGCAGCAATGCAGCAGGCCGGCACCGTTGATGACACCAGCGCGATAGCGAAGAAGCTGGAGGTCTTACATTACAACGGAGTCGCTGAGGATGACTTGTTCTTCAATTCGCGCCATCTCGCCGTCCACGGCACGGAGCCCTGCGTCGTACGCGATGACCCGGCCTCGAGCGATCTAGCCATGCAGGAGATCACGTGCACGCACAATCTCGCTCCGCCGCAGGCTGCCAAGTAGGCTAACGTTCGTAACACTTTCGGCCTTCGTAACCAGCGCCTGAGCCTGCTATAATCGGCGGCACCAGCACGAGCGCGGACTGGCGCAGCAGTGGCGGCGCGCAAGACAGGCAGGAGGCTTCGTGTCCAGCGAGTTCACAGAGTTCTTTCAACAGCTCTTTAATGCACTACGCATAAGCGGCGTCTACGCGCTTGTCGCGTTGGGCATAACGGTTATTTTCGGCCTAACGGGCATCGTCAAGTTTTCCATCGGCGAACTATTGACGATGGGCGCGTTTCTCACGTTCGCCCTTTGGGACAACACAGTGCCATACATGCTCGCGATACCGATCGCCGCCCTGGGCATAGGAGCTCTAGCGCTGATGCTGGAGCGAGTGGCGTTTCGGCACACGCTCGAGAATCCCATCAATGGCTTTATCGTGTCGCTCGGGCTGATCCTCGTTCTCCAGAACGTCATTATCGAGGTCTGGGGCACGACGCCACGCGCGATTCCCCCGCTCTTCACTGACATCTGGGAAGTGGGTGGCGTCCGCATGCCTGTGCACGACTGGTTCATCATCTGGGTGACCGTCGGCCTCATAGTGGCGTTATTCGCGTTCCTGCGGCTTTCTAAGTATGGCCGGGCGATCCGCGCTTGTGCCGAGGACCGCGAGGCGGCAGCGCTCATGGGCATCCCCGTGGATCTTGTGATCGCGGGGACGTTCGTGCTGGGCGGTATGCTGGCCGCCACTGCCGGCGGGCTGCTCGCATCGACGAACATTGTTAACTCTTACCTTGGGGCATCGTTCCTTCTGAAGGGCTTCGCGGTTGCTCTCGTTGGGGGCCTCGGAAACATTGAAGGCGCGGTGTTCGCCGCACTCCTGCTCGGTACGACCGAGACAATGGCCGCAGGCTACGGTGATCGCTTGACCGACGGCCGGCTTGGCCTGGAGTGGCGAGACGCCTATGTCTTTGCGCTCATGATTCTTGTGCTGCTGTGGCGTCCCTCCGGCTTGTTTCGTGCCAAGGGCAGGCTGCAGGAGACCCTCCAGTAACCACGAGAGGCTGCGAGCGTGGCGACAATAACAGGGCGGCTCGGTAACTCGATCTCGACCCGATACAACCTAAGCGACATCCTCGGAGCCCGGCTTCCTATCGCGCTGCTGCTCTGCGTTCCATTGTTCGCGCCTCAGTTACTGTCGGGCACACGCCTGCTCAGCCTGGCAGTTACCTGCGCGATCTACGTGATCGTAGCGAATGGCCTACACATCATCTTCTCGTACAACGGCCAGCTCTCGCTGGCGCACACTTCCCTGTGGGGAATCGGCGCCTATGCGACTGCCCTCCTGATCTCTCACTACGGCACGCCCACCATCCTCCTCTTGCCCATTGCTGGACTCGCTGCTGCGACAGCAGCAGTGATGATTGGTATACCAGCCTTCCGCACCGGGGGCTTCAGTTTCGCGATCATCACGTTCGCCTTCGCGGAGATATTGCGACTCGTCGCAAACAATTGGGTTACCCTCACAAACGGTAGTCTGGGGATCACGATCTTCGACTCGCCCAGTTCAATAGGGCCAATCAGTTTCGATACGTTCAATCACCTGGACAATTTCTATTATCTGGTTCTGGGATTCGCCTATCTAAGTGTTGCAGCCGTTTGGATAATCACACAATCGCGGGTGGGCAAAACATTCGTGGCTATCCGGGAGAACGAATCCTTGGCCCGATCGCTCGGCATCAACACGTATCTCTACAAGCTAATCGCATTTGCTATGAGCGGCTTCTTCGCCGGTGTGGCGGGCGTGTTCTTTGTCTATCACCAGAAACACATCGAACCCGGGCCTCTTAGTCCATTCGGCGCGCTATACACTATTCAGTTTCTGCTGATGATCCTCATTGGTGGCAGGCTGAGCGTTCTTGGCCCAGCGATCGGTGCCGTGATTGTTGTCTTTGGGCCAGAGGCCACAAACGAGTTGCTCGCACTCGCCGGCTTCGAGAACGTGATAACGTTTGGGCGTTCTCAGATACTCTTTGGCAGCTTACTTGCGCTATCCGTGCTGAGCGCCCCGGAAGGAGTCGTCGGGCAAACGAGGCGAGGCTATCACGTGTTTTTCACATCCATACGGCGCGATCGGGAACGGGGACACGGCTGGCTGCGCAGCGTGCTAATGGCATTCGGTCGCGCGGTTATCCCAGTAGGAGCTAACGAGTAGCCATCATGTCGGACACATTGCTCCGGGTAGAGGAGTTGGGTAAGAGCTTCAACGCTGTCCGGGCGATAGATGACGTTGACGTGCAGGTCAATCAAGGTGAAGTCCTCGGCTTGGTGGGACCGAACGGATCAGGCAAGACAACATTGTTTAGCTGCGTGACCGGGTTCGTCCGGCCAACGAGCGGTCGGGTTCACTGGCAGGGAAAGGAGATCACCAATCTTGCGCCCGACCAGATTGCGCGGCGCGGCGTGATTCGGACGTTTCAACAGAAGATGGTCTTCCCACGCGCTACCGTCCGCGAGAACTTGACCATGGCCTGGGGGAATCGCCGCACCAGCGAACGCGCATCGTTCACCTCCTGCGATGACCTGGTTTCCTTCCTTGCTCTCGACGAGTTCGAAGATAAGCTGGCAACGGACATCCCCTTCGGCTCCGCGCGAAAGCTGGGCATGGGGTTGGCGCTTGCTGCTGGACCCAAGCTCCTTCTGCTCGACGAACCGGCAGCAGGTCTGAACACCGAAGAAAGCCGTGAGCTGGCCGAGTTAATCCGCCGTATCACGGTGTTGGGTATCACAGTGTGGGTGATAGAGCACGACATGTCACTGGTGATGTCCGTCTCGGATCGCATCACCGTTCTGGATGCAGGGCGAAAGATCGCGGAAGGAAAGCCATCCGACATCGCAAACGACCCTGCCGTTATCTGCGTGTACCTTGGAGAGAAGTTTGCTAAGAGTCAGTCAGCTCAATAGCTACTACGGCCGCGTCCAGGCGCTGCGCGACGTATCGCTTGAAGTACCGGATGGCGGAGCAGTCGGCGTTCTAGGCCCCAATGGCGCCGGAAAGTCAACCTTACTGCACTCGATCTCAGGTCTCGTCAAGCCTCGCTCCGGCAGTATTCGCTACGCAGATCGGGAGCTGGCGGGCGCATCACCGCACGCGATCGTGAAGGCTGGCATTGCGCAGGTGCCCGAAGGCCGCCGCATTTTCACGCAACTCAGCGTGCTGGAAAACCTCCAGATGGGTGCGTTCACAAGGTCCGGCGACCGCATCCAGCAAGACCTCGATGGCGTATTTGCGATGTTTCCTGCCCTCGCCGAAAAGCGCAGCCAGCTAGGCGGCGAACTTAGCGGAGGCCAGCAGCAAATGCTCGCTATCGGTCGCGCGTTGATGGCTAAGCCGTCGTTGCTGCTCCTCGACGAGCCATCCCTCGGCTTATCACCACTCATGGTTGAGCAACTGGGCGAGGCTATCGCGAATATTCGCAAGCAGTCCGGCGTATCAATCCTTCTTATCGAACAAAACGTCGGCCTCGCGCTCGAGATGGTCAACGATGTCTACGTAATGCAGGCGGGCCACGTTGTACTCACCGGCTCAGCGAAGGCGATCTCGCTGGATGAGATTCGCAGAGCGTATCTCGGCCAGTCAGCAGCCACTCCCCAGAGCCAGTAGCTCGTCGATTGCCCGCTCTCACACTCGCTGTTACAATGCCTCGCTGTTGGGGTTGAACATGGCATTCAGGAGCACGACGTGAGTTTGCTGGAAGGTAAGGTGGCTGTCGTAACCGGGGCGGGGCGCGGCATAGGTCGCGCCGAAGCGATCTGCCTCGCTGCGCACGGTGCGAAGGTTATCGTCAACGACATGGGTGTGAGCGTCGATGGCAGCGGCGGCGACCAGAGCCCCGCAGAAGAGGTCGTTGCTGCGATTACGTCTGCAGGCGGCGAAGCGGCTGCCAACTACGACGACATCTCGACGTGGCAGGGCGCTGAAGGGTTGATTCAACAAGCTATCGACACGTGGGGCGATATCAACATCGTGGTAAACAACGCCGGCATCCTGCGGGACAAGATTATCTGGAACATGACTGAGGACGATTTCGATGCGGTAATTCGCGTCCACCTCAAGGGCACCTTCTCCACCATCAGGCACGCCGTGACGCATTGGCGCGCCAAGCACAAGGCCGGTGCGCCAGTCTATGGCCGGATCATCAACACCGCTTCAGCAGCAATGCTGGGTAACCCCGGGCAGGCAAACTACAGTGCCGCCAAGGGCGCGATCGCTTCGTTGACGTTAACCGTCGCTGTAGAAACGCAGTCAATGGGAGTCACCTGCAACGCTATCCGGCCAAGCGCAGCAACACGTATGACACAGATGGTAAGTGCCGAAATGCGAGAAGACGCCAAGGGCGGCTTCGACGCGCGCGATCCGAAGCACGTCGGCGAGTTCGTCTCGTATCTTGCATCGCCTGCCGCGCAGTGGATATCCGGCCAGGTGTTCTCGGTTTATGGCGATCGCGTGTTCCTGAATAAGGGCTGGCACAATGCCGCTAAGATGGAGAGCCCGGACAAAGGCTGGACGGCGGAAGAGCTCTCGCTCGCCGTGCCAAAGATGGCGGGCATGGCGCCGGTATCGATGATGGAACAACTCATGGCGGGCCAATAGCGGTGGATTACAGTTCATACGAATCGCTGTCAATTGAGGTAGCGAACAAGGTCGCGACAGTTACGCTGAATCGGCCGGAGCGCCTGAACGCGGTTAACGGCGTAATGCACAATGAGCTGGAACGCTTCTTTGGGGAAGTGAACGCTGACAGCGCTATCAACGCGATCGTGCTTACGGGCGCCGGCCGCGCGTTCTGCGCGGGAGGCGACATCACGGGCTTCGGCAGTTCTGGCGACCCGGACCAGAACCCGCAGGCGACGTTCAGCCGTGGGCCGCGACGGCTGATTCTAAACTACCTCGAGGTCGAAGCGCCGATTATCGTCGCCCTCAACGGTGACGCGATCGGCCTCGGCGCGACGCTGGCACTCCTCGGCGATGTCGTAATCGCCGCGGAGCCGGCGCGGCTCGCCGACACGCACGTGAAGATCGGCTTGGTGGCAGGCGACGGCGGCGCGATTATCTGGCCGCTCCTAGTAGGTGTGCATCGCGCAAAAGAGTATCTGATGACCGGGGATTTCATCGCCGCGCCAGAAGCTGAGCGCATTGGGCTCGTGAACCGCGTCCTTCCCACTGAGGAGGTCCTTCCTGCCGCCAACGAACTCGCAGCACGGCTGGCGAACGGCCCAACGTGGGCGATTCGCTGGACCAAGGCTTCTGTCAACAAGACGCTTCGAGAGCAGCTGAACCTTGTCCTCGATGCGTCGCTGGCGTTCGAAGCGCTTAGCTCCGGCACCGCGGATCATGCAGAAGCGACGAAAGCCTTTATGGAGAAGCGCGCGCCCAACTTCACTGGCCGCTAGACAGCCCTTCGCCCCGTCAGGCATCATCTTAAACGGGAGGCAGCTTTGGGCTCGCCGGTTACTGGCTACGTCCTGCGAACGTTCCCTGATTCCTCACAAGTCTTCATAGGAAGCGAGGTTGTTGCGCTAGAACAGCTCGGCTGTTCTCTGATGATCTTCGCGTACCGAAGGCCAAGCAGCCCCGCGGTCCACGCCGTGTTCGACGACGTACGCTCAATCGTCAGCTATGTCCCAGAGCCCCCCTGGACGAATCCCCTCGGCCTCTTCGCTGCCTCCGTCGAGTGTATCATGCACAACCCCGGCCACTACTTCCGAACGCTGTCGTACGTGGCAGGACACACCCTGCGAAGCGGCTCGCTTCACACGTGGTTGCGCTTCTTCCAAGCGACGCTAGTGGCGCGTGACGCGCGGCGCGCCGGAGTCCGGCACCTACACGCCCACTTCGCTGACGGCACGGCGCGTATAGCGATGCTGGCGAGCTTGCTGAGCGGCATACCGTACAGCTTCACTACACACGCGCGCGACATCTTTCGCTCGGGCATAAACCGTCGCCTTCTTCGGGAGAAGATCGACAGCGCGAGCTTCGTCGTTGGCGTCAGCCAGTACAACAAACGCTTTCTCGACAAGAACCTGCGACACGCTCGCAATGGCCGCGTGCACGTCGTATACAACGGCGTGGACCTGCAGCGCTTTCAGCCCAGCTCCGCCGTAGCACGCGACCCCGCTCTCATTCTCGCTGTCGGACGCCTCGTACCGAAGAAGGGCTTCGCTGATTTGATCGCCGCCTGTCGCGTACTGCGGGAGCAGGGGAGGCGATTGCGTTGCCGTATCGTAGGCGACGGGCCTTTGCGCGCAACTCTAGAATCTCAGGCGGCCGAGCTAGGCGAAGTCATCGAGTTCGCCGGGCCGCTGTCGC
>Ga0137427_10001106_pt1 | contig 12496 bp, 11 predicted proteins | sample EasRivERMZT700_2_FD_102309 | JGI IMG/M metagenome (GOLD analysis project Ga0137427, IMG submission 102309) | Soil microbial communities from meander-bound floodplain in the East River, Colorado, USA - East River MetaG ERMZT700_2 | ecosystem: Environmental > Terrestrial > Soil > Floodplain ...
CCGTGAATCAGGTGGGTCAGCGCTTCTACAATGAGAGTGCGATCGGGGACACCGAGAGCGATGCCAAATATCCGCCGGGGACCGACGGCACGCGCGAGCCGTTCGTGCCGCTCGATTGGCGCAACGCGAGCACCGAGCAAGTCAAGGCTCAATACAAGCGGTCGGCTGCCTCCGACGCCGCGCTCGCGATGAACGAGGGCTCACACGCTCCCGATTTTGCCTCCGGACCGGTTTGGGCCATCTTTGATTCCGCTGCGGTAGAGCGGCGGCGCTGGCCGATCCGTTACCCCTACATCGCCGACCCGCCCGACGGGTATTTCCACAAGGCCGATACGCTTGCCGAGCTGGCTCGGAAAGTCATGGAGCATCCGCACCAGAAGATGCCCCTGAAATATCTGGAGGAGACGGTGAGGCGATACAATGCGCTTGCCGACAAGGGCGTGGACGAAGATTTCGAGAAACCGGTCCTGCATCGGATCGACACGCCGCCCTACTATGCGGCGACCGCAGGGATTCGCGTGCTGGATTCCTACGGTGGTCTCCGGATCAACGGAAAGGCCCAGGCGCTGGATACGAACGGCCAAGTGATACCCGGCCTCTACGCCGGCGGCGAGGCCAGCGGCGGCGGTTCGCAGCACGGCATCGGCCGAGCCTCCGTCCACGGCTACATCGCGGGAACGAACGCGGTCGGGGAGCCATCGGTTTAGGTGCACCTCGCCGCTCCGCGCAAAAATTACCCCGGAGCGGTGGGGCATCCGGGGCACCCCGTTCGAGGCAGCGCATTGAAACCCGACGCGACTCCCGCACCCGATGGCCTGCCGCAGCCGCAGCGGTTCTGGGCCATCGTCACCACGGTGATCGCCGTATTCCTGACCGTCGTCGGCGCCTCCGTCGCCAATGTGGCGCTGCCGACGATCGCGGCCGATCTAGGCGCCGATCCCTCCGCCGCCGTCTGGATCGTCAACGCCTATCAGGTGGCCATCCTCGTCTCGCTCCTGCCGCTCGCGTCCTTGGGCGACATCGTTGGTTACCGGCGCGTCTATCTCGCCGGTCTCGTTCTCTTCAGCGTCGCCTCGCTCGCCTGCGCGCTCTCGCCGTCGCTGCCTGCGCTCGTGCTCGCGCGCATCGCCCAAGGGATCGGCGCGGCCGGCGTGATGAGCGTCAACCAGGCGCTGGTGCGCTTCATCCATCCCGCACACCGCCTGGGCTACGGCATCGGCATCACCGCGGTCGTCATCGCGGTATCGGCGGCTTCCGGTCCCGCCTTCGCGAGCGCCATCCTCGCCGTGCTCTCGTGGCCGTTTCTGTTCGCGTTCGGCGTGCCGGTCGGCGCCGTGGCGCTCGTGATCGGCATCTGCGCGCTTCCCCAAACCCCGCGCGCCAGCCACCGCTTCGACGTCGCAAGCACCGCCTTGAGCGCGCTCGCCTTCGGTGCCTTCATCGCCCTCATCGACACCATCGGCCGCGAGGGCTCGGCGCTTCTGATCGCGGCGGAGTTCGCGGTCACGACGGTGTCGGGCGTCCTGCTCTGGCGCCGCGAGGTTTCGCTTGCCGCGCCGTTGCTGCCGGTCGACCTGCTGCGCATCCCGGTGTTCGCGCTTTCGATCGCGGTCTGCGCCTCCTCGTTTGCGGCGCAGATGCTGGCGCTCGTGGCGCTGCCGTTCCATTTCCAGGCCGCCGGCTATTCCGCGGTGCAGATCGGGCTCCTGATGATTCCCTGGCCGCTCGCCACCGCGCTGCTCGCCCCGATTTCGGGAGCGCTGTCCGATCGCTATCCCGCCGGCCTGCTGGGACTCGTCGGATTGATTGCGTTTGCCGCAGGCCTTGCGGCGCTGGCACTGCTGCCGGAACGCGCCGCCATGATCGACATCATCTGGCCCATGGCGCTGGCCGGCGCGGGCTTCGGCCTTTATCAATCACCGAACAATCGCACAATCCAGGGTTCCGTGCCGCGCGCCCGCAGCGGCGCCGCGTCCGGCATGGCGAGCATGGCGCGGCTCTTGGGCCAGACGATCGGTGCCGCTCTCGCGGCATTTCTCTTCAGCCGCCTCGCCGGCGGCGGCGCGATCGCGGCGCTCTGGCTCGGCGCCGGGTTTGCCGTAGCCGGCGCCATCGTCAGCGCGCTCAGGCTCACCGACTCGCCGCAGCCGAAGGGGACAAAAGCCTGAAGCTCGCCCCTTGAACTTGGCGGTGGCGTGATCTTAAACAATCAAGTGTTTTTCAATGACCGGAAACACCCAGTATTTGCAGGCGTTTTTACTGACGGAATTCAAGAAATTGCAAGTTGCCCTAGGAGTTTGGCTTGTTTCAGCGTCCGCGATGGGCAAACGCCTGCTCGCCCCGCGCGTTCCCGCACTGCGTTAGACGCGGATGATCTGACCCTTGAGCGAGAACAGAACGGCTATGACATCCTTCACGGCGTCGTCGCCGATCTTGTTCTTGGCCAACGCAGCAACGATGTCGTCCATCGCCGCCAGATATTCCTGTTCGCTGATGTTCATCCCTCTATGCGCGGTAATCATGTCCCTGCCGGTATAGGTCTCGGGGCCGCCGCAGCCGGCGCAAAAGAATTCCCGCGCCAGCTTTTTCGCATGGTCGAGATCTTTGATGTTCTCGAATCTCGGGCTGACGACGGGGTTCCTGAGATGCGCTGCCATCACGTCATCCACAATCAGCGCTATCCCCTTTGCACCCCCGAGCCGGTCATACAACGACACTGCAGTCATCGCGAACGTCCTCCTGTTTGCGGGTCACCTTATCCGCTCCCGCAAGGAGGCGCGACAGCTTCGGCCCTCTGAGTAGCCGGATTGACCAGAAGTTGCACTTAGTCGGTTTCGGCTGGCGCTCAGCGGCCGCGATAGGCGAACGCCTGTTCGCCGCCCGCCTCCGCGAGCTCGGCAACGATTTGGTGGTGCGGCGACAGGTGACACACCGGATCGGCCACGCGTGCGTCGCCCGTCATCGCGAACGCCTGGCAGCGGCAGCCGCCGAAATCCTTTTCGCGGTGGACGCAGGTGGAGCAGGGCTCCTTCATCCACGCCGTGCCGCGAAACGCCGTGAACGCGGGCGAGTGCTCCCAGATGTCGGAGAGCGCATGATCGCGCACCGACCAGAACTCGAGGGCCGGTATCGTTTCCGCAGCGTGGCAGGGGAGCACGCGGCCCGACGGCGTCACATTCAACGAGCGGCGTCCCCAGCCGCCCATGCAGGCCTTGGGCAATCTAGCGTAATAATCCGGTGTCACCGCGTCGATGACGATGCGCCCCTGATAGTCGCGGCGCAGCTGTTCGATCTTCGCAACCGCGGCTTCCGCGTCGGCCCGCGACGGCATCAGGCTCGCGCGGTTTTTCAGCGCCCAGCCGTAATACTGCACATGCGCGATCTCGACCCGCTGCGCGCCCAGCGAAACCGCAAGCGCGACCATCTCGGCGACGCGCCCGATATTGTGCTTGTGCATGACGGCGTTCACGGTCAGCCGCAGGCCAAGCCGCGTGACCTCGTGCGCCAGCGCGACCTTCTGGCGATAGGCGCCGTCATAGCCGGCGATCCGGTCGGCCTCCTTCGGTACGCTGTCCTGGATGGAGATCTGGACGTGATCCATCCCGGCATCGGCAAGCGCTGCAAGACGCGCGGGCGGAACGCCGACCGCCGACGTGATCAGGTTGGTATAGAGCCCCGCATCGCGCGCCGCTTTGGTGATGTCCTCGAGATCGCGCCGCGAGGCCGGCTCGCCGCCGGAGAGATGAACCTGCAGCACGCCCATGGCGCCGGCTTCCCGCATTACGCGGCGCCAGGTGTCCGTGTCCAGTTCGGTGTTGCGCGATTCAAGCTCTAGGGGATTCGAGCAATAGGGACAGGCCAGCGGACAGCGGTGCGTCAGCTCAGCCAACATGCCGAGCGGTGCGCCCGTGCTACTCATGGGCCACGTCCAGCAACCGCTTGTCGGCGAGCATCTGGAGCAGGCCTGTGATATCGGCGAGAATGCGCTCGCGCGGCGCGGAATAGGCCGCGGCGAATTCGTCGGCCATCTGCCCGACCGTGACGGTCCCGTCGCAGCGCTTCAGGATGACGGAGGCGATCCCATCGGCCTTGAACACGCGCTCCGGCGCGACCAGCACCCAGCCTTGCTGCGGGTTCTCGGTCAGGCGGACGCCGCGCGGCAGAACCGGCTTGGACCCGGGTGTAATCGTGACGACGTCGCTCATCTTGCATCCGGCACGAAGGCGCCTGGCGGGACATGGGCCGGCGTCACATAGGCGTGCATCAGCGCGTCCAGCATGGTCCAGAGCACGCCGCATTTGAAGGCCAGCGCGTCGATCACGGCCTGCTGCTCGGCGGCGGTGGTCGCGTGGCGCTTGACGTAATCGAGCGCGAACTGCGCGTCGCGATCAGCTTGCGGCGGGCGCTTGTCGAAATAGGCGAGCGCTTCGGGCGTGATGAAGGCGTAGCCCTCCAGCATCCCGCGCACGCGTTCGCCGATGATCGCGGGCGAAAACAATTCGGTCAGCGAAGACGCGACCGCTTCGAGCAAGGTCTTCTCGCGCACGAAATGCACATAGGCGTCGACCGCGAAACGCGTCGCCGGCAACAGGCCGCGGAGCGAGGTGACGTATGCGCGGTCGAGACCCAGCACATCGGTCAGATGGAGCCAGCGTGCGATGCCGCCGTCGCCGTCGCGCGCGCCGTCGTGATCGATGAGCCGTTCGCGCCACACGCGCCGGAGCGCCGGATCATCGCAGCGCGCGATCAGGCTCGCATCCTTGTTGGGTATCCGCGCCTGATAGTAGTAGCGGTTGAGCGCCCAGGCCTGGACCTGGCCCTTGCTGCACGCTCCGCTATGGAGAAGCCGGTGAAACGGATGCAGCCGGTGATAGCGCTTGGCGCCGAGATCGCGCAGCGCCGCTTCCAATCCTTCGGGCGAGAGCACGGTCACAGCACGAATTCCATGCCGTCATAGGCGACATCCCAGCCCGCGTCGCGGACGATGTCGTACTCGTTCGAGCCCCGGATCAGAATGGGATTGGTGTTGTTGATGTGCAGGTAGACGCGCTTGCCGTGGGAGGCGAACGCATTCATCGAACCGTCCTCGCCCGTGATCGGCATGTGGCCCATGCGGCGTCCCGTCTTCGTGCCCGTCCCGGCGCGGATCATCTCGTCGTCGGTGAACAGCGTGCCGTCGAAGAACATCAGGTCGGCTTCCGCGCCAAGGCGCTGCAGGGCAGGAGGAAGGGACGCGGCTCCGGGAATGAACGCGATCGACTTGCCGTCCTTACTGAGCTCGACGCCCGCCGTGAAGTCGTCAGGGTTCGCGCCCGCCGCGTTCTCCAGATAAAGCGGCACTTTCCCGGGAGCGGCGAACAAGCGCGCCTCGATTCCACCGGGCAGCGCGAACGGCCGGTCGAAGGCGACCGCTTCGCGTCGGACGACGCTCGGATCGAGCGCAGAGAAGATCGGATTGTCGGTGAGCGTCGCGAGCACGCGCGCGGTTCCGGCGAGCGTGAAGGGCTGGCGCTCGCGAAGGCTGAGCAGGCCGGACACCTGATCGATTTCCGCGCCGGTCAGGACGACAGAAGCGATCGGGCTCCCGCGCGTGCCCTCCTTCGGCTGAAGGGCGCGCGTCGCACGAATCTGGGCGGTCAAATCGGGGGAGGCGTTGAGAAGGATCCAGTCCGTGTCGTTGCCGGAAACGGCGACGCTGGCCTGCGTACGCGCAGGCGCACGCGCGTCACCTGCCCACGAAAGCAAGCAACCCGCGCAACGGCAATTCCATTGCGGGAAACCACCACCCGCCGCGGCGCCGAGGACGATGGCGCGCAGCGTCATTGAGTTTTTTTAGAATTCTGCCGGGGCGTAGGCGTTGATTTCCATGCCGATGCAGATCTCGACGAGTACAGGCGTTGTCCAGGCCATACCGTGCTCCTGTTAGCGGCTAAGGTGACAGAAGCCAAAGTGGACCATGAAAGTGTGATTCGTGCAACCTGAACGTTGTGGTTGCACCGCACCATACCGTTGAATTCGACGCCCCCCGACGGTCCTGCGCCCAGTGCACAGGCCATAAGTCGCAATGGCTTCCACCGCTAACCGGAATTTGAACCCTAGCCGTTGTGACAACGCGCCGGGGAATGATACAGGGGACATAAGAGCCAGGCTGGACAGGGGAGCCGTTCCAGCCACCACGGCCATCCGGGGGAGATCATGGCAGACCAATCCATTGGCGGGGGCGTCCATGGCCGCCGCCGTTGACCAGCCGCCAGCCATCGAAACCGTCATCATCGATGCCGCGCGGCTGCCGCCCGCTCTGGGCGAGCCCGCGTTCTCAGCCGTGCGTCTCGGTGAGGCGCAAATCGCTCCGTTCAATCGCTTGGATGTTGCGCTGAGACAGGTCCCCAGCCTTTCGACGTTCCGCCGCACCTCGAGTCTGGGCGCAAATCCCACGACCCAGGGCGTGTCGCTCCGCGGCATCGCCGGCTCGGGTGCGGGACGCACCCTCGTTACTCTCGACGGTGTGCCTCAGCACGATCCGTTCGGCGGCTGGGTGATCTGGTCCTCGCTGCCGACGGAGGCCATTCAGGGTGTGTCCATCGTGCGCGGCGCCGGCGCGGGTCCGTACGGCGCCGGTGCCCTGACGGGGGTCATCGCGCTCGATGAACGCAATTCGGGCGCGGCCGCGACCGCCGAGGGCGGGGGTCCGATGGGGCAGTGGCGGCTGGCAGGCTCGGGTGTGGTCGATCTCGGCGGCGTCGGCATCTTCCTGAGCGGGGGAAAGGAACACAGTGACGGCTGGATACCCGTTCGCGAAGGGCGGGGCGCGGCTGACGTCCCGCTTGAGCTTGACGCCTGGAACGCCGCAGCGCGGTTCCAGACGCTGATCGGACGCACCGTTGTCGCTGCGCGCATCGGCGCGTTCGGGGAGTCGCGCAGCTCCGGCCTCGTCGGCGCGGATGCCGAGACGAGGGGCACGACCGCAAGCCTCACAGCCGCCACAGCGCCCGAACCCGGTGCGCTCGGCTGGCGTCTGCAGGGATGGTGGCGTGAGAGCAATCTGCGCCAGACCCAAGTCGCCGTCGCGCCCGATCGGAGCACCACGACGCCGGCGAACAACCAGTACGCCAATCCGGCCGATGGCTGGGGCTTCAATGCAGCCTTGCGCGGCACCAGCGAGACGTTCGAGTGGGAGACGGGCGTCGATGTGCGAGGCACGAAAGGCGAGACGAACGAGGAGTTCCGTTTCATGCAGGGCGCCTTCACCCGCGACCGCAAGGCCGGCGGAGACACGATGGTCATCGGCGGCTATGCGGAAGCGACTTGGCTGTCCGGCCCGCTGCTGATCACCGGCGGCGCGCGCCTGGACTGGTGGTCGTCGACCAACGCGCACCGAATCGAGCACAATATCCAAACAGGCGCGATCACCGTCCAGTCGTTCGCTGAGGATCAGAGCGGCACCGTTCCGAGCGCCCGTGGCGGCATCAAGTATGACCTGACCGAGACGCTGTATCTGCGCGGCGCGGCGTATGCGGGATTCCGTCAGCCGACCTTGAACGAATTGTACCGGTCCTTCCGCGTCGCCAACGACATCACCGCCGCCAATCCGGATTTGAAACCGGAAAAGCTCTATGGCGTCGAAGGTGGGATCGGCGGCGCGAACAGCACCGGCTTCAGTTGGGAGGGCACGGTGTTCTACAACGCGCTCACGGATTCGATCGCGAATCTCACGATCATTCCATCGAGCGCTACTCCGGTGACGGATCCGATCGAAGGATTCATCCCTCTGGGCGGGTCGTTGCGGCAGCGGGCCAATGTCGCGCGGATCGATGCTGTCGGCGTAGAGGCCCGCGTCGAACAGCGGTGGGAGATGTTCGGCGTCAGGCTTGCCGCGAGCTATACGAACGCGGAGGTGGACGGCGGTACGGAAGCGCCCCAGCTCACGGGCCTGCGTCCGGCTCAGGCGCCCGAATTTGCGGCCACCGCAGGCATAGATTGGTACGCGCCATACAACTTCGCGGTGCACATCGATCTGCGATACGAGGGCGACCGCTTCGAAGACGATCTGAACTCAAGGCCTCTGGACGCGGCCTTCACGGTCGATGTGCGGGTCGATTATCAAGTAACCGATCATGTCAGCATCTACGGCGCCGTCGACAATCTGTTCGACGCGGAGGTTCAAACCCGCTTGACCAGCGTTTACGAATACGGACCGCCGCAGCTCTGGCGCATTGGTCTCGCCTATCGGCGCTGAAAAAGAAAATGGCGCGCGTGAAGCCACGCGCGCCATCACTCAACCGGCAATGACGGCTTACTTACCGGTGTAGCGTCCGATGAGGTCGCCGCCCGCGAGGACTTTGCCCTTCATCGCAGCGAGCACCGCTGCGCGATCCGCGGTCGCGGGATCGAGGTTCAGCTTCTGGCTCAGGGCGAAGACCTGGAAGTGGTAGGGATGGGTCTCGCCTGCCGGCGGCTTCGGTCCGATATAGCCTGCCGCACCGGCGATGTTCTTGCCCTGGGCCGCGCCGCTTTCGAGTCTCTCACCGGCGGGTACGCCCAAAGGAAGTCTCGTCGCCGTCGATGGGATGTCATAGACGATCCAATGCGTGATCGGCTCGGGTCTGCTGACGCCGTTGTCTTCGACGAGGACGACGTAGGACAGGGTTCCGGCCGGACCTCTCAACCAGGTCAATGGCGGAGAGATGTTCTCACCGTTCTGAGTGAAACGCTCCGGGAGCGCATCGCCGCTGACGAACATGCTCGAAGTCACGCGCAAGTTCGAACTGCCCGCCCGCACCGTGACGAGCTCCTTAGCCAACTGAGGCGCGGCCGCTTGGCCTTGCGCATCTGCTGACGTCACGCACAAAAGCGCAAACGCGAAAGCCGCGACTGAGTTACGCACAACGCTCTTCATCTTGGTCGGTCCTTACCTGGATTTGCGGCACGGCTATAGCACGGAGAGGCCGCATCACTGCCAGTACGGTTTTGTAAAAAAACTCACAGCTGCGTGTGGCGTTACGTCGCGCAGCCAATGATCGAGCACGTTGCATGAAATCCACGCAATGCAATTGTCTCATTTGTATGTCAAACATCTTCTTTGTGTGTCAGACGCCGCTCGCGCGCACACTTTGACAAGTTCCGCCTACGGACGAGGCTCAGGCCGCATCTCGCTTGAAGAATTGACGACGGCGTGCAGGCTTCGCGCGTAATCGATGGCACCGCGAATATCCATTGAAGGCGCAACGCGCGCGTATTCCTTGATCGCGAGGACCGCCGGCTGCGGCGCCTTCAGAATTGTCGCGCAGAGTTTTCCGACGGCCGAATCGAGCGCGGCAGCCGGAACGACGTCGCTGATCAAGCCGAATCGTTCCGCGCGCTCGGCGCTCAATTCGGTGGTGGAATAGGCGATATGCATCAGCCGTTTCGCCGACACTTTGCCGAGCAGCGCCGACATCGCGATCGTCGGCATGATGTTCTCGCCGAACTCCGGCATCTGAAAGATCGCGTTCTCCGCCGCGAGCGTGATGTCCGCGCAGGTGGCGATGGCAAATCCGAATCCCAGCGCACGGCCGTTGACCGCTGCGATGATGGGTATGGGGCTGTCACGAAATGCGCTGTAGCAATTGAACACGACATCACGCCCCTTCCGGACCGCGAGCGCCTCGAGCTTCGGCGCGGCAGCGCCGCGCGGCGCAATCCGCCCGACGCAGAAATCCTTGCCGGCGCCTTTGAGCACGACCAGCCGGGCGCGCGCGGCGGCGCCCTGAAGGAGCGCCGCCAAATGCGCGATCCCCACGTCGTTCAATCCGTTGCCTTCATCGGGCCGGTTGAGCGTGATGGTAAGAACATTGTTTTCGCAGGTGTCCAGAATGTCGTCGCTCACTTCGATTGTCCTTCTATGGCAATGGCTGCGTTCAGTCGTTCGGCGGACGGACCCTGGTCGAATTCCATGACCGTGTCGACGATGCGCGCGCGCTCTGCGCGGCTGAGTACGGAATCCGTCACGCCGTTGAATTTGTCCAGCACGATGTCGGCATCGAGCCCTCTTTGCGAATAGCCCGGCGGATAGGGGACTTCAACCTGCTGTTCGGTTCCTTCTGCGTCGATGGCGCGGATCGCGCAGGGATAGGAACCCGGCGCGCGCGCATTCCACGCGGCGTCGCGGCGCAGAACGATCTTCGACATCAGGCCGGTCACGGTCTCATCGCGCCAGCGCTCGCCTTCGAACTGTTCGGCGCCGAACCGGCCATCGAGAAGTGCGACCGCCACGATGAAGGGGAAGCTGTGATCGGCCGCCTCCCTCGACATCGGGTTCCGGCGATCGGGATCGTCCTGATGGCGCTTGGTCACCTTGTAATCCGCCATGGTGACTTCGATGCGCGACAGCGACGACGCGTTTCCGTTCAGCATCGCGTGAAGCTTCAGTGCGGCGGCGACAGCGCTCTGTCCGGTGTTGATGCAGGGATAGGTCTTCACGTGCGCGCGCATGATCGCGCCGTCCGCCGGAAACGGCGCGATCAGAGATGATGGCGCGGCGCGGCTAAAGACATCGCGCAGGCCGCGCTCGTCATCGAGGACGGCAAGCGGGCCGGTCGCGCCGTGTTCGGCCAGCAGCGCTGACTGGACGCCCGATTGAGCGACCAGCGCATTGGCAAGCGATTTCGCCGCCGAGATGTCGCCGGTGCGCACGATGCTGGGTGTCGCAGCGCGTACCGCGCCAAGAGCGAGCGCATGGGAGAGGTGCTGCTCGGAGAGTCCCATCAGGCGGCCCGCGATTGCCGGCGCGACCAAACCCGATACGGTGACGCCGTCCCATGGGCCTGAGCGATCCATGGCCTGCTGCAGCCGGGCGTAGAGCTCATAACCGAGCACGATGGCCGCGAGGATCTCGCGCCCCGAGCGCTGCCGCGTGGCGCCGACGGCCAGAGCAACCGGGATGTTGTCGCTCGGATGACCGCCCGATTCCGGCTCACCATGGGACTCGCCGATGATGTAGTCGTTGAGATCGAGTACGCGAATGAGGACGCCGTTCAGCAGCACGGCCTCCGTCATGCCGGTCCGTGCGGCCTGACCGATCACCGCGCATGAGCCGGGGGAGTCCGGCATGGCTCTCAGCGTGGCTTGTGCGGCGGGTTCGCGCCGTCCTGCGAACCCGCAGCCGATCGTGTCGAGCAGCAGCAATTTCGCCTGCTCTATCGCCGCTTGCGAAACCGCATCTGCATGGACCGATCGGATCGCCCGGGCGAGCAATTCGATCGTGCTTTCTTGTGCCCGCTGCTTGGCCACGTTCCGTCCTTTGCCGCCCGACCGCGATGAACTATCGTCGCGCCCGCCATTTCAGCCGGACGCAAGCGATGATCCTTCTCACCAATGAAGATGTCGAACCGCTCCTCAAGATGCCAGATTGCATCGCGGCAATCGAGGCGGCGTTTGCCGACCTCGGGAACGGCGATGCGGTCGATATCCCACGCCAGGACGCCATCGTACCGATCGGCCGGGAGGGCGCGGTCCACGATCTGAAGACGATGTCGGGCACCTGGCCCAAGGCGGGAATCGCCGCCATCCGGTTGAATTCGGACATCGTCACGGGTTCCGTCGTGAACGGCACTTCGCGCCGCGTGAAGCTCGCTTTGTCCGAGCCGGGCGGGCGCTACAACGGACAGGTGCTGCTGTTTTCCACCGACACGGGCCAGCTTCTGTGCATCGTCAATGACGGTCTGATGCAGCGCGCCCGCGTCGGCGCAACGAGCGGCGTTGCGGCGAAGTATCTCTCGCGCCCCGACGCGAAGGTTCTGGGCCTGCTCGGGACCGGCTTCCAGGCCGGCGGGCAGCTCGAAGCGATGTGCGCAGTGCGCGCGTTCGAAGACGTGCGCGTCTTCAGCCCGACCCAAGAGAACCGCCGGCGCTTCGCCGAGCACTATCGCAGAGCGCTAGACATCAACATCCGCGCCGTCGATCGTCCCGAGGATGCCGCCGGGGGCGCCGACATACTCGTCACCGCGACGAACTCGCTGAGCCCGACCGTGAAGCCCGAGTGGCTGAAGCCCGGGATGCACCTCTCGAGCGTGAACCGCACCGAGCTCTTGCCCGCGATATTCGAGCGCGTCACGCGACTCGTGGTGAACGCGCGCGAAGGCGGGAAGAGCTTCACCGCGCGCAATTCGCCCGAGGTCGGCGGCTTCAACCAAAACGACCGGAATGCGCATTCCGGCATCAACGACGTTTCCAACGTTCCCGAATTGAGGGACATGCTCGCCGGGCGCGCCTCGGGGCGGCAGTCTGCGGACGAAATCACCTGCTTCCACAATTACCAGGGACTCGGGCTGCAATTCGCGGCCATCGGCGCCATCGTCTATCGGGAGGCTTCGAAGCGGAAGATCGGGCTTCAGCTCGACGACCGCTACTTCACGCAAACCGTGCATCCTTAACGCATTGTCGTCCCGGTGCGGCTCGTGCACACGCGGCGAGGGACGGGGATCCATGGGTTCCCTTCCCCTCGCGATGCGTTCGCATC
>Ga0137427_10001108_pt1 | contig 12476 bp, 6 predicted proteins | sample EasRivERMZT700_2_FD_102309 | JGI IMG/M metagenome (GOLD analysis project Ga0137427, IMG submission 102309) | Soil microbial communities from meander-bound floodplain in the East River, Colorado, USA - East River MetaG ERMZT700_2 | ecosystem: Environmental > Terrestrial > Soil > Floodplain ...
GTCTCTGCCCGGACCTCGTCGTCGTCCCGCCGGATTTTGGGAAGTACCGCACGGCGTCGCAGCAGGTGTTTGCCATCTTCCGATCGGTCACGCCGCTCGTGGAACCGCTGTCGCTCGACGAGGCCTACCTCGACGTCACCGAGAACGCCTGGCAGGAGCCGCTCGGCATGAGCGTCGCGAAGCGCATCAAGGAGCTCATCCGTCAGGACACCGGCCTCACGGCGTCGGCCGGCGTCGCGCCCAACAAGTTCCTCGCAAAGATCGCGTCGTCGTGGCGTAAGCCGGACGGTCTCACGGTGATTGCGCCCGAGCGCGTCGAGTCGTTCCTGCAGCAGCTGCCGGTGGACGCGCTGTGGGGCGTCGGGCCCGTCACGGCCGCGCGGCTGCGCGAGCGCGGGATCACCCGCCTGGTGGACGTGCGCACGGCGGATCTCGACGTGCTTCGATCCGCGGTCGGCAGCATGACCGACTGGCTGCTGCAGCTCGCCGCCGGAGAAGACGACCGTGCCGTCGAGCCGAACCGCCCGGCCAAGTCCTCGTCCAGCGAGTACACGTTCGCGCACGACCTCACGGACATCGACCGGATCCGCGAGGAGATCGACGGCCTCGCGCGCGAAAACGTCGACTGGCTCCGCAAGAAAGGCCTGCTCGCGCGGACGGTGACGATCAAGGTCCGCTACGACGACTTCACGACGATCACGCGATCGCACTCCGCCGCGCCGACGAACGACGCCGACGACATCGCCCGCCGCGCCGTCAGGCTGCTCGGCAGGACGGAAGCTGGCACACGACCGGTGAGATTGCTGGGCGCTGGGGTGCACGGCTTCGGCGAGATAGACGAGGAGGCGGAGCAGTCTTGGACATTGCCATTCGATGAACCCGCGTGAATGCTGGCCCCGATCGTCGTCTTTTCACGCGGAGACGCGGAGGGACGCGGAGCCGCGACGGTGCGTGGCGTCGCAGGACCAGACGACGGATCACGAGATGAACGTCGCGTGACCTGCGATTCGACGTTCATCTCGCGATCCGGCGTCTGGTCCGTGCGGCCTTGCCGCCGGCGGGCAGAGCCCGCCGGCGACGCCACGCCTGGCCAGAGCTGCTGTCAGCAGTCAGCGGGCAGTGATACTCCGCGTCTCCGCGTGCCTCCGCGTCTCCGCGTGAAATCGTCTTTGGGTTTCTAGGAACTTACTTCTTCTCGATGCGGACGCGCACCATCGTGATCGTCTCTCGCGGCGTCTCGCCATCGACCGGCACTGCCCCGATCGCGCGCACGACGTCCTGCCCCGCTGACACGCGCGCAAACGCGGCGTATTTCCCGTCGAGCGCGCTGCAGCTACCGAGACAGATGAAGAACGACGTCGTGGCACTGCCCAGGTCGTCGCCGCGTGCCATGGAGACGAGCCCGAATTCGTTCTTCGTGTCGCTGAACTCCGGCGCGAGGTTGTGGACGAGTGTGTTCTGTGCGACCGTGAGCGGCGCGCGAAAGGCGAGCGCGCCGGTCTGAATCACGAAGTCCGGCACGACGCGGTGCACGCCCACACCGTCGTAGACGCCCGCGCCGGCGAGCCGCAGAAAGTTGCGGACGGTCTCGGGCGCGCGGTCGGCCAGAAACTCCAGCTCGAACGATCCCTTCGTCGTCTCCACGATCGCCTTGTAGCCGGCGAGCTGGGCCGGCGTGTCGTTCACGAATGGGACTGGAGGTGTGTCTCGAATCGTGACGGACGCAATGGTCACGCGCGCTTTCGGCTGCCCGTTCGCATCGGCGTCAACCGCCGAGATCTGCTGGACGACCTCGAGGCCCTCCACGACGCGGCCGAACACCGTGTACTGGCCCTGGAGCGACGTCTGATCGGTGGCGCACACGAAGAACTGCCAGCCCGCGCTGTCCGGCTTACCGGGCTGCAGCACCGCGGCCACGGCACCGGCCGTCATCGGCTCCGCGTTGACCTCGCCCTTCAGCAGATTCAGACCGCCCTGCCCGTACTGCGCGGACTTCGCGGGATCTTTCGAGAGCGGATCACCGCCCTGGATAATTCCGTACTTGATCACGCGATGAAACGTCGTCGACGCGTACGAGCCGTCGCGCGCGAGCTTCATGAAGTGCCCGACGTGATTCGGCGCCACGTGCGGCAAGAGCGCGATGACGAACGTCCCCGCGCTCGTCGCGACCACCGCCTGCTTGCCTTTCATCTCGGCGAGCGGATACGGCGATTGAAAGACGGCCGGTCTCGGCGCCGGCGGCGGCGGGGGCGATGTCTGGCGTTGAGCCGGGAGAACGGCGACGAGCGCGAACATGACGGCGGCACAGAGAAAGGCGGATGGCATCGCCGACCGGTTACCGCACGCGCCCGAGGTACTTGTCGAGCCAGCCGACGACTTCCGGGATGATCTGGTTGCGCTTGGTCGTGGAGATCTCATGGCCGCCCGGAAACAGCACGTGCCGCTTGTCGGCGGCCGGCGTGCCGAGGCTTTCGAAGAGCGGCCGTTGCGACGTCTGCAGCGGAAAGATGAAGTCCTCGTCCCCGTTCACCATCAGGATCGGGACGCGCACGCGCGGCGCGAAATTGAACGAGTCGGCTTCAGGCGCCGGCGCCGCGGCGCCGAAACCGCCCATCAGGAAGACGCCGACTTTGAGCCGTCCGTCGAGCGCGACCGTGATGGAGCCGAGCCGCGCACCCCACGACGAGCCGTAGTACGCCAGCTTGCCGGCATCGACGTCGGCGCGCGATTCGAGGTAATCGAGGGTGCGCCTGGCGTCCATCACCACCTGCTGGATCCACGTGGTGTAGGCCCGGGTGGGCACGGGCCAGGACGAGGTGACCTTCGGATCGCCCCGTTCAAACGTGTACTTGTAGACCGGGAACGCCACGGCGCGGCCGCTCAAGATCACGAAGTCGGCGGCCCAGTTCTCTGGCGTCAAGTTGGCGCTGGACGGATTCCGAATGGCGCCGGACCCGGGAAAGTACAGCACGGTCTGAAACGGCGGCTTCACGTTCTTGGGCAGAAACAAATGAATCGGTACGCGCTCGCCGCCATAGGCCGCGGCAATCGTCACGACCTCATGCCGCCACTGCGGATTCGCGTCGTCGGTCTTCTCGACGCGCGGGTCGAGCGGCGTCCGGTCGTACGCGTATTGGCCGGCGTAGATCCGGTACACGGCATCAGCGACGGGGCGTTCGAGCGCGTAGTTGCGCGACGGTGGTGCGATGGCGGCCATGAGCGCGGCAGGTGCGGCGCGCTCGCCGTCGGACATGCATCGAAAGCCGTTCGTGTCCGAGCGATCGAGCGGCGAGCGGGAGTCGGAGTACATGAACTGGTAGTCCGGCTCGTTCCACGCGCCGCCCAGCAAGTAGCGCGTGCCCGTGCCCGTGTCGTTCCATACCCACTCTTTGACGTTGCCCGCCATGTCCGCCGTGCCGTACGGACCCAGGCCCCGTGACGTACTCACCGGCTGCGGGCCCGTGCCACCGAAATTGCTCACGCGCGTGATCGCGTCGCCCAGGTCGGGCCGCGCGGCATGGGACCAGTGGTAGATCGTCGGCAGACGCTTACCCCGAAACGCCGCGTACGCCGCGGCTTCGTACCAGCTCACACCGCTGACGGGGTGCTGCTCCTGTCCGGCGAGCGGCGCGCCGCCTTGCCAGGTCGCCGGCCCAGGCCGCCCCGTTCGATCGCGGAACAACGCAATCGTCGTCGACCAGTCGAGCCGCTGCCCGTCACGCACGAAGGGCTCGGTCCAGTACTCGCGCTTCTCGTACCCGCCGGCATCCACAAACGCCTTGAACTCGGCGTTGGTCACTTCGTGGACATCGATGAGGTAGCTCGGCGCCGGAATGGAGGTGTTGTAGTCGAAACCGGTGACGGTCAGCCACATCCCGAAGTCCGGAACTGGGACCGGCACCATCCCGGCAGGGGTCGCGCCAGTGGTCGCGAGCGTCAAGCCGCCCCCCATCCCCGGCAGCAGCGCGACGGCCTCGGTGGCTCGCACGATGTCGAGCGTGTCGAATCCGGCCTTCTCCACGCGCCAGCGAAAGACGCCGCGCGGCACGCGAATGTTGACGAGGGGCGTCCGTCCCAGCGAATGCCAGGCGCCGTCGCCGCCGATGATGGATAACGACACGTCTGCTCCGGCGGGCGTCGTGGTGATCGTGATCTTGCGGGAGATCCGCGGCCACAGACTGTCGAGCACTTGATCGCCGCCAATCGTCCGCTCGGCCTCGTGCGCGAGGAGGAATGCCTCGCCGTGGCGGTCGAGATCGGCGAGCCGCATCGCCTCAGGTAGTGCGACCTGTCGTGCAGACCGCGCGCCGCTCGAGCGCCACGCCCAGACGCTGGCCACGCCAATGGCAAGCGCGGCCACGATCACGGCACCGACAACGACGCGGGACCGGTTGGGGGCCGCGGCTCCGGCCGGCACGGTGGTCGACGTTGGCGTGGGCTGCAGGTACTGCTCGAGCGCGTGCGCCATCTCCTCGGCGTTGGCGTAGCGCTTGGTGCGATCGCGTTCGATCGCGCGCGAGACGATGCGGGCGAGCTCGCCGCTCTTGATCTCGGTAGGGAGGACCGGCGCGGGTCCTTCCACGATCGCCTGGAGCAGCTCGTAGTCATCGACACCGATGAACGGCCGGCGTCCCGCGAGCATCTCGTACAGCACGACGCCCAGCGCCCAGACGTCGCTGCGCTCGTCGGCGTGTCCGCCGCGCACGTGCTCGGGCGCCATGTAGGCGATGGTGCCGACGGTCGTCCCCGTTCGCGTCAGGTCGCCGCCGCCGCTCAGTTTGGCGATGCCGAAGTCGAGCAGCTTGGCCTGGCCATCGCGCATCACCATGATGTTGCCGGGCTTCACGTCGCGATGTGTGATGCCGGCCTGGTGCGCGCGTGCCAGGCCGCGCGCGACCTGCAGCGCCAGACGCACCGCTTCACTGGCGGGCATCGGTCCGCGCTCGAGCCGCGCCTTCAGGGACTCGCCATCGCAATACGCCATCGCGAGAAACGCTCGGCCGTCGGGCAGCTCCTCGACGTCGTAGATGGTGCAGACGTTGGCGTGATCGAGCGCCGAGGCCGCCCGCGCTTCGGCGAACAGCCGCCGCTTGGCGTCGGCATCACGCATCAGCTGAGGTGGCAGGAACTTCAGTGCGACGAATCGTCCCAGCCGCAGGTCTTCGGCCTTGTAGACGACGCCCATGCCGCCGGCGCCGATCTCCGAGACGATGCGGTAGTGGGAGACGGTCTCGCCAATCACGCGCTCATGCTACACCGCGCGTGACGGCGTGCGGCTACCGCGTCTTTCGCTCTCCGATGGCCCACAGGTACGTGGACGTCCGCATGAACAGCTGCCCGTCCGAGATGGCGACGGTGCTGAGGCAATACGGCGAGCAGTCGCCGGCGAGCGAGTTCGACGCGAGGATCTCGAACTTCGGTCCCGCGCGGAATACCGTCGTCAAGCCTTCTTCTTCCGTGGTCACGTAGATCTTGCCGTCGGCGAGGATTGGCGACGCGCTGTACGTGCCTTGCGGGAGCCGCTCGGGCCCGTAGACCGTTGAGCCGGTCTTCACGTCCAGGGCGAACACCACCCCGCCGTCGCGCACGACATAGAGCAGATTGCCGTCGCTCACCGGCGTCGGCACATCGGGACCCTGCGCAAATTGCCAGGCGATGTGCGTGGCCGCGACGTTGCCGGTGCCGCCGGGACGGATGGCCGTCATCGGATTGTTGCGCGTCGGCGCGATGATCAGGCCGCCGACGATCGTCGGCGACGCGATGATGCGGTAGTTGCCATTGGCCTGCGGGTTGAGCACGTCGGCCCGCCAGAATTCCTTGCCGGTGGCGGGATCGTGGCCCGAGACGACGTCGCCGCCCGTGACGATGAGCTCGGCGCGACCGCCGGCTTCGATCCACGCCGGCGTGCTGTACGAGTCCGGCGACTCTGACTGCGCGTTCGTCAGCCGCTCGACCTTCCAGAGCGTCTTGCCCGTCATCTTGTCGATCTTCAGCACGTAGGACGGGTCGTCGGTCTTCATGCCGTGCAGCACCTGCACGTAGAGTGCGTCGCCCTTCAGCAACGGCGACGACGCGTAGCCCCAGTTGAGACCGAACGCGCCGTAGTCGGCCTGCAGCACACGCGACCAGATCTCCTTGCCGGTGAAGTCGAACGCCTTCAGCGCGCCGACGCCCGTGAGCACCCACACGTGCTGTCCGTCGGTGACCGGCGACGGCGACGACATGTTCTGCTTGCGCTGCATGTTGTTGCCGCCCGCGATCGGGCGCTTCCACAGCACGGTCTGCTTGCTGCGATCGATCGCCCAGAGCTCGAGGTCGCCGGTATTCGCGCCGGTGGCGACATTCAAGAAGATAGTTTCGCCCCAGATGATCGGCGTGGATCCGCTGTAGGCGGGGAGCGCGAGCTTCCACGCGATGTTCTGCGTTTCGATCTTCGAGCAGTTGAGCGGCGCGAGCGGCCGTCCTTCGCCGCGCTGCGCGCCATCCGGTTGATCGACCGCGGCGTCCGTGCCGCCGGACGGCTGTGGCGCCGGGGCGGGCACGCACGTGGCGCCCCAGGACACCGGGAGGCCCGTTTCCCCGGCCACGACGCCGTTACGCGATGGGCCGCGCCAGTGCGGCCAGTTCTGCGGCGCCGCCAGCAGGGTCGCGGTCGTGAGCAGGGCAGCGATCGACGTGGAAAGCAGCACGCGCTTCATAGCAAGTCAGCCTCGGGGAGCGACAGTTACAGGTTACGGCTCAGCGGATATGCCCGTGAGCCGGATCATTCTTGTGCGTCACATAGTGCTGGCGGAGCAGATCCTTGCCGTAATCGTTGCCGTTCGGGGTGCGCACCACCGTATGAACGTGCGCCTTGCCCGGAACGCGCGGACCCGGCAGGGCGACGGGCGTCTGATGATCGAATTCAATGAGGATGACGGGACTGTGAATGCGGTAGTAGAACGGATCGGCATCGCCGGTGCCGCCGACCCAGGCGAAATAGGTGTCGTCGAGCCGCTCGCGCACGTCCGACATGCGCACCTTGGCGTGGCCGGCGGCCATGTTGCCGACGTACTCCTGGACCAATGCCAGGAGGCCATCGCGCTGCGCGGTGGTCATGTCCTTCGCGCGGAGGCCGGCGTAATCAAGAACGAGATTGTCGCGAAAGGCCTGGGAGAGCGCGTTGTTCGCCGTCTTCGCGGCTGAGATCGTCGCCACCTTCCACTGATCCGGCGTGAGCGACTTCATGAACGCGAGGCCCTTGTCCTGCTCGCTCTGCATGACAGTCGTGCCGGAGTACTGGCCGGTCGTGGCTGAAACCGGCTCGGATCCCATGAAGGTCGGCGTCATCACGACCTGATCGCCGAGGACAAAGTAATTAATGACGAGGTGATGGCCGTCCAGTTGCCAGCCCCACGGCTGCTTGTCGCTCGGCGTGCCCATCACGGTGAGGTGATAGAGGAACTCGCCGTACTCCTCGAAGTTGTTGCGCACCTCGCCGATGTAGCCGTTCAACTTCATGATGTTGCGCGAGGTCTCGAAGCCTCGCGCGCTCAGGGCGGCGCGCATCAGCCCGAACGCGACTTCGCGCTGCGCGGGCGTCATCTCCTTGAAGCTCACGCCCTGGCGTGCATACCGGTGCACGTTGTTCCACTTCCGCCATTCCTCGTCGTCCACCGGATAGGTGGTCGAGGCGCGCTGGGCGTCGGTGAGGGCCGCGAGAAACTTTTCGGCTGCGGCACGGACGGGCGCCGTGGAGACGCCGGTGGCTTTGACGGGGAACAGGCCGGCTGTCACGGTGCCGTTGGTCGTGACGCCCTTGAACGGCTCGGTCGCCGCCTGGGCCTGCTGGTCGCCGCTCGCGTAGGACAGCGGATGGACGACGAACGCCCAGAGGCCGATGGCAACTCCAGTTACCGCTGCGAGACGACGCATAGGCTGATTGTAAAAGACCTCGGGTGTCGTTTTACGGCTTACGTAAAACGACAACCCGGGTTGCTGTTTACCCGCAAAACGACACCCGAGGTCGTTTTCGTTTACTCCCTCCTCAGTGAGGGTACCAGCGGCAAACGGCGGACGCGGCGGGTCGCGAGGGTCGCGGACAGGAAGCCGGCAAGCGCTACCGGCGCCAGCCAGACGAGCGCGGCCCACGGTAAACCGCCGCCGCGCGAATACACCACCGGCGCGACTGCAACGAGCGCCGCGGCGACGCCGACGATGAGTCCGGCGGCGACCAGCAACAGGTGCTCGGCCGCGACGACGACTTGCAGGTCGCCGCCCGTGTAGCCGGATGCCCCGAGCAGCGCCAGCTCCCGCCGCCGCTCCAGCACGTTGCGGGCGACGACAGCGACCAGGCCCAGACAGCCGAGCGCAAGGCCGAGGCCGCCGAGGGCCTGGAACGTGGACAGATACGTGTTCTCAACGCGGTGGAAGGCTTCGAGCCGGCGGGCGGCGTCTTCGGCGTCGAACCCGAAATCCGCGAACGTCTCCTCCAGTGCGCGCGCGGCCGCGTCGCGCACCTCAGCCGTCGTGCCAGGCACCGCGGCCAGAAACATCCGGTACCCCGGGAGCTCCGGAAACAACTGCGAGAACGCCGCTTCGCCGATCAGAATCTCGCCCTGCAGGACCGAGTCCGCGAGCGACCCGACGATGCGCAGGCGGATCGGCCGCGCGGTGTCGGCATCGACGACGATCTCCTCGCCGACGGCGCTGTGCAGGACGTACTGCAATGACGTCGCATCGACGACGGCCGGGACGGTGCCGTTCTGATCCGCCAGCCCGAGCAGCTGCCACGGATTCGCACGCTCGGCGTCGGTGGTGGCGAGCGAGCGCGCGAACACGAACGGCGCCGTCTCGATCATCCGCCGCGGCACGCCGGCGATCCGTGGGCGGCGTGGCTGATAAAGATTCAAACAACTCGCGTCGTCACCGGCCCGGAGCCGGAGGCCCATCAGCGTGACACCGGCCAGCGGCGAGCCAGGCGCGTCGTCCAGGCCCGCGGCCCGCCAACCCTCGGGGGACGACAGGTCGTGCACGATTGGCAGCTCGGACTCCGCGATTAGCGCGAATCCGCCGGTGCCCGGCGAGCCCGTCGCGCTCGCGTCCACGCGCTTGCGGAAGGAATCGACCGACACCAGCAGGAACACGGCCGCCGCGACGAGGCCGACCGACGTCAGGCTGCGGCCCGGCCGCCACGACGCGTTGGCGAGTCCGAGGCGAACCAGACGATTGCGGCCCGATCGAGGAGTGAGGCGTGTCCCCGTCGCGCGCGATCTCAGCCAGCCGCCGAATCCCGCCAGGCCTGCGATCAGCACGAGCGTGCCCGCGGCGAAGAACGCACCCGCCGCGTTCATCACGCCCAGGCCGGCGAGCGCGGACACCAGGATGGCGGCGGCGAGCGCGGCTAACGCGATCGCGCGCGCGCGGGATCGCCCGGAGGCCGCCGCAGCGGAAGCCGCGCCGGTCAACAGACTGCGAGGCGACTGGCGGCTGGTCGCGCGTACGGTCAGCACGATCGCCAGGATGGCGGCGACCGCACCGCCCGCAGCGCCGATGGCGAGTGTCATCGGATCGACATGCAACGTCAGCAACGTGGTGCCGACGGCATCGACCCACCACGTGCGCAGGCCGTACATCATCAACGCTGCCCAGCCGACGGCGAGTGCCGCCCCAAGAACAACGGCGGGCATGATCACGAGCACGCCCTCCGTGAGAAGTAGTCGCCTGACGTCGCCCGACGTGAGACCAGCGGCACGCAGCACGCCGATCTGCGCCTGGCGCTCCTCGAGGCTCAGCCGGAAGAAGAGGCCGGCGAGCAGCAGGGCGGCGACCATGAGGAAGAAGCTGAAGTACGAGAAGTACGCGCCGAAATCCGTCGCGCCCGCCGACGCCGTCAGGGCCTGCGCGCGGACGTCAATCACGGTCAGCCCGGCGGTCGCCGGATTCACCTCGCGCGCCAGCGACGTGATGTTCGGGGTCTGACCCTGGTCTGACCCCGGTCTGACCCCGGTCTGACCCTGGTCTGACCCCAGGCGGATCGAGGTCACCTGTCCGTGCCGCGATCGCCACATCCGCTGGCCGGCAGAGAGCGGCAGGAACGCCTTGGGCGCCGTGCGGTATTGGTCCCAGTACGCCTCGTCCTTCGGGCGCACGCGCTTGAGGTCGATCGGAAACGGCGGGTCCCAGTCGGAGAAGTTCTTGGATCCGGTGATGCCCGGATAGTTCGGCGCCCACTGCTGATCGACCGCGGGGCCCCGCATCGGGACGACGCCCGCCACGCGGAACGGCGACGTGGCCGTGACGAGCCGGCCCTCATCGGTCCAGCGGTAGTACTCGAGGTCGAGCGCATCTCCCGTCTTCGCCTGGAGATCCTCGGCCGCCCACGCGTTCAGCACGATGGGCGGCGGGCCATCCGAACGCGACTGGAGCAGCGAGGCCATTGTCGGGTCGCCGGCCGCGGTCGGGCCGATCGCCGTGACGATCGAGTACGGCACCGAGCGGCTTCCGACGGTCATCGCATTTGCGAGCCACGTCAGCACGGACTCGGCCGGCAGCGAGACCCGTGCGGCGCCGCGCTCGATGACCGTGGCGATGGCGTCTGGAATCAGCCCGGCCGTCGACTCGACGATGACGCCACCGGACGCCGCGTCCCTCATCGTCAAGCCAAGATCCTCAGGGAGGATCACCTGGGCCAGTGCCGCAGTGATCGACGGCCCGAGTGGCGCATCCGACCCCGTGCTTCTGAGCAGCAGCGTATTTGCGCGCCCGGGCACGTCCAGCTCGCGCTGCAAGCGCGAGAGGGCGACGAAGACCGCGCGCACGGACGCTTGTCCCGGCGACAACGAGAACTCGCGCATGTCCGCGGCTGGATCCGGTTGCGGCGCTTCCACCTCCAGTCTCACGGTGCGGCCGATCTCGTCCTTCCGGCCGTGCAGCGAATCCACGGGGATGTCAGTCGGCTGCGCGATCCGGATGAGGACGTCGTCTCCCGGCGCCGCGCCCAGCTCGGTGGCGAGCGCCGGACTCAGCCGGACCGCCGAGTTCGCCGGCGGAGCGCCTGTCGATCCGTGCAACGCAAAGAAGCGCGCGTCCACGCCAAACACGGACACCCGCGTCGCGCGACGGCCGGAGGTCGGATGCCGGACCGTGCCCTGCAACGCGAGGATCGGCGCAGCGTCGGCGAGGACCGGCGCCTGCTGCCGCAACCGCGCGCCCAGCGCGTCGCTGAACGGGCGCTCGGCGACGATGGCCGCGTCGGCATGGCCGAGGCGTGCGGTGGCGATCGACGAGAGGCTGGCCCGCACCGACGCGCCGACCATCAGCGATCCCGCAAGCACGGCCACGGCGCTCGCGACGCCGAAGACGACCGCGAGGTACGGCTGGCGGTAGAACGCGACGCTCTTCAGCGCGAACCGCAGGACGGTCATGGCGCGGGCTGCAGCCGCCGATCGTTGAGTTCGTACCGACGCGAGAACCGCGCCGCCAGCGCCGGGCTGTGCGTCACCGTCACGAGCATCGTCTTCTGATCGCGATGCAGCGCAAGCAACAGATCGGCGACACCTTCCGCCGAGGTGCGGTCGAGGTTGCCGGTCGGCTCATCACACAACAGGAGCGACGGCTGCCGCACGAGCGCGCGCGCAATCGCGACCCGCTGCCGCTCGCCGCCCGACAGCTCACCCGGACGGTGATCCAGCCGCGACTCGAGGCCGACGCCGGCCAGCAGCTGCCGGGCCCGTGCCGGCAGGTCGCCGTCCGCGGGGCCCGCGAGCGTCGGCGCCAGCACGTTCTCGAGCGCGGAGAGCTGCGGCAGCAACAGGTGATCCTGAAAGACGAAGCCGATCGCCCGCCCGCGAAAGCGCGCCTGCTCGCGGTCGTTCAACGTGTATGGATCCGTGCCGTCGATCGTGACGGTGCCGGCCGTCGGCGCGTCGAGCGCGCCCAGCAGATAGAGCAGCGTGCTCTTACCGCAACCCGACGGCCCCATGATGGCCACGGACTCGCCGCGGTCAACGTTCAGGGACACGTCCTCCAGGATCGCGAGCGGCCCGCGCGCGGTCGGATACGACTTGGAGAGATGGGACGCGGTTAGCATAGGCTTCGAAACACGCTTTCCGCTTCTGTTGCCATCACATCGATGCTGTGAAAGCGTCTCACGCCTTCGATACCCGCCTGGCCCAGCGCAGCGGCGCGGGTGCGGTCGGTGAGGAGCGCGAGCAGCGCGTCGGCGAGCGCGTCGGGATCGTCCGGCGGAACGAGGACGCCGCCGCCGGTCCGCGTGACGATTTCGTTGAATGATCCGCGGTCGGGCACCACAACCGGCCGTCCGCTGGCCATCGCTTCGAGCAGTGTCAGCCCCTTGGGCTCGTCGTAGGTGACTGGCACGGACATCACGTCCATCTCGCGCAGCAACGCCAGCTTGCCGGCGCGATCCGGCGCGCCCGCGTACTGAAACCGATCGGCCAGCCCCCACTCGGTCATCCGGGTCTGAATCGCCTTCA
>Ga0137427_10001110_pt1 | contig 12469 bp, 10 predicted proteins | sample EasRivERMZT700_2_FD_102309 | JGI IMG/M metagenome (GOLD analysis project Ga0137427, IMG submission 102309) | Soil microbial communities from meander-bound floodplain in the East River, Colorado, USA - East River MetaG ERMZT700_2 | ecosystem: Environmental > Terrestrial > Soil > Floodplain ...
CGCGCCCTGTTCTATCACGCAAAGAGCGTCCGGCCCGATTGGGCGGACGAGATGATCAAGACGGCCGAGATCGGCAATCACATCTTCTACCGCCGCGCGCCGCGCCGCTCGTAACGCGTTCTCGCGTGTGACATTTTTCGGCGCGGCAAAATTGCCTCAAATTTGCCTCGTTTCCGACGTGCGCTGCTTCGGTTTCTCGAACCGTGAGTCGCGCTGGACGCGCAACTAAAAATCCGCATGATGGAACCTTCTGGGGACATCGAGTCTTTTCACTCCGGGGAATACGCTCAATTTCGCGCAGCGTTGACGATTTAGAAGGCAGGCGTGACGTGAAGTAGGGGACGGCAAAGCCGTCATAGGAATCACGCCGCACTGCACCCCATCCGCGCCAGAGAAAGGAACACGATCATGATTGCGAGAACGCCATTGGCCCTATTGGCCGCCGTCTTGATGGCAACGACTGTCGCAGACAGTGCGGCCGCGCAGGGTCGCGGCCGTCCGGGAGGCAACCCGCAATACAATCGCGGTTACGAGGAAGGCTACCGCGAGGCCTATCGCCAGGCCTACCGGGAAGGTTATCGCGATGCCCGCGCCAATCGCCGTTTCGACGATTCCGATTACTCCTATGGGTACGGCAACGACAATAACGTCGGCAACGACCCGCGCGATCAGCGTTGGCGTTCGCGCTACACCCAGGCCTACACCTACACGGACGACTCCTTCTACCGGGACTGCCGGACTTCGGTTGATCCTGCGGGCGTGATCGCGGGTGCGCTGATTGGCGGTCTCCTGGGCAATGCCGTCGGCAATGGCGGCGGACGCGGCGGCGCCACGGTTGCGGGCGTGATCGTCGGTGGGACGCTGGGCGCTGCGCTGACCAGGGATCTGACCTGCGAAGACCGCAGCTACGCCTACAAGAGCTATTATGACGGCTTCAATGCGGGCCGTCCCAACGCCACCTATCAATGGCGCAATCCGCGCAACGGCAATTACGGCAATTTCCGCGTCGCCGACTACTACAACGACCCCGACGGCTTCCGCTGCGCGAACTACACCCAGCAGATCTTCATCAACGGCCGTCCGCAAGCCGCCACCGGCCGCGCCTGCCAGCAGCCCGATGGCACCTGGGCCATCGTGAGCTGACGGACCGGAGCTCGACTTCGTCGAGGGAGATGGCCGTGAGGCCGTCTCCCTTTTTCTTTGCAGCAAGAAATCACAACTTCGCCTCAAATCCGCAAACCTGCGCCACACTCCGGGAATGATGGCGCCGCAATCGCAGCATCAGATGTCCCCAATCCACCCAAGCCAAGGAGAGGGGAATTTCCATGCGGCGCCCGGCGGCCATCACACACGCGCGCGATCCGCGCGTTCTCGTTCAGATCTTCCATGTCCTGTTGGCGATTGTGGCCTTCGGCGGCCTGATCGTGGGTTACTCCATCCAGACGCGCGCCCAGACCCCCGAACCGGGCTGCGGCCAAGGTCTGATGCGCCGGAACGACACCGGCACCGGCGAGCTCCTGCTGAAGACGGCGATCCCCGGCTGCTATTTCCCGGCCCCGCGCGTCGCCGCCGACTTCACGATCGACATTTCAGGACCGGTGGCGCGGACGCGCGTTACCCAGCGCTTCGAGAATCCCGCCGACGGATGGGTTGAAGGCATCTATCTCTTTCCGGTTCCCGACGGCGCCGCGGTTGACACGCTCAAAATGAAGATCGGAGAGCGCTTGATCGAAGGCGAGATCAAGGAACGCGGGGAGGCACGGCGCGTCTACGAGGCCGCCAAAGCGGAAGGCAAGCGCGCGAGCCTCGTCGAGCAGGAACGGCCGAACATCTTCACCAACAGCGTCGCCAATATCGGCCCGCACGAGACCATCGTCGTGCAGATCGAGTATCAGGAGAGCCTGCGTTTCGACACCGGACGCTATCATCTTCGCGTTCCCCTGGTGGTGGCACCGCGCTTCAGCCCCCCACCCTCCGCAAGCCTCGTCCGTTATCGCGAAGGCGCGCAATTCAACTCGTTCGATCCGGTTCCGGACCGCGAGCGCCTCGAAGCGCCGGTGCTACGGCCGGAGGCGGGCAAGGTCAATCCCGTCACGTTTGCCATCACGCTCGAAGCCGGTTTCCCGCTTGGCCCCGTGGTCAGCGACAGTCATCACATTTCGGTCGTCCGCGAAGGCGACAGCCGCGCCTTGATCGCATTGGCCGATCGCGATGTGCCTGCCGATCGCGATTTCGCCTTCAGCTTTGCGCCGCGTGAGGGCGATGCGCCCGCCGTGTCCCTGCTCAAGGAGCAAAAGGACGGCGCCGATTATTTTCTCGCCTTGATCATGCCGCGTGCGGTTGAGAGTCCCGAGGCCAATCGGCCGCGGGAAGCGATCTTCGTGCTCGACAATTCCGGCTCCATGGGCGGCGAGTCGATCCGGCAGGCGAAAGCCGGCCTGCAGCTGGCGCTCGAGCGGCTAACACCGGCCGACCGCTTCAACGTCATCCGCTTCGACGACACCATGACCCAGCTCTACAGACGGGCCGTGGCGGCGACAGCCGAGAACGTCGCCTATGCCAAGGGCTATGTCGCCAACATCGAGGCGAGCGGCGGAACGGTCATGCTGCCGGCCCTCATCGCGGCGCTCAGGGACGAAACGCCGAGCGACCGATCCTATCTGCGGCAGGTGATCTTCCTCACCGATGGCGCCGTCGGCAACGAGGAGGAGCTCTTCGCGGCCATCGATCAGCGTCTCGGCCGCACGCGATTGTTCACCGTCGGTATCGGTTCGGCGCCGAACTCGCATTTCATGAGCGGAGCGGCGCGGGCAGGGCGCGGGACCTTCACCTATATCGGCTCCACCGATCAGGTCACCACGAAGATGGCCGAGCTTTTCGTCAAGCTCGAGCGGCCGGTGATGACGGATCTTGCCGCGGAGTGGCCGAGCGGTACGTCAAGCGAAGCCTGGCCCAATCCGCTGCCCGATCTCTATGCGGGCGAACCGGTTATCGTGACGTTCAAAGCGAACGGATCGGACGGCGCGCTCCTGCTCAAAGGCAATCGCCAAGGCATGCCCTGGGAAGTGCGGCTCGCGCTGTCGCAGGCGGGCGAGGGGCGCGGAATCGAACGGCTGTGGGCGCGCAACAAGATCGCGGCTCTTGAGGAGAGCCGCGTGCTGGGCGTCGACATCGCCGAGATCGACCGTGACGTGCTGAATGTCGCCCGCGAGCATCATCTGGTCAGCCGATTGACCAGCCTGGTCGCGGTCGAAATGATGCGGGTGCGGCAGCCCAACGCCCCCCTGACGAGCAGCCGTGTTCCGCTCAATCTTCCGGCGGGCTGGGACTTCGACAAGGTGTTCGGCGAAACCACGCGCGCTCTCGAGCGGCGTGCAGACGCCGCCGTTCCCGATGCGCTTCTGATGAAGCGCGATGTCGATACCGCGCCGCAAGGCGGCGTGCGTCCGCAGGACGCAGGGCTGGTGCTTCCGCAGGGCAGCACACCGGCGCCGCTGATGCTGATCGCCGGGATCATGCTGCTGCTCTTGGCGGGCGTTCTGCGGCGGCGCCAACAGAGCACGAATGCGAGGGCGCGTTGATGCGCGCCCTCCGTTCCGCTGTCGTGGCAGCGGTGTTTGCTGCGGGCGCCACCCTGGTCGCCGCCGCGGCGTACATCCCGGCGAAAGCCGCGCTTGCTCAGGTCCTGCTGGAGCGAGCATGGGATCGCGCGCAGGCCGGCGAGACGAACGCGAAACCATGGCCCTGGGCCGACATCAACCCGGTCGCCGTGCTGGAGGTTCCGCGCCTGAAGGAGCGTTCGATCGTGCTCGAAGGCGCACACGGCGAAGCGATGGCCTTTGGTCCGGGACATATGATCAACACACCGACGATCGGCTCGCGCGGCACTGCTATTGTGGCGGCGCATCGCGATACGCAATTCCGCTACCTGCGCGAACTCATGGACGGCGATCATATCGTCGTGCAAACGCAGGATGGAGGCCGCAGCGCATTTCGCGTGGTCGAGACCCGCATCGTGCGCGCGGATGCGTCCGGGCTCGATCCCGATGACGGCGGCCCGACCGGTGCGCGTCTGGCGCTCGTCACCTGCTATCCGTTCAACGGCGTTCTCCACAGTCCCTGGCGCTACGTCGTGCTCGCCGATCGCGAGTCTCCGAGCAAGGCGGCGCGTGATGGCGGAGGAGAGGGCTGACTACTCGATCGTGGCTTCGCGCAAGTCGACGGCTTGCACGAGCTTGTCCTGGACCGGGAGGGAGGCCACGAGCGTATCGATACGTGCGCGCTCGGTCAGGAACGTGCGGCGCTCCGTGCCGGAAAGAGTCCGGCCGTTCGCCATCTTGATGTTGGTCGGATTGACCTGCGCGCCGTTGACGCGAACTTCGTAGTGCAGGTGAGGACCCGTCGACATGCCCGTCGAGCCGCTATAGGCGACGAGCTGGCCTTGGCGGACGCGTGCGCCCTTCTTGACGCCCGAAGAGAAACGCGACAGGTGCCCATAGGCGGTGGAGTAGCCATTGGTGTGGCTCACCACGACGAGATTGCCGAAGCCCGGCGTATATCCCGCGAAGGTGACGGCGCCGCTGCCCGCGGCCATGACCGGCGTGCCGGTGGGAACCGCGAAGTCGATGCCCTTGTGCATGCGGTTGTAGCCGAGAACCGGATGGAAGCGCCGGCCGAAGCGTGAGGAGATGCGTGCGCCGTCGACCGGCGTCTTCATCAACATGCTTCGCGCGCTCTGCCCGTTGGCATCGAAATATTCTTCTTCGCCGTTGCTCTCGAAGCGATAGAGCTCGCGCTTCTTGCCCGAGAGCGTCATCGAGGCGGACAGGATGTCGCCGGTCTTGGCCGGGCGTCCGTCTTCAGCGTAGAAGCGGCCGAAGATCACCTCGAACTCGTCGCCCGGCTGGACGTCGCGCTGGAAGTCGACGTCGTAGGAAAACATGCGGATCAGATCGACCACGACATTGGCCGGGATGCCCACGCGCATCGCCGCGAGATAGAGGCTGGAGTCGATCTTGGCTGAGGCACGCTGGTAGCGCTCTTCGAACTTGCGCTGCACGGTCTGCGCAAAATAGCTCTCGGGCGTGGTCAGTTTGACGGTGATCTGGTTTTCGATCGACGGCGAGAAGGAGAGCGAAAGCAGTCTTCGCTCCGCCGAATTGTCGTCCGCCGATCCGGCGTCGACGACCGGCTGAGCGCCGGCCTCGACAGGCTCCGGTCCGAACGTCGCCTCGAAGGTCTGTCCGGAGCGGATGTTGCGCGGGCTGTAATGTGGACGCATGGCCTCCACGACGGCGGTGGCGTCCTCTGTGGTGACGCCGGCGTCCTGGAGGACGCCCATGATCGTGTCGCCGTTCTTGAACGTCAGCGTGCGCGTCTCGACGGTGGACGGTGCGGAAATTTTGGCCACGAGCCGGTCGACAGGGCCGGTCAATGCTCCCGGCGCGATGAACCCGGCGGTCCGATATGCGCCGGTAGCCGTAGCCGCGGCCGCCGGAGACCCGGACGCCGCTTCCGCCAGGCGCGACAGGAGGTCGGTCGGAACGCCGACCTGCTCGCGGCCGGGCTCATAGAGGCGAGACGAAGGGGGTGCAGCCGCCAGTGCCATCCACGTGACGGTCGCTACGACCGAACCGGTCATCAACGTGGAGGCAAGCGTCCAGCGGCCGTCCGGCGAGCCAAGGAAGCGGTCAGCCGCACGGTCGATCCGCCCGCAAAGACGTCCGATTGCAGTTGCCCCCGACGATAGGTCTCGCAGCAAAGCCTTCTGTTCCTGTCTTACGCGGACCGGGAACAGTGCCCCCCGGACTTCCGCTGAAAACGTTCGCCCCGGCTCCCTCTGGTCTTAGACCGGGTACGTCGCCGGTATCTTTCCGGCGGATTATAGGGTCGTCAACTCTTGATACCGCGTTAACGCTACCGGCAGCCCACGCGCGACGATCAAATACGCTCGAAAATCGGGCCGCTTAGCGACGAATCACGGTTACCAGTGTCACGCAAATCGTCTCGTCGGCAAGAGGTGCGGGCGAATTCCTTCTCTGATTCAAGCCGTTAGGAGGTCTTCCTCACTCCGCCGGTGCCGCCAAGCCCTCCGGGACGGAGCGCCGCTGAGCCCTGCGCAACTGCCACATGCGAAGGCCGGTAATCGCAAACAGCAGCGGCAGAAAACCGGAGAAGAAGGCCAGGACCTTCCAAACGATGCCCATCCCCAGGCCGAAATGGAGTGACTTCATCCAGTCCAAGACGCGGGTGCCGAGCGGGTCCTGCCTGGGATCAACCACCGCCGAGACCTCCGGCCCCGGGCCGACAAAGGCCGAGATCTGCGGAGCTCCTTCCCCGGCATAGGTCGGCATGAGGGTCACCATGAACGTGCCGTCCTCTCCGGGCGGCAATTGGACCGAGTGAAGCCTGGCATCAGGAACAACCGCCAGTGCGAGTTTCGCGGCATCGTCGGCGGTCAGCACGGTAGGATTGGAGAGGCTGGCAACGGTCGACGCATCGACCTCGCGGTGGACGAGGGTGCTCTCGTGCGGCAAGAAATCTTTCACCGTGTCGCCGAACGTGGACGGGAACACCAAATAGACGCCGCTGATGCTCAATATCATGAACACCGGCAGAGACCAGAACCCGATCACGCTGTGCAGATCGTGATTAAGCCTGAAGCCGCGCGCGTCGCGCCGCACCAACAGCGCAGAGCGCAATCGGCCCCGCTTGGGCCACCACAGGATTAGACCGGAAATACCGAACAGGCACATCGCGACGCCCATCCATCCCACGGTCTGTCCGCCGTAATAGGACGGGAACATGAGCGCGAGATGCATCGACGTCAGAAAGCGCATGAACTCGCCGTTGCGGCGGCGCTCAGCGCTGCCCAGAACTTCAAGCGAGGCAGGATCGACAAAGGTCGTGCCGATGATCTGGTTGTTTCCGCCGCCGGCAACGACCACGCCGGGCGGCGGTCCCATCTGCACGTGGGCCGCCTGCCAGCCGGCCTGCGGCACACGGACCAGCACCGCGCGCTCGCCGTTCGGGGCCGACTTGTTCGCGGTCTCGATGATCCGTGTCAGGGGATGATGATCGCCGCTCGAAAACGAGAACGGCGCGGACATATCGGGCAGGCTCTGCATCACGATGATCGCGCTGCCGGAGACGCCGATCAGGATGAACGGAATCGAGAGGGTCAGGCCAATCCAGAGGTGAACCTTCTGCAGTCCGTTCCTGAACGTCCGCCAACTCATCGGCGCTCCCCGAGTTCTAGTAACCGATCGCCACGCCGTCTTTGCGCATCTCGGTCGCCCCCCAATAAACCCGGTTGAGCCGATCGCGCATGATGGCCTGGTAACCACCGTAATTTCCACCGCCTACCATGACAGAATGGCCGCGTTTCGCCAGTTCCGCCTGCGCCGATTGTGAAATCCCGGACTCCATATAGACAACCCCGGGGCCGCGGGACGGGAAGCCGGTTGCCTCGGTGCCGCCGATATGGTGGAAGCGCATGAAGTCGCCCGCCTCCTGCGGGTTCATGCCGAAATCGATCAGGTTGACCAGGATCTGGACGTGACCCTGGGGCTGCATGTCGCCCCCCATCAGCCCGAACGACATGAAGGGCTCCCCGTCGCGCATGACGAACGCCGGTATGATGGTATGGAACGGCCGCTTGTTCGGCGCATAGACATTGGGCGAGCGGGTATCCATCGAAAACAGCGCGCCGCGGTCCTGCAGCATGAACCCGAGACCGTCAGGGACAAGACCCGATCCCAAATCGGCATAGTTCGATTGGATGAGAGACACCATCATGCCGTCCTTATCGGCAACGGTGAGATAGGTGGTATCGCCGACCGCAAGCTTGGCTTCGCCCGGACCGACATTGGGATTGACGCGGTCCATCGTGATCAGGGCACGGCGTTGCTTGGCGTAGGCATCCGAGAGCAACTCCGTCATCGGTGTCTTGGCGAAATCGGGATCGGCGTAATATTTGGCGAGGTCCTCGTAAGCGAGTCGCTTCGCCTCGATCATCAGATGGAGCGCGTCGGCCGAGCCTGGTCCCATGGCCTTGAGATTGTAGCCCTCCAGGATCTTGAGCATCTGGAGCGCGGCGCCTCCCTGGCTGTTGGGGGGAAGCTCGTAGACGTCGTAGCCGCGGTACTTCACCGAAATCGGGTCGACCCATTCGCCCTGATGGGCGGCGAAATCGGCTTGGCGCAGGTCGCCGCCGATGCGGCGGAAATAGGCGTCCATCGTGCCCGCGAGCTGGCCCTTGTAGAACGCATCGCGGCCGCCTTGAGCGAGCGCCTGATAGCTCTTCGCGAGATCGGGATTCTTGAAGATCTGCCCCTGCACCGGCGGTGCGCCGTTTATGAGATAGGTGCGCTGCGCGTTCTCGAACTCTTCGACGTCGGGCGAACTGGACAGCGAAATCATGTTCGCGCGCCACAGCGCCGAAATATACTGCGTGACCGGAAAGCCTTCGCGCGCATACGCAATGGCAGGAGCGAGAAGATCGGCCATCGGAAGCTTGCCGAAGCGGCCGTGCAGCGCGTACCACGCATCGACCGTGCCCGGCACCGTTACCGAGAGCGATCCGTAGCCTGGAATGTAGCCACGTCCGGCGAGCTTGCGCTGCATGTCGGCATACGAGCGCCCGCGAGGCGAGCGGCCCGAACCGTTATAGCCATAGAGACGCTTGGTCTTCGGATCCCACACGATGGCGAACAGGTCGCCGCCGATGCCGCAGGAGACGGGCTCCATCAAACCGAGCGCGGCATTGGCCGCGATCGCGGCGTCCATCGCCGTACCGCCCTTTTTCAGGACGTCGATCGCGATCTGAGACGCGAGAGGCTGCATGGTTGCCGCCATGCCGTTTTGGGCAATGACGGGCGCGCGCGTGGCAAACGACGGACCCACATAGCGATCCCCGTTGCCTTGGGCGATCGCCGTCGCCGCAAGACCGGAGCCGATGACCAGTGCTGCCGCGACCAGTGCTATGGCTCCGGAATGTTGACGTGGCATGAAGGCAGTCCGTTCTTCTCGAAGTAGCGTTGGTGATAATCCTCGGCGCGGTAAAAATTCCTGAACGGCTCGATCGCGGTGACGATTGGCCGCTTGAAGCGGCCAACCTTGGTCAGCGCCTCGACCTTCATCCGGGCTTGCCGTTCCTGTTCCGCGGAGTGCGCGAACACGACCGAGCGGTATTGCGAGCCGTAATCGGGTCCCTGGCGATTCAAGGTAGTGGGATCGTGATTGGCGAAGAAGACATCGAGCAGACGCTCATAGTTCACTTTTGCGGGATCGTAGGTGACCTGAACCACTTCGGCGTGGCCGGTCGTATCGCTGCACACTTGCCGGTATGTCGGGTTGTCGACTGAGCCGCCGGCATAGCCGACCACGGCCTCGGCAACGCCCGGCACCCCGCGGAAGAAGGACTCCACACCCCAGAAGCAGCCTGCCCCGAATGTTGCCTTTTCCATCGTAATTTGTCCGTTGGCTCCGTGGATAAATATAGGGCGGCCCCTGCCGCCCGTCATCCCCGCCTCGGCCCGCGGCAACCTGCCGGCGTTTCGTTGCCGCCGCGACCTTGCGCCGTTGCGACTTCGGCTTTATGCGATTGCCCCATGCTCGATGCTCCCGTGAGGCGATTGTTCGCATCCCCGCTCGACCCGCTGGCGGTCGCCATGGTGCGAGTCGGTATCCGCGCCACCACGATTACTCTCGTGGGTTTCATGATGGGCCTCTGCGGCGTCGCCTTCCTCGTCACCGAACAGTACGCATCCGCGCTGTTCTTTCTTGCGCTCAACCGCATTTGCGACATTCTTGACGGCATGCTGGCGCGCGTTAAGGGCCCCACGGCGATCGGCGGTTTTCTCGACGCAACGCTCGACGTCCTCATCTACGCGATGATCCCCTTTGCCTTGGCCTTGGCACGGCAGCAGGACGCGCTTGCCGCGACCTTCCTGCTGGTCGGTTTCGTTGTCGCCGCCATTCCGGTTCTGACCACGCGCATCTACTCGCCCCAGCGGACTTGGGACGATGATTTCGTTCTCTGCGGCCACACCGAGAATTTTTTCCTGATCGTTCTGATCTGTGTCGCGTCTGTGTCGCGGGAGCGCTGGCTCTTCACGCCGCTCGCCTATCTTTACGGCTCGCTATGCTTCCTCTCCTGCGGCATTTCGATCCTCGCCGCCTTGAACAAGCTGCGTACCGCGGCAAAGCCATGAAAGTGATCATCGCCGGCGCCGGCATCGCCGGCCTGGCGATTGCCTGGCGGCTGGCGCAGGCCGGAGCAGACGTCGAAATCTACGATCGCGGACTTGCGGGCCGCGGCGCCACGTGGGCCGCTGCGGGAATGATCGCGCCCGGCGCCGAACTCAAGGACGAATCCGAGGAGCTCGCGCGGTTCGCACGCGCATCGCGCGCCGCCTGGCCGGATTTCGCCGCCGAGCTGGAGGCCGAAAGCGCCTGCTCGATAGGCTATGGCGAACCCGGCTCGCTCATCCTGGCCTGCGAGGGAGCGCGCGCGCAGCTGCTCGAGCAGCGTGCTCGCCAACTCGTCTCGTCAGGAGTGGACGCGGAATTTCTGACACCGGCGGTTTTGCGCCGGCGCGAAAACCTGCTGTCGTCGGCGCTTCATGGCGCATTGCATATTCCGGGCGACGCGCAAGTCGACAATCGTCTGGTGGGTGAAGCGCTGCGCAGCGCGCTCAGCCGGCGGAACGTCGCGGTTCACGAGAACACCGAGATCCGCGGACTGCTGATCGCGGAGAATCGGGTTCGCGGGGTGATGTGCTCCAGCGGCGCTGTTCCAGGCGACGCGGTCATCGTTGCCTCCGGCGCATGGCTCAATGAATTTGCCGGCTCGGCGGCGCTGCCGCCGGTGACGCCGGTGAAGGGGCAGATGGTGGCCGTGGAACCGCCCGCTGGTACGAAGCTGCCGCGACAGCTTCTGTGGGGAGAGGACGTCTATCTGGTGACGCGCGGCAGTCGGGTGCTCATCGGCGCGACGGTCGAGGATGCGGGCTTCGACACATCGGTTTCCACCGAGGCCTGCTCGCGGCTGGTAGCGGCGGCCGCGCGCATCATTCCGGCGCTGGCGGGGTGGCGTGTCTCGGAAATGTGGGCGGGGCTTCGGCCGCGAACGCCCGATGGCGCGCCGGTGATCGGTGCCTGTGCGGTCGAGGGCCTCTATGTGGCCGGAGGCCAATTCCGCAACGGCATTCTCTTCGCACCTGCGGTCGCCGACGCCATGCGGCGCATCGTGCTGACCTCTCAGCCGGTTGCCGAGATTCGCAGCTTCGGTCCCGGGCGGTTTACCGCGGGCTGACGCCGCTCGCCACTGGCAGGGCACCTGCTATGCGAGTACAAATCCAAGCGGGAGGGGGTAGCGCGATGGGGTTCGTGCTGCATCCACGGCTCATGGCGGACACGGCAGTCATCGTCGACTGGAGCCTGTCGCGCGTCCTTTTGATGAACGACAAGCGGTTTCCCTGGATCGTCCTGGTGCCGCGCCGTCCCGACATCACCGAAGTTTTCGATCTCGATGCGGCATCGCGCACGCTGCTCACCAATGAAATCGCGCGCACGGCCGAGCGACTCAAGGGCTGGGCGCGCACGCATGGCGGCGCCGACAAGATCAATGTCGGGATCATCGGCAACGTGGTGGCGCAGCTTCATGTCCATGTGGTGGCCCGACGGAAGGGCGACGCCGTTTGGCCGGGCACGGTCTGGGGAGCAGGGCAGGCCGAGCATTACGGCGCCGCCGAGCTGCTGCGCGTGGTCAGCGACCTCCGCGATTCTCTCTGACGACGTTTCAGTAAAAGAACTGCTCGTCCAGGATGCGCTCGTCCAGGCTGTGGCCGGGGTCGAACAGCATGGTCACGGTCGTATCGCGGTCCTCCGCGACATCGACGCGGCTGACGTCGCGCACCTCGGTGTTGTCCGCAACCGCGCTGACCGGACGCTTGCCGGGCTCGAGGACGTCGAAGCGGATCTGCACGTGGCGGGGCAGCAAGGCGCCGCGCCAGCGGCGCGGCCGGAATGCGCTCAGCGGCGTGATCGCGAGAAGCGCGGAATCGATCGGCAGGATCGGTCCGTGTGCGGACAGATTATACGCGGTGCTTCCTGCCGGGGTTGACACCAGGATGCCGTCGCACACCAGCTCCTCCAGGCGGACTTTGCCGTCGAGCATGATGCGAAGCTTGGCCGCCTGATGGGTCTGGCGCAGGAGTGAGACTTCGTTGAAGGCGAGCGCCGTTTTTTCGCCCGCGGGCGAAATCGTTCTCATCAGCAAAGGCCGGATCTTGGTCGGCTCGGCGGCGTCGATGCGGTTGGGCAGGTCTTCCTCGCGAAAGCCGTTCATCAGGAAGCCGACGGAGCCGAGATTCATGCCGTAGATCGGAACGCGGCGGTCAAGAAACGAGTGGAGTGTCTGCAGCATGAACCCGTCGCCGCCCAGTGCGACGATCGCGGTCGCATC
>Ga0137427_10001111_pt1 | contig 12467 bp, 12 predicted proteins | sample EasRivERMZT700_2_FD_102309 | JGI IMG/M metagenome (GOLD analysis project Ga0137427, IMG submission 102309) | Soil microbial communities from meander-bound floodplain in the East River, Colorado, USA - East River MetaG ERMZT700_2 | ecosystem: Environmental > Terrestrial > Soil > Floodplain ...
CGCGGCGCCCCGCGTTCCAACGTGTGTCGCGATCTGGGTCGCATGCCGCGTGGCGACCGTCAGCCCGACGTCGCCGCCGGCGCGGCCGCCCGCGGCCGGTGGGGCGGCGCTCGTCTGTTCGACGATGAGCAAACTCCAATACGTTCCGCTCAAGTCGGCCCCATCGGGCACCGTCACGGTGTAGCGCACGGACGCGGTCGCGCGCGGCGGCACGACCAGCTCCGCTGGATCGAACCGGATCCATCGCGCGTTCGAGCGCGGGGACGTTCCCGCGGCACCGAACGTAGTGCGCCCATCGGCCGTGAACGCGTAGTCGGTTTGCACGACACGCGCCGGCTGCGGCGCGTCCGAGGAATTCCGAATCGTCAGCGTGCCCTCATAGCGCTCGCCACGAGCGGCGGCGCGCTGCATCACCGCGCTGCTCGTTACGGCGATCTGCGCGGTCGCGGTCGAACCGGCCGACGCGAGGCCGAGGGCAATCAGCGCCGGCCGAACGTGGCGTTTCAATGGTGCTACATGCCGGCGATGATCGTGAACACCACCGTCCGTCTCGTCGATGTCGGTGGCGCGGCGTTCGCCTGCACCGTGTACATGATCGGCAGCCCGGACTGGCTCACGGCGCCGATCCCGGTGACTACGTCGGCGGCATCCCGCGTCAGGGAAATGGGGCCGGCGCTGATTCCCCCCGCTGGCGCGGCGACGTCAGCCGACAGCGTCAGACCGGACGGCATGTTTGCGTCGAGCTGCGCGACGATCTTGTGGTTCGCTTCCGTGGTGGCGATCGCGTACGTGGACGCGCCAGTGCCGGCGAACGTCTTGTCGGCCCGACCCGAGCTGCGGAGGGTGAGCGCTTGCCCGCTCGTCATCGACAGGCGGCTGATCGAGGGAAACACGACGCTGATCTGCGTCACCACAGTTGTCTGCGCCGCAGCCGGGGCCGAGCAGATCACGGCCAGTACGGCTGTGATCAGTCGAGGTGAGAGGCGCAGCATGAAATTCCCCCGAATTTGAATGACGACGTGGCGTGACCGAGGTCACAATTCGCCTCGGTACTCGATCCGTCAAGGGGGCTGATGGGCTCGCTTGGTCTGCGCGGCGTGGCCGAACGCGACCAGGGCGGGCGGCAACTCGTTGTCGCCCAGCCGTTTGAATGTCTCCAGGGCTTGAGCAGGCCATGCGAAGGGGGGGACTCGAACCCCCAAGCCTTTCGGCGCCAGATCCTAAGTCTGGTGCGTCTGCCAGTTCCGCCACCCTCGCCCAACGACCATCAAGCTAATGACCGTCGGCTCACGGCTCAAACGAAAGCGGGGGGTGCATGTTGCACCGCCCCGCTTTCGCTGCTCGCTGATTGCGCCCGCTGATTATTTCTGCACCACGACGCTCACGGCGCGCGTGCCGCCGTTCTGGCCGAGTGTTGGCGACCACACCTTGAACTCCACGACGTCGCCGCGTTTCAGCGGCGCCAGCGCCTTGTCCAATTCGGCGGTGGACGTGATGTCACGCTTCGTCGGGTAGAGCTGCTGCAGAATCACTTCGTTCGGAATGAGCTCACGATACGCCGGTCCGGTCGACGTCACGTCGGCGATGACGACGCCACGGCGATTCGCCTCGCTCAGCTTGAACCGCGTCGCAAACTCCGGCGACATCGGCTCGACGGCGATCCCGATCTTGTCGAACTGGCGCCCCCCCTCGGCGTTCATGGGCCGCGTCGGGTTGTCCGCCGTCGCTACCTGACTCGCATCGTCCGGCGCTTCGGCGAGCTTGACCTTGAAGGTCTTCCGCTGGCCGAACCGCGCCACTTCCACGTCCACCGTCTCACCGGGTTCGAATGCGCGGATCACGCGCTGCAGCCCGCTGCGTGTCTCCACCGGCTTGCCGTTCACGCTGACGATGATGTCGCCGATCTCCAGGCCCGCCTTTTCAGCCGGGCTGTTATCGCCGCTGAAGCTTCCGACCTTGGCGCCGCGGATCTCGTTGAGCCCCGCCGCTTTCGCGTCGGACGGAGAAACATCGTCGATGCCCACGCCCACGATGGCGCGATGGACCCGCCCGTACTTGATGATGTCATCCATCACTTCCTGCGCGAGCGAGATCGGAATCGCGAATCCGTAACCGGAGTAGTAGCCGGTTCCGCTCGCAATCGCGCTGTTGATTCCGATGACCTCGCCGCGGATGTTGACGAGCGGACCACCGGAATTGCCCGGATTGATCGCCGCGTCCGTCTGGATGTAGTCGGTGATGGCGTACTGATTCTGGCCGAGCAGCCCGTTGGCGTTCCGGCCCTTGGCGCTCACGATGCCCGCGGTCACGGTGAAGTCGAGTTGCAGCGGATTGCCGATGGCCAGCACCCACTGTCCCACGCGCGCCTTGGCGTCGTCACCGAAGTTCACGACGGGGAGGTTGGCGGCTTCGATCTTGATGACCGCCACGTCGGTGGTCGGATCGCGGCCCACGACGCGCGCATCGAAGGTGCGCCGGTCGAGCAGCCCGACCGTCACCTTGTCCATGTCGGCGACGACGTGATTGTTGGTCAGGATGTACCCGTCCTTCGAAACGATGAACCCGGAGCCACTCGCCTCCTGTGGCTGATCGCTCTGCGGCCCTTCGAACTGACGGAAAAAGTCTTCGAGGCCCGGGGGGGTGGTGCCTTGCGGAGGGCGCTGTCCGCGCTGGCGCGCAACCGGGCGATTCCGCGCGGTGCGCTGCACTTGGATCGAGACGACGGCCGGCGTGACCTTGTCGGCGATCGCTTCGAATGCGCTTTCGGTTTCGGCGAGCGGCTTGACCTCCGCGGGGGTCGGCTTGGACGTGACCTTCGACTGCGCCCACCCGAAGCGCGTCAGGTCGAAGCCCGACGCGAACAGCAAGCCGCACATAAAAGCCGTGACAACCCATGCGCCGAACCGAGCACGAGATTGTTTGTTGGACATAGAGAGCAATTCACCTCTGTAGATGGGAAAAAAGACACCCCGCTGGTACCCGCCGCGCACATGCAAGTTTCCGCCCTCAGGACGCTGCGGCAAGCCTGCGATATGACACGAATGAGACGGCCCACGGTTTCCACCGTGGGCCGGCCCGAACCAGATGCTTACTTCTTGCCTTCGTCGACGATCTCGTAGTCGGCTTCGACCACGTCGTCGGGTGGCGCGTTGCCCGCACCCGGTGGAGTCTCGGACGGGGCACCCTGGTCGCCACCGGACGGCGGCGCCTGCCCAGCCCCCTGGCTCTGCGCGTAGAAGGACTGGCCGGCCTCGCTGAACGCCTTGTTGAGTTCTTCCTGTGCCGCGCGGATCTCGTTCATGTCGTCGCCGCGAAGCGCCTTGCGTGCGCGCTCGACGGCCGAATCGAGCTTGGTCTTGAGCTCGGCCGGAATCTTGTCGGACCATTCCTTGGCGTTCTTCTCCACCTCGTACGTCATGCTGTCGAGGCGGTTGCGCGTGTCGATCTCTTCGCGACGCTTCTTGTCCTCGGTCGCGTTTTTCTCCGCGTCGCTGACCATGCGCTGGATGTCGGCGTCGGAAAGGCCGCTCGACGCCTCGATGCGGATCTTCTGCTCCTTGCTCGTCGCCTTGTCCTTCGCGGAAACGTGCAGGATGCCGTTCGCATCGATGTCGAACGTCACCTCGATCTGCGGCATACCGCGCGGTGCGGGGGGAATGCCCGTCAGCTGGAACTTGCCAATCGTACGATTGTCCCTCGCAAGTTCACGTTCTCCCTGCAGCACGTGGATCTCGACCGTCGTCTGGTTGTCGTCGGCCGTCGAGAAGGTCTCGCTCTTCTTCGTCGGGATCGTCGTGTTCCGCGGGATGAGCACGGTCGTCACGCCGCCGAGGGTCTCGATGCCGAGCGACAGCGGAGTGACGTCGAGCAGGAGCACGTCCTTCTGCTCGCCGGTCAACACCGCACCCTGAATCGCCGCGCCGATCGCCACGACTTCGTCCGGGTTCACGGAGCGATTCGGCTCCTTGCCGAAGAAGTCCTTCACGATTTGCTGAATCTTCGGGATTCGCGTCGAGCCGCCGACGAGGATCACCTCGTCGATGTCCTTCGGTTCGAGCGACGCATCCTTGAGCGCCTTCTTCATCGGCTCGAGCGTGCGCTGGATCAGGTCGTCGACCAGCTGCTCGAACTTCGCGCGCGTGAGCGAGTAGTTGAGGTGCTTGGGACCGGACTGATCGGCCGTAATGAACGGAAGGTTGATGTCCGTGGACATCGTGCTCGAGAGCTCCATCTTCGCCTTCTCGGCGGCTTCCTTGAGCCGCTGAAGCGCCATCGGATCCTTGGAGAGGTCGATGCCCTGATCGCGCTTGAACTCGGCGACGATCCAGTCGATGACGCGCTGGTCGAAGTCGTCGCCCCCAAGGTGCGTGTCGCCGTTGGTCGACTTCACCTCGAACTGACGCGATCCCTCGACGTCATACAGCTCAAGGACGGAGATATCGTAGGTGCCGCCCCCGAGGTCGAACACGGCGACCTTCTCGTCCTTCTTCTTGTCGAGTCCGTAAGCGAGCGCGGCGGCGGTCGGCTCATTGATGATCCGAAGGACGTCGAGCCCGGCGATCTTGCCCGCATCCTTCGTGGCCTGGCGCTGCGCGTCGTTGAAGTACGCCGGGACGGTGACCACGGCCTTCGTGACGGTGTGTCCGAGATAGTCTTCGGCCGTCTGCTTCATCTTCTGGAGAATCATCGCCGAGATCTCGGGTGGGCTGTACCGCTTGCCCTGCACCTCGACCGACGTCATGTCGTTCGAACCCGAAGCCACCTTGTATGGCACGCGCTTGAGCTCTTCCTGGACCTCGCTGATGCGGCGGCCCATGAAGCGCTTGATTGAGAAGACCGTGTTCTGAGGATTGGTGACGGCTTGGCGCTTGGCGACCTGGCCGACGAGCCGCTCGCCGTCCTTGGTGAAACCGACGACGGATGGGGTCGTGCGGCCGCCTTCCGCGTTCGGGATGACGATCGGGTCACCACCTTCCATCACCGCAACGACCGCATTGGTGGTTCCTAGATCGATACCGATGACTTTGTCCGCCATTGCATCCTCTGTCGATGTTGAGAAGGGAGGAATCTCCGGGCTATCCCGCCGGCACTGGCAAGCTTGCAGGAGATCCTGCGTCGCGGGCCGATTGAGCAAGACGGGGACCCGATCTCTGCGCCAAGTTGGCAGCATCAAAGCTGCGTGACGCGCCCGGGCAGGGCAGTTCTGTCACACTCGCTGATCGAATACCGGCGCTGCCGTCAGAGACGGGCTTGTGATACTGTCATTGGCGAACGCGCGCCGAAGTCCGCCCGTCAGCCGTGGCCCATGATCCCGATCAGCGACGAAAACCCCACGCTCCGAACGCCGATCATGACCTGGGTGATCCTCGGCGTCATTTTCGGCGTCTGGCTGGTGGTTCAAGGGGCGGGAATGGACCCCCTGACGCTAGGGCGGAGCGTCTGCAATCTCGGCCTCGTGCCCGGGGAGCTGACCCATCGCGCGGCGATCGGAACGAGCGTCCCCCTGGGCCCGGGTCTGAGCTGCGTCGTCGACCGGGAGCGGATCAACGCCCTCACCCCGCTGACGTCGATGTTCCTGCACGCGAGCTGGGGGCACATTCTCGGTAACGCGATCTTCTTCTGGGTGTTCGGCAACAACATCGAGGACAGTATGGGGGCCGGGCGCTTCCTCGCGTTCTACCTGCTGTGCGGGCTGATCGCGGCCGGTGCGCACGTCGTGATGTCCCCGGCATCGCCCGTCCCCACGGTCGGCGCCTCCGGCGCGATCTCCGGCGTGCTCGGGGCCTATCTGGTGCTGTATCCGCGGGTGCGTGTGAACATGCTGTTCATCTTCGTCATTTTCTTCCGCGTGTTCGCCGTCCCCGCATGGCTGGTCCTCTTGTGGTGGTTCGGGCTCCAGGTGCTCACGTCGCTTCCGCGCATGAACCCCATTCCCGAGGTGGACGGCGGGGTGGCCGTGTGGGCGCATATCGGCGGGTTCGTCGCGGGTGTCGTGCTCGTCAAGGTGTTCGAAAACCCACGCCTCGTAGCGACCCGCGACGCCATCCGAATGCAGCGGCACTGGCAGGCACAGGGCTGACGTTGGGACCGTCGCCCAAGTCCCGCCAATTGAGGACTTTGCCGACCTGTCAGTCCCGATATTGGACCTTTGCCCGCCCCCGCCGTGGCAGGTATCTTCGTGGGTCCCTCAAACTCCCCTCTCCGGAGCTTCATGTTCGGCCGGCTGATACCTCGTGACGAACTCTTCTTCGAACTGTTCGACCAGTTGAGCGAACACCTCGCCGCATCTGCGCGAATGCTTGCCGACTTGTTCGGCGATCCCAAGGCGGTGGCCGAGCATGTGCGCGCCATCAAAGACGTCGAGCACAAGGCCGATCTTCTGACGGCAACGGTCAACCAGCGAATCGACACCAGCTTCATCACGCCGTTCGACCGCGAAGACATTCACATGCTCGCCGTGCGCCTCGACGACGTGATCGATCTGCTCGACGGCACGGCAAGGCGGTTCGAGATGCTGCACGTCGGCGCGGTGCTTCCCCCGGCGAAGCAGCTCTCGGCGCTGCTCGTGCGCGCGGCCGATGAAATCCAGGCGGCCGTCAAGTCGATTCGAAAACCCGGACGGGTGAATCCCCACGTCGTCGCGATCAAGCAGATCGAAGAAGAGGGGGACGCGATTTACCACGAGGCGGTCGGTGCGCTGTTCTCGGGAACGCCGAATCCGCTCGAGGTCATCAAATGGAAGGAGATGTACGATACCCTCGAGGGAGCCATCGACAGCTGTATGGGTGTCGCGCAGGTGTTGCAGAGCATCTCCATCAAAAACGCTTAACCGACCAGCGACGTGATCGTCTTCGTCCTCACGATCGTCGTCATCGCGTTCATCTTCGACTTCATCAACGGCTTCCACGATTCGGCGAACTCCATCGCCACGATCGTGGGCACCCGTGTGCTGAGCCCTCTCGCCGCCGTCATCTGGGCGGCGGCGTTCAATTTTGCCGCGGCGTTCTTCGGATCGACTGCCGTCGCGAAGGCGATCGGCGGCGGAATGATCGAGCAGAGCATCGTGACGCCGAACGTGATTCTTGGCGGGCTGCTCGGTGCAATCGTTTGGAACCTCATCACCTGGTTCTACGGCATTCCGTCGAGCTCATCGCATGCGCTCATCGGCGGATACGCGGGAGCGGCCATGGCCCGCGGAGGGCTGGCCGCGATCACGTGGGGGCCGAAGTGGGTGCAGACGCTGTCGTTCATCGTCGTGTCCCCGATGGTCGGGCTCATCGCCGGTTATTCGCTGATGTTGCTCGTCTTCTGGCTGTTTCAGCGCAGTTCGTCGGCGCGCGTGGATCGATTCTTCAGGCCGGCCCAGCTCGCGAGCTCGGCCCTGCTCTCGTTCTCGCACGGCAGTAACGACGCCCAGAAAACCATGGGCATCATCGTCGGCCTGCTCGTCTCGGCAAAGACGCTGTTCGCGAACGAAAGCGGGTGGCTGCGCCACTTCTACGTTCCCGACAACTCGATCATCCCGCACTGGGTCCAGATCACCGCGTATACGGCGATTTCGCTGGGCACCCTCTTCGGCGGATGGCGGATCGTCCACACGATGGGCTCCCGCATCACGAAGCTTCGTCCCGTCGGCGGGTTCTGCGCCGAGACAGGGGGGGCGCTGGCGATTCTCGGCGCGACGCATTTCGGCATTCCGGTGAGCACCACGCACACGATCACGGGCGCCATCGTCGGTGTCGGCGCGACGCAGCGGTTGTCCGCGGTGCGATGGGGGCTTGCCGGGAGGATCGTCTGGGCCTGGGTGGTGACGATTCCCGCCTCGGCGCTCATCGCGGCGGCGTCGTACCTCGCCCTTGCCGCGCTTTCGCCGTAGCCGCTAGACCCCGCTGAGGGCGCGCTGGATTTTCCCCACGATCATCTCGATCGCGATGGGGTTGTGTCCACCGCGCGGAACGATGACGTCGGCGTAGCGTTTCGTGGGTTCGACGAATTCGAGGTGCATCGGTTGCACCGTCTTCACGTATTGGTCGAGGATTTCGTCGAGCGGGCGGCCGCGCTTGACCATGTCGCGTTTGATCCGGCGAATGAGGCGGATGTCGGCGTCGGCGTCCACGAACACCTTCACGTCGCACAGGTCGCGAACACGCGCGTCGCTGAACAAGAGAATGCCGTCGATCACGATCACCCGCGCGGCCGGGATGAGGACGGTGCGGTCCGCCCGCGTGTGGGTCACGAAGTCGTACACCGGTTTCTCGATGGCTTCGCCGCGGCTCAGGCGCGTCAGGTGGTCGACGAGGAGCTCCCAGTCGAAGGTCGCCGGGTGATCCCAGTTGACCTTGCGGCGCTCGTCCATCGACACGTGAGCATGATTCAGGTAGTACGCGTCCATGTCGATGAAGGCGACCGACTCGGCTCGGATCGCCTGCGCGACGTTGCGCGCGACGGTCGATTTGCCGGAGCCGGTCCCGCCGGCGATTCCAATGATCAGCGGCTTCATCGTTGAAACCTCACCGGCGACGGCGCGCGGCGTCAACGTCACACTGCCGGGTACTGAAGGCGCGGGCTAGTTTGTTTCCATGACGAACTCGATGTCACCCGCGGCGCTTTCGGTCCGCGTGTTCGTGAACGCGAACGCGGTCGATGTGCCCACAGGCGCCACCGCCCTCGATGCCGTGCGCGCGTGGAATTCGGCCGCGGCGGACGCTGTCGTTGCCGGCGCGCGACTGATCACCGATAGCCGCGGTCTACCTGTCCCCGCGGAGTCGCGCTCGAGCGCCGGCTCGATCTTCCGCGTCGTGGCCCATCGCGCGGCCGACGAGTTCGAGGGTTGAGAACGGCATGTCCCCTGTAATGCACTCGGAGCTGCTGCGCCGGCTTCCGAAGGCCGAGCTCCACTGCCATCTCGACGGCTCGGTCCGGCCGCAGACGCTCCTCGACCTCGGCCGCGAGCAAGGCGTACGCATGCCGCGCGACGACGCCGACGCGCTGCGTGAATACATGGTCGTCAAAGACGCGCGTCATCTCGAGGACTATCTCGCGCGATTCGACGTGACGCTTTCCGTGATGCAGACGCCGGACGCCCTCGAGCGGATCGCCTATGAGCTCTCGATCGATGCCGCGCGCGATGGTGTGCGGTACATCGAGGTGCGGTACGCGCCGGTGTTGAATCGACGGCGCGGTCTGTCACTCGGCGAAGCGGTCGAAGCACCGCTGCGCGGCCTCGAGCGCGCCGAGCGCGATGCAGGGACGATCGGTCGCGTGATCGTGTGCGGGCTGCGCAACCTGGAGCCAGCGGTATCGCTTGAGTTGGCGCGCCTGGCCGTGGCCTATCGTGCGCGGGGCGTGGTCGGCTTCGATCTCGCCGGCGGAGAGGCGGGGTTCCCGGCCGCCGAACATGCCGCGGCCTTCGCCTACGCGCGCGAGCACGACCTCGCGTGTACCTGTCACGCCGGGGAGGGGGACAGCGCGGCATCGGTGCGGCAGGCCGTTCACACCTGCGGCGCGAACCGCATCGGGCACGCCACCCGGCTGTTCGAGGACGAATCGCTCACGCAGTACGTGAACGACCGGCGCATCGCCCTCGAGATTTGTCTCACGAGCAACGTTCAGACACGCGCCGTGGAGTCGTACGAGCAGCATCCGCTCCGCGAGTATTTCGCCCGCGGAATGAACGTCGTGCTGAACACCGACAACCGGCTCATGAGCGGAACGACGCTCACCGACGAGTACCTGCACGCGGCGCGCGAGCTCGACTTCACGTTCGACGAGCTTGCACAGATCGCGGTCAACGGATTCGAGAGCGCGTTCCTTCCGTGGGAGGCGCGCCAGCAGCTCGTCGACCAGGCGCGGGGCGAGATTGCGGCGCTCGTCGCGGGGCAGGCGGCGTGAGAGAGCCCGGTGCGGAGTCGGCCCGGCGCGCGGCCGATGCGCTTCACGCGAGACTCGATGGCGAAGCGCCGGTCGCGGCGATCGTCCTCGGGTCCGGCCTCGGTGGCCTCGCGGACGAAATCGAAGGTGGAACCCTCATCCCGTACGGCGACATACCCGGTTTCCCCACCGCGACCGTTCCCGGGCATTCGGGTACCTTGATCGCCGGCCGGCTGGCGGGGCGGCCAGTGTTGGCGATGGCGGGGCGCTTTCATATGTACGAGGGCCACGATGCGAGACTCGCGGCATACCCGATTCGTCTGCTCCATGCGCTCGGCGCCGAGACGCTCGTCGTCTCCAACGCGGCGGGAGGAATCAACCGGCATTTCCTGCCCGGGGATCTCATGCTCATCCGGGATCACATCAATCTAATGTTCCGGAATCCGTTGATCGGGCCCGTCGAGCCGGGCGACGAGCGTTTTCCCGACATGTCGTCGCCCTATGATCCCGAACTGGCGAGCATCGCCCGCGCGGTCGCACTCGAACAGGGAATCACGTTGCGCGAGGGCGTGTATGCCTCGTTGCTCGGCCCGACGTACGAGACTCCCGCCGAAGTGCGAATGCTCGAGGTGCTCGGCGCCGACGCGGTGGGTATGTCAACGGTGCCCGAAGTGATCGTCGCCCGCGCGTTGGGAATGCGCGTGCTGGGCGTCAGCTGCGTCACGAATCTCGCTTGCGGGCTCACCTCCACGCCGATCACGCACGCCGACGTCCTCGAGCGCAGCGCACTCGCGGCGGGGAAGTTCCGGGCTCTCGTTCGAGGGGTTGTTGCTTCGGGACTCGGGGCTCGGGACGCCCGAGGCCCGAGCCCCTAACCCCGAGTCCCGAGTCTTATCGTCTAGGTGCGGGAGCGGCCGGCAGCGACCTGACGCGCGCCCTGAAGCTGTTGAAGCTCGTCGTGTTCTGCGTGAGCGTCCGAATCACCGCCGGATTGATCCTGGAGATCTGCTCGCGCGTTGCGCGCACGCGATCCTCTTCGAGCGGGTGGTCGGTGAACCACGTTTCCACGCCGGTCGGCCTGCTCTGCCGCTCCGCCAGCAGCTTCTCGAACATCTCCGGCATGCCGTTCGGATTGATCCCGGTCCGCACCAGCTCCTCGACGCCGGCGGCGTCGGCCTGTGCCTCGTCGTCGCGACTGAACTTCGCGAACACCGCGCTGCCGACCACGTTGATCCCCGTCTGCGCCGCTCCGCTGCTGCAGATGTTGGTCAGCACGCAGGCGATCGTCACGCCGACGTTGGCGCCCTGCATCTGCTCCATCTGCTTCACCGAGTGGCGCAACACCACGTGTGCGATCTCGTGTGCCAGCACTGAGGCAAACTGATCGAGCTTGTCGGACCGCTCGATCACGCCCCGGTTCACGTAGATAAAACCTCCCGGGAGCGCGAACGCGTTGAAGTCGTTCGAATTGACGATATAGAAGTGCCAATCCAGATCGGCCCGCGACGTGAGCCGCGCGATCGAATCGCCGACTACGTTCAAATAGCGATTGACCTCCGGATCCTGGATGATCGGGAGCTGAGCGTTGACCTGCTGCGCGCCCTGCGCCCCCATCTCGACTTCCTGTTGCGTCGACACGCCGCACCCGGCAATCGTTACGGACAGCACGGCACCAGCAATCAGTTTTCTCATCGGTCGTCTCCCACCAGAAACCGTCGGGACTGCCGGAAGGCAAGACCTATTCCGTACCCCGCCCAACCACCATCGATCGTGAAGTTGCTCACCGTAGCCCGGGACCTTCGGCGGCGAAAAGCGCGCGAGCGCGTCGACCGCTTCGTCGCCGAGGGAATCCGCGCCGTGGAGGAACTGCTGAAGTCGCCGATCGGCGTCGAGGGCGCTCTCATCGCTCCGCGGCTTGCCGACACGCCGCGCGGGCGTGCGCTTCGGGCCGCCATCGGCGACCGTAAGATAGTGGTCCAGGAGGTGACCGACGACGAGTTCGCCAGCGCCGCGGACACCGAAAACCCGCAGGGCATCCTTGCCATCGCGGTGATCCCGGACCGAACCTTGGCGGCGGTCGCATCCCACGGTCCGGCCCGGATTCTCGTCCTGGACGCGGTCCAGGATCCCGGGAACGTGGGGACGCTCGTACGCACGGCGGCTGCGCTGGGCGCAACGGCCACTTTGGCCTTGCCGGGAACCGTTGACCTCTGGAACGCCAAAGTCGTCCGTAGCGCGATGGGCGCTCACTTCCACCATTCCTGCCTGACCGGCAGTTGGGACGACCTCCGGATGCTCGGCGCCGAAACGGCGCTGACCGTCTGGGGGGCGGACGCCGCCGGTGAACCGCTCGACGGCCTCGAGCCGCCCGAGCGGCTGGCGCTTGTCGTCGGCAACGAAGGCGGTGGCCTGTCGTCGGAGTCGCGGAGCCGCGCCGACCGGCTGATCGCTCTCCCGGTGACTTCGGCGGTGGAGTCGCTCAACGTCGCCGTCGCGGCCGGGATCATTCTCTACGAGCTCCGCCGGTGACGATGTCTCCCGTATTCGCCCAGATCTACGCGTTCGTGCTCGGGGCCTGCCTCGGCTCATTTCTCAAC
>Ga0137427_10001113_pt1 | contig 12451 bp, 13 predicted proteins | sample EasRivERMZT700_2_FD_102309 | JGI IMG/M metagenome (GOLD analysis project Ga0137427, IMG submission 102309) | Soil microbial communities from meander-bound floodplain in the East River, Colorado, USA - East River MetaG ERMZT700_2 | ecosystem: Environmental > Terrestrial > Soil > Floodplain ...
CTGACGCGGCAGGTCGGCTGGCGGGCACGGCGCCACGCGGGCGTCATCGACGTCGACAAGCGCGCCGCGTATGACCCGCTCGATTTCTGGGATCCGGTCTATACCCGAAAGGGTCCGGGTATCGTGCTGGACCCCGACGAGTTCTACATCCTCGCCTCGCGCGAGGCGGTGAGCGTGCCCCCCGATTTCGCCGCCGAGATGATGCCGTTCAATCCGATGGTGGGCGAATTCCGCGTGCACTACGCCGGGTTCTTCGATCCCGGCTTCGGCCATGAGACGGGTGAAGGCCGCGGGGCGCGCGCCGTGCTCGAGGTGCGCTCCCGCGAGGTGCCCTTCGTGCTGGAGCATGGCCAGACCATCGGCCGGCTGGTGTTCGAGCGCCTGACCGACACGCCCCCTCAAGTTTATGGGCATGCGCTGGGGTCGAACTACCAGCGGCAGGGGCTCAAGCTGTCGAAGCACTTCCGCTCGCCCTGACCGACCAAGCGGCAGATTCATCAAACTGTGTCATTTCATCAACACGGCATCGCAGAATTGCCCCTGCGACCGAAATTCCGTTGCAACGTGAAGCGGTTCGTTCATTGTAACAAAAGCGTGTCTGTCGGGGGCGAGGACATGCAGCCCCGAACTAGCAGGGGGCAAGCGTTAGGCGGCTAGGTCCACCCGTAAAGCGGGGCCGGATCGGCCGCCTTCGCGTTTTCTGGAGCACCCCGTCCCGGTCTTCCGATCTCGATCTGCGCAGTTTGAGTCGCCATGCTATGATTTGGCGACGAGCGGCGGGCGTAGCTCAATGGTAGAGCTGTAGCTTCCCAAGCTACTGACGAGGGTTCGATTCCCTTCGCCCGCTCCAATCCCGTCAATAGGTCATGCTCGCGGCATTGATCATGCCGATGGCGAGCGATGCGACGGCGAGGGTCGCGGCGGCGGCAACATTGCCTTCCTCGATATGGCGCGAAATCTCGCGCAGCAGAAAATCCACCAGCCGGTAGACGGCAAGCTGAACCAGCAGCGCCACCACGCTCCAGATGGCCATGTCGAGCAGCGACACGCTGTGGATGATGACGCTGGCGAGCGGGAGCGTGAAGCCGAGCACCGCACCGCCGAGACTGATCGCCGCCGCTGCATTGCCTTGCTTGATCAGCAAGGCTTCATGATGCGGCGTGACCGCCATGTAAAGCGCGAGGAAGGCCGCCTGAAAGGCGAGCGCAACGCCGAAATAGAGCAGAAAGAGACCGATGGGCTCGAACGAGGTCATGATGTTTCACCAGATCCTTTGACGGTGAATCCTATTCGAAGAAATGCGGAACGAAGCGGCTGGTGTCGCGGGTGATCGGTGTCGTGTCTTCGCGGATGCCGATGCCCGCCGCCTGGCTGGCAATCACCCACGAGCCGATGACGGGGTAGTTGCCGTCGAACGCCGGCATCTCGACATGAGCCTGATAGACGAAGCCTTCGGCGCCGTAGCCGCCATCCGTCTCGGCGACGACACGGCCGGTATCGACAACCTGGATATTGGCGCCTTCACGGCTGTAGATCGGCTTGCGCACGACCTTGCCGCCGACCCGGCCCGGTTCCAGGAAGGCCGGAAGCAGATTGGGATGGTCCGGCGCCATCTCCCACAACAGCGCCAGCGCCGCCTTGTTTGACAGCACCATCTTCCACGCGGGCTCGATCACCTGAGCGGCGCCGCTGAGAAGATGCTGGCCGAATTCCTCGCGCACCAGCCATTCCCACGGATAGAGCTTGAACAGAACGTCGATCGTCAGGTTGTCGAGATCGCGGAAGGTCTGGCCGTCCCAGCCGATGTCCTCGATGGCGATGCGCGCGGTCTCGAGCCTGGCCTGGGTGGCGGTGTCGCGCAGATATTCGATGGTGCCGTTATCCTCGGCATGGTCCCGGACGGCCGCGAAATGGACCCGCTTCGCCCGGATGCCGAACTTCGTCCACGCTTCGATGAGCCGTTCGTGGATCGAGTTGAACTGATCGCGCTCGGGCGAAGTGGCCTGCAGCCAGTCCCACTGCACCACGGCGGCCTCGAACAAGGCGGTGGGCGTATCGGCATTGTATTCGAGCAATTTCGGCGGGCCATCGCCGCGATAGGCCAGATCCATACGGCCGTAGAGATTTCTCTCTTTGGAATGCCAGCTCGCGGCTATGGCCTCCCAAGCCACGCGCGGGATGCGCAAGCGTTCGAAGGCCTGCTCGCCGGTGTCCACCACGCGATCGACCAAGCCGAGCGCCATCTGCTCCAGCTCCTGGGTGGCGTCCTCGATCTCGTCGACCTCCGCCGCCGTCAGCCGATAGCACGCGGTCTCGTCCCAATACAGCGCACCGTCGATGGTGTGGAAGGCGAAGCCGAGATCGCCCTCGACATGGGCGCGCCAGTCGGCGCGGGGTGTGACGGAAAGCCGTTGCACGGCGCTCAGCCGCCGACGGTGCGGTAGTTCGCTGCCGTGCCGCCGAAGCCGCCGCGGCTGACCGTCGTGATCTGCGGCGCGGGCCGGAACGCCGCCCGGCCGGCGCCGAGATTGTCGAAGCGTCCAACGTTCAGCAGGCGGCCGCCGGCCGGCATGACGGCGGTGTTGTTGGGGCCGCGATAGACCGGCTGCGCATAGCGCCCGCCGTTCATCATGTTGCCCATCATGTAGCCCATCATCAGAGGAAAGAAGAAGCTGCCACCCGCCGTCTGGCGCGTTTCGCAATTGCCGACGCCGAATTCCTGCTCGCATTCCTCCCTTCGGCTGAAGCGAGGGGCCTCTGTGGCCCGCGTCCTGTCCGCCACCGCCTTGGCGTCTTCGCACTGCGCCACGCCACGCTCGGCGATGCACTCATTCACCGTCGGGTAGAACTGCGCGTTCGCCGGCAGCGCACCGCCGTCATCGCACGCGGCGAGGGCTACACCCGCGCTGCCGAGCAGCACCAATCGGACCGAACGGGATTTCTTCATGGCATATGTCTTTCTGTTGAGCGCACTATGGCGGGTTGCGCCCGCGTTGTCACAGAAAAGCGGCGACACATGTGGTTGACCGATTCGCGGGGAGCACTCGAATCCGTTCGATTCAGCTACGGCTCGGCAAAAGGCCTCGCAGCCGATCTCCGCGCCACGTGCAAACGCACAGAGCGCCATGCCGCGCGAGTGCGACCAGATGAATCTCACGTCGCTGCCTTCGACATAGGGCTTGCCGAAGGCTTTTAGCGATGGCGATTTCGCGCGGGCCGCAACCGAGATGCTGTGCGATGAGCTCGCGCCGCCTTGACCGCTAATGCCCACTCAGCGGTCATCCGTCTTGCCGGCCCAAGCCTATCGTGATATTCACGTAAACATAACCAAATTCCCGCTGACGGCAACCCGCCAGGCCGTCAGCGCCTTTCTCAACAGTCTCCAGCCGTTTCCGCAAATACCGTGGGGGAGTCCCGTGACGTATGCTCGTCTTAGAAATTCCGTCTCGTTCGCTGCGCTCATGGCCGCCGTACCCGCGCTTGGCGCCGAGAACACGATGCTCGCCGCCGCCGATCAGATGCCTAGCGATGTCTTCAGCCTCGGCCAGATCGAAACGGTGACGATCACGGGCACGCCGCTGTCGGAGGCGATCAGCGAAAGCACGGTCAGCTCGGATGATATCTACAGGTTCAACGCGCTCACGGTGGATCGTGCGATCGACCTCACCACCGGCGCGTCGTCGGGAACCACGGGCGGCCCACGCAACGAACGGCTGTTCTTCATCCGCGGCTTCGACCGCTTCCAGTCGACGCTCATGGTCGACGGTATTCGCGTCTATCTTCCGGTGGACAACCGGCTCGATATCGGCTTCTTCCCGACCGCGACCCTTTCTCAGATCCAGGTCCAGAAGGGCTATGTGTCGGTGCTTTCCGGTCCTGGCGCAATCGGCGGTGCTCTCAATCTTGTCACGCGCAAGCCCACCGAGCCCTTCGAGTATGACGCACGCGCCGGGGTCGCGCTGGCCGGCAACGGCGAATACAACGGCTACAACGCCTCGCTCCTCGTCGGCGGCGCGACCGACCGCTACTATTGGCAAGCAAGCGGCGCCATCACCAAGACCGATCATTGGCGGCTGTCGGAAGACTTCACACCCACGCCCACGGAAGACGGCGGGTTCCGGGACCACTCGGATGCGCGCAACTACAGCGCCAATGTGAAATTCGGCTGGACGCCGAACATGACCGACGAATACTCGCTGAGCTACACGGGCACGTGGGGCAAGAAGAACGCGACCTATTCCACGATCGATACGCAAAATTCGCAGAAGAATTGGCAGTGGCCCTACTGGGACGTGCAGAGCGTCTACTTCCTGTCGAACACCGCGATCGGCAACAGCGCCTACGTTCAGACCAAGCTCTACTACAACAGTTTCCGCAACGGGCTCTTTTCTTACGACAATCCGTCCTTCAGCTCGCAGACCACCGGCAAGGCCTTCAGGTCCTACTATTCGGACCATGCGTACGGGGGCAGCATCGAAGTGGGCAACGATTTCTTCGACGGGCGCGACACGCTGAAGGCGGCGTTCTTCTACCGCAAGGACAACCACACCGAATGGCAGCAGCTGTATTCGCCGCTGTTCCTGGAGCCTGAGCAGGAGAACATCGAGGACACGATGTCCATCGCGGCCGAGAATCGGTTGCACGTGACCGACCGGATCGATTTCGTCTTGGGCGCGAGCTACGATTGGCGTCACCTGGAGAAGGCCCAGGACTTCACCGGCGCCAACCCGGGTCAATACGTCAACTACCCGCTGGCCGACGGCAACGCGACAAACGTGCAAGGCGCCATCATCTACAGTTACAGCGACAGCGGGCACGTCCACTTCGACGTCTCAAGCCGCGCGCGTTTCCCGACATTGTTCGAGCGTTTCAGCACGCGCTTCGGCTCCACCATATCCAACCCCAATCTAAAGCCCGAGCGCGCGACGAATTACGAAGTCGGCATGGGCGACACGTTCTTCGGCGGCACGACGCGCGCGGACGGCGCCGTGTTCTACAGCCAAGTCGACGATGCGCTGGTCAACGTGCCCATCGAATTCTGCGATACGACCTCGCCGATCATTCCGAAAAATTGTACCGGCATAAACAGTCTGCCCGGCGTATCGACCGTTACCCAGCAGACGCAAAACGTGGGCGACGGCAAATATTACGGTTTCGAGTTCTCGCTCGACAGCCGGGTGATCGACACCGTGCAAATCGGCGTTCGCTACACCTATATCAATCGCAATATCGACGCCCAAAATCCCGACAACCCGCCGGTGCCAGATACGTTTCATCTGACCGGCGTGCCGTATAGCCAGCTGTTCGCCTATGTGACCTGGGATATCACGCCGCGGCTCAGCATCACGCCGAACATTCAGCTCGCCAGCGACCGCTGGACAAACACGACGAACGGTTCCTCCTACTTCAAGACGGGCTCATTCACGCTGGTCGATCTCGAGGCCGAATTCGACCTCACGGAGAGGATCGGCTTCCAGGTCGGCGCCCGGAACCTGTTTGACGAGAACTACCAATTGGTCGGCGGCTTCCCGTCCGAAGGCCGCAGCTTCTTCGTCAACTTGCGTATACAGTCATAAGGCCACGCAGCTGCCCATCCCGCGACGCCATGGCCGACGCCCAGTTGCAGGACGCAAAGCGATTGCACCAGGCCGGCCGGCTGGCAGAGGCCGCCACTTTGTACCGGCGGGTGTTGCAGACGAATCCGGCACAGCATGAAGCCCTCTACGGGCTCGGCATGACGCATGCGCAAGCCGGCCGGCTGGCCGAGGGCGAGCGCTTGGTTGCAGAGGCGCTGAAAGCCAATCCCCGTTTTGCCGAAGGCTGGCGCGCGCGCGGGATGATGCAGATGCATCTCGGCCGGACAGACGAAGCACGCGCCTCGATCGATCGCGCGCTCGCGCTCAAACCGGATTTCAAGGAGGCGCTGAAAGTCCGCGCCGCGTTGGACGCGGAAACGCCGGAGCCTACCGACCAGATCGCGAGGCTCGAAAGCAACCTCGCACGTGATCCGGGAAGCGCTCCGCACTGGAACGACCGCGGCAGTCTCCTGGCGGCCAAGGGCAGACGCGAGGATGCTTTGGCGAGCTTTGACCGTGCATTGTCGATCAAGCCCGATTTCATCGAGGCGCTGAGCAATCGCGCGACGCTGTTGTTCGAAATGGATCGCCTCGAAGACGCGCTGTCGGCGTTTGATACCGTCCTTACCATCAAGCCCGACCTTGCTATCGCCTGGAACAACCGCGGCAACACGCTGACAAAGGTCGGACGGTTCGAGGACGCCGTCGCCAGCTACGACCGCGCGCTCGCGCTTCGCCCCGATTTTGCCGAAGCGCTTGAGAACCGCGAGCTGCCGCTGTTCGAGCTTGGCCACACGGTGCGCAGCCCGTCCAAATATATGCGCGGGCTGTTCGACGGGTTCTCCCATCATTACGACGACACGATGCTGAACAAGCTCGACTATCGAGGCCATCTGCATGTCCGCGCCATGGCCGAGCGCGTGCGGCCCCGTATGAAGCCGCCGCCGTGGCGCATTCTCGATCTCGGCTGCGGCACCGGTCTCGTCGGTGTCGCGTTCCGCGATTTGGCAGCCGGGAGCCTGCTTGATGGCATTGACATCTCGCCGCGCATGCTCGAAGCCGCCCGCGCACGCGGCATATATTCCGGGCTGATCCTCGGCGATCTCGAAACGGTGCTGGCCGCCCCTGGGGCCGCCTACGATCTCATCGTCTCGGCCGACACGATGACCTATTTCGGCGATCTGGCTCCGGCCTTCTCAGGCGTGGCCAAGCGCTTGGAGCCGGGCGGCTTCTATGTCTTTGCCAGCGAAGCCAAGCCCGGCGACGGTTGGGAGAAGACCAAGGTGCACCGCTACCGCCACACCGAGTCCTATCTGCGCGCTGAATCCACTCGCGCCGGTCTTGAACTTGCGGACATTCTCGAATGTACGCTTCGTCTCGAGGAGAACCAGCCTGTCCGGGGCTTTGCGGTGGCGCTAACGTCACGCTCAATCTCAAATAGGGACGTCCAACATTCGGTGCTCTGAGTGTCCGCAATGGATGGCGGGCTCATGCTTCTAGCCTCTATCTCCCGGTGGCCGATAACTGATTGACGAGGCCTTTTGCATCGCTGCGACTGTCTCATCGACGGTCAGCAAGACGGTCGTCTGGAAGGAACTCAGCGCTCCGCCGGCGCTGATCGCCATCGCCGTGGCTGCCATCGAGACATTGTCGGGAGCCTCCCACAAATTATAGGCGTCGTGATCGCCAAAGGCATACCAGAAGCCGTGCAATTTTCCGCCGACCGCCTCGATGTACTGCTTGGCCGCCGCTCGGCGGTCCTCTGGGTTCTTGATGAGCCTCGCCCATGTTGCCGGCGTGTAACTAAACCGCGTCAGATAGAGCGGCATCGGTCTCCTCCCTGTTCCGTCCCGCCGGCGGTGCGCCGGATCAGCTGCAAAGCGTGCCCTTCGCCTATCTGCACCGCAAGATCGCCGGTGGGTGTCGGAGCTTACGTCCTGTTTCGGTCATACCGCCATCGGCCAGGCGCATTGTTACCGCGCCCGAAGCCTCGGATCAGCACGGTCTCGATGAAGTAATGCCGAACAGGAAGCTGTTTTCCGCCTCGGCCTACTCGGCCGGGGGCCGCTGAGCGCGGTTGGGCGCCACGGGCGGGCCGAGATATTTGCCGTCGGCAAGCGTCGCGTTCATCAGCTGTCCGCCGCGCGAGCCGTCCTTCAGCGGGTGAAACTCGATGCGGATCTTGTCGCCCGGCTTCACCGAATCCGAGCGCCAGCCCGCCGCGTAGTCCTGGGCGATCGCCTGCATCTCGAACGACCACTCCCGTTTCGTGCCCGCATCGTCGGCCACCATGAGATGGATCCAGACATGCGGGTTCGACCACTCGTACTCCTTGACCTCGCCGTTGACGGTCACGTTCTTGGTGCGATCGAACATGGCGAAGGAGTGATGCGCGGCTGCCGGCGTCGCGATCCCGGCGGCGGCGGCGAGAAGAACGATCGTGCTCGGTTTCATCTCTGTCCCTCAAGGCATCAATGGGGTGCTATCGAGGCGGTGCGGGCCTCGTCGCCGATGAGCCGAGACGTCTCCCATCGGGAACTGTCGCAGCAACCAGCTCGCCGCCGCGGGAACCATCCCTCAACGGATGATATTCGACCGTTACCTTGTCACCCGGTTTCACCGTATCGGCTTTCCAGCCGCCGGACATCGCCTGCGCGACGGCCTGCATCTCGAACGAATATTCGAGGGCCTTGCCCGCGGCCTGGTCGGGGACCATGACGTGCAGCCAGACATGCGGATTGGCCCATTCGAATTCCTTGACCGTGCCCGCCTGGGTGATCAGCTTTTCGGGATCGAACATCGCGAAAGAGTGATGCGCCAGCGCCTGGCCGGCGCCGAGCGCCGCAAACGCAGCAACCACCAATGCTTTGAGCTTCATGAGGCGTTTCTCCCCTAAAACGCACACGCCTATGACGGCGCCACCGTAAGTCATATAGTAGCACCGATTGCAGTTCACGCGATAGCTGGGGAGGGACATGATGCGTGCATTGGCCTTGACGGGTGCGGCGTTGCTGGGTTCGGCGTTGCTGGTTTCGCCGGTTCCGGCGCAGGCGGCGTGGCAATATTTCTCCTGCGCCTCCGACAATTTCGCTGCCCAGTTTCCCGATGTCCCCAAGATGGAAACCGTGAAGTTCACCATGCCGCGCCACAAGGATGCGCTCTCGGCCCGCAGCTACACGACGACGGTGGACAACATCGTCTACAAGATGCTGGTCGCGGACTATTCGGACCGCGTCGCGTTCGGCGCCAGCATCCTCGAGGAGGCGCTGTTCCAGCACACCGAAGCCGACGACCACGGCCTGAGAAACGGCAAGATCCTCGGCAACGACACGGCGCGCATCGAGCCGGTCGTGCGCGGCGCCACCTACGGACGCCGCATCACCATGGACTATCCCAACGGCCAGGGCCGCAATCTCACGACCTTCTATTTCCGTGACGGCAAGCTCTACGAGATGTCGGTTCAGATTCTACCGGCGAGCGGCGACTACGGTTCGCCGACGGGCACGCGGTTCGTCGAGTCGCTGGTCTTCAATCTCGCTCGCTTGAACGAGACGGAAGGCAAGTTGCCGCCGACCATCCAGGGCTGCGGCACGGCGATCCAGGAGTTCAAGTCCTAGCCGAGCGCAGTCGCCTGCGCGGAGACGGGCGCATCGATCCGCGCGCGCCTGACCTCCCCTGAAAGGGAGTCGAGTGCGCCGGTCTTGAGCGCAAGCCCAAGCACCCGTTCGGGGTCGACCGGTCCCGGCATGCGGACGCGGCCGGATGCAAGCTTGGCGAATCCGACGCGTGCGTAATATGGCTCGTCGCCGACCAGGATCATGGTCTTGAAATCGAGCGCGCGGGCCTGCTCGATGCCGCGTTGCATGAGCGAAATGCCGATGCCCTTACCCCTCAGTTCGGGCTCGACCGCCAGAGGCCCCAGCAGCAGCGACGAGCACTCACCAATCGCGACCGGCCAGAACCGCACCGATCCTAGGAGCAGTCCGTCGCGCGCCGTGACCGCGACGAACGACAGCCTGTGTTCCGGGGCGACGCCTTCGCGCAAGCGATACGCCGTCTTCGCATAACGCCCCGGCCCGAAACAGCGATCGACAAGCGCCCCAATCGCCGCCTCATCCCCCCCCTGCTCCGCCCTAATCTCCCACATCCCCCCGATATAGAGCATTCCGCGCGCGGGTGCAGCGAGTGCGCGTGGGAGACGGAAGCGGTGCTAGTTCGAGTGCTTGCGAGCGGGAAGTGCGGTGTCGGCCAGGTTCGAAAAGAGTGTGGCGAGCGCGCCGGCAAAAATGCCGAGCGGGATGGCGTAGAGCAGGTCCATGTCGGAGCCTGAAACGACAATGGCGGTCACGGCAACCCCGGTCCACTGCGCGAGCGTTCTTGGCATACGGGCACGCCTCTTTCCACCGGACGCACCCTAATGCGCGGCGACCGCAAACCAAAGAACATGCTTAAGAAATGGTTAACTCGCCGGGTCGCCCGCTTCACGGACGGCGTAACCGGCCTGCTGCAGGCGCGATTTGATCTCGTCGGCATGGGCTTCATCGCGTGCTTCGATGACGAGGCCGAGATCGGCAGATTTCGCACTCGCACCGGTCATCAGCCGATTGTGCGAAACTTCCATGATATTGCCGCCGGCCTCGCCGATGAGGGACGCGACGCGGGCAAGAACGCCCGGCCGGTCCTCGATGGCGACGATCAGCGACGTGATACGACCTTCACGCGTAAGCTCGCGCAGGATCACGTTCGACAGCAGCCGCATGTCGATATTGCCGCCCGAGATGACGACACCGGTGTTGCGGCCGGCGAAGAGCTTGGGGTGGGCAAGGACCGCCGCCAGCGCGGCCGCACCGGCCCCTTCTGCAAGTGTTTTTTCGATTTCGAGGAGCTTGACGATCGCAGCCTCGATCTCCGGTTCGCCGGCCAGCAGAATGTCTTCGACGAGCGCCCCGATGACTTGGCGCGCAATCGCACCTGCATCCTTCACCGCGATGCCTTCGGCGATGGTCTGGCCGCCACAGGGGTGCTGCGTCCCCTTCGTCTCGTTGTACATTGAGGGATAGAGCTTGGTCTCCACTCCGAAAACCCGCAGACGCGGGTTGATCGCCTTGGCGGCAATCGCCATACCGGAGATGAGACCGCCGCCGCCCACGGGAATGACGAGGATTTCAAGGGCGGGCACCTGGCGCAGGAATTCCAGCGCCACCGTGCCTGCGCCCGCGATCACCAACGGATCGTCATAGGGATGGATGAAAACCAGATTGTCCGCGGTGGCGATCGCCTGGGCGCGGGCGAAGGACTGCGAGAGCGAACCACCCTCGATCAGCACGCGCGCGCCGAAATCTCGCGTGTGCTTGACCTTGGTGAAGGGGGTCCCTTCGGGCATCACGATGGTGGCAGGAATCTTCAACCGGCCCGCGTGATACGCGACTCCTTGTGCATGATTTCCCGCCGACATCGCCGCGACACCGCGTTTACGCGCGGCCTCATCGAGCGACAGCAATTTGTTCAGCGCACCGCGCTCCTTGAACGAAGCGGTGAATTGCAGATTCTCGAACTTGAGAAAGATCTCGGCGCCGGCAAGCGTCGAGAGTATGCGCGAGTGGCGCGCCGGCGTTGTCTCGACGGCGCCGACTATCGTTCTGGCGGCGGCTTCGATGTCGGGGAAGGTGACCGGCAAAAGTGCAGGCTTGCTCGTCATGCCCATGAGCGTGGTCATTCTTGCGCCGCGAAGCAAGACGGGTCGCGGTCCCTATGATCCGTGTACGGATTTTGGTGCGGGCTGAAATACAGCGTTCAAACCGAGGCGGGGCTTCGATCCCCACCCCAGGACCGACAGGGCGTCCTACCATCATAAGTCGCTGTTTAGCCTCACTTTCCGTTCCAAAAGCAAAGGCGATTATGCGGTCTTGACACGTTACTGACGCGTAAGTATCTGTAGCATGTTACCGGTTGGTAACGACGTTTGGCATGCCGTTTGAAGAAAGTTCCCGAAAGGGGACGAGTGCACCGCAAAAGTGAGCGCCCTGAGCTAGGCAACGCAGTACTGAGCGCCGCGTTCACCTTATGACGCCTGACGGCCCAAGCCGGAAGGCGAGTTCATGCAAAGGCGGATCCCCCCGACCGCCCCTGCATGCGGGCCGGATCCCGTCCCTCCCCGGGATCCGGCCCATTCTTTCCAAGGGGCGGCGTAGGAGTTGCGTGTGCAGGATATGTCGATTTATGCAGTCATTGCCTTCTCAGTTGCGGTAGTCCTGGGCGTTATCGGCGTCGTCCAGTTGATTGGCCCGCGGTTTGTCCGCGATGCCTATGCCCGGTGGGACTACCCCCAGCGCCTGAGAGTGTTGACGGGTGCGCTCGACTTGGCCGCGGCTTTCATGCTTCTTCTTCCCGCTCTTCGGGGATGGGGCATCGCGGTCGCCGCGATCCTGACCTTCGGTTCGGTCATAGTCTTCCTGAGCCATCGCCAGTACCGCACTGCCGTGCCGGCGATCGGCTTGATGGTGCTGCTGATTCCGGCAGCTGTCGCGGTCCCGCGCCCGGGCCCGGTCCAATTCGCCGTTCAAAGGCAGATCGTGAACGAGGTCCCGCAGACCTTGGCCGCCGCGGACGATTCGGCGTCTTCAGGCACATCGATCGAATAGCCAATTCAAGCGGGCTCAGCCCGGAGTCCAGATGGCCATTGTCGCGAGGCTGGTCCCGGCGGCTGTGTCGCCGTCGCAGAGGCGTGTGCAAACGGCCACCAGCCGATCGATGCGTTCGTCTTCGTCCTTGGCCGCCTGGCGCCAAATGATCTTCCGCCATGCCACGGCAACCTCTAGGGCCTCCTTGCGGGCGCGGATTTCAGCTTCGGAGCGCTGGGACTGGGTGAGATAGGA
>Ga0137427_10001115_pt1 | contig 12428 bp, 11 predicted proteins | sample EasRivERMZT700_2_FD_102309 | JGI IMG/M metagenome (GOLD analysis project Ga0137427, IMG submission 102309) | Soil microbial communities from meander-bound floodplain in the East River, Colorado, USA - East River MetaG ERMZT700_2 | ecosystem: Environmental > Terrestrial > Soil > Floodplain ...
CGACAGCGGCACGTCGGCCAGCGTGCGGAGCGCGGTCGAGCGGGTGGGTCTTCCCGCCGCGCCGCCGCGCGCCTTGTCGCTCGACGACATCGTGCGCGCCACGCACGGCGACAAGAAGGCGCGCGCCGGCCGCGCCGAGTACGCGCTGCCCCAGCGAATCGGCGCGATGGCCGGGGGCGATCGAGGATGGGCGATCCCCGTTCCGGACGAGCTCGTGCGCGACGTCGTCGCCGCGGTGACGAGCAGATGAGGCGGACAGCTCTCGTCGTCGCGGCGACCGCCGTGTTCGCCGGCGCGGGCTGCAAGGCGCGCCCCGAGGGGCCGATCGTCCTCGCACCCGTTGTCGTGGAGAGTCCATTCCGGCTCGCCGGCGCCGTGGTACACGGGGCGAGCCTCACGTGGGCGGTGAACCGACATGTCCCGGTTCGCTACGGCGACCCCGTGCCGGTGAAGGTGACGTGGTACTGTCTCCGCGGCACGACACGTCGCGGCCGCTACGTGCGACAGGGGATCGTGGCCGCCGACCCGCGCCTGTTTCCGCTCTCGCGCTACATCGAGCTCTACATCGGCAAGGAATACCTCGGCCGGTTTCTCGTGGACGATACGGGGCTGCTGATTCGCGGCGCGATCATCGACGTGTGGACGGCGAATTGTCGCGATGCCAAGGTGTTCGGCCGCCGATCGGGGACAGCCGTGCTAGTCGGGCGGCCGCGGCCGCAGATTCAGCTCGCGGGTAAGCCCGCCGAAAGCCCGAAGCGCTAGTCGACGTCCGTCAACCGCGAGCGCGCCCGCTCGCGCTCGGCGCGACTATTGCCTTCCCGGCACCTCGTCTTCAACGAAGGGCGATACGATGTCATCGTTTGCGACGTATCTCATCGGCTTCATCATCCTGATCACCGGGCTAGCGATCGGAGCGTACTTGTTGAACGTTCCCGCGATGTGGATCGGCGTCGGCGTCGTCGTGCTGATCGGCATCGGCGTACTGAGCGCCACGAGCCGGACGAAAGTTCGCGATCCGGCATCGGGCGGAACGACGGCGCGAACTCCCACAACGCCACCGAATTCTTAGGGACGAAACGCAGTTTCGGAGGGGCAGAACACCCGAGTTTGCTACGAAGCGGCCCAAACTGTAAAGAAATGAAGCACAAAGCGCCGGGTTCGGTCAGGGTGACCGGACCCGGCGCGTTGTGTTGACGGTTAGGGAAGTAACCTGCAACCCACTGTCAGTTCAACAACATAGGACCGCAGGGCCGGGCGTCGCGGCCATAATGGCGCAAATTCCTGTTGACGCCCCGAGACTGCACCATTATCGTCCGCGTCCCTGCTGCATCCAACATCGCGCGAGCGGACGTGCGCTCGCTCCCCCCACCGGCAGTTCGGAAGGAGCGTGTATGGAGCAAGTGACCGAGACACGATCGTCGAAGGGATACTTCAGATCGTCTCCGTCCACCGCGTTCGACCAGTATCTCCAGGACATCCAAAAACTCCCGCTCATCGACGACCCCGAGGAAGAGCGTCGCCTAGCTCGCCGGGCTCAGAAGGGTGACGAGAAGGCAGCGGAACGTCTCGTAACCGCCAATCTCCGTTTCGTCATCTCGTACGTCAAAAAGTATCAGGGACACGGGCTCGATTTGTCGGAGCTCGTCGCGATTGGAAACGAAGGCCTCCTGAAAGCAGTCCGGAAGTTCGACCCGGACCAGGGGGTCAAATTTATTTCGTACGCTGTGTGGTGGGTGCGGCAAGCGGTGCTCAAGGCGCTCGCCGAGCAGACGCGTTCGGTTCGCATCCCGCTCAATCAGAACTCGCAGCTCATTCGTCTCGCACGTGCGGAGACGGTGCTCGCTCAAGTGCTGAAGCGCGACCCCACGGAGAACGAAGTCAGCCGTCTGCTCGAGGAGACGCCCGAGGTCGTGCGGGCCGCGAAGCAGATGTCGGCGACGGAAATCAGCCTCGACGCTCCCATCGATCGTTCGGATCGCGAAGCCTCGACCCTCGGTGAACGATTCGCCGGCGTCGACGGCACGGAGATCGAAGAGGTCACCGACTACAAGTTGATGCGGGAGTTCATCGACCGCGTCTTCAAGAAATACCTCACGCCGCGCGAACGGAAGATCCTCTATCTCTACTACGGGCTCGAGGAAGGCTCCGAGGCGATGACGCTCGAGAAGATCGGCGCGTTGATGGGCGTGACGCGCGAACGTATTCGCCAGATCCGCGAGCGCGCCTTTGAGAAACTGCGCGAATCGCCGGACGGCAAGGCGCTCTGCGGATTCTGGGCAGCCTGAGACGCCCGTCAATTGGGGTCTGACCCCATTTAACGTCGGCGTAACGAAGACCGGGAGCCTCGCCTCCCGGTCTTTTGTTTTTCAATGGGGTCAGACTCCATTGAATCACGGCCGGGTACGGTTCTTGTCGCAACCGGCGGCATGCCAGCTCATGGCCGCATCCCGGCCTTCGTGAATCCGGCGACGAAGGACCTGGACGCCGCGCGCGCGGCGCTCTACGACATCGGTCGTTTCGACGTTCGCGACGTGAGCCCGTCCGCGCTGGCGGAAGAGACACGCCGCGCCGTCGCCGACGGCGCGCACCGCGTCCTCGTCGCCGGCGGGGACGGATCGCTCGCGACCGCGGCCGGCGCACTCGCCGGGACGGGAGTCGAGCTGGCGATCCTCCCCGTCGGAACACTCAACCACCTCGCGCGGGACCTGGGGCTCCCGCTCGATCTCGACGCCGCCGCCCATGTCGCCGCCTTCGGTCCAAGCGCCGAAGTGGACGCGGCGACGGTGAACGGCCGACTCTTTCTCAATACCAGCGCGGTCGGCGCCTATGTGACATTCGTGCGTGTGCGCGAGCGCCTGGAGCACCGGCTCAGCTACCGGCTCGCGTCGCTGATCGCGGGGATGCGCCTCATCGCCCGGCTGCCCACCTTCCGGGTGTCGTTGTACGTCGAAGGCGCCAAGCGCGAGTATGTCACCCCGCTCGTGTTCATCGGCGTGGGGGAGCGCGAGCTCAAGCTGCCGAAGCTCGGCGGGCGCGTGGCGGGCGGCACTGCCGGCTTGCACGTCATGGTCGTTCGCAGCCGTTCGGGAGCGCGCACGATCGCGCTCGCGCTCGCCGCCATGGCGCGCGGAGTGGAAGCGGTGGCCGCAACGCCCGCGATGGACGCGTTTCTCGTCGATCGCTGCGTGATCGAGCCGCGCATGCACGTCGCGGCCGTGGACGGTGAGCTCGTCAAAGTCGCGCCACCGCTCGATTACCGGCACGTGCCGGGCGGGCTCCGAGTCGTCGTCGCGGAGTAGCGGCCGGCAGTTCCCTGCCCCAAGCCCGCCGCGTACGTTGCGGAATGGCAGGTCCCGCCCTCCCGCCCGCGCGAGCGGACAATCGCAACGCGAAGGTCGATCAGCGGCTCGCGACGCGTCTCGCCGCCATCGTCGGAGAGCGGCGGGTGCTCTTTCGTCCGAGCGAGCTGGTGACCTACACCGCGGACGCGCTTCCATCGTATCACGTGAAGCCGGGGCTTGCGGTGTTTCCGGGCACGCGCGAGGAGGTCGTCGCCGTCGTGCGCGAGCTGGCACGCGACGGGATTCCATTCGTGCCTCGCGGCGCGGGCACCGGACTCTCGGGTGGAGCGCTGGCCGACGGCATCGTGCTGCTCGGCCTCAACCGGCTCTCGCGCATTCTCTCGATCGATCCGGAAAACGCATTGGCGGTCGTGGAGCCCGGCGTTGTGAATGTCGCGTTGACGCGCGCGGTGAGCGCGTACGGTCTGCACTACGCCCCCGACCCGTCCAGCCAGGCGGCGTGCACGATCGGAGGCAACGTCGCCGAAAACGCGGGGGGACCGCACTGCCTGAAGTACGGCGTGACGACGAACCACGTCGTCGCGCTCACGGCTCTTCTCCCCGACGGCGAGATCGTGCAGCTGGGCAGCGCCGACGGAGAGCGCGACGGCTACGATCTCGCCGGCACGTTCGTCGGCTCCGAGGGCTGCTTCGGCGTCGCGCTCGACGTCACGGTGCGGCTCTCGCGAAACCCGGAAGCGGTGCGCACGCTGCTGGCCGACTTCATGTCCCTCGACACCGCGGCGCGCGCCGTCTCGGCCATTGTCGCCACGGGGATCATACCGGCCGCGCTGGAGATGATCGACCAAGCCACGGTTCGGGCGGTGGAGGCGTCGATCTACGCGGCCGGGTATCCGACCGACGCCGCGGCGGTGCTCCTCATCGAGCTCGATGGCGCGCTGGCCGGCCTCGAGCGCGACGTCGAGACGGTTCAACAACTCTGCGCGTCGAGCGGCGCCCGCACCGTTCGCGTCGCGCGCGACGAGGCCGAACGCGCCACGCTCTGGCAGGGCCGCAAGAAGGCCTTCGGCGCCATGGGGCGCATCTCTCCGCATCTCGTCGTGCAGGACGCGGTCGTGCCGCGGACAAAGCTCCCCGCCGTGCTCGCGCGCATTCACGATCTCGCCGAGCGGCATCGCGTGCGCGTCTGCAACGTGTTTCACGCGGGCGACGGCAATCTCCATCCGAACATTGCCTACGACGCGGCCGATCCCGACGAAACGGCGCGCGTCCACTTGGCGATGCAGGAGATAATGGAGTTGTGCGTCGCCGAGGGCGGCACGATCACGGGGGAACACGGCGTCGGTCTGGACAAGTTGAGATACATGGACCTCATCTTCTCCCCCGACTCTTTGGCCGCGATGTGCGCGCTGCGTCAGGTGTTCGATCCGGACCGGCGATGCAATCCAGACAAGGTGGTACCGGTCCACTCGTGCAAGGAGTGGCACATGGCGCCGAGCGCGCGACGAGGGAGGGCCCCCGCGTGACGGCCGCGACAGCGAGCGAGGTCGAGGCACTGCGCGACCGCTTTCGCGACGCCGCCGCGGCCGGCGCGCCTTTGCGTATCGTCGGCGGAGGCACATGGCTCGACGCCGGCCGCCCCGTTCCGAACAGCGACGCCGTATCAATGCGCGCGTTCGACGGCATCACCGAATACGTACCGGGTGATCTCACGCTCACGGCTCGCGGCGGCACCACGCTCGCCGAGATCCGCGACGCCACGGCGGCGCACGGGCAGTGGCTGGCGCTCGACCCGCACGGCTCGGACGAAGGGACCATCGGCGCGACGGTAGCGACCGCGTCGGCTGGTCCCCTCGTCACGACCTTCGGCGCGCCGCGCGATCTGATGCTCGGGCTCGAATTCGTCACGGCGACGGGTGCGATCGTGCGAGGGGGCGGACGTGTCGTGAAAAACGTCGCGGGCTTCGATCTCACGCGACTCGTCACCGGGTCGTGGGGCACACTCGGCGCCATCACCGAAGTGAGCGTGCGCCTGCACGCGCGCCCCGCCGTTGACGAGTCCGTGTCCGTGTCGCTCGACGACGGCAATGCCGGCGTCGAACGCGTGCGCACGCTCCTGCGCAGGCTTCCATTCACTCCGTATGCGTGCGAGGTGGTGAATGCGCATCTCTCGCGCGCGCTCGGACTGGGCGACGCGCCGGCGGTAATCGTTCGCCTCGGCGGCAATGCCGACGCGGTGCGCGCACAGCGGGGCGCGCTGAACGACGTCGGCACACCGCGGCCCGCTGATCCTATGGTATGGGCGCGCCTTCGCACCTGCGAACCGGCGGGGGCGATTACGATCCGCCTGTCCGCGCTGCCGTCGCGCCTCGAGGGTACCTGGCGCGAGGCGGCGCGCCTTACGACGTCGTGTTTGGACGCGATGATCCACGCCACCCCGACGAGGGGCGTCGTCCGCTGCATCGTGCCGCGCTCAACCTCGGCGATCGACGCGCTCGAGCGCGCTCTCTCCACGGATGGCGGCGTCAAGCGCGTCGGCGAGCGGCTGCCGCCGGCGCTGTGGCGCGCCTTTGCGCCCCCCGCCAACGATCGCGTGTCGCGGGGCATCAAAGCGACCTTCGATCCGGCAGACGTATTGAACCGAGGGATTCTCGGAGCGAGCGCGTGACCCAACCGACGCTCGCACGCGCCGAGTGCGCCCTCCCCGACTCGCCACTCGCCGCCGAGCGGCGCGGCATCGACGCGTGCGTGCACTGCGGGTTCTGTCTTCAGGCGTGCCCCACGTATCTCGCGCTCGAGGACGAGAACGATAGCCCGCGCGGCCGCGTGCTGCTCATGCGGTCGTTGCTCGACGGCACGCTCGCCCCCGACGACACGGCGGTGGAGCGTCACATCGCGCAGTGCCTCGGGTGTCGCGCCTGCGAGACCGCGTGTCCGTCCGGCGTACCATATGGAAGGCTGCTCGAGGCGACGCGCGAGACGCTGGCCGAGTATCGTCCGATTCCGTTCGTGGCGCGGGCGATTCTGACGACCTTCCGTCGTCCGGCGCTACTAGCGATGGCCATGATGCTCGGGCGCGTGCTGCGCGCGACGCGACTGCCGATGCTCTTTGCCAAGCTCGGTGGACGCATCGGGTTCTCCATGGCGATGCTCGCGTCCACCGAACGGCCGATCGCCGCACGCGCGTACGCGGCGAACGGCAAAGGCGCGACGCCGCGCGGCCGCGTTGCGCTGCTCACCGGTTGCGTGATGGAGGGGCTGTTCGCGGAGACGAACCGGGCGACGGAGCGCACGCTCGACGTGAACGGCTACGAGCGCATCGCCGCGCCGGAGCAACGCTGCTGCGGCGCCCTGCACGCGCACGCGGGAGACGGTGAAGGAGCGCGTGCGCTGGCGCGCGCGAACGTCGCGGCGTTCGAGCGCGCGAACCCGGATTTCATCGGTGTGAACGCGGCGGGATGCGGCGCGATGATGAAAGAGTACGCGCACCTGCTGGCGAGCGATCCCGCGTGGGCGGAGCGCGCGGCGCGCGTCGCCGCGAAGGTGCGCGACGTGAGCGAGCTGCTGTCCGCGGCGGGCCCCGCCACCGGCGCTCCGCTGCCGATGCGCGTCACGTACGACGCGCCCTGTCATCTGCTGCACGCGCAGCGCGTGTCCACGCCCCCGCTCAACGTGTTGCGCGCGATCCCGCAGCTGGAGCTCGTCCCGCTGGCGGACAGCGACCAGTGCTGCGGGAGCGCGGGCATCTACAATCTCATCGAGCCCGACGTGTCGAATGCCGTGCTCGCCGCGAAGCTGCGCCGCGTCGGCGAGGCCAACGCTGGGCTCGTCGCGACCGGGAATCCGGGGTGTCTCATGCAGATCGGCGCGGGACTCGTGCAGGCGGGGTCGCAGACGCGTGTCGTACACCCCGTGGATTTGCTCGATGCGTCGTACGCGCGGCGGAGCTCGGGCGGACGCGACGCGAGCCCGTAGCGCGCTTTCCCGGGTCCGGCTTACTTATGAAGAGATGAGCACTCCGCAGATGGTTCCGGTATCGAGCGCGTCGACGCAGGAGATCGGTGGGCACAACGTGGTGCTCGCCTATGGCGACGTCGCGGCCGAATACCAGGCGATGCGCGCGCACGCGATCCTGGTGGATCGAAGCCACCGCGGGCGCATGCGCCTGCTCGGCGACAAGGCCGGCGAGGTGCTCACGGGGCTGGTGACCAACGACGTGATGTCCCTTCAGCCCGGGCAGGGACTCTACGCGGCGGCGCTCACCAACAAAGGAAAGATCATCGCCGACGTGCGCATCTACGCCGAAGCCGGCTCGTTCCTCGTGGACGTGCCGCCGCGCGCCTGGGAGGGCTGGTCGACGATGATCAAGCGGTTCGTCAATCCGCGCATGGCGCGCTTTCGCGACGATTCCGAATCGCTGCGCGAGATCGGCATCTTCGGCATGTCGGCGCGTCACGTCGTCGGCATGGTGACCGGGATCAACGCCAGCGCGCTCACGGCGCTGCCCCCGCACGCACACGTCGTCGCCGACGTCGCCGGCGCGCGCGTGATGGTTGCGTCGACTCCCGATCTGGGCGTGGAAGGGTTCTCATTGTTCGTCGACAGCGAGGTGTTCGACGCGGTGTGGGCGCGCGCGGTGAGCGCGGGCGCGACTCCGGCCGGACTCGGCGCCTGCGAGATCGGGCGCGTCGAAGCGGGGCGCCCCGAGTGGGGGATCGACATCGACGAGAACACGCTGGCACAGGAAGCGAACCTCGACGAGCTGGGCGCGATCTCGTACACGAAGGGATGCTACGTCGGGCAGGAAACCGTCGCGCGAGTTCACTTTCGCGGACACGTGAATCGGCACCTGCGCGGCCTGCGGGGAGCGAGCGTAGACCCGCCGCCGACCGGCGCACGCGTTTTTCAGGGCGACGCGGACGTCGGCGACGTTCGCAGCGCCGTCGCATCTCCCCGGCTGGGAGGGATCGCGCTCGCGATGGTTCGTCGCGAGGCGGTCGCGGGCACGCCGCTCGTCGCGCGCTGGGAAGGTGGCGAGCGCACGGTGGACCTCGTACCCCTGCCCTTCCCGTTGTAGTGCCGTCGGCGCTCGTCACCGGCGCCACGGGCCTCGTCGGCTCACACGTCGTCGCTCGATTGCTTGCCGACGGTTGGTCGGTGCGCGCGCTCGTGCGCGCCCGGGTGCCCGAGCCACGCGGCGTCGAACAACGCGTCGGCGACGTACTCGATCCGGCCGCGTTCGCGAGCGCCGCGGCGGGGGTGGACGTCGTGTTCCACGCCGCCGCCGCGATCACGCCGCGCGGAGGATGGGAGGCGTTTCGGCGTTTGAACGTGGACGGCACGCGCAACGCCGTCGACGCCGCGGTCGCGTCGCGTGCACGACTCGTTCACGTGAGCAGCGTGGCCGTGTACGGATCGGGCGGACGCTATGCGGCCGGCGGCGGCAAGACCAGCGAGGACACGCCGCTCGGACCATTGCCGGAACGCGCCTACTACGCGCGATCGAAGCGCGAGTCGGAGCAGATCGTGCTCGACGCGCACCGCGCGGGGCGTGTCTGGTCGACCGCGCTCCGGCCCGACGTGATCTACGGCCCGCGTGACCGGCAGTTCGTCCCGCGGCTCGCGCGCCTTCTCGACCGCGGGTTCGCTCCGGTCATCGGCGGTGGCGTGACGACGCTTGCCGTCGTGCACGCGGCCAACGTCGCCGACGGCGTCGTGCGGGCGGCGACGAACACCGCGGCGGGAGGGCGCGCCTTCAATCTGGCGAACGACTTCGACGTCACCGTCGCGGAATTCTTCCGGCTGGCCGCCGAAGGACTCGGCCGGCGCGTGCGCCTCGTGAACATACCGCTGCCGGTGGCGCGCTCGCTCTTTCGCGCGGTGCGCATCGGCGCGCGTCTGCTGACCGGCGGACGGTCGAGCGTCGTGAGCAACAGCTCACTCGGCTTCGTCACGCGCGACAACCCGTTCACATCGGAACGCGCGCGCCGCGAGCTGGGGTGGTCGCCGAGCGTGCACCCGTCGCGCGGCGTGCCGGATGCGTTTCGGTGGTGGCGCGCACACCGGGCCGCGAGCGACGCGAGCTCGTGAATGTGCGACGGGCGCGACGAAAGTCTCGTCGCGCCCGTTAGCAAACGCTGAACAGCTCGCCGATTACGGCTTGATGAGGCCCTTGGCGACCGAATCCTTGTGCATCGAGTCCGCCTTCGCCTTCATCATCGCGGAATCCATCGGCGCGGCGGCCGGAGCGGCCGCAGGAGCCGGAGCCATCGCCGGCGGGGTGCTGTCCGCTTTCGGCGTTTCGGACTTAGAGCACGCGGCTACCGCGAGCACAACGAGCACAAATGCCAGGCGCTTCATGACGTTCTCCTCAAGTTGGTCGTATAGTTCACTCTGCGTGGTCCGTGCACGCAAATGGGGTGCTCGGAGGTAGCGGCGTAAACTTTAACGCTACTGGATTTTGTGTCAAGTCCAGTGCCAGCCGCCAAGTGCGCGCCAGGCAAGGACTTCGTGGGCCAACCCGGCGCCGCTGGTCGTCCAGTGCGAGGGCCGGTAGCTTCCCTTCTGCGCCCGTTCTGCAGCGCGGCCCTTACCCCGAGCGCTCTCGTCATGTCGATCGACGCCCCCGCGGAGCCCGTCACGCAAGTCGTTCGCGGAGCCTGTCCGCACGATTGTCCGGACACGTGCGCGATGCTCGTAACCGTCGAATCCGGCCGTGCCGTTCGCGTCGCCGGAGACCCGGACCATCCATTCACCCGCGGGTTCCTGTGCGCCAAGGTCAATCGGTACGTCGAGCGCACCTACCACCGGGAGCGCCTGCTCCGGCCGCTGCGCCGGGTCGGCCCAAAGGGATCGGGCCGATTCGAGCCGGTCTCCTGGGACGACGCCCTGGGTGAGATCGCCGGGCGCCTGACGTCCATCATTCAGTCCCCCGACGGCGCGCAGGCGATCCTTCCGTACTCGTACGCGGGCACGATGGGAGTGGTGCAGGGCGCGTCGATCGACCGCCGGTTTTTTCACACGCTTGGCGCGTCGCTCCTCGATCGCACGATCTGCTCGACGGCCGGGGGGGTCGGCATGCGCATGACCGTCGGGGCGAACATCGGCGCCGATCCCGAGGGGATCCCCGAGAGCGATCTCGTGCTCCTGTGGGGCACGAACACCCTCACGGCGAACCCGCATCTGTGGCCGCTCATCCTCGAGGCGCGCGCCCGCGGAACGCCGATCATCGCCATCGACCCGATCAAGACGCGCACGGCCGCGCAGTGCGACCAGTGGATCGCCATCCGGCCGGGAACCGACGCCGCGCTGGCGCTGGCGATGATGCACGTAATGTTCGAGCGTGGCCTCGAGGATCGGGACTTCCTCGACGCCCACACGCTCGGCGCCGAGCAACTTCGCGAGCGGGCCCGCGACTACGCGCCCGATCGCGTGAGCGCGATCACGGGGATCGACGCGTCGACCATCGTGTCCCTTGCCGAGCGGTTTGGCCGTGCCCGCGCGGCGTTCATTCGGGTGAACTACGGGTTGCAGCGGCACGCCGGAGGCGGGATGGCCGTGCGCACCATCGCGTGCCTCCCGGCCGTGGCCGGGCACTGGCGGCGCGCGGGGGGCGGCGTCCAGCTCTCGTCGAGCGGGAACGTTCAGGTGGACAAACGCGTCCTCGAGCGGCCGGATCTGTCCCCGCCCGTGCGGACGATCAACATGATCAAGCTCGGTGAGGCGCTTACGACGCCCGATGCCGGGATTGGCGGACCGCCGGTGCGCGCGCTCGTCGTCTACAACTCCAATCCGGGGGCCGTGGCCCCGGACCGGAACGCCGTTCTGCGCGGCATGGCGCGCGAAGACCTGTTCACGGTAGTGCTCGAGCATTTTCAAACGGACACCGCCGACTACGCCGACATCGTGCTTCCGGCTACGACGCAGCTGGAGCACTGGGACCTGCACTTCTCGTACGGCCACCACTACGTCACGCTCAACCGCCCGGCCATCGCGCCCCTTGGCGAGTCGCTGCCGAACAGCGAGATCTTCCGGCGGATCGCGGCGCGCATGGGACTCGACGACCCGATGTTCAGGGATGACGACCTGACGCTCATCCGCCAGTTGCTCGACACGGCTGGAGAGAAGATGCGCGGCGTGACCTTCGACGCATTGCTCGAGCGCGGATGGTCCCGGCTGAACTTACCGACGCCGTATCTGCCTTTCGCCGACGGCGGTTTCCCGACGCCAAGCGGCAAGTGCGAGCTGTACTCGGCGCGCATGAAGGACCTCGGCCAGGATCCCATACCCGCGTTCACGCCGCCGTACGAGTTCCCGGAGCTCGTGCCCGAACTCGCGGCGAAGTATCCCCTCACGCTCATCTCGTCGCCGGCGCACCAGTTCCTGAACTCGACCTTCGTGAACATCGACTCGTTGCGCCGGGCGGCGCGCGAACCGGAGTGTTTGCTGCATCCCGCGGACGCCGAGCGTCGCGGGATCGCGGCCGGGGCGCGCGTCGTGGTGCACAACGATCGCGGCGCGTTCACGGCGGTGGCGCGCGTGGAAGACACGATTCGAGAAGGCGTCGTGTGGGCGCCATCCATCTGGTGGGGCAAGCTCGCCGCCGACGGCGCGAACGCCAACCAGACGACGTCGCAGCGCGAGACGGATCTCGGCCACGGGCCGGTGTTCTACGACAATCTGGTCGAGGTCGGCCTGGCTGATTGACCCTACCGTGTCATCCTGAGCGAAGCGAAGGATCTGCTCTCCGCCGAGGAGCGCAAGCGACGAAGGGCTCCTCAGGATGACATGCGGGCATTTTTCGTAAGCAACGGAGACCACACAATGCGCAAGGCGCTGGCACTCGCTGTCTCGTTCATCGCCCTCGCGACCGCGGCCACGTGGGCACAGCCTCCCGCGCGGCGCGACACGGTTCGCGATCTACGCAACGTCTTCGCGCCGGGCTACATCCTGCAGGACCGCAACGGCGACGACGTCATCGACTTCGTGAACGCGAAGATCGTCCTGCCCGCGTCGCCGACGGCGGCGGAGGTCGCGGCGGCTTCGAACATCGCGGCACGTCTGGGATACGAGACCTCCGCGACGAACCTCAGTCTGGCGACCCCCGACTCGGCACGCGTCGCCGCG
>Ga0137427_10001116_pt1 | contig 12424 bp, 11 predicted proteins | sample EasRivERMZT700_2_FD_102309 | JGI IMG/M metagenome (GOLD analysis project Ga0137427, IMG submission 102309) | Soil microbial communities from meander-bound floodplain in the East River, Colorado, USA - East River MetaG ERMZT700_2 | ecosystem: Environmental > Terrestrial > Soil > Floodplain ...
CGACGCAGGAGGGCAATTACATCGGCACCGAGACGCTGGGCCCGATCCCGTTCAGCGGCATCATTCTCGCCCATTCGAACGAGGCCGAGTGGCAGCTCTTCAAGTCCAACAAGCACAACGAGGCCTTCCTCGACCGCATCTGCGTGGTCACGGTGCCCTACTGCCTGCGGGTGACCGAGGAGACCAAGATCTACAAGAAGCTCCTGCGCGAGAGCGAGCTCGACTCGGCGCCCTGCGCGCCCGAGACGCTCGAAATGCTGGCGCGCTTCTGCGTGCTGACGCGGCTCAAGGAGCACGAGAACTCGAACCTTTTCTCCAAGATGCGGGTCTATGACGGCGAAAAGCTGCGCGACACCGATCCCAAGGCGAGGACGCTCCAGGAATACAAGGATGCGGCCGGCGTGGACGAGGGCATGACCGGCATTTCGACCCGCTTCGCCTACAAGACCCTGTCGGAGACCTTCAATTTCGACCACTCCGAGATCACAGCCGACCCGGTGCATCTGATGTACGTCGTCGAGCAGTCGATCAAGCGCGAGCAGTTCCCCGACGACGTCGAGAAGAAATATCTCGAGTTCATCAAGGCCGAGCTCGCCCCGCGCTATGCGGAGTTCATCGGCAAGGAAATCCAGAAGGCCTATCTCGAGTCCTACGGCGAATACGGCCAGAACCTGTTCGACCGCTACATCTCCTACGCCGATGCGTGGATCGAAGATCAGGACTTCAAGGATGCCGACACCGGCCAGTTGCTCGACCGCAACGCGCTCGACGGCGAGTTGTCCAAGATCGAAAAGCCCGCCGGGATCGCCAATCCCAAGGATTTCCGTAACGAGGTCGTGAAGTTCGCGCTTCGCTACCGCGCCCAGCACGACGGCAAGAATCCGGCCTGGACCGCCTACGAGAAGATCAGGAACGTGATCGAGAAGCGCATGTTCACCCAGGTCGAGGATCTTCTGCCCGTCATCTCCTTCGAGTCGAAGAAGGATACCGAGACGGAAACCAAGCATAACGAGTTCGTGAAGCGGATGCTGGCGCGCGGCTATACCCAGCGTCAGGTCCGCCGCCTCGTCGAGTGGTATATGCGGGTGAACAAGGCGGGCTAGCGCGTTTCGCGGGCAAGTAGGAAAGAGTTGATGACCTACTTCATCGACCGCCGTCTCAATCCCAAGGGAAAGAGCCTCGCCAACCGGCAGCGCTTCCTGCGCCGCGCGCGCGCGCAAATTCGCGAAGCGGTGCAGAAGAGCCTCAAGGATTCCGGCGTCGCCGACGTCGCCAAGGACCGCAAGATCCGCATCTCGACGCAAGGAACGCGCGAGCCGCGGTTCCGCCTCGACCCGAAAAAGGCCGGCGCGCGCGACTTCGTCCTTCCCGGCAACAAGGAATACGTGCCGGGCGATCAGATCAAGAAACCCCCGCAGGGCGAAGGCGGCCGCGGCAAGGACGCGGCAACGTCAGGCGAGGGCGAGGACGATTTCGAATTCACCATGCGCCAGGACGAGATCCTCGAAATCTTCTTCGAGGACCTCGAGTTGCCCAATCTGGTGCGCACCACGCTCGCCGAAGTGGAGTCCCGCAAATGGCGGCGCGCCGGGTTCAGCACGTCGGGCTCGCCCACTCAGATCAATCTCGTCCGCACCATGCGCAATTCGTTCGGACGCCGCTTGGCGCTCAAGCGGCCCACGCTTGCCGACGTCAAGGCGCTCGAAGAGCAAATCGCGATCCTCGAGGACAAGCTCGGAAAGGACGACCCTCAGCTCGTCGCGTTGAAGGTCGAGCTCGAACGCATCAACGGCAAGCGCAAATGGGTCGCCTATATCGATCCCTTGGACGTCCGCTTCAACTCCTTCGTCGAGCAGCCGGAGCCGACAAGTCAGGCCGTCATGTTCTGCCTGATGGACGTGTCCGGCTCGATGGGGGAGCGCGAGAAGGATTTGGCCAAGCGCTTCTTCATTCTGCTGCACCTGTTCTTGAAGCGCAGATACAAGAAGGTGGACATCGTCTTCATCCGCCATACCCACGACGCGCAGGAAGTGGACGAACAAACCTTCTTCTATTCCCGCCAATCGGGCGGGACCATCGTCTCGACCGCGCTCGAAAAGATGCTCGAGATCCAGAAGGAGCGCTACACAACGTCCGACTGGAACATCTATGCCGCCCAGGCCTCCGACGGCTACACGCAATCGGGCGACGCCAAGCGCTGCGTCGAGCTCCTGGAAACGAGTCTGATGCCGATCTGCCAGTACTACGCCTATATCGAGATTCTCGACGAGCGCGAGATGGAAGTGTTCTCCAACGACGAAGCGGGCGCCGAATTGTGGCGCGCCTATCGCGGCGTCGCCGAGGAATGGAACAACTTCGTCACCAAGCGCATCGCCAAGCCCGCCGACATCTTCCCCGTCTTCCACGAACTGTTCAAGAAACAGGACGCGTGATGAGGGTTCTCGCTTTCGCTCTTCGCAACCCCACTCTGTCATGGCCCGGCCCCCGGGTCCGCGCGCAAGCGCGTGGCCCGAGGACAAGCTTCACGACCGGGCCATCCATCCGGCGCGCGTCCGCGCGCCGAGTGACTCGTGCCGTCGAGACGAACGACGGCACTCGATGACGTCCCCGCTCTTCACCGAATCGGAATGGAGCTTTCAGTCGCTCGATCGCGTGTTCAAGGCGATCGAGGACATTGCCCTGAACGAGCTCCAGCTCAACGTCTACCCCAACCAGATCGAGATCATCTCGACCGAGCAGATGCTCGACGCCTATTCGGCGTTGGGCATGCCGCTGATGTATCACCACTGGTCGTTCGGCAAGCTGTTCGCGCGCGAGGAGGGCCTCTACCGGGCGGGCCATATCGGCCTCGCCTACGAGATGGTGATCAACTCCAATCCCTGCATCTCCTACCTGCTCGAGGAGAACTCGATGACGATGCAGACCATCGTCATCGCCCATGCCGCGTTCGGCCACAATCACTTCTTCAAGAACAACTACCTGTTCCAGCAGTGGACCAACGCCGAGAGCATTCTCGAATACCTCGCCTTCGCCAAACGCTACATCGCGGCTTGCGAGGAGCGCTACGGACACGGCGACGTGGAATCCGTGCTCGATTCGGCGCACGCGCTGATGGACCAGGGCGTGTTCCGCTACAGCCGTCCGCCGCGGCCGTCGCGGGCTCGCGTGCTCGAAAAGCAGCGCAAGCGCGAGGAGCACGCCGAGGAAGATTACAGCGAGTTGTGGCGCACTCTGCCGGCCGGCGCCGAGCCGCCGCCGCCCCATCGCGTGTGGGATATCGACGAGGACGATTTCGGCGAGGCGCCCAAGCTGCCGGAGGAGAACCTCCTCTATTTCCTCGAGAAGAATTCACCGGGGCTGAAATCCTGGCAGCGCGAGATCGTGCGCATCGTGCGGCACTTGGCGCAGTATTTCTATCCGCAGCGTCAGACCAAGGTCATGAACGAAGGTGCAGCCACCTTTGTCCACCACCTCATCCTCAACAGCCTCTACGACCGCGGCCTTTTGACGGAAGGCTCGATCTTCGAATTTCTCGCCAGCCACACCGGGGTCGTTTTTCAGCCGGAATTCGACGACCCGCGCTTTTCAGGGATCAATCCCTACGCGCTCGGCTTCGCCATGATGACGGACATCAAACGCATCTGCGAGCAGCCGACCGATGAGGACCGCACGTGGTTCCCGGCGTTTGCCGGTGTGGGCGATTGGCGCCCGGTGCTGAAGGACGCCTGGGCCAATTATCGCGACGAGAGCTTCATCGAGCAGTTCCTCTCGCCCAAGGTGATGCGCGATCTCCGCCTGTTCGCCTTGGCCGACCAGGCGGATGCGCCCGCGCTCACGGTGTCGGCGATTCACAATGAACGCGGCTACCGGCAGGTGCGCTCCATGCTCGCGCGCCAGTACGACATCGGCATTGCCGATCCCAACATCCAGGTCACCGGCGCAAATCTCACCGGCGACCGGAAGCTTTACCTGGTGCATCGCATGCACCGCGGCGTGCCCCTCAACGCGCAGACGCGGGACATGGTGCTCCCGCATATCGAGCGTCTCTGGGGCTACGACGTCGTGCTGGAGGAAGTCGCCGAAACCTAGACGGCGGTTACTACTGTCAGTTCCCGGTCGACGTCGTGGTTGTGGTGGACGTTCGGTCATCGTCCTGCGAGATGAGGATCACTCCCGCAATGATGAGCGCCCCGGCGCCTGCCCAATAGAGCAGCGGACGGCCGACGCCTTGCGCCTCTCGGATGGGAGCCGCGGGGCCTGACGGCAGCGGCGTTTGACGCGAAGCGGAAGCAGCATTCGTCTGCGGCGGCGAGGGGCTGGCCGCGGGAGCGGCGAAAGCGTGGCCGGCCGTGACCGTGCAGGCAAACAGGACGGCAGAAATCCTCGTCGTCAGCATCGCGCGGCCTCTACGCTTCCAAACCCCTGAACCGGAACCCGTTTTTGTCATGCACCCTCGACTAGCATGGGCAGCGGGGGCGAGGCAAATTTGATAACCTGTCCCGCAAGGAAACGCATTGATCGCAGCAAATATTCCCGGTGCGGGATTTTCTCGATCAATCGTCAAGGCGCCAAGCTGAAGACGTGGAGGTGACGTTGCAGGGCAATCTCTTTGGCACGCTTGTCGCTGCCGCCGTTTTCGTCTCGCAAATCGCGTTGGGCGCCGAAAGTCCCCGAACCGTCGAGACGCAGTCCGGCCCCATCGCAGTCGAAACCGTCGCGAGCGGTCTCGGCGACCCCTGGAGCCTCGCATTTCTTCCCGATGGACGGATGCTGGTGACCGAACGCGCGGGGCGGATTCGAATCGTCACGCGCCAAGGCACCCTGTCGGCTCCGCTGTCCGGCGTGCCCGCGGTGTATTCCTCCGGGCAAGGTGGCTTGCTCGATATCGCCCTCGCGCCCGATTTTCCAACCAGCCGGCTCGTCTATTTTTCGTTCGGCGAACCTGGGGAAGGCGGCGCCTCGACGGCGGTGGCGCGGGCCCGCCTTGCCGATGACCGCTTGCAGGACACGACCGTGATCTTCCGCGCGGCGCCGAAGACCGGCGGTGGGGCTCATTTCGGCTCGCGTCTCGCCTTCGGGCGCGACGGCACGTTGTTCGTCACCACGGGTGACCGATTCCAATTCGACCCGTCGCAGGACCTCTCCAACCACACGGGCAAGGTGCTGCGCATCAATGCCGATGGCTCGGTGCCAGGCGACAACCCGTTTGTCGGACGGCCGAACGTGCGACCGGAAATCTGGTCGCTGGGTCATCGCAATGTCGAAGGCGCGGCGATCCATCCCCAAACCGGGCGCCTGTGGACCCATGAGATGGGCCCTGCCGGCGGGGATGAGCTCAACATCACCGAGGCCGGCCGCAATTACGGCTGGCCGCTGGTGAGCTGGGGCCGGCACTATGACGGCCGCGACATTCCCGCCCCGTCCACGCGTCCCGACTTCGCCCAATCGATCCGCCACTGGACGCCGGTGATCGCGCCGTCGGGCATGGCCTTCTACAGCGGCGACGCCATTCCTTCATGGAAGGGCAATCTCCTAATCGGCGGTCTCGTCGCTAGGGCCATCGTTCGCCTGACTCTCAATGGTCAGCAGGTCACCGGTGAGGAGCGGGTTTCGTTGGGCGGCCGCATCCGCGATGTGCGTCAGGGACCGGACGGCGCCGTCTATGCGCTCGACGAAAGCAACGGGACGATCCTGCGCCTGTCGGCGGCGCGTTAAGCGGCGCGCCGGCCCTGACATTCATGTTTTGTTATCGGGTCGGCTCTAATTTTGGCGTAGTCGAGCATAACTCCCGAGTGGCTATGACTCAGGCGAACCCAGCAGCGACGCACCGGCTCCTCGCCGTCGAAGACGACGCGGATTGCTCCGATCTGATTCTTCGCACCGGGGTCAGGTGTGGATATGCAGTCCGCGCGGCCGTCGATGCCGAGCAGCTGCGCGAAACGATCCAGGAATGGCAGCCGGATGTCATTACGCTCGATCTTTGCCTGCCCCACATCGACGGAATGGAAGTCGTCACGCTGGTCAAAGAAAGCGGCTTCTCAGGGCAATTGATCATCATTAGCGGACAGGCGGATTGGATTCGCGAGCTGACCAGCAAGATCGCATCCGAGTCCGGCCTGCACGTGCCGGCGCATATGCCGAAGCCTGTCGACCTTCGCCAGCTGCGTGAACTTCTCACCGGGATTCGAGCCACCTTGCCCGGAGCGCCGACCACGCAGGCGGGCTGACTCGCGGCTCAAGACGTCGCAGCGACCTGCGCTTTTGCAGCGACCATGTATGGTCTTGCCACGATCCGTTCCGGCGGCACGGTGACCGTCACTCTCGTGCCGGCGTTTGGCTTGCTCTCGATGGTCAACGTTCCGCCATGCAACTCGATCAGGCGTTTGGCGAGCGGCAGCCCCAGCCCCGTGCCCTCGTATTTGCCGCTGACTTTGCTCTCAATCTGGCCGAAGGGCTCCAATGCTTTGGGGATATGCTCGGGCGCCATGCCGATACCCGTATCGCTGACTTCTATGGCGAGCTCGGCATCCCGCCGAAAAATCGATACGCGCACGCGCCCGCCTTCGGGCGTGAATTTGACCGCGTTGGCGAGAAGGTTGATGAGAATCTGCCGAAGCCTCCGCTCGTCGCCGCGTATCAAGGGAATGTCGCCCCTCATGGCCTCGGACAAATGAATCTTCGACTTTTCCGCTTGGGCTTCGACGAGGCGCAGCGCGTCCCGAACGACGAAGGAAAGATCGACATCCTGGTCTTGGAGCTCGAGCTTCCCCGCTTCCAACCTGGACAGATCGAGAATCTCATTGATGAGAGCGAGCAAATGGACACCGCTGTTCAGCACGTATCCACCGTACTCGCGGTAGCGAACGCTCAGCGGACCGAACATCCCGGTGTTGATGACTTCGGAGAAGCCGATGATGGCATTGAGAGGCGTCCGCAGCTCATGGCTCATATTGGCCAGGAAGTCGGATTTCGCGCGGCTGGCTTGTTCCGCGATCTCTCTCGCTTTCAGGAGTTCCGCTTGCGCGGCTTCCCGCCATCGCAGCTGATGCACAAGAAATGCCCCGATCCCAATGACGAGGAAGGTGCGCAGAACAAGTCCGATCACCCGGAAATTGGCGCGGCTCCGCCATTCCTTCAGCGCGTCGTCCTCACGCATTGAGACCATGGCAGTGATGCCCGCCGGATGATCCACCTCGGCACTGATGGTGCCGTCCCGATCGGTGAATGTCGGCGATAGGGCGCCTTCACTGAGGGTGACGCTCGGAGTCCCGCTCGAGCGCAGCGCGAAGCGGATGCCGGGCAGGCTCAGCGCGTCGCGAAACGCCGCCATCTCGGTTTTGGCCCAATCGTTGATATCGGGACGCCCGGCGTTCGCGGTGCCCGTGCCGGACTCCATGAGTGTTGCTGCATGCTCGGTGTAAGCGGCGGCCAATGCGGCGAGATTGTATTGGGCCTTCGCGACCTCCTCCGACCGTTCCGTAGTCGTCAGCCATGCAAGAGCGCACCACGGCAGGATGACCGCGCCGGCGAACAGAACGATCACGCACGTGCTTAATGTGGGCTTGCGCGCCTTTACGAGCCAGCTTCGCAAAATATCTCGCGCCCTTATTTGATTCGACAACGGTTCGCGCGCGGTCTGCCTGTTGCGGTGGCGGCCGTACGGTCGAAGCACAATAAGGCGGGTTTGGATAACGTCGGCTTAATGACTGGCAGCCTGCCAACCCCAGATGCCGCCTCGTTTTTTTTGCTTCTCGTGATTGTATTCCGGCCGGCGCTCAGCCGGACGGTTTAAGCGTCGCCACGCTGCTCGCGCGACAGACCTCCGTCATCAGCTTGACGATCTCGTCGCGCGACCACCCGGACCGGCAACCGAGAGCGACGCGGAGAAAGGGCTCCTCGCTAGAGCGGCAGGCCGAGGCCTTTGCGGACTTCCGCCTTCACCGCGTCGTAGTCGGCACGGAACGCCGGGTTTTTCAGCATCTCGTGCACGGCGAGAACCGCCGCCATGTGGCCGCCCTCGAAATCCGACGGATAGGCCGCGCCGCTGGCGACGCGGTTCACGCTGTACTCCCAGCCGCGGTCATAAAGCGCCTCGCGCTTCTCCGGCACCATCATGCCGAGGAGGGTCGGGACGAGAGCGCCTGTCGCGCTGTGGCCGCTCGGATAGGTCGGGCCGCCCGCGGCCTTGGCGATATTTTCCGGCGTCCTCACGTCCTTGCTGTACTGGAACGGCCGCAGCTTCTTGTATTTCTGCTTGATCGGACCGACGCCCACGCCCGCGTCCTTCACCACTTTCGCGAAGAACTCGCCGGCCATGGGGAAATTCTCCTTGGTGAATTTCGGGCCGAGCACCGAGCCTGCCACCGTATAGACGCTCTGGTCGAGATCGCGCTGGATCGCTGCCATCCGGTCGGGTGTCATGGTCTTCTGCAGATCCAGGATAGCCTGAAGATCGCGCTTGCCCTCTGCCGAGTCTTCCTTGGGTGGCGGCGGCAGCAGGCCGGGGAAATCGACATCGGTCGCGGTGATGTAGGGCTTGTCCGAGATCGCCATCGCGGGCGTGGCGATCAAACACAGCAATACGAGAGCCAGTCTGCGCATCAATGGTTCCTTCCCAAGAGGTGGTTCAATAGGGCCGTCCTCCGCGGACGTTGGGCGATACATAGCACACGAACCCGTGAGCCGCCCGCATCCGATCGCTACGGCCGATGGTACCGATCGCGGCATCCGATGCGCTCGGGCTCAGTCGCGCCTGTAGTCCCAGGGCATCTCGAACGATCCCGCCCACAACCCTCTCTTCGCCGCCTTGGCGCGGTCCTCGTTCGGGACATAGGCCAGCGAGTGCTGGCGATAGGCGACGGCAAATCCCGCATCGACCATGGCGGCGTTCAGGTCGATCCCATCCGCCGTGCAGACCGCGGCGATGCGCCCGTACTGGTCGACACCGTGCCGTTCGTCGCAGCGCAGGGTCTTGTCTCGCACCAACTCCTCGAGCGCCCGTTTCGCGTCCTCGCCGCAGGCAAAGTCGCCACCCGCCGCATCCTTGCAGTGCTGCGCGAGTTCCACTGCATCGATGCCGTGGAACCGGATGCGCGTGGCTCCGATGTCGATCGAATCGCCGTCGCCCACCCGAACCGTGCCCGTGATTTCTCGGCCGTCATCGGCCTGTACCGCGCCGTCCGGCCCCTCCAAGTACCGGGCGAGCGCCGTCAGCGCGATGATGATCGTCAGCCAGGCAATCAGCGAAAGCCCGCGCCGTGCAGGTCGAGGGCCGGGAAAGCGTTGTCGCGGCCGTCTGAACTCGAAGCGTCGACCCAAGGATGCGCTCTTCAAATCTGCCGCGCGATGATAGGCCCGCGCGCCATGACTGTGAACTCATCCCGTCGTTCGGATGCCGGAACCGGTGTTTCTCGTCTATGATGCCAAGGAATCCTGCGGGAGCTTGGGATGACGCAATCTCATTTTTCGGCGCTGAGGCTCGCCGCCGTAATCGCTGCAGCCCTCGTCGGCTGCACCCTGCCGTCTTCCGCGGCGCAAGTCTCCTCCGTCAACTGGAAGCAGCAGGAAGCTGAGATCCTCCGCCACTATCGCGCGCTGGTGCAGATCGACACCAGCAGTCCGCCCGGTAATGAGACCGCCGCCGTCGACTATCTGAAGCGCACGCTCGAGGCAGAAGGTATCGCGGTCAAGACCTTCGCGCTCGATGCCAAGCGCGCCAACATGGTCGCGCGCATCAAGGGCAACGGCGCCAAGCGGCCCTTGCTGCTGATGGCGCACACCGATGTCGTCGGCGTGCAGCGCGAGAAATGGCCGGTCGATCCCTTCGGCGCTGTCGCAAAAGACGGCTACATCTGGGGCCGCGGCACGCGCGACGACAAGGACAACGTCGCAGCCAATCTGATGGTCATGCTGCTCTTGAAGCGCAGCGGTCTCGCGCTCGACCGCGATGTCATCTTCCTCGCGGAGTCCGGCGAAGAAGCCGATCCGTCCGGCGTCGGCATTCCCTTCATGGTGGGTCGGCACTTCGAGGAGATCGATGCTGAATTCGCCCTTGCCGAAGGCGGCAGCGCCACGCTCGAGAACGGAAAGCTGACGCAGGTCGCCATCCAGACGACCGAGAAAGTTCCGCGCCGTTTCCGGCTGGTCGCAACCGGTACCTCCGGGCACGGCTCGGTCCCGCGGATCGACAATCCCTTGACGCATCTCTCCGCCGCCGTGGCGAAGCTCGGGGCCTGGGAAACGCCGATGCGCCTGAACGAAACCACCCGCGCCTATTTCGGCAAGCTCGCGGGCATTGCCGCACCCAAATCCGCTGCGCGCTATCGCCAGCTCTTGAGCGCGCAGCCGCCCGGCGCGCTCCAGCGCTATTTCGCCGAAAGCGAGCCCCAGCATTACTCGATGCTGCGCACATCGATCGTCCCGACCATCCTCAAGGCGGGTGTCGGGCCCAATGTCATCCCCTCGCAGGCCGAAGCCACCTTCGACGTCCGCGCGCTCCCCGACGAGGACATTCCGCGCCTCTTCGCCGAAGTGACGCGCCGGATCGGCGACCCGGCGGTGAAGGTCGAGCCGATCACCACCAATCTGCGCCCCGTGTCGCCATCCTCGAAGCTCGATTCCGAGATGTATCGCGTGCTCGAAACCGTCGCGGCCGAGATGTATCCGGGCGCGACCGTTCTTCCGACCATGGCCACCGGAGCCACCGACATGGCGCAGCTCCGCGCCAAGGGCATCCAGTCCTACGGCATCGGCCCGGCCAGCACCGAGAGTGACAGCATCAACTATGGCGCGCACAGCGATGTCGAGCGCCTGCTCGAATCCTCGCTCTATCGTTTCGTGGAGTTTACCTGGCGCGCCACCGTGGCCGTGGCGGCGAAGAAGTAATGTACAAGTTCCCGGAAGAATTTGATCCTGCGATTTTCGTTGGACGCACGCTCGAAATGGTTTGCATCAACGCCAATCAAGTCTACTTCCATTTCAATGACCACTTAATGATATGTGCAGAATCGGCCTTCTGGTATGAAAGGCAGGATAAGAGCCATTCCGACGTGCAGGTCCCTCTGGATCAACTCGAAGTATTGCAGCTCTTGGAGCACGACGTAGCACGAGCTCAGATAAAAAAGGGCGATGTGCTCATCGTGATATTCGACAACGGCGCGTCTCTACGATTTGACCCAGTTCTGGGCTATGAGTCGTATCGCGTTGTAGTCGCAGGCAAGGAAACATTCATCTAGTATTCTTGTCGAGCGAACGAGCGCATCGGACTGCGAACGCAGCGATAAGGTCGAGACGATTTCAACACGGAGTGGTTTGTCCATGGCGGTCAAGCGCAGCAAGAAAACATCCAAGAAGGTGTCGAAGGCTTATGAACAGGCAATGATTGCCGAAGGCGCTCCCGCCGCCCTCGACCTCTTCGGCTTCGGCTCCACCATCGGTGACTTGATCCGCGGCAAATCGCGCAAGCCGGCCGCCAAGAAGCGCGCGAAGAAGAAAGCGCGGGCCAAGATCAAGATCAAAGCGAAGTCCAAGACGGGTCGGGCGAAGAAGAAAACCGCCGCCGGAAAATCGCGTCGGAAGAAGTAATGCGGCGAGGCGGTTTGGAAATCGAACGCTGCTGGAGGGGCACATGAAACGAACACTCTATTTGACCGCCGCCTTATCGGCACTCGCGGGTCTGACCTCGACTGCCGAGGCGCTACCCTTTTCCGATCCGCGCGCCGATCGCATCGAGGCGATCGACGCTGCCGGCGCGAACCAGGCGCGCGATCCCGCCTGTCGCGCGAACGCGTTCGTTTCCGCCGGCGGCGCGTTTCCCCGCAACCCGCATACGCTTGCGGTGCGCTGGGGCGGCTTCGCCAATTACGAGCTCGTCTACAACGGCAAGGTCATCCTGCTCGACGCCTATTACGACCGCGGCAGCTACTATCAACCGCTCGGCGTAAAGGCGTCCGATCTCAGGCGCGCCGATGTCCTGCTCTTGGGACACGGCCATTCCGACCACATGTCGGATGCCTCCGCCATCGGCGCTCGGACGGGCGCCGTGGTCGTCGGCGCACCGGTCACCACCGAAAAGCTCATGAGCCAGTCGCTTGCCGCCCGCCAGATAAAAACCGTCACCGGCAAAGGCGGCGAGGTGCTGACCTTCGAGGGCTTCACCGTCGAACCGATCCTCGGCCGGCACAGCGAGGCCGACGGCCGCGCCGGTCAGGTCATCGGGCCCGCGATCGATTCGCTTATGCCCGCGTTGACCGCGGCGCAAAAGGCGGAGGAGGCGGAGATCCGTTCGCGCGGCACCACCGGACCGCGCGTCATCAGCGAAGGCACCATCGCCTTTCTGATCACGCTCGACAGCGGCTTTCGCATCATGTTCCGCGACAGCGCGGGCGCGGTGACCGATTACGAGAAGGCCGCCATGGCGCGAATC
>Ga0137427_10001117_pt1 | contig 12419 bp, 15 predicted proteins | sample EasRivERMZT700_2_FD_102309 | JGI IMG/M metagenome (GOLD analysis project Ga0137427, IMG submission 102309) | Soil microbial communities from meander-bound floodplain in the East River, Colorado, USA - East River MetaG ERMZT700_2 | ecosystem: Environmental > Terrestrial > Soil > Floodplain ...
GATTTAAGGTTAAAGTTAAGGTACAAGGTTTAAGGTTTTGTTTCTCTGGGGGTTTACAATGCTGAATCAGAAAGCGGAGTGTAGTTTGCGACGAATTATAGTGGTTTTGTTCATCCTCTCGGCAATTGCCCTGTCGGTGGCGGTCGCCAAGGGGCAATCTACCGACCCATTCGCCAGCTATCGGGCAGTCTGCCAAATCAACATGGACATGGGGCAGGGCTCGGGCACACTGATTTCCCGACGTGACGACGGTTGGGGGCTGGTGCTTACTTGCCGGCACGTTGCTCGACGGGTGGGCAACCGGGTGAGCTGTAATTTTATCTGGGCTCGCGAGCAAGTTTCAGAGGGTATCGTGGTCGCCGTTCAAGATGACGGTCGCGGCGATTTCAATTCCGATTTGGCCTTGGTGGCGATCCGTCTTTCACCGGTCGGCGTAAAGCCCTGCCGCGTCATTACGTTCAATCAGAAAGACGGTCCTTGGGTGGGCGTTGGTTTCCGCGGTGGCTATATGCGAATTACACCGCCAACTAACGCCGCTACGGAACAGCCGGATGGATCAATCGTTTTCCACACTCCGCTGGTGCGGGGCATGTCGGGCGGTAGCTTGTTTAATCGTAGGGGAGAAATCGTCGGTGTCACGGTGGGCAGTGATTTGGTTTCCCGCAGTGTTGCGGCTGACGGGCTTTGGTTACGGGTCATGCTTCACCGGTTCATGCGGTAGTAGTTCTCTAACTCTTTGGAGGTTTGTCTTATGTGTCCTGGTTGCTTTGGTCTGTGTTGTCTGGTGGGGTTGCTGGCTCTGGTCGCGTTCAAGGTTGGCCGGCAGCTCACTCTGCCGCTGGGGTTGCTCGTCGGTTTGCTGTTCGCCGGGTCGGCCTTGCAGGCGCAGGAAATTCAATCGACGCCGAATATGCCCGTGGCTTACGGCGATCAACTTTGGGTTGTGCGTAACGGCAAGGTAGTTGAACGATACACCGACAAGACGTTTACGAACGGTCATATTATCAACATCAACGGCGTGAATATCGGCAGTACGTTCGGTTGCCCACCGCGGCAGCAGGAACCGCCGCAGTTTAGCCCGCCGCCGTTCGAGGCGCCCAAGCCGGAGGTTCCCGAGTTGCCAATCGCACCGCCGGTCGACGTGGCACCGGTGGATAGCGGCCCCAACTTGTTGCAAATCGCTCTGTTCGTCTCCGCACTGGTGGGCGGTTACTACGTCGGTCGTAAGTCCGCGTCAGACGACAAAGACGAGGACGAGCCGGCAGACGTTCCGGCCGCTGTGTAATTCAGGCTGGGTCTGCGCGGCGTCCCCAGATGTGATAAAGACGCTGCACCTTTTACCACTAACGGCAGGTGATGCAGCTAGCGTAAGCCCGCCACATTCGCACTCAAACTGAGGTTTACCAATGATTATCGAACACACAATTCCGCTGCTCAGCGCTGGCTCGGGTTTTCTCGGGGCGGCCGTCATGGGCTACCGCGTGGCACGCCGCGCCGTGCAGGTCAGGAAAGCAATCAAGGCGAAGATTGCCGAACGTCGCGAGGACCGCGAGGTTAAGGACAAGATTAACGCCGTCGTCAAGATGGTCGAGGGTCAAGTCACTGGCATCGACAAGGACAAGGCGGTTGCGTTGCTCGAAATTCTCAAGAGCAAGGCAGGCATCTAGTGAAAGCGGTACGTTGGGTCGGGCTGGTCGGGGCGGTTCTTGTCTGTTTCGTGCTGGCCGCGATGGGGCTGGCCGGCGCGACCCAACGGCCGCTAGTTGTAGCATTCGGTGCCGATTGGTGCATGCAGTGCGCCATAGACGAACAGTATTACCCGCTCGTCAGACAACGGTGGGTGAATCTGATTGTCATTGACGCCGACGAGGCGCCGGAAACCGTGAAAGCTTGGGGGGTGACGAAGCTACCGACGTATTTTCTGCTGCGGCAGGATGGAACTACTCTCAAGACTCACGACATACAGGATTTGTTCAAATGACCACGGAAGTTGCGATAGGACTGTTGGCCGCTTCGGTTACCGCCGCCCCAATAGTAATGAAACTTGTATTCAACGGCAAGTATGCGTTGCGCGAGGACGTGCGGTCACTTCACGATGAAATGCTGAAAGGTTTCGACGAGGTACGGGGCGATATAAAAGATTTGTTTAGGCAAATCTAAACTAGCAGAGCAGGGGGCAAAATGTTGGTTGACACCACTGTCGCGCGCCGCGAGGCTCGCGAGTTTCTGACGTCGCTTTGTCCGAACGGCTTCCGCCGTAAACTCGTCTATCTATCGGGGCCGATTACGTGCTCGAACTACGATCGCACGAAAGCCTTGACGGCCGCTCTGACGGCCCACCGCGACGTAATGCGGGCTGGCTACGGTGTGCTGAATCCAATGCTCACCGCGTTTCTGCCGTGCGCCTTTGATGAATCATTCACGCATGACGATTGGCTGGCGGGCGATCTACCGATCGTAGCTGCCGTCGATGCCGTCTTTCGTCTGCCTGGCCCGAGCAAAGGGGCCGACCAGGAATGCGACATGGCCAAGGAACTGGGCATTCCAGTTGTTCACAATCTCATGGAACTAAACGAGGTTTTCGGTGGATCAGTTCACAATTAAGGATTCTGGCGAGCGGCAAACTTTTACCAGCGGAATGGTTCGCGATACAGGTGCCGGCAAGGTTCGGTACAACCGTGTACTGCATGGTCCTATGTTTAAGCGATGGGCCGCCCATCTGCAAAAGGGTGCGCAAAAATATCCTGACGTGGCGCCCGGTGTGCCGAATTGGACGCTGGCTAGCGGTGAAGCGGAAGTGCAGCGGTTCAAGGAATCCGCTCTCGGGCACATGATTGATTGGCTGGAAGGCAAAGTAGACGAAGACCATGCGGCCGGGGTGTTTTTCAATATCAATGGTGCGGAAGACGTTAAAGCAAAGCTGGCCAAGGACGCGGCATTCGAAAAATTTGAACCGGCGCACGCAGCCTGCGACGAAGGCTCGTTTGATGTGTCGGACATAGAACGAGTCACTGGCAAAGAGTGTTGCCCGGCGACGCCGCTCAATCCGGTGCCTATGCCGGAATTCGGGCCGCCTTACCCCGTCCGCCAATACGCTGGCTTTTCCCAGTTCTCACGGTACTAATGCCCAAGATTCTTGACCAATTAGTTCGGGTAAGCAAGCAGACGCCGTGCCCCGTGTGCGGGCATGATTCCTGGTGCCTCGTGTCCAAGGACGGGCGCAAAGCCCTGTGCCCCCGCCGCAAGTCGAGCAAGAAATACGAAGGGCGCAACGGTCTGATTGGCTACCTGCATTACACTGCCGGCGCACCGCTGCCGTTCACGTCGACCGGGAAGAAAACATACCTCACGACGCCGCAGGTGAAAGAATACCTGCATCACTGCAACCACGACCAGCCGTATCCGATGCTCAAACATCACGCTCATAAGCTGGGCGTGACGGTCAAATCGTTGAAGGCGTTTCGCTGTACCTACGACGGTCAGCTCGCCGCCCTGGTGGCCCCGATGTTCAACGGCCAACGTGAGCCGGTAGGCTGCCGCTGCCGCCGCACCGATGGGCGTAAGTTCTCATTGAAGGGTGGGCGCGAAGGTGTATTCATCCCGCTGGAATTCCAAGCCGCTCGCCCGATTGTGATTGCCGAAGGGTTGTCCGACGCTGCCGCGGTGTACGACGTGGTGAGTCGTAACGTGATTGGGCGCCCGAGCTGTCTGGGGGGCGTGGTGGCGATTCGCGAGCTGATTAACGAGCACGCGCCCGTGATGATTCTTGCCGACCCCGACGACCCCGGTGTCGACGGTGCTCAAGATTTGGCTGTAAGGCTGCCGAATCCGACGATTGTAATAACGCTGGCGGAAAAGGAAACTGACTTTCGGGAATATGTTTCGCTGCCAAACTTGAAATCAAAGACAAAACGTGTCATAATTGATACGTTGAATGGTATTGAGGACTTAGGATTTAACATCGTGTTTCGAAACCAACGAGCGGCCTGCTTCGATTTTGGAAAGGTATTCAAATGAACGTCGGAAATATCCGTTATCAGAAAACCGCAGTTGTTCAGAGTGATTCAACGATTCACAACCCGCCGTTGCTCGGGCTGACAATCTTGACCGAAGGCACGTTGAAATACATCAACGAGCTGGGCGTTACCGTGACGGCGATCTTCCCGGCGGCGGCAGCCGGTGGCTGCTACCCGCACGACTTCTGGGGCAACATCCGGAAGGTGTTTGCTACCGACACCACGCTTGACGATATCGACATGCTGGCCATCGTGCCGGCAACTCCGTAGTTCGGCTTTGGAGCCGGCCGCCGACGAATAACGGGACTGCAAATCCTGAGCGATTCGCGGCGGCTCTTTTCTTTTCTCGGGGGACTAATGGGACCAGAACGCCACGAGCGGCTCGGGCCGTCGACTTCCAGCCGTTGGCTTGCGTGCCCTTTCAGCGCGCAGCTCGACCTGCCGCAGACCCCCCACAAGACTGCCGATCTAGGCAAGCGGCTACATTCTGTCTCGGCCGAGATACTCATGGGCCGGGACACCATCGAATCTGTCCCGCCCACCTGGCAGGAAGGCGTGCAGATGTACGTCGACCACGTTCACGGGAACGGCGGCGAGTACCTCGTGGAGCATTTCTGGGAGTCGATGACGATTCCAGAATTCGGCGGAACCGCTGACGCCACAGTGATTAAGGATAACAAGTGTGCGGTGTACGACCTAAAGACGGGAAAGTGGAACGTCGAGGCCGAAGGCAACACGCAGCTACTCTGCTATCTGGCCATCGCGGACGAGCACCACGACATTGACGAATTTTACGGCGTCATCGTTCAGCCCAAGGCGTACAAGGGCGACAAGATTAAAGTGGCTGAATTTTCCGCCCTTGAGGTAGACGACTTCCGCGAGCGGGTGCGTGATGCTTCTACGGCTGCGCACAAGGGAACGGGCGACCACTGCCGGTTCTGCCCGCTGCGTCCTACGTGTAAAGAGGGCGGCAACTACGCTTGGGAAATGGGCTGGCGATAATGACGCATGGAAGATACCGGGACGAAATTATGTACGAAGTGCGGTGCCTTACCGCGTCGCGCGGGCAAACGAAATAGCTGGTGTAAGTCGTGTCATGCGGACCACGCCCGTCGACAGTATGTCAGAAACAAACACCGCATCAACCAACGGAATAAAAAGTGGGCGGGTACGCAACGAGGAAAATGTGCGAGAGCGTTACACAATACTCACATATATGCACGCAAACGTGGACACCATCCGTGTCACGCCTCAATAGAAGTTGTTGAAGCTGCTTTGGAATCACAACAGCATTGTTGTGCAATCTGTGGGTTCTCCGCTAAATCGCAAGGAAACCGGTCACTGTGTCTGGATCATTGTCATGTGACCGGGGCATTCCGCGGCTGGTTGTGCTGGATTTGTAATTCTTATCTTGCCCGCATAAACGAAAACTCACAACGTCTGGTTGCTTATCTCGATGCCTGATTGGGTAGTTGATTTCGAGACTAAATCGCGGGTGGATTTATCGTCCACTAACGCCTACAAGTACGCGAGCGACGCTAGTACAGACATTCTCTGCATGGGGTATTCGCTCGTGGGCGGGGGTAATCGCGGCTTGTGGGTGCCGGGCGAGCCCTTTCCATTTCAAGACGATTGGCCGAACCATGTCTTTTGGGCCAGCAACGCAGAGTTTGAACTTTCGTGCTGGTTGAACGTGTGCGTCTTGAACTATGACTGGCCCACGATCAGACCCGAACAGATTCATTGCATTCAGGCCCGAGCCAACTACGGTGGGCTACCTCGTAAGCACGAAACGCTTTGCCGGGCTCTGGGGTTCGGCGAAATGGGCAAGGACGAGGAAGGGCACCGCAACATGCTCGACCTGTGCAAGCCCAAGATTGCCAACGCCAACGCCGAGCTGGTCGGCTGCGTGTGGGTGGGCGGGGAGTTTGACGAGAACGTGGCCAAGCACGAGCGGAATTTTTTATATTGTTTGCAGGACGTCGACAGCGAAGTGTTCGCAATGAAGTATCTGCCCGAGCTGCCGCCGTTCGAGCGGGAGCTGTGGCTGGTCAACCAGGCAGTCAACCAGCGTGGCATCCCGATCGATCGGAAGCTGTGCCAGAACATCCGCACGATGGTTACGGCCGAGAAAGCTACGTTTGCAGACAAGCTGCAAGAACTGACTGGCGGGCAGGTAATCGACACCAATGATCTGCACGGCATGAAACGCTGGTTGAAGTCCATCGCGTATCCAGTCAGCAGCTTGAACGAAGATGCGGTAATAACAATCGTCAACGATCCCGCGACCCCACCGGTAATCAAAAAGGTTTTGCAGATTCGCCAGCTATCGCGCGACTCCGCGGTGGGCAAGTTCCCGGCGATGCTGAATCACGCCGACCAGGACGACCGCTGCCGCGGGGCGCACGTCTATTACGAAGCTGGGACCGGCCGATTCCAGGGCAAGGGTGTCAACTTCCTGAATCTAAAGCGGCTCGACGAACCGAACATTCCCACGAATCTCGTGCTAGCCGAAGAAATTTCAGCCGCCAACGAGTTTCAATTAGACGACATTTACGCCCGGCTGCAAGCGACCGAGCAAGGCGTCATACCGTCGCTTGCCGAGCTGGTGCGGTTCGGCGTGTGTGCCGGCGAGGGCAAGCAGCTCGTTGTGCGGGACTACTCGGCTATCGAATTTCGCATGCTGCACTGGCTGGCGAACGACCAGCCGACGCTCGACATGATTCAGCGGTTCGACGAGGGCGTGGGCGACGAGCCGTATAAAATATACGGGGCGAAACTCGCTCAAATAGATATTAAGGACGTTACAAAAAAGGAACGCAGCAGCGGGAAATTATTTCTACTGCAATGCGGTTACTGCGCTGGCGGCGCGAAGGTTCAATCGTCCGCTCCTATATACGGCCTTTCACTGTCGCTGGACGAGGCCACGAATCTAGCCCAGCTATATAAACGCACGTTCCCGCTGGTCAAGAAACTCTGGTATCGGTATCAGGATGCCGCCGTTAAGGCCGTGCAGACCGGCGAGCCGTCCAGTGTGAACGGTAAGGTTCATTTCTACATGGAGGGGCCGACGTTCGTTATCGAGCTGCCGAGCGGCCGGAAGATTTCCTACTACGACCCGACTATTGAGGAAGGCACCTACGGGCCAGAAATTGAATGCCTGAATACGCAAACGAAAACGTGCAGCCGGCGGCGGGTGGGCTTCGCCACCATCACCGAGAACATCGACCAGGGTGCCAGCCGCGACGTCATGGCTGGGCATCTGGTCGAGCTGGTCAACCGGCATAACCTGCCGGTCGTGCTGCACATCTACGATGAAATCGTTGCCGAAGTGAACGAGCCGCAGTCCGAGCGGGCTGCGAAGTTAATGGGGCAGGTCATGACCAGGGCGCCGAAATGGGCGGCCGGCTTACCGTTGGCTGTTTCTGGGGGGTGCGCAAAGCGCTACGTGAAATGAACACTGAGAGGCATGTTGTTGCGAAAGAATTCGCGGGCAAGGAAATCTATTTGTCTGATAACGGTGCGTGGGTGCAAGACGCGGATAAAGCCAGAACATTTATATGCCCGCGCGACGCGGGGTATTCAGCATCATTTCATAAGGACGCTATCGTTCTGAAATACGAAAGAAAACAATGAGTCAACATCGTTTGATTTGCGGGGACGTGCTCGACGTGCTGCCGACGCTTGGGAGATTCAAATGCCTGATCGCGGACCCGCCGGATAATATCGGTTTGGGTTACGACGGTTACGACGACAAACTGCGGGACGACGAATACGTTGGTTTGTTTGACCAGTGGTTGCAATCATTCATTGAGCACGCGGACGCAGTCTGGGTGTCGTTCAACGCCAAGTGGATTTTTGCGGTCGGTAACCTAGTTGATTATTCGACACGATTCTACCGACCCGGTGGCTGGAAAGATTACGAAGCCCGACTATTCATTCAGTCCTTCACCTTCGGACAAAACAACAACCGAGATTGCGGCAATGGATATCGCCCCTTATTACGTCTCAAGCATCGTGATGCAGCTATCTACCCTCAAGCAATTAGAGTGCCCTCATGGCGGCAGCAAAACGGAGATAAGCGAGCTGCTGCCGGCGGTAGAGTACCTCTTGACCATTGGTCAGATTTCCCACGTATTACGGGAAACTGCAAGGAACGACGGGTATGGCATCCCACACAACTACGTGAGGGGATGATCGAACGGATCATAAAGTTCTCCACGCTGCCGGATGAGGCAATCTGCGACGTGTTCTCGGGCACAGGTACGGTACTGCGGGCAGTCAAGAATCTTTCAGAATCGTACAAGGCGGATGGTGGCGAGTGGCGATGTAACCGTAACCCGGTCACGTCGATCGAGCTGAGCGAATCCTATTGTGAGAAGATTGCAGACGAGCACGGGCTGACCGTCGAGCCCTTCCGTTTGGCCCAAACCGCGTAATTCCGCTATACTGTAAGCATGTCCACCGAATCGCCCGAAACTGTCGTCGATCCTGAATTGCTACAGGATCAGGAATTCGCCCTCAAGTGGGCGCGGGCCGTTCGCTGGGCGGCCGAGAATCTTTCTGCCCCGCATCGCGGCAAGGGGGCGATGAATGCAAAGAAAGCCGGATCGGAATTAAACTTCTCGGTCTGGAAGGTGGGCAAGGATAACGGCAGTGCGTTCATGCAGAACATGGTGCCCCGCGCCCTACAGATTCTCGATAAGCACAGCGGCAGCACGGTAGGCGATGAGGAACTTGCCAAGGCAGAGGAAGCCCCGATAGCCGAGCTGGAAGATTTGCTAAAGCGGTACGTTGAGGCGAGCCAGTGCGTCGCAACGTAATCCCCTCCCCTCTTGCATCTGGTATATCGCGTCACCGCTGGCCAATCGGCGAAATGCGGGAGACGAAGCTAGGGGAGATCGACCCGCGGGCGCGGAAACTCTTTCCGTTCTATTTCCTGCTGCCCTACCAAGACCCCGGCGCCTTACTCCGTTGGCGGCTGTACGTCCGCAAGCGATGTGTTGCCGATCTAGAATTTCGACGACATATCTGGGAAATGTGTCGCCGCGACTGCGCTTTCTTTGTCGTGACCTTCGCCGTCATCTTCGAACCCCGGCCTCTCCCTCGCTGGCTGCCGTTCAATCTGTGGTCCGATCAAGTTTCCCTGCTGGCCTGGCTGGAAGAAATCTTCGGCGTCCGGCATGCCGCGCTGTGCAAGACTCGTGGTATCGGCGCGACCTGGCTATCGTGCGCGTTCGAGCTGCACAAGTGGCTGTTCGTGCCCGAGTGTAAGATCGGGGTTGTAACTAAAGATAAGGATTTGCTCGTCAGCAAGGACAGCAACTCGCTACTGGGCAAGTACGAATATCTTTATGAGCGGCTGCCCGGATGGGCTAAGCGCACGGCCAGCGGCAGCCCGTTACTCGATCGGGTAATGGGTGAGAACGCCCTGATTAACATTGGCAATGCCTCGGTCATCCAGGGTTTCGTATGCACGGCCGAGAAGATGCGCAGCATGCGGTTTACCTTCGTGAAGGCTGACGAAGTGGCGTTCTGGAAAAACGTCGACCAGGAAGAGTGGTTAGTCTCGGCCGGCGGTACGACGGATTCGATCCTGTATATTTCCACCTGGAATGATTTCTCGGACAGCTTCCACCGGCTGGTATACGAGGAAGAATCGTCCCTCTTACGCATGCACGCCTACTGGTGGAACAACTATGAGCGTTGGCAGGGCGCGTACACGATCAATTACGGCCGGGTGGAATTCGTCGACAAGGAATACCGTCACCCACCCGACTACCAATTCGGCATACCAGAAAGCCTGAACGAGGGTATGCTGCGCAGCCCGTGGGTGGACTCGGAACTATCCAAGCCGGGCACCAACCGCATAAAGACTCTGCGCGATCTGTACGGCATGCAGGTGGCCGCGCAGACCAACGGATTCTTTTCGCAGGAAATGCAGGCAGCTATCAAAGAAAGCATTCGCCCGCCGGACGTCCAGGGATTGCTGGACGTATCCGGTACGAACATACGCATTATTCCGACGACGCGCAGCAACATTCGTCTGTGGGGCGGCGTCCCGCTCAAGAACCGCGGCCCATACTATCTGTCGAACGACTTATCGCAGGGCGTCGGGGCGAACAACTCGGTGTGCCAAGTCATTGATGCCGGCGGCGAGCAAGTGCTGGAATACGGCACGAACGAAACCGACATTACAACCTACGCCCGCAACGTCGTCTTGATAGCTCGCTGGTTGGCCGGCGAGGAAGGCGACGGTTGGGTGCTGATCGACTTCGAAGCCAACGGCCAGCAGGCCCGCCCGTTTCGCACTGAGCTGCTGCGGCTCAACTATGGGAACATCCAGAAAAGCGAATACCGTACCAACGTAGCCCGCCGGATCGACGCCGAGAAGGACAACTATTTCGGTACGACCAACAAGGATTGCGGGTTCAGGAATCTCCGCGAAATGGAACGGGCCGTATTGGCGATGGAAACCATCATTCGTTCTGACCGCGTGCTGGTCGAGCTACCGATATTCGGCAAGGACGAGGACGACGGCCAGCCGACATTCCCCAAAATTCACAAGTTAGGGCACGGCGACTACACGCAATCCTACGGCCACGCCTGGTGGCGTGCCAAAGATCGGGCGTCCGTCGAGGCCCGCGCCCGCCTGGAAGGCGAGCTATCTGACGTGCCGCTGGGCGCCGATCCATACGAAACGGTCGGCAATTCTCTCTGGTCTGACGACTGGCGTTAGGTGTAAACCCGTCCACTGTGTTAAAATACAGGTGGATAGTTTACGCCTAAATCTAGGGGTCGGACTTTGATAAACCCTCTTAATTCGGTTCATCGTCAACAGTTTTCCCGTGCTGTCGAGCATGCCGATCAAGTCTTGCAGCGGTTTAACCGCATGCGGGATACGACGGTCAAAGCCTACCTGGGCAAGAGCGAGCACGACCCCGGCCTGTCGATCTATGGCGGCAACGAGCGGTACAAGCTGGCTCTGCCCAAGGGCAACCTGCTGCAAATGGCCGGCATTTCGTTGCAGGTGGCCCTGGCCTACGGCGAGCCGCAGTATCTCTGCACGTCCCGCTCGGCCGAACATCTTGGCCTGGCCGAGCGTCTCGGGCCGGCACTGAACCGCCTGGCTACCTTGCTGAATCTGGGCGAGACGGCCCGCATGATTGCGGCCGATTCTTTCTTCGGCTATGGCATTCTCAAATGCGGCGAGGGCCGACTGCCGCTGGCCGCACAGGAAGCCCTTGGGATGACGCACGGTCCCTGCGTGTGGCGGGTCGGGCAGGACGATTTCGGCTACGACGTCACAGCCAAAACATGGGACGACTGCTCGTACATCTACGACATTTACACGATGCCGCTGAATGAGGCGCAGGAAGAATATCCCGAGCATGCTCAAGAGCTGAGCGGCATGACCGACGTGGACCGCATGGACGCCCTGCACGTCATGCCCCGGTCCAGCCGAACGGTGTCCCCCGAGCTGGAAGTGCTGTTCATCGACGTCTATTTTCCGCAGGCGAAGCTGATTGCAACTTGGCCACTGCGGGCCAATTCGTTCAAGACGCTATCCGACGAGCCCTACCGGGTGCGGCCGTACACTGGCCACTGGTCAGGGCTCTATCAGGTGCTCACTCATTTGTATTCTCCCGACGAGCTGGTGCCGATCGCGCAGGCCGAGAGCACCAAGGCGTTGCATTACCTGTTCAACGATTTGCTGGCCGCCACCGCCGAGCAAGCCCGGCTGGCTAAAGTGAATCCGATCTACACGGCCGGTGCCGAAAAGGACATGCAGAAGTTGTGGCGGGCCAAGGATCGTTACCCGGTGCCGGTTGTCGACCCCAGCCGGTTCGGACGGTTCGAGATTGAAGGGCCGACGCAAAGTCAAACCGCCTACATGCAGGGCATCCAAGGGTTCTTCAAGACGTTCGTGCCCACGCTGGATGAACCGCAGCGGGCGCCCACGGCCACGCAGGGCAACCTTATCCGACAGACCACCAACGCAATGGTGGCCGAAAGCAAGCGGAAGTTCCTTCGCGTCATGCAGCTCGTCGGCTACAAGCTGGGCGACATGCTAATGAAAAGCGAATTCATGTTGCCACTTAGTCGCCCCCTGCGCGCGGGCTCGAATATCCAGCTCGACATTTCTTGGCTGCCCATGTCGCAAGACCCACGGTCGACCAAGATTGACGACTTTGATTTGTCGATTGAACCGTACTCGCTGGTCTACCGTTCGCCAGAGGAAAAACTGCAACTGCTAACCACGGTAACGCAGCAGGTACTCCCGATCTTCCAGGCGAAGGCGATGGGCTTCCCGATCAATCTTGAGAAGGTGCTGACTACCTACAAGGACTACGCCGGCTTGCCCGAGCTGGCCGGCTGGTTCGACGAGCTGTTCCCCGAGTA
>Ga0137427_10001118_pt1 | contig 12418 bp, 12 predicted proteins | sample EasRivERMZT700_2_FD_102309 | JGI IMG/M metagenome (GOLD analysis project Ga0137427, IMG submission 102309) | Soil microbial communities from meander-bound floodplain in the East River, Colorado, USA - East River MetaG ERMZT700_2 | ecosystem: Environmental > Terrestrial > Soil > Floodplain ...
CTGAACCCGCGTCAGGGGCGGTCCGAGGGAGCAGCGTCGCAATGGCATTTCGGTGCCGGCCGACGGTGTCAAGTTGCGGCGTGGCCATCGCGCCGATGAGGACCCACACGAGCGCCCCGGCCACGGCCAGCCTGGTTCGACCAATACCAATGCTGATATTGACCCGCGCGATGAGCCACGGGGCGAGGGTCGCCGTCATCACCATCAGCGCGATGAGGGCGAGATTCGCCGGCGTCAGGTAGTGCCCGATGGAATCGGCCAGCGCGCCGCCAGCGCCGCGCATCATCGTGAGCGTCAGCGGCGACGACAGTTCCCGCGCGATGGGGACGTTGATGGCGACGTGAGCCGCGACGATCGCGTAGAGACTCCAGACGATGGCCGGCCGGCGGGCGAAACGCGCCACGACGCCCAGGACGAGGGCCACGAGCACGTCCTGCCACAGATAGACGAAGGGGCTCCACACGGACCGCGGGATCGGGTGACCGGCCAGCATGATCGCCTTCGCGATCACGAGGACGATCAGGAGGCTGGCTGCCGCACGAGATTCAAGCGTTTGAGCAGGAGCCACGAGACGATCGCGCCCGGAGTGTGCCGGACGCCAATCCAGTCATGCACCAGCACGGCCGGAGCCGGCGGATGTCGATAGACGTGCCGCCGATCGCCGGTGAACGCGAGGGGAATCACCACGAGGTCGGCCGCCACAGGCACCGCCGGATCGTACCACTCGCAACGGTACTCGACACGATCACCGAGAAACGCCCGTGCTGTCTCGATGTTGCCGGCGCTGGCGTCGACGATGACGAGCGACGCGTGGGGCAACAGGCGCTCGAGGATCAGCGCCGTCCGCGGGAACAGGCCGCCTCCGACGATCGTGACACGGCGGACGGGCGGCAGGTGCGGCAGCAGAGCACGCAGCGCGCGTTCGTGACGTGAGAGCACGAAGCGCTGGAGCCTCGGCGATCGCAAGACGATCTGCTCGAGCGACTCGAGACTGAGGCCGTCCAGCCACCGCAACACGGGCGGCCACCGGCTGCTGCGGACTTCCGCCGACGGCAGGTTCGGCAACTCCGTCCAGTGCGCGCCCGGCCGGCGGTGATGCTCGACGTGATAGCCGTCGTTGAAAAACAGGAAATTGTAGAGGCGTCCGTAGTGGCTCGTCGTGCCGCGAGCATGCTCGTAGTGGCCCTGGAGGAAGCACAGGCCGAGACCGATCGCGTACCCGGGGGCGTACACGGTCAGCGCGAATTCCGGTGCGACCCAGAGCAGCACGCCCCACAACGCCAACACCAGCCCGGACTCGAAGACCATCGCCCCAGACCAGAGCCTGATCCGAACGGCAGCACGGCCGGTGGACTCGGCATGATGCGCGAGGTGTCGCGCCCGCCAGAGTGACTGCGGCACTCCCAGCACGAGGCTCAGAAACGCCGAGTAGCTGGCGTTCGACGCCCGAGAGCTGAAGAACGGCCGATGGATGAAGTTGTGCGCGACCGTGTTCGCGTTCCACCAGAGGCCGATCGCGATGACCGGAATCGAGGCGGCGACACCCAGGACGACGGCGTGGACGATCGACAGACCGATGAAGACGCCGTCCCACGCGGCAGCGCGCGACAGTGCCGCCGGCCTGGTTGGAAATGCGGTCGCCATCGCGCCGTACCTTATCGCTTATTTCGCGCCAGCCGCCTTCTTGAGCGCGGCAAAGAGGTCCGTGTACGAGAAGGTGCCCGAATCCGTCAGGCGGGGAAAGTTCGCCATGCGCACGACGCCCATCTGAATGGGATAGATGTCAGGCGCGGCCGGCTTTTCGTCGGCCCAGCGGAGCCGCCCCATCCTCGCGTAACGCCCGCCGAACGCGACGATCTCGCCGGTCCCGGCGACGGCCTTCAGATCCTTCCATTCCCGGCGCGCCAGGTCCTCTTTGCCGGGCGTCAGCCGGTAGTACAGGTAACCCGCCTGCGGGGTCGTGTACCAACCCGGCGTGTACGTGCGGTCGTCCTGCATCCCGCCGGACGGCATCGCGCACGCACCCCAGATCTGAATCGTCGCCGGCTGCGTCTCGTCGGGCGCGACCACGACCTTGTTGACGATGCAGTAGGCCCCGACGGGATCGCTGGCTGAAAGACTGACGGTGGCCGCGGCGAGCAGCCCACAGAGGAACGTTGCCTTGCGGAGAAGATTGGTGGTCATGCCCAGAAGGACGCGGGGAAGGAGGGGACTGTTAACGGGTACGACAGGTACGACAGGTACGACGGGTACGACGGGTACGATGGGCACGGCCTTCCGGTACCAGTCGTACCGGTCGTACTCGTCGTACCTGTCGTACCTGCTTTAGTGCTGAAACTGTTCTTCCTCGGTCGATCCCTTCATCGCAGAGGTGGACACTTCCCCACCCACGACGGTCGTCTGCACCTTGTCGAAGTAGCCGGCCCCGACGAACGCCTGGTGCTTGATCGCCTTGAAGCCCTGTTCCTTCTCCATCCGGAACTCGTTCTCCTGGACCTTGACGAAGGCGGTCATCCCGGCGCGGTGGTAGCCGTGTGCGAGCTCGAACATGCTCGCATTCAGCGTGTGGAAGCCCGCGAGCGTAATGAACTGGAACTTGTAGCCCATCGCCGCGAGCTCGTCCTGGAAGCGCGCGATCTGCTTGTCGTCGAGGTTGCGCTTCCAGTTGAAGGACGGCGAGCAGTTGTACGCGAGCATCTTGTTCGGAAACTTCTCCCGAATCGTGCGGGCGAACTCGCGCGCCTCGCCCATGTCGGGCGTGGACGTCTCGCACCAGACGAGGTCGACGTAGGGCGCGTACTCGAGCGCGCGCGCGACCGCGTAGCCAAGGCCGTTACGCACCCGGTAGTAGCCATCCGGAGTCCGCTCACCCGTCAAGTGCGCGCGGTCCACGTCATCGACGTCGCCGAGGAGCAACGTGGCCCCCAGAGAATCGGTGCGGCCGATCAGCACCGTCGGGACACCCATGACGTCCGCAGCCAGGCGCGCGGCGATGAGCTTCTGAATGAAGTCATGAATCGGCACGACAACCTTGCCACCCATGTGCCCGCACTTCTTCGCTGAGGAGAGCTGGTCCTCGAGGTGCACGCCCGCGGCGCCGGCCTCAATCATCGCTTTGATGAGCTCGAAGGTGTTCAGCGTCCCGCCGAAGCCGGCCTCGGCGTCGGCCACGATCGGCGCGAAGTAGTGGACCTCGCCGTCGCGGCCTTCCATGTGCTGAATCTGATCCGCGCGGATGAGCGCGTTGTTGATCTTGCGGAGCACGGTCGGCACGCTCGTGACCGGATACAAGCTCTGATCCGGATACATCGTCAGCGCGTCGTTCGCATCGCCCGCGACCTGCCAGCCGCTGAGGTAAATCGCTTTGAGCCCGGCCTGCACTTGCTGGACGGCCTGATTTCCCGTGAGCGCGCCGAGCGCGCGGACGAGCGTCTCGCTCTGCAGGAGCTCCCACAGGCGCTCGGCGCCCATGCGCGCGATCGTGTGATCGTGCTGGAACGTGCCGCGGAGCTTGTCGACGTCCTTCGCCGAGTACGGGCGCGTGATGCCCTTCCATCGCGGACTCGTCACCCAGTCCTTCTCGAGCTCGGCAACGGACTTCGGTTGGTACTTCTGATACATGACGCTCCCTCAGGGTGAACAGGCGCCCCGGTCCGGGCAGCCTCGCGAGTACACTATCGGCCGGCGCGACTTTGCCCTTGATCCGATGCTAGCGCCCGCCCGCCCCGACGTGGCTCCGGCACCGCCGGATCGGACCCGATTCGTGCTCGGCGGGAGCGGATTGCTCGGATTTGCACTCGGCGCGCTCTTCGTGGACTGGCACGTGATCGTGGAGACCGGCCAGGTGATCGCCGGGATCGTGCAGTACCCCCCCGACAATCCGTTCTTCCTCTACCACGTGAAGCTCTGGACCATCCTGAACCAGGGCGCCGCGGCGCTGCTCCGCGCCGGCGTGTCGGAGATCGTCATCTCGGTGCTCGTCAGCGGGCTGCTCGGCGTGCTCTCGTTTCAGGCACTGGCGATTGTGATCTATGCGCTCAGCCGCGACGTCGCGCTGGCACTTGGCGCGCCGTTCGTCATCTTTCTGAGCGGCGCCACGAACTTCGGTGTCGTGTACCCGATTTCCCTGCTCGCGACACAACACACCTACGGTGTCGTCGGGCTCGGCTGGGTCGTGCTGGTGGCGGGGTTGTTCGGTGCGGACCGGCCGAAGGCCGCCGGCCTGCTCCTCGGTGCCGCGCCGGCGGTACATCCATCGCTCGGCGTGTTTCTCGGACTCCTGATCGGCCTGACGGCGCTATTGGACTGGCCCGCGACCTGGAAGGCGTTCCGACCGGGCCTCGGCTGGTTCGTCGCAGGCTGCGGCGTGACGCTCGTGAGTCTGGGAGTGCATTGGGCGCTCCTGCCCGAGATAGCGCCGCTCGATCGGGCAGAGTCCACGCGATATTTGAACGCGTTCGTCGGGTTCTGGGACGCGCACCGCGCGCCGGTCGACTTTGCCCGCGTCGGCGTAACGATCAACGTGGTTGTGGTGGCCCTCGCCGCCTACTGGCTGCGGCGAGCCGCCACGCTCTCGTCCGGCCAGCGGTTTCTCCTACGGTTCGTGCTCGTCACGGGTCTCGTCAGCCAGCTGCTCGGCCTGCTGTCGCACCTCCCACCGTCGACGCTGCCCCCCACGCTGCTCGTGCTGATGCCGTCCCGCCTGCTCAACATCAACGTCCTGATCGCGCCCGCCCTGCTCGTCGGACTTCTTGGCCGGCGTGGATCGGCCACGAACGTTGCACTGACGGCCATCACCATGGCCCTGCTGTTCTTCTGGGGCCGGAGTCTCGTGTGGCTGTTCTTCGAGCCTGGGGCCAGCCTCACGGTCCGCAAGATCGGCGCGGCACCATTCTTCGCGGCGGCCCTCGGGGGCTTCGCCTTGGTGGCCTGGATCGCGCGGCGGCAAGGCTTCGGCGTCGTGCGGGCGGCCACGGTCGCCCTGATGGCGGCCGCCGCCGGTCTCTCGTTTCTCATCGCACTCGAGCGCTCGCGTGTCGAGCGCGACTGGCTCCTGCGCGATCGGACGAACGAGCGCGTCTTCGGCCTGGCGTCACGCGAACCCGGATTCCTGCTGACCGGCGGCGACCTGCACCTGATCCAACTCCGAACGCGGCGGCCGGTGCTCCTGGACGCCGGCGGACTGGACGCCTTGCCCTACACGCTCGAAGCCGCTCCGGCGACGAATCGAATTCTTCGTGATGTCTACGGCGTCGATCTGTTCAATCCGCCGGAGGAAGCCCGCGGTGCGGGCAGGGTGCCACTCGGGCGCAACCGGGCCGTGTGGGAGGGTTACGGGCTGGGCCGGTGGCGGGAAATCGCTCAGACGTACGGCGTGACCCAGGTCATGACACCCGGCGAGTGGCAACTGCAGCTGCCGATCATCGCCGCCGGCCAGGGAATCGTGCTCTACACAATTCCCCGCTAGTTTCGAGCGCTCTCGTCAATCCCCACGGTGGACGCGACGATGTATTGCGGGCGGCCGCGCACGTCCTTGTAGATGCGAACGACATACAGGCCGACCACGCTCACCGCGCCGAGCAGCGTCGACCAGAAAAACGTCGCCAGCCCCACGAGCGCCGTGGTCCTTGCCTGGGCGCCGCCCTGCGCTCCCAGCCACGCGGCGACGGCCAGCGTGACGACGGCGGCGAGAAGCCCAGCGGCCGCTACTGCGCCGCTCGCGTAGATCGGCCCGAAGGAAAACGACGTCAACCCGACGATCACCGTCTTCCAGGGATTGCGACTGAAGAATGGAAAGTGCGTCCTGCCGCGGTGCCGGCCGTCGCGCACGTAGGGCACCTGCGCTTGCGTGAATCCGAGCCAGACGACGAGGCCGCGGAGGTAGGGGTCCGACTCGCGCAGCGACAGCAGGTGCGTCACGGCGCGGCGCGACAACAGCTTGAAGTCGCCGGCTTCGATCGGCAGGTCGATGGTCGCGCCGAAGCGAATCAGGCGGTAGGCGCGGCCGACGAGCCACGTCTTCACGGCGCTCTCGCCGTCGCGTCGCGTGCGCACCGTGTGCACGACCTCGGCGCCACGACGCCAGGCCGCGAGCAAGTGCGGAATCACCTCCGGCGGGTCCTGCAGGTCGGTGTCCATGTACACGACGGCATCGCCGCGCGCGTAGGTCATGCCCGCGCGCGCACACTCGGCGACGCCGAAGCGGCGGGACATGTTGATGATCTTGATGCGCTCGTTCGACTGGCGCAGGCCCGCCAGCACATCCACCGACCGATCGCTGGAGGCATCGTTCACGAACAACAGCTCGTACTCCACGGGCTCGGCGGCGAACGTCGCCTGCAGCCGTTCGACGAGCACCGGCAGGTTCTCCGCCTCGTTCCGGAAGGAGAAGACGACCGACACGAGCGGACGCGCGGGCATGGCCGCGGGCATCATAACGTGAGTTCGAACGTTGAAGATTCCCGCGAGACGTGGAACACTGACGGACGCATTGAACGCTTCGCTCTCCGCGCTGATCGCGCTGCAGGCGCTTGACAGCGCCGCCGACGCCGCCCGCCGCCGACTCGCCGATTTGCCGGCCGCCGAACAGGCCGTTGATGGGCGCATCACCGAGGCCACCACCGCCGCCGACGCGGTCAAGGCCGAGTTGGCTGGGAATCAACAGATCCGACGACAACTCGAGAAGGACGTGGCCGCCGTGGACGTGCGCCTGGCCCGTTTCGACGATCACAGGGCCGCCATCAAGACGAACCAGGAATACACGGCCTTGCTGCACGAGATCTCGACGGCCAAGCAGGAAAAGGACGCACTCGAAGAGCGGATCCTCATCCAGATGGAGGGGGCGGACGAGCTCAATCGGAAGCTCAAATCCGCGGAGGCTGCGCTCTCGAAGGCCCGCGAGGAAGGGGCAGCCACGCGGTCCTCGCTCACCGCCGAGCGGCGCGCCCTCGAGGGCGAGGTGACGCGCATCGCCGGTGAGCGCAAGGGCCAAACGGCTGGAGTCGACACCCGGGCGCTTGCGCTCTACGAGCAATTGCTCAAAGGCCGGCGCGGCATTGCGGTCGCCTCGGTCACGGGGGCCATGTGCAATGCCTGTCACGTGCGCCTGCGGCCGACCGTCGAGCAGCAGGTTCGCCGGAACGACGGCATCGTGCAGTGCGACAGCTGTCAGCGGATACTGTATTTCCAGAGCCCGCCAGCGGCGCAGGGTCCGACCGCATGAAGAAGTTCGTGGCGAACGTCGATGGCGGAGCGCGCGGAAATCCTGGCCCGGCCGGTTGGGGCGCCGTCTTGCAGTCGGAGAGCGGCGAGGTCATCGCGGAGCTGCATGGGGCGCTGCCGTACGCGACCAACAATGTGGCGGAGTACCAGGGCTTGCTCGCCGCGCTGGCCTGGAGCGTCGACCAGAGTGCGAGCGCGCTCCATGTGCGGTCGGATTCCCTCCTGCTCGTTCAGCAGATGCGCGGGGTGTACAAGGTCAAGAATGAGGGCCTCAAGTCGTTGTACGGCCGTGCGCGCCTGCTCGCGGATCGGATCGGCCGCGTGACCTACGAGCATGTGCGCCGGGAATTGAACGCGCACGCCGACCGCCTGGCCAATCAGGCCATGGACGAAGCGGCGGTGCAGACCGATAATCAGATCACTCCCTAAAGAACGACCCAGGGCGGCCGATTTCAATTTCGAGATTTCCTTCCGAGCTCCCCCAATGTCAGACCGGAAGTATCGGCAGCGCGGTTACCAGGATGACGATCGGCGCAGCGGCGAGAAGCCGTCTGCGCCGAAGCGGACACCGGAGCTGCGCGATCCACGGCTCCCGCGCGATCCGCGGGCACCGAGCATGCCGGGCTTTCGGCAGATCTTCCGCTGTGCGCGTTGCGGCAACGGCGAGAGTACTGAGGTGGGCTCGCAGAGCAAGTGCAGCAAGTGCGGCGTGGACCTCCACGCCTGCGTTCACTGCGATTCGTTCGATCCTGGCGCCACGTTCGAATGCCGGCAGACCATCAAGACCCGGGTCAGCCCGAAGGACGCCAGGAACGACTGCGCTCTCTACTCACCGCGCGTGCAAGTGGAGCGCGAAACCGGCTCCGCGGCGCCGACCAGTGCCCGTAAAGCCTTCGACGATCTCTTCAAGCTCTGATGGCCCACGGCTCGAAGCCCTTCGCGAAACGCTGGACGGCGCTGGCCGTCATCATCGCCGGTGGCGGCATGCTGATGGTGATCGGCAGCTACCTCGAGCGTCCCGGCGCCAAGCCGGGCGGCAAGCCGATCGCGCTCACGACCCCGCTGGCCCGTCCCGGTGACGCGGCAAAACCAGGCGACGCCACGAAACCTGCGACGGCGCTCAAGCCGCGAGACTCCGCGAGGACCGCCGAGATCAGCCGAATCAAGGACACGCTCTACCTCATCACGAATGGGGGCGGCAACACGCTCGCGTTCGTCACGACCAAGGGCGTGGTGGTCGTCGACACGAAGTTCGACGGGTGGGGCCCGGCCATCGCGGACAAGATCAAGTCCGTGACGCCCAGGCCGGTCACGACGGTGATCGACTCGACGGGCAGCGCCGATCACACGGGCAGCAACGACTTCTTCCTGCCGGCGGAGATCATCGCCCAGCAGAACGCGCGCACCAACATGGAGCGCCTCGATCTGTTCAAGGGCGACCGCGCCCGGGCCCTGCCGAAACGGACGTTCGCCGACAAGATGTCCTTGTTCGACGGCAAGGACCGCGTCGAGCTGCTCTATTTCGGCGTGGGCACCACGAACGGCGACACCTGGGTTGTGTTCCCGGATCTGCGCGTCGCGTACACGGGCGACATTTTCCCCGGCAAGATGTTGCCGGCCATCGACGCGGCCAACGGCGGCAGCGGTGTCGCGCTGCCCCAGACGCTGGAGCGCGCGCTGTCGGAGATCAAAGAGGTCGATGTGTTCGTGACGGGCCACGGCGCGTCGATGACGCAGGCCGACTTGAAGGACTACACGCGGTTCAACAAGGACTTCCTGTCGGCGGTACAGAAGGCGGCGAAGAACGGAAAGACGGTCGATGAAATCGCCGCGGAGTGGACGCTCCCGGACAAGTACAAGACCTACACGGTGCAACCCACCCGGTTGAAGGCCAACATCACGGCGATCGTGAGCGAGCTCAAGATCGAGCCGAAGAAAAAGTCACATTAACTGACGGCGCCCAGCCGGATCGCCGCCACCATGCGGCCCGTCCCGGCCCCCTCGCGACGATACGAGAAGCAGACGCCGGGCGCGTCCTGCGTGCACAACCGCGCGATGGAAATGGAAGTCGCTGGCACCCCGGCGGTTTCGAGCTGATCGGCGTTGGCCTGCCACAGGTCCAGCCGCCAATGGCCCGGACCATCTTCGCTGAACCATCCGGCGGCATCAGGAGTCGTGCCGAGAAATGCGGTGCGCACCTTGTCGTCGACCTGGTAGCAGCACCCGCCGATGCTGGGACCAATCGCCGCCACAAGGTCCGAGGCCGCCACGCCCAGCTCCTCGATGGCTTGGATCGTGGCTATCGCGATCCCAGCGCAGCTCCCCCGCCACCCCGCATGCACCGCGGCCACTACCCGTCCTCGTCGATCGCCGATGAGGATGGGAACGCAGTCGGCGACCCGCACGGCAATCGCGCGCGACCGATCGAGGGAGATGATCGCATCGGCTTCGCGCTGACTCTCGAGCCGGTCGCCGGCCCGCACCGTCAGCATCCGGCGGCCATGGACCTGCTTCACGGTCACGACGTCGTCTGGGGCCACGTCCAGCACGGCGCTGAGCCGTTGCATGTCCGCTCGCTCGGTCTCGCCCCGGAACGCCAGTTGTCGGGTGGTGAACACGTGGGCCGCCATCGGCGCGAGCGCTCCACAAACGAGCGCCCGGCCTGCGCCACCGTCCAGCCACTCAAATCCATCGTGAACTTCAGGACTCGCTTCCACGCGGTCTCCCGTTTCCTGACAACTGCAGGCGCCACTTTCCTGCGCCCGACGCATCGCGCGCCGCGGCTCAGACGCTCAACCTCAAATCCTATCGGCATTTGCCACGACGGCCGCCGTTGCCTGGGAGTGGCGACTGGATTGCTCCGTCCTCGGCGCCGGCCGAGACCGGCGGAGGCAGATCATGACAGTGAAATTCTTCCCCAACGACAAAGGCAATCCCCCAGGCAAGCTCGCTGACGCGGAGCTGCATTTCTCCGGTGGCCCACTGGACGGCCTCAAGCTCGTCGGCTTCGGCATCTGGGAGCGCAAGAGCGGCGGGCGCAACGTCACGTTCCCGGCGCGGCAGTACACGGTCAACGGCGAGCGCCGCAGCTTCGCGTTGCTCCGGCCGATCGTGGATGCCACGTCGCAGGACAAGCTGCGCGACGTCGTCCTCGCGGCCTATGCGGAGCACGAAGCAGAATTGGCTGCGGCGGTATGAAGGACCGGCCCGCGCCTAAGGCTAGGACAGCACGTCGAGGTTCGGAACCGCAGCGTCCATCATCCGAGCCCGCTTTGCCGGCAGGGTCCACTCCGCCCGACCGCTCTTTTCGAGCTCCGCGCGGAAAAAGCCCGTCTTCGCGGCGCCGTCGATGATCTGCCACGGCAGGAACGCATCGGCAGACCGGTCGCGATAGAGGTACGCGTTGGCGTCGAGGTTCGCCTCGGCGACGGCAGCGCGCCATTGGCCGCCGTTGCGCTCGGCGATCTCGATCACGTCCGACACACGTCGATCGCCGAGCGAGAGCAACCCCTGGTAATAGGAGTGCCGCTCGGACTTGATGTTGAAGTACACGTTGTCGAGGTCGGATGTGAGGGCGCGCAGCCGCTCGATTTTGTCCTCGATGACGCCGGCGTCGGTCATCGGCAGCCACTGATACGTGGTGTTGGGCTTGGGAATCAGCGGATTCACGGACGCGACGATCCGTCCGATCGTCCCGCGCCCGCGCGCGTGCTCGAGCATCCGGTCGCGCATCTGGATCGTCAAGTCTCGAATGGCGACGAGGTCGTCGTCCGTCTCCGAGGGGAGACCGATCATGTAGTAGAGCTTCAGGTTCTCGAGGCCCGTCCGGAAGATCAGATCGGTCCGGTCGAGGATCTCGTCGTTCGTGACGGTCTTGTTGATCACCCGCCGGAGTCGATCGGACCCGGTCTCGGGCGCGATCGTGATCGAACGCTCGCCGCTCCGCTGCAGGAGCGACACGATCGGCTCGGTGAGGTCGTCGAGCCGCAGCGACGCCGGACTAACCCCGTAGCCCATCTCGACGAGCCGCTCGAGGATGTGCACGATGTCGGGATGATCGCAGAGCGCGATCGACACGAGCCCGACGCGGCTCGCGTGCGGCCGCGCCGCCTCCGCCAGCTCGAGGATCCGGCTCGTCGAAAACGCGCGCACGGGCAGGTAGTTGTACCCGGCCCAGCAGAACCGGCAGAGGTTCGCGCAGCCGCGCACGACCTCGATGAGCAGCCGCGATCCGAACTCGGTGTCGGGCGTGAAAACCGTCGTGCTCGGCGGGTCGAGCCGCTCGGTCGTCTTCACGGCGGCCTTGCGCACCATCGCCTGGGCGCCGCTGCCGGCGCGCGGTGTGATGGCGGCGACCCGGCCAGGTCCGTCATAGACCGGCTCGTAGAAGGCCGGCACGTAGAACCCGACCTCCGTGGCCAGCCGGCCGAGGAGCGCATCGCGATTGGGCTCCTCGAACCATGCGCTCGCGAGCGCGGGCACGAGGCGTTCGGCCTCGCCCGCCGCGATGACATCGGCGAAGGGCGCGAGCGGCTCGGGATTGACGAACGTCACGGCCCCGCCGATGACGACGAGCGGGTCGCGATAATGACGCCGGGCGGCGCGGGGCTGGAGTCCGGCCAGCTTCAGCATCGTGAGCACGTTCGTGTAGTCCCACTCGAAGGAGACCGAGAACGCGAACACGTCGAAATCACGGACCGGCGTCTGCGACTCGATCGTCACGAGCGGAACCCGCCCGGCCACGAGCGCGGCCAGCTCCTGCTTCGCTGGGAGGAAGACCCGCTCGCACACGACGCGCTCGTCCGCATTGAGCAGCCGGTAGACCGTCTGAAGACCGAGGTTCGACATCCCGACGAAGTACGAGTTCGGGAAGGCGAGGGCGACCCGCAGCCGGCCCCCGTGGTTCTTGCGGACGTACCCCAGCTCGCGGGCCAACGTCCCGCGCGCCTGAGCGTACGGGTCGAAACTCCCGCGCGCTCCAGCGCGAGCGGACGCCGCCCTTCCAGTTCCGGTGAATCTAGATCGATTGGGTTGTGGCACAAGCTTCAGACCGTCGTACGGACGCCGCGCCTGACGAGGCGGCGCAGCGGCAGATCGGGCTACTGGAGATTGTACCTGCGATGAGGGAACTACAGGGTTCTAAGAGTCCTAAGGGTCCTAAGGGTCCTAAGCGTTCGAAAAGTCCGGCGGACTCTCA
>Ga0137427_10001119_pt1 | contig 12416 bp, 8 predicted proteins | sample EasRivERMZT700_2_FD_102309 | JGI IMG/M metagenome (GOLD analysis project Ga0137427, IMG submission 102309) | Soil microbial communities from meander-bound floodplain in the East River, Colorado, USA - East River MetaG ERMZT700_2 | ecosystem: Environmental > Terrestrial > Soil > Floodplain ...
ACACTTCACACGAGCGAGCGTTTCGTAAGTATGGCTGAAAAAAGAGACAGGGATTTCCGCGTCTCCGGTCTTTCCGTAAGGCCGGAGGTCATTCGGTCATTTTGAAGTTGAGAGGAATCTGGACGGGAGCGAGTGGTTCAAGGGGAGGCGGTCGTGAAGCCGGCGGTGTGCGGTTCAGAATCCGGGCTGCCGTCTCGCGTGAATGGATCGCCGCGATGATTTGCAGGCGGCCGCCGCAGCGTTCACACTCGAGCACGTCGATGGCAAACACTCGCATCATCAACTGGGCCCAGTCATAATTCCGCTTTCGGTGTTGGTTCGGTGGAGCGGCAGGGACTTCCGGGGACGGACCGTCCAGGCACAACGGTGGCGTCACGGATGAAAGGGGTCGCGGCGCAAGCGGTTGGGGAAATCTGGGGACGCCACGCCGCTGCGGGTACCAGGACGCCGTAAAAGCGCACATAAAAGCGCGTCAGGTGAACGCGCGGCGCGGGAACCAGCGCCGCGAGCTTCGCCAGCAGGTCGTCCGGCTCGAAAACCACGGCTGTGGTGCCATCGCTCCACGGCCGTTTCAGTTCATAGCGCAGCTTTCCGTTAGTCAGCCGCGACAGCCGGTCGGCAGCTAGTGGCGGCCGCGCCGCGTAACGGCACAGCCGTTCCAGCCGCTGCCGGTCGCCTGCCGGAATCGCGGTGTTGGCATGAACGCTGAAGCCCGAGACGCTGGCGCAGCGCGGACTGGCGGCCAGCGCATCCACACTGTCGCCATCGATCCTGTCGCCACCCAATCGCCCCAGGCGCTGTCCGCGGCGGGGGCCTTCCTCAATTCGACCTTGAACCGCCGCACTGTAAAGTTGCGCCAAACCCGGGTCCTGTTGCCACAACCGATCAGCTTCCTCATGCCATCCGCGACGCTCGATCAGGCGCAAGATCCGGCCGGCCGTCAAGGTCGCGACGCGAACGACGTCGGCATCTTCCGGCGGCTCCAGTTCAAGGAAAACCGGCGCTCGTTCGCCTTCGGCCGCGTATACGCCATCGAGCGCGATCATGTGAAAGTGCACGTTGAGATTCAGCGCGCTGCCAAAACGTTGGACAAATGTGACTGCCCCGCCCTGGCTCTGCCCCGCGACATTAAGTGTTCGGGCCCGGCGGCGCAATTCCGCCAGTACCACCCTGGCAAAAGTGGCGGAGACGTCCGCCATGAGGCCGGCGTCAAAAGCCATGCGATAGCGCAGCCCAAACGGCACCGACAACACCCATTGGCGAACCGGCACCCATGGAAATACGCGGTCCACCAGCCAGGCGGCACTGTCCGCCATCCGGCGTCCGCAACACGAAGGACACCAGCCGCGCCGCTTGCAGCTGAACGCCACCATACGGTCGTGACCACACGAAGCACAGCGCACTCGCACAAAGCCGTGAGCGGGAATACCACACTGCGGCTTTCCTCTAAGGCTGGACAACACTAAAAGTATCGACTTGCCCAGCAGCGGACTTAACTGGCCAAGGGCGGCGCCCTTGATATCCCTCTGAAGCCGGGGCATTCTGGCCGTGCCTTCGGCGCAATCATTTGGACAGCTCTGTCTAAAACTCGTAAACCAGAAATGCGCCACGGAGTTCGGCATTCGTGGCGGGTTTCGTCATGATGGGGGTGTGACCGAAAGCCTCGACGAAGTGCGGGTTGGCGACGAAGCAAGCCGCGCGCCAGCCGTTGAAGCGTGCAAAGGTGCGGCCCATCTCGGAGTACAACGAGAGCAGTTGTTTTTCGTCCTCCGCACGCATACGTACGCCGTAGGGCGGGTTAAAGCAGAAGACTCCCGCCTTCATGTCGCGTGAGGCAGGCAGCATGCGCTGGATGTACTCCGGCGTCAGCGTGCGGACGTCCTGACTTGCGATAACGATGGACTCCTCATGCGAGGCGCCGGTGAGCCCGGCTGCGCGAAGGTTTCCGACCATGGCGGGAATTCGCATGGAATCCACGTCCAGGGCAAGGATGCGGGGCACGGTGCCGGGGAAGAGGTCTGGAGTCTGGATTCCCAAATCCTCAAACGCCGTGAGATGGCGCAGGGGAAGGTCCATGGGTTTTCGAATGGCCGCGCCGGTCGCAAGGCCGGCCGCTTCGATGGGAATCGTGCCTCCTCCCGCCATCGGATCGACGAGCGGTTCGGTTCGCGCGTCCCACCGCGAAAGCATGATCAACTGAGCGGCCATCGTCTCGCGCAGCGGCGCTGGCCCCATCGCCACCCGAGCGCCACGGCGATGCCGCGCGCCACCGCCGATGTCGATACCGACGACCGTGCGGCGCGCTTCAGGAGTTCCGGCGCGCCGCACGGCGAACACGACGTCTGGCGCGTCCGCATCAAGTTCTGCCGTGATACCGCGTGCCGCAAGCACTTCGACCAGCGCGTTCTTGACGACGCCGCGAAGCTGGAGCGGTGAAGCCTCGAAGTCGGATGCCGAACCCACCTCTACTGAGAAGCGCAGAGTTTCGCCGCCGGGAAGCCGTTCGTCCGCCGAGAGCAAAGGCATCAGGTCCGCGAAAAGCGGCTCAAGACGTACGGCATCACTCGAACAAAGATCCCATGTGATGCGCGACGACGTACGGTGATAACACGCGGCCACCCAGGCGACCCGAGCCTCGAAGGGATAGAGCAACGTCGCGTCTCCCTCGCGTTTCGGTTTCTCGACGCGCACATTGAACGGAGACCGCATCACCAGCCGCTTGAACTCCGCCTCCATCACCCGGTTCGCGCCACCCGAGCCCGTCAGGCGCAGATCGTCGCAGCGCTGCGCGTTCACAGCCCCTCACCTTCGATGTGTTTGAATCGTACGACTCTCGATTTCACATCAACCCTGGCCACGATCCAACCCGCGGCCATCCAGGCGAACGCCTGTGCTCGCTTCCCGGACTTCTGATTCGCCCACCAGTTCGGAAACTGTCGAGCCTCAGGAGGAAGATGCGCGTTGATGATTTTCTCCAACTCTAAAAACGGAAGCTCCACTTCGCGAGTTTTCGAATCCACTCGAAGCAAGTACCGGGTCAGCGGCAAATACTTTTCGTGAACCAGCAACTTCTCGAGCGCCTCGACAGGAGCAATAACCATTTCCCTTGCAGGCGTCACATCATTACGGTCCGGCGAATAAGCATCGTCCTCTGTTTTGACAAAGAGCAGCGCAGGCTGCGACTTTTCCAGCCGCAAAATGATCCGATGTGTAGCGTCAATACGAAGAGCACGCAGCTTTTTCGAACCTTCCAGCCGCTCCAGATCGAGATCCCGGTCACTTGGATTTGCGGACAACACTTCGAGCTGAGACACAATTTCCTCACGAACTTCGGCGGGCAAGTCCACGATCGATCGGAGAAAGGATGGCTCGAGCACGAAATCTTTCATTACCTCACCAGGTGATATCGACCACCTTAGCCTTGACGATGACGTCGTCCTTCGTAATCAAGGGCAAATCCATCAGCCGAGCCGTCGCGACGATTGCCCGGTCGAAAGGGTCACCGTTGAAGGTGAGACGATGCGCTTCGGCAATGACATCTACATCCAGTGCCGCGAGGTCGATGCCTTTCCGTCCAATCAGGGCCGCCGCCCAATCATCAAACGTTTCGCGGATCGCGATTCTTCCATGCTCCAGCAGAAGCGAGATTTCCCATAGGACCGGAGAGGGAATGACGATCAAGGTACGATCCGCAAAGGCTGCATCAAAAATCCGCACTACGGTTTGGGAAAGGCGGGAGTGTTTGCCGGAGGTATACCAAATCAGGGGATGCGTATCCGTGACATAAACAGCCACTTGCCGGCCTTTACCGCGTGGATCGGTGCGGACCACGCGCCAGCGAACGCGAGAAATCAAGAGCGATTTCTTGCGCTCCGGCCTTGAGGTCGCCCACCCACGTGATGGAACCCACCGGATTCCAGTCCGCTAGAAATCGTTCTCGTTCAGCGATGCGAGTGAGCTTCCTGGCGTATGCCGCGGTGGGACGGGCATGGCCGGCCTCCCATCGCCAGACGGTGTTTTTAGGCGCTCCCAGCAGCCGGGCGAATTCGTCCTGAGTTCGCTTGCCCCGCAGCCGCTTGATCAAAGCAGGGCCCCATTTCTTTTGGATCGTTTTCGCAGGCATGGGTACTCCTTCGTCTACACCGCAAATCTACATCGACACGTGGATGGCGTCAACCGCAGGTGGCAAACCTGCTGGCCTGCTTGTAGTCCGCGGGCTTCAGCCCGCGGTTTTCCGGCACACTCGGAGGTTCCTTAAAGATGCCTGCCAAGCGCTCCTTACGGTGAGCAGGCTGGACGAATTGGCGGAAGAGTTAGATACTTTCCGCCATGCCGACGCGAACGAGAACACTCAAATGGTTGGTGCTCGTCATCGTTCTTCAGACTATGGGGCCGCCGCGCGCAGCGACATCACGCGGCCAGGTTTCGGGTTCTGCGCCTTCAACTTCAGTTGATCTGCAGCAAGTGGTTCGCACGAACTGTGTCGGCTGTCACAACGACCAGGCACGCACGGGCGGACTTTCGCTTAGCAGAATCCCCGCAGACAATGTCGGCGCCAATCCTGAAATCTGGGAGAAGGTTTTATACAAGCTTCGAACAGGGCAGATGCCGCCGGCGGGTACGACTCGGCCCGCAAAAGCCGCGCTTGACGTCGCCATCGCTTCGCTGGAACTCGCGCTGGACCGGGCCGCGATCGCGAATCCGGCGGCAGGCCGGGTTGGATTCCACCGTTTGAATCGAAGCGAGTATGCGAATGCGGTGCGCGACCTTCTTGCGGTCGAGGTCGATCCGAAAAGTCTTCTGCCTGACGAGGCCGACGAGGGTTTTGACAACGTCGCTACCACGCTTACGTTTTCACCCACCCATTTCGAACGATATCTTTCGGCAGCGCGAAGGATCAGCCGGTTGGCCGTCGGCGACGCCACGTTGGGCGAAGTGCCGAACTTCCAGCTTTACCAGATCCCACGAATGCTGAATCAGGATGAACGTGTTGACGAAGGCTTGCCTTTCGGATCGCGTGGCGGCGGTTCGATTCGTCACAACTTTGTACTCGACGGCGAGTATGTGATCAAACTCCGACTCCGACGCCAGATCTACGACTACATCATCGGTCTCGGCCATCCCCAGCAACTCGACGTACGTATCGATGGCTCGCGCGTGAAGCGGTTCATAGTGGGTGGCGCTGCGACTGGAAGGGCTTCTCCGCTGACCTATGCGGGCGAGATTGTGGGCGATATTGAGTGGGAGACCTATATGCATACGGCGGACGATGTCCTTGAGGTCCGCGTCCCCGTGCGAGCGGGTGTGCGAACCGTCTCCGCCTCGTTTGCCGCTAACCTCCGTCTATCCGAAGGAGTACCCCAGCCGACGCAGTTCGGATTCGCGATCGCATCCGATCAGGCATACGAAGGTAACGCGGCCGTCGACACGATCTCCGTGTCAGGACCATACGCGCCTGCGGGACCGGGCGATACGCCGAGCCGGCGCGCGATTTTCGTCTGCCGCCCGTCGAGTTCTTCGGACGAGGAGTCTTGTGCGAAGACGATTCTCGCGAAGCTCGCCCAACGCGCTTATCGCCGTCCGGTTACCGGCACTGAACTCGAAGGCTTGCTCGCGTTCTATCATGACAACCGACAACCCGGCGGTTTCGAAGCTGGAATTCAAGCCGCGATCGAACGGCTTTTAGTGAGTTTCAATTTTCTCTTCAGAACCGAAAGCGATCCACCTAAGGCAGCGCCTGGCTCTGTTTACCGGCTGACGAGTCTGGATCTGGCTTCCCAGCTATCCTTCTTCTTATGGAGCAGCATCCCTGACGACGAGCTTCTGAAACTGGCGATCAGCGGAAAACTTCAGGAGCCCGCGGTACTCCAGCAACAGGTGCGGCGCATGCTGGCGGATCCGCGATCGACCTCGTTGATCGAGAATTTTGCAAGCCAGTGGCTCGGGACAAGAAAGGCAGCGGCGTGGGCCCCGGATCCGGATCAGTACCCGAACTTCGATGAAAACCTGCGCGCTGCGTTTCTTCAGGAAACGCGGCTTTTCATCGAGGGCCAGCTGCGAGAAGACCGAAGCATCGTCGATCTGTTGAGCGCCGATTACACTTTCGTCAACGCGCGACTGGCACGGCATTACGCCATTCCCGATATTCAGGGCGAGCGATTTCGTCGCGTGACATTTACGGACGGAGTGCGCGGAGGCCTTTTAGGAATGGGTAGCATCCTGATGGTCACGTCGTATCCCGATCGCACATCGCCTGTCTTGCGCGGGTTGTGGGTGGTCGATAATCTGCTGGGCATGCGGCCCCCGCCACCTCCTCCGGATGTACCGGACCTGGAAACGAAGAGTCCGGTGGGACAGCTCCTCACACCGCGGGCTCAGCTGGAGCACCATCGAAATAATCCGTCGTGTGCCGGTTGTCACGTGCGCATGGACCCCGTGGGTTTTGCGCTCGAGAACTTCGATGGAATCGGCCATTGGCGGACCGCGGCGAATGGCAGTCCCGTGGACGTCGCGGCCGTTTTTGCGGATGGAACAAAGTTCGAGGGTGTGCAGGGGCTGAGGAAGTTGTTGCTCGATCATCGCGAGGATTACGTCCGCACCTTTACAACGAAGCTGTTGACATACGCTTTGGGCCGCGGCGTCGCGTACTATGACGCTCCGTCCATCCGTAAGATCATGCGCGATGCGGCTGGCCATAACTACAGCTGGTCGGCCATAATTCAGGGCGTCGTCAACAGCGCGTCGTTTCAAACCAGGAGAACCGCATCATGATCGTTACGCGAAAGGCCATATCCCGCCGCACATTGTTGCGCGGGCTCGGTGCGAGTGTCGCCTTGCCTCTGCTCGATGCCATGCTTCCTGCCTTCACGTCTTTTGCGAAGACAGCGGCGCAACCTGCGATTCGTTTCGGAGCCGTATATGTGCCGAATGGTGTGATTCCGGCGCGCTGGTTTCCCACCGGGGATGGACCGGCGTTTGATTTCACGCCGTCGCTGGAACCCCTCAGCCGTTTTCGCAATCACCTTACCGTCCTGAGCGGCCTCGACAGCACGCCAACACCACCCGCAGGCGCGCCCGCCGCAGTACACGGAAGAGCGAGCACGAAGTTCCTGACGAACGTTTTTCCCGATCGCGTCTTACACGCCGGTCCCTCGATGGATCAGATTGCCGCGAAGGTCCTGGGTAAATCGACGCAACTGCCGTCTCTGGAACTGGCGCTCGAATCGGTGGACTCCGGTGCAACCTGTGATGACGGAAGTTGCATCTACCTCGGCACGATCGCGTGGACCGGACCAACTTCACCACTCCCGATGGAATGCGATCCGAGCGCTGTGTTTGAGCGCATGTTCGGCGCCGATACAACAAATCCGGCGTCGCGTCAGGCACGCCAGCGGCAAAAGGGCAGCCTGCTCGATGCGGTGCTCGGCGAGATCGCCGCGCTGCAAAAAACCGTCGGCCCGGCCGATCGCGAGCGTTTGTCGGAATATCTGGAAAGCGTTCGTGCCGTCGAGCGGCGCATTCAAATGGCTGCACTGCAAAACATCGAGCTGCCTTCGGTGGCCCGGCCGTCCGGGATTCCGGCGTCATTCGCAGAACACGCGAAACTGATGTTCGATCTGCAGGTGCTTGCTTTTCAGGCAGACATCACACGTGTCACGACGTTCATGATCGGCCGGGAGTTTAGTGGACGAACGTACCCTGAGATTGGAGTGCCTGACGCCCACCATCCCATCTCTCACCATCGCAACGAACCGGAGCGTGTGGACAAGTGCGCGAAGGTCAATCGCTATCACGCGTCCCTCTTTTCGTATTTCCTGGAAAAGTTGCAATCGATCAGGGAAGGCGACGGCACGCTACTTGATCAGGTTGCGATCATCTATGGAGCGGGCATGGGCGAAGGCAACTCCCACGCTCAGGAGGGTATTCCTATTGTCCTGGCCGGCGGCGCTGCGGGTCAGCTCAAGGGAGGACGCCATATCCGATACCCGAAGGGCACACAGCTCGCGAACCTTCACGTGTCGCTTCTCGAAAAGCTTGGCGCGCCGGTTGACAAAATCGGAAACAGCAATGGACGTCTTGCGATTGACTAATCTGATGAAGGTCGCGGTTTGTTCCGCCATATTGCTCGCGATTGCCGTTACAGCATTCGGCGCCGATTTGCGCCTGGTGGAGGCGGCGAAGCAGAAGAATACCTCTCTCGTACTTGCCTTGCTCAAGCAGCGCATCGACGTCAACGCCGCCGAAGGCGATGGCGCAACGGCTTTGCACTGGGCCACGTACCGTGACGACCTCGTCACAGTCAATGCATTGATCTCTGCCGGCGCCAAAGTGAATGCGGCCAACGATCTCGGTGTCACGCCGCTTGCGCTTGCCGGCGCCAACGGTCACATCGCGATAACGGAGAGACTTGTCAAGGCCGGTGCGGATCCCAATCGCGCGAGTGAGACCGGCATAACACCGCTGATGGAAGCGGCGCGTTCCGGCGCCGCGGCTGTGGCGCGGGCTCTGCTGCTGGCCGGTGCGAACGCAAACGCAAAAGCGGGGGATCGCGATCAGACGGCTTTGATGATCGCGGCGGCAGAGCGTCATCCGCAAGTAGTTGCTGTGCTTCTCGAACGTGGCGCTGATGTTCATGCGCGCACTCGCGCCCGCCTATACAAGGTCCTCGTGGATCGATCGACATACCGTTCTGCAAAGACGCCTCAGGAAGCCGGTGTCGAAATGGAGATGGGCGGCACCACGGCTTTGTTGTTTGCCGCGCAGTCCGGCGATGTTGAATCGGCAAGGCTTCTTCTGAAATCCGGCGCAAAGGTCGACGACTCCGGCGCGGATGGAAATACACCGCTCGTGGTCGCAACCCATTCCGGTAACGTGCGCGTGGCAGAGTTGCTGTTGAACTCCGGCGCCAATCCCAACGCAGCCGGGGGAGGCTACAGCGCGCTACATGCTGCGGCTTTGAGACGTGACCTGGAAGCCATCAAGGCGCTCCTCGTTCATCATGCCGATCCCAATATACCTCTTACTCATGGCACGCCGGTTCGGAGGTGGACGTCGATGTGGTCGATTCCCGCGACCCTGACGGGCGCTACACCACTGCTGGTCGCGGCGAATTATCTCGAAGTGGAAGTGATGCGTGTTCTGGTCGAGGGCGGCGCGAAACTAACGGTTAAGCTGCCGAACGGGACAACTCCGTTGCTGATGGTCGCCGGTCCGCAGGTCGAAAGGTTGAATCGCCCGCTCGACCACACTGATAAACCAACCGATATCGGAGACACCTGCTGCGAACGTTCCGAAGCGCGCGCCTTCGAGGCTGTGAAGTTTCTACTCGATGCCGGCGTTGACGTTAACGCCGGCAACAACGCCGGTGATACCGCGATACACCTCGCGGCGACGAGTGGATTCACTACCATCATTCAACTGCTCGCCGACCGGGGCGCCAACCTGAGCGTGAAGAACGAGAGAGGCCAGACTCCGCTTTCACTCGTGTCCGGTGGATCCGGTCAGCGGGGAGCACGCAATCCTTCAGCCGCACAAAAGAAGGCCGAGGAACTCCTCCGGAAACTCGGCGCCACAAACGACTGACTCTTCGATTTAAGTCTCCGGTTTGACCTTAATTAGCCTCATATGCCAGATAGAGTCGAAAGTATTGAGAAGCTTGAACGGGACCTCTGGGAAGCCGCGGACAACCTTCGCGCCACCGCCAACGGGTGTGTCAGGCACGGCACCTTACTCCACACGTAACGCCACCATTGGGTCGATGGTCGAGGCCCGGCGGGCCGGAATATAGGCGGCGATTGTCCCCACCAACACTAGGACAAGAACGGAGAACGTCATCGTCGGCAAATCGAATGCGTCGAGCCCGTACAACAGACCGGCGATCTGGTTGCCGGCCACCCGGGCAAGCGCCGCGCCAACTCCAAGGCCGACTGCGACGCCGGTCGCCACGAGCACGAGGGCTTCGCGCAGAACTAGCCAAATGATGTCGGCGCGTCGAGCCCCCAAGGCGACGCGAACGCCGATTTCCGCGGTCCGGCGTACGACGGCAAAGGCGAGCAAGCCGTAGATTCCGACCGACGCGATGAGCAGCGCGACCGCACCGAATCCGCCTGTCAGTGTGGCGAGGAGGCGCTCTCGCATCGTGACGCCAGCGATTTCGTCGGCCAGCGTGCGGACCTCCAATTGCGGGACGCTGGGATCGGTCAGCACGATCTCGTTCCTGATGGCGGGGATCATCGATGAAGGATCGCCAGCCACCCGGACGTGCAGCGCCATCTGGCCGCGGTTGCCCGCCGTCTGTAAAAAAGCTTGGTAGATGGTGGCCACGACCTCGCCGGTAAAGTCGGCATACGCCGAATCTCTGACCATCCCAACGATCTCGCAGGGTCGATCGGATGGTGAGACATTCACCAGACAGGGGCGGCCTACGGGAGACTCGCCGGGGTAGAACTGTCGCGCGAATGTTTCGTTCACGATCGCCACTAGCGGAGAGTCGGCGTTCAGGTCTCTCGCCTGCAGGTCGCGTCCCGATACGATCTGGATTCCCATGGTCTGAAAATAGCCTGGATAGATCATTGGGATGTGGAGATCGACCATCGCTCCCTCCGGCGTCTTCACTTGACGTTCGAGGCCGGTGTGGTTCGTCGGCGTGAACTGGGCTAGGCTGACCGATCGGATGCGGGGCAGCGCCCGCACTCGATCCAGAAGATCCCGATAGAGGCGGTCGAGGCGCTGAACGTTCTGGGGGGCCCGGTAGCGCTGGTTGCTACCCTGCGGTTCGATGCGCGCGATGAGTACCTGCTCGCGTATGAACCCGGTATCACGGTCGTTCAGCGCTGCCAAGCTGCCTGTGAACAGTCCCGCGCCGATGAGCAAGACCAGCGACAGGGCGATTTGCACGACGACCAACAGTCGGTCGGGCCCGATGCCGCGACGTCTGCCCGCCACGCCTGCTGCGCCCTGTGGCGGAACGGTCAGCCTGAGGCCTGTCGCGCGCATGGCAGGTGCGATGCCGAAAAGAATGCCGGTTAGAACGGACACCGAAATCGTGAATGCCAGCACATGGAGGTTGGGGCTGAGGTCGAGTACGATGGGTGCCTGCCCGACCGAGATGAAGGCAACCAGCGCTTTGGTCGCCCAGACCGAGAGCAGGATGCCCACGGTTCCGCCAAGCGCCGCGAGCAGGCTGCTTTCAACGATCAACTGTCGCATAAGGCGCCACTGGCCTGCGCCAAGCGCCCGCCGCGTCGCAAACTCACGCTGCTTGGACATCGTCCGCGCCAGCAGCAAGTTTGCTGTGTTGGCACAAGCGATGAGCTGCAGGATGCTGACCATCGCCATCAGCATCCCGAGCGGGCCCGAGATCTGTTCGCGGAGGTCGGAGAACCCATTTCCTGCTGGCGTGAGACCCGGCCAAAGATTCAGCGCCTCCAGGCGGACGCGGGCGCTTGTCGGTGCGGTTCCCGTGACGGTCTCGACGCGTGACCCGAGTTCCCGCGTCAGCCAAGCCAGAACGGGAGCCTCGAGCGCCGCCGTGGCCTGCTCGGCCGTCATCCCAGGCTGCAGGCGGGCCAGCACACGAAACTGCCCCGTGATGGCGTTCGGCCCGTTCCCAAGGACGGGCATCACCGTCGGCTGCATCACAACCGGCACGTAGAGATCCGGTGCCGTGCCCACTTCAACGCCTGTGAACTCGGCCGGCGTGATGCCAATGATCGTGAACCGCGTGCCGGAGATGGCGATGACCCGACCAATCGCGGACGCGTCACGTGCGAAGCGTCGCGACCAGTAGGCATCGCTGAGCATGACCACGGGATGACTGGAGGGGCTGTCGTCCTCGGCGCTGATCGCGCGGCCGGCGACTGGCGCGACGCCGAGGAGCGGGAAGAACTTCCCCGAGACGAGCAGACCCTCCGCGGTCGGTTCGACACCTCCGTCGATGCTGACATTAATGGGTGCACTCATTGAGGCGGCTGCTCCGTCCAGCACCGTGCTGTCCTGGTCTAGCACGCGGAACCCGTCATAGGGAAACTGTTCACCGATGGCCCACAGCCCCTCGGGATTCGGCACCGGAAGCGTCCGCCAGAACACTGCGTCCATAAGGCTGAAGATCGCGGTGTTGGCGCCGATGCCGAGCGCCAGCGACAGCACGATGACCGATGTGAACCCCGGACGACGGCGCAGACCGCGGCATCCGTACCAGATGTCCTGACTGAAGTCCTCGATGGAACGCGTGCCTCGGGCGTCGCGCACCTCATCCTTGAGGCCTTCCATGCCGCCGAGTCGCAGATGCGCCCGCCGCCCGGCTTCGCCTGGATCGAGGCCCGCCGCGATCTGCTTCTTAGTTTCCAAGTCCAGGTGAAGCCTTAATTCCTCATCCAATTCCCTTTCCTCGCGGGCGCGGAAGAGCAGGGCGCGAA